>MAAC01009691.1_pt1 | contig 24389 bp, 31 predicted proteins | sample 1115981 | NCBI WGS metagenome assembly MAAC01 (sample SAMN04961126, study PRJNA320927) | seawater metagenome | isolation source: sample BD02T64 sea water enriched with oil for 64 days | place: USA:Gulf of Mexico | collected 2013-07-27
GCTCCAAGCCATAACCTTATCAGTAAAACCGTGTGAAAGCGGGCTGCAAACAAATGCACCAGCCAACCAGCACACTCAAATCTTCGAGTTTTTCAACAGAATAGGCGCAATGCGGCCATTGGCATACCTATAACAATGAGCGGGATCGGTCATCCTAAACATAGATCGTTTCCAGCAGCTTGAATATAGCCTCATTTGGCTAGTTTAATGGGGAATAGTAGTAACGAAAATGGGGAAAACCAACCAACGAACATGCAATCTAATATATCGTCGAATTCTCAACGGTTGGAAGACTTTGATCGTGACGGATATGTCGCCGCCAAACCCTTTTTTGATGCTGACAAAGTGGCAAAATTAAACACAGAAATTGTGCGATACCTACGTGACGTTGTGCCAAGCATGCCTGATTAACCGGTATATATGGAGATAAAACCGACAATGGACCTGTCGCGGAATTGTGCCGCTCCTTTAATCGCATATTATGCTTTAAAGGAGAAACGACATGGCATCACAGCATACAGCAGAATTCAGACAAGAAGCGGTGCGCGTAGCACTGACGAGCGGGTTGAGTCGTAAACAAGTAGCCACTGACTTTGGCGTTGGTTTTTCGACGCTGTGCCGTTGGATACAAATGGAGCGTTAAACGCTGCCGGAGACGACAGGCCAGAGCGACTTGGAGGCCGAAGTAACCAGGCTTCGCAAAGAGAACCGCCTGCTCCGTGAGGAGAGGGACGTGCTAAAGAAGGCCACCATCTTCTTCGCGGGTCAAAAGCCATGAGGTTCAGGTTCGTCGAGGGAAATCGTGACACAGTTCCGACCGAACGACTGTGCCAGATCATGAATGTCAGTTCACGTGGCTTTCGTGCGTATCATTCCCGCCCGATCAGCCAGAGCCAGCGTAAGGATATGGTGTTGCTGGCCCATATCAGAGAACAACATCGCCTGTCCTTGGGTAGTTATGGCAGGCCAAGAATGACAGAGGAATTGAAAGAGTCGGGCCTTGACGTTGGTCATCGCCGTATTGGTCGATTGATGCGATAGAACGGCATATCCGTTGTCAGAACCCGTAAACACAAGGTGACGACCGACAGCAATCACAAGTTCAACATTGCACCCAACCTGCTGAACCGTGACTTCTATGCGGATCGACCCAACCAGAAATGGGTCGTCGACATCAGCTATATTTGGACCCAAGAGGGCTGGCTATATCTGGCCGTGGTTCTGGACCTGTATTCGCGGCGAGTCATTGGCTGGGCTGTCAGTAACCGCATGAAGCGTGACCTTGCTATCCGCGCGTTAGATATGGCCGTGGCATTACGGAAACCCCCGAAGGGCTGCATTCATCACTCGGATCGCGGAAGCCAGTATTGCTCGCACGACTATCAGAAACGTCTTCGACAACATGGATTCAAAGCATCCATGAGTGGCAAAGGAAATTGCTACGACAACGCTGTCGTCGAGGCGTTCTTCAAAACCATCAAAGCCGAACTGATCTGGCGACATGCGTGGCATACGCGCCGCGCTGCTGAACTGGCAATCTTCGAATACATAAACGGCTTTTATAATCCTCGCCGAAAGCACTCGGCATTAGGCTGGAAAAGTCCCTTGGCTTTTGAATGGATCGCCGCTTAAATGAGAACCCGGAGCGGCACTAAAGCGCGACAGGTCCACTTCCGCCCGCACGCGCAAACCGGCGTTCTTGGTTTCTCGCAAGGCATGATCGACTTTGGAACGCAGGCTGACAGGGACGAAACTATTGCATTCCCGGGTAGCGCGGGAACTTTTCTTATGCATCACGCGAAGACGCGTACACCGGGCGGGGGCAAATAAATGTACATCAAGATCGCGTAGGCCCCTGGGATTTATTTATTACACTAAACGCGCGCGTTTAGATGAAGCAGCAAAGGGCGCATATCAGAAGGCTTTGGACCTTCAACTGAAGATATCTGAGAAGATATAGAATGAAAACAATTGGGTTGAGAGTGTGTGTCGGCATTTGCTTCAATAACTCCGGACTACTTTCAAACCCAACATTCTCTATTGTAGCTTCTGAGATGGATGGTGTCGTAAAAGGAGGACTGACTGAAATAGGCACGTCGAAGAAATTTTTTGTTCGGATTAAACGACCTAGGTTGTATTCCAACTTCAAAATTAATCGACTGAGATAACTCATTTTTGCGATGATGCTGTACATTGGATATCCACAAGTGCTTCGAAAAGCTGTGAAATTGCATCGCTATCGCAGGATAGAGTCCGACTAAGAGACTAATTGGCCTCCATTGCGCGAGTATTATACGGGGCTTGGCCTTTTAGGAAGTCTCTCTGTTTTGTTCTTGATGATGTTAATTAATCAGTAACCTGCAACTATGAGCCGGAAGTCGTCGTTTTTTTCAATTGGTTGAGTCTTGTTTGAGGAATTGTTTGCATTTGCGAAATAACATCAGCATCGCTACTTGACCATCAATTCGCAGTGAAATAAGTATCGCAAGTCTGAGCGGGCGTTGTGTAATGGTAAGACCTCAGCCTTCCAAGCTGATGACACGGGTTCGATTCCCGTCGCCCGCTCCAATCACAAAGTTTATTGCATTTCGTCCGGTTCTTCTTCTGTGATCAGATTGATTTCACCACTGGATTCCAGTTTGCGGATACCGATGATTAGTTCGTTCATCGCTGCTTCGGCATCTTTCTTCTTTACGGGTTCCAGCTCTGACAGTTCTTCGCGGAGTTGATCTGCGATACGCGTGGATAGGCCAGCGAGTAGAAACTCGGCCTCGGTCGGCGCGTTTTTCATGGCGCGTAGCAAAATTTCCGGTTCAACGGTACGGGTGATCGCTGACACATCGCGCGGCTGTATGCGGGCTGGAATATCGGCGAACGTGAACATAACTTTACGGATTTTTTCTGCTGCATCGGGATCGGTTTTTCCGAAATCTTCCAGTAGGCGGTCGCGGATATCGCTTTGGGCGAAGTTCATAATGTCGCCCGCCCGCTCCATCGGGGATTTAGCAAAGGCCGAAGGGGCGTTCTCGTCAAACATAGTTTCGCTAATGCTTTGCCCAATCAATTCGATAACATCAGCCGATATTTTGCGACTGTTTATGATTGCTAGCATAGTTTCGCGCGCACGTGTCGCGTCCATCCCACCAAGAACTTGCGCTGCGAGCGTCGAAGGAATTTTGGACAATACGGTGGCGGAGACTTGCAGATGTTCATTATCTAGACAGGTTTGCAGCTGTGCTGCGTCCGCCGAGGCGACCCTTACCCATACGTCGACGGAAGGTGACCGCACGTAGGCCTTTCGGATTTTTTCCAAAGCTTTATCACTAACATGTCCTTTGAGTGAGGTCAGCGTGTCTTCTAGGTCTCCGCGCATCGAGAGGCCGAAATCTTGAAGTTCGGACAGAAATTCAAGGATCACTAGATCGACGGTCCGACGATCGACCTCGCCGAATGAGGCCATGATGTCGACGATGCGCTTTAGGGAACCTGTCGCGATGTTGTCGAGGTTTGGTGTAGCGCCGGCCTTTATTAATACGCTCAGCAATATAGCGGCTTTGTGCTGCTTACTAATTGGCGCGTCGATAGGCACCACCTGTAAGGGCGTTTCATGGGATACGAGGGCTACGGACATAGTGGGCACTTTCTGTTCACGTGCCCCTTTTGTTGATCAAAATAGTTAAGGAATGTTGAACGGAGGTTTGGGATTTTTACAACAAATTCTTAACGTTTCTGTCTCAGGTATAGAGTGATATGACTAGGCATGGAGATTCGAATTGGAATAGAAGCCGATTTCGCAGCCGTACGAGAACTGCATCTGAGCGCTTTTCCCGCGGCTGACGAGGGTGATCTGATGGACGCCCTTCGCAGGAACGGTGTTGACGACGGCGTTGCGTTGCGCAGAAATTGATCAAAGCGGGACTCGATTTAGCAAATGCGGCAGAATGGGAGGACGTGGTTGTATTAGATTCACCCGACTATTATACGCGCTTTGGATTTAAAGTAGCGTTGGTCGAAGATTTCAAATTCAAGTATTCGGGACCACATTTGATGGCTCTGGCATTGTTAGAAAAAGGGTTGCCGGAACTTATTGCGCGGATATCTTACGCCCCGGCGTTTAATAACCTCGGCTGAGAAAGTCGAAAGTGGCTGGCAATCTTTATCCATGCTTGCCCCCGTTGGGCGATATGCGGTAAAAGCACCGGAAATTTAATTGATGAGGTGTCATATGCGGCGGGTGGTTGTTACAGGTCTTGGTATGGTTACTCCGCTTGCTTGCGGTGTTGAAGAAACCTGGGAACGTATTTTAGACGGGCAGTCTGGTGCGGGAACGATAGCGAAATTCGATGCCTCACATTTGGCCACCGATTACGCTTGCGAAATCCCTTTAGGGGACGGGAGTGACGGGACGTTTAACCCTGATGACTGGATGGCACCGAAAGAGGCGCGCAAGGTTGATCCGTTTATTCTGTATGCGATGTCGGCAGCAGATCAGGCGATTAAAGATTCAGGCTGGGTGCCTGAAGATGACGAAGATAAGTATCGCACGGGCGTGATGATCGGGTCTGGTATCGGTGGGCTTTCCACGATTGCGAATACTGCGATTTTGTTGAAGGAACGTGGGCCGCGCAGGGTCTCGCCTTTCTTTATTCCATCAACTTTGATTAACCTTTGTTCGGGGCAAGTTTCCATTCGCTACGGCTTCAAGGGGCCAAACCATGCGGTTGTGACGGCTTGTTCTACAGGGGCGCATGCAATTGGTGATGCGGCGCGGCTGATTATGCTGGATGACGCGGATGTAATGGTTGCAGGCGGGGCCGAGGCGCCGATCTGCGAGTTGGGTATTGCCGGGTTTAATGCCTGTAAAGCGCTTTCAACCAAGCGTTCGGATGATCCAAAAGCGGCATCAAGGCCCTATGACGAGGACCGTGATGGTTTCGTCATGGGTGAGGGCGCCGGTGTTGTGGTGCTTGAAGAATACGAGCACGCCAAGGCGCGTGGAGCGACTATTTATGCAGAAATTTTAGGTTATGGCCTATCGGGTGATGCATATCATATTACCGCGCCCGCCGCGGATGGAGATGGTGGTTATCGGTCCATGAAGGCCGCGTTGAAGCGTGCTGGAGTTGAGCCCTCGGCTGTCGATTACATCAACGCGCACGGCACTTCGACGATGGCTGATACTATCGAATTGGGTGCAGTTGGACGGTTAATGGGAGATGCGGCGAAGGGGGCTACGATGTCTTCAACGAAGTCTGCAATTGGACATTTGTTGGGGGCAGCGGGCGCTGTTGAGGCGATTTTCTGTATTTTGGCATTGCGTGATCAAATCGCGCCACCGACTATTAACCTGGATAATCCGATGGTGGATACAGATTTGGATTTGGCCCCCAACAAAGCTGTTAAACGGGAAATTAACGTCGCGCTGTCTAATTCTTTCGGGTTTGGTGGTACGAATGCATCGCTGGTTATGGGGAAAGTCCAATAAATGGGTCGTAGTATTGCGGCGAACGCTTTTACGTTCCTCATTTTATTGATCGTAGTGCTGGGCGGTTTCGTTGCCTGGGCGCAGGGGCAATTTCGTAATGATGGGCCGTTGGCTGAAGAATTGCTTTTCGAAGTGTCGCGTGGCGCGACGCTTGGTGCCGTATCGGAAAATCTGTTGTCCGCCGGAGCAATTTCGAATGATCAACTGTTTCGGATCGGTGCGCGGTATACGCACCGGGACACCAAGCTGAAATTCGGAGAATATGTGCTGCCCGCGGGTAGTTCGATGGACGGCATTCTGGATATTCTGGTTGAAGGCAAGAGCGTTCAGTATTTCGTAACTATTCCTGAGGGGATGTATATTACGGAAATAGTGGCGAGGATAAATGCTAACGAAGACTTAACAGGTGAGATTGAAAACTTGCCCGCAGAGGGCATGTTGGCGCCCAATACTTATAGCTTCCAACGCGGTGATACGCGGCAATCGGTTGTAGATCGGATGCTGGAAGCGCAAGTCGCGATTTTGGATGACGCTTGGGAAGGCCGTGCCGAAGGGCTGCCGCTTGAAAGCAAAGAAGAGTTGTTGATCTTGGCGTCGATTGTGGAAAGCGAAGCTGGTGGTGCTGGTGAGTGGGGGCTTGTGGCCTCGGTTTTTTATAATCGACTGGCCGCGAACATGCGTTTGCAAGCGGATGCGACGTTGCGATATGGGCTGACAGATGGCGAGGAACGCATCCGGCGGGGGCTGCGCGAGTCGGAGTTGGCGAAGGAAACGGCCTATAATACGTATCAGATTGCGGGTTTGACGCCGACTCCGATATCCAACCCAGGGCGCGATGCAATGCTGGCTACGGCCAACCCAGAGTTGTCAAAGTTTTACTATTTTGTTCTAGACGGATCGGGCGGGCACGCATTTGCCGAGAATTTACAACAACATAACAGGAATGTAGCAGCCTGGCGAAAGATCGAACGGGAACGTTCTTCGAACTAAAGTTGCACAACCTGTGATTTAGTTATTGACATTGCGAACGCTCTAGGGTATACCTCTAGGCAAGCTGGAAGAAGTGGGTAAGCGGCACGGTCGAAAGATCGGGGCCGTTTTTCTGTTTCTGCTCATGCGGAGCAGTGAAAGCTTACATATATGAAAAATGAAACTCCCGAGGATCGGGAATTGGACGCGCAGATGTTGAAGTCTGCGCGGAAGAACTATGCATCTTTGAGGGTTGCTTTAGAGGCAACCGTGGAACGGCTGCAGGCGGACGGTGACGTGACGATAAAAGAGGTTAACACCTCGATCACGGAATTTCAGAAGTCTTTGCGGGCGGTAATTACAATCGAGACGGATCTTGCAAAACGAAGTTACGAAAAGCGTAGCGGCGGGGAGGGGGCATGCCCTCTCGACCTTGAAGCTGCGCGACGGGAAGTCATTGGGCGACTTGTTAAGCTCGCTCAATCCCGACGAAGTGGAGGGGCTACTTGATGGGTTAAGCCCGAATGCGGTGCTGAGTTTACCGTGGCTATTCGATATCTGGGCGCTTCAGGGGCATCAACTTGCCCCTGAAGGTGATTGGACAACATGGGTCATTCTTGGGGGGCGCGGCGCGGGTAAAACCCGCGCTGGCGCTGAATGGGTCAGGTCCAAGGTAGAAGGCGCGATGCCGTGGGACGTTGGTGAATGCCGTCGGGTGGCGCTGATTGGCGAGACGATCGAGCAGGCGCGAGAGGTTATGGTCTTTGGGGATTCCGGAATTTTGGCGTGCTCGCCGCCGGACCGTCGGCCTGTTTGGGAGGCGACGCGAAAGCGGTTGGTTTGGCCCAATGGCGCGGTGGCCGAGATTTATTCAGCGTCCAACCCCGAAAGCCTGCGCGGACCGCAATTTGATGCGGCGTGGTGTGATGAGCTGGCAAAGTGGAAGCAGGGGCACGATGCTTGGGACATGTTGCAGTTTGGGCTACGGCTTGGGCACGCACCGCAACAGGTGGTGACGACAACGCCGCGGCCATCAAAGTTGTTAACAGATTTGTTGACGGACGCGCGAACAGTGCGAACGAGTGCACCGACCGAGGCGAACGCTGCGAATTTGGCGGACAGTTTTCTGGACTATGTGAGTGCGAAATATGCTGGATCTCGATTGGGTCGTCAGGAATTACAAGGTGAAATTTTGACGGACGTTGAAGGCGCATTCTGGTCGTTTTCTTCGCTGGATGCGTGCCGTGCGGAAGTACCCGATTTGGACCGTATTGTTGTGGCCGTGGATCCGCCGGTGACGGGTGGGCCAAACGCGGACGAGTGTGGGATTATTGTGGCAGGAGTTACCATGCAGGGGCCGCCGCAGGATTGGCGGGCATATGTTTTGGAAGATGCATCGGTGCGTGGGTCGCCTCAGGTTTGGGCCGAGCGCGCCGTGGCTAAGGCGCGAGAATACGATGCGGATCGGTTGGTGGCGGAGGTTAATCAGGGTGGTGAGTTGGTTGAATCACTGGTGCGATCGATCGATCCGCTTGTGCCTTATCGAGCTGTCAGAGCATCGCGTGGAAAGGCGACGCGGGCGGAACCGGTGGCAGCTTTATACGAACAAGGGCGCGTTTTTCATTGTGACGGGTTCGCTGATTTGGAGGACCAGATGTGTGCGATGACAGTGTCTGGTTTTACCGGCAAAGGTAGCCCTGATCGCGTCGATGCGCTGGTTTGGGCGATTACGGATTTGATGATTGCTCCGGCGCTGCATTTTCAGCGGCCCCGGGTGCGTGGACTTTAATTGGGGAGCGTAAAGTAATGGTTTTGCAACTTTTTAAGTCGATGAGTGGTGTCGAGGAAAAAGCCTCGGCGGCGACCCCGGTGATTGCGTTTCACGGCTCGGGACGAGCTGTTTGGTCGGCGCGTGATACAGTAAGTTTGACGCGTACAGGATTTACCGGAAATCCTGTGGGGTTTCGCTGTGTGAAAATGATTGCGGAGGCGGCGGCGGCGGTGCCCGTTTTGTTGCAAGATTTGGAGCGCCGATACGAAGTGCATCCGTTGTTGGGATTGTTGGGGCAACCCAATCAAGGGCAAGGTTCGGCGGCATTGTTCGAGGCGTTCTATGGTCAGTTACTGCTGTCTGGCGACGGGTATCTTGAGGCAGCCGGGGAGGATAGACCAAGCGAGTTACATGTGCTGCGGTCTGACCGTATGTCGGTTGTGCCGGGCGCAGATGGCTGGCCAGTGGCGTACGAATATAAGGTTGGCTCGCGAAAACATCAGTTTGACATGCGTGGTGATTTTGCACCGATTTTACATGTTAAGGCGTTCCATCCACAGGACGATCACTATGGGTTGTCACCGATGCAGGCGGCCGGGGCTGCGTTGGATGTTCATAACTCGGCATCAAAATGGTCAAAAGCGCTGCTGGATAATGCGGCGCGACCTTCGGGGGCGATTGTTTATAAAGGGGCTGACGGCATGGGGGCGCTGGCTTCGGATCAGTATAACCGGTTGGTTGACGAGTTGGAGAGCCACCATCAAGGGGCTCAGAATGCAGGGCGCCCGATGTTGCTTGAAGGTGGTTTGGATTGGAAACCTATGGGGTTTTCACCTTCCGACATGGAGTTTCAAAAGACCAAGGAAAGTGCTGCGCGTGAGGTTGCGTTGGCTTTTGGTGTGCCGCCAATGTTGCTGGGTTTCCCGGGGGACAATTCTTATTCGAACTATCAAGAAGCAAATCGGGCATTCTATCGATTGACGGTTTTACCGCTTGTAGCCAAAACTTTGGAGGCTGTTACCGGGTGGCTGGGGCCATTGTTTGGCGATGGGCTAGTCATAAAAGCGGATCTCGATGGAATACCAGCGTTGGCGGTTGAACGCGAAGCGCAGTGGCGGCGTGTTTCTGCGGCAGAATTTTTAACGACTGCGGAGAAACGGCAAATGTTGGGACTACCTAAACTGGCGGATGATGAATGAGTCGGCGGAGCGGAGGGTCGAAATACCTCTATGAACCGTTTGATGCAGCCAGCGCACGGATCGAGGCTCACGAGCGGGTGTTTGACGAACGCTGGCACGGACTGGAGCGCCGACTGCAGGCGATTGAAGGCATGCTCGAGCGGCTAGAGCGGCGATTGTGGTTGGCCGTTTATGGAGCCGCGGCGATGTTTTCAGTTGATGTGGTCTATAGTTTGGTTACGCGTGGGTAATTTTGAATAAACTCGATATGTGTAGGTATTAAGTGAATACTTAAGGATAATACATGATTTATGAAAGTATTTCGAGCGGGCTCGAGACCAAGTTCTGTCGTTTCGACACCGATAAAAAGTCGATCGACGGCGCAGATATCTCCGGGTATGCATCTTTGTTTAATGTTGAAGATAAAGGTGGGGATGTTGTGTGTAAGGGGGCATATGGGGCTTCATTGGCGCGGCTTTCCAAGTCTGGCGGCAAAGTGAAAATGCTCTGGCAACATGATCACATGCAGCCAATTGGCGTCTGGGATGAAATTCACGAAGACGACAAGGGCCTATTTGTGAGGGGGCGACTGTTGTCAGAAGTGCAGGCTGGTCGGGAGGCATTGGCCCTGTTGAGCGCCGGCGCGATCGACGGGTTGTCTATCGGTTATCGTACTGTTCGTGCGGAGAAATCGGCCAAGGGGCGGTTGTTACATGAAATTGAACTTTGGGAGGTGTCGATGGTCACTTTCCCAATGCTTCCGGAGGCGCGCGTAGCGCCCTCGGATGACGAGGCGGCGCTGGCGCAAAGTCTGGCTGAAACCTTTCGACAGGCTCGTGATCTGCTGGCCTGAACGTATTTACCAAAGGAAATATTAATGCGTGACAAAGAAATGAAATCCCGTGGCGGTGCAGCTACGGGAGGGTCCCATGCTGTCGAAGTTAAGGCAGCCATGAATGAATTTTTGAGCGAATTCAGTGGGTTCAAAGATGAAATTAAATCCAAATTTTCAGAACAGGAAGAACGTTTGAATATGTTTAATGCTAAGTCACTTTCTACTTCACGCCCCGCACTTTCTACTACAACCGAGGTTGCAATCCCGCACAAAAAGGCGTTTTCAGCCTATCTTCGTAGCGGCGATGACGAGGCGTTGCGGGGTCTTCCGGTGGAAGAAAAATCGCTTTCAACAGCGGTTTCGGCCGACGGTGGATATTTGGTTGACCCTCAGACAGCAGACCAGATTACGGGTGTGCTACGCGGCGCTTCGTCTATTCGTGCAATCGCGAATGTGGTTCAGGTTGAATCTACGGCTTATGATGTGTTGGTTGATCATACGGATATCGGTGCCGGTTGGGCATCGGAAACAGGTACCGCCGCAGAAACGGGTACACCGCAAGTGGAAAGGATTTCTATTCCATTGCATGAGTTATCGGCGCTTCCTAAAGCGTCTCAACGTTTGCTGGACGACACGGCATTTGACGTTGAAGGCTGGTTAGCCACGCGAATTGCGGACAAGTTTAGCCGTGCTGAGGGCGTGGCATTTATCAATGGCGATGGCATCGATAAGCCGAAGGGGTTCCTGACGTACACGGCTGTGGACAACGCTAGTTGGGCTTGGGGTGAGTTGGGGTATGTCGCGACTGGTGCAGCGGGTGACTTCGACGGAATCGATCCGGCTGATGCGATCGTTGATCTAGTGTATTCGTTGGGCGCACGATACCGTGCGAACGCCGCGTTTGTGATGAATTCCAAGACGGCCGGTGCGGTTCGAAAAATGAAGGATGCCGATGGCCGGTTCCTTTGGTCTGACGGTTTGGCCGCGGGTGAGCCAGCACGTCTGATGGGGTATCCTGTGCTGATTGCCGAAGATATGCCGGACATCGCAGCGGATGCCACTGCGATTTCTTTCGGCGATTTTTCAGCCGGTTACACGGTTGCGGAACGTCCTGATTTGCGTATTTTGCGCGATCCGTTTAGTGCTAAACCACATGTGCTGTTCTATGCGACCAAGCGTATTGGCGGCGATGTGAGTGATTTCGCTGCTATCAAACTACTAAAATTCTCGCTTACATAAGTTGGCTTGAATGCCCGCTGATCTAAGCGGGTTTTTGCACCCCTGTATCTTCTGGCTTTTGCTGCTCTCTCCGCGTGGGCGATGCAGGGGTGTGTCTGAACTTTCCCTAATGTGAGGCCCCGTATGAGTGGATATTTCCTGAAAGACCCTAACTCGGAACTGGAGCTGTCTGTCGACTGGCGATCCGGATATCTTAAGCAAGGTGAACGAGTTAGCGATGACTTGGGTTGGTCTGTTCGACCAGTGGAGGATGCGCCCGGCGAACTAAGGGTCGTGTCGCAGGAATGCGGGGCTGCGAGTTCTAAAGCGACGTTCGAGGGCGGACTTCCAGGGCAAATCTATATGGTTTCAAGCAGAATTTCGACCACGATGGGGCGCGATTTGGAACGAACACTAATGTTTCGAGTGACTGAGAGGAAATTGCCATGATGTTAGAAGAGTTAACGGCCGTTGCAGCGGCGGATCTGCCAGTTCGCGAGTTTGCAGAGCACTTGAAACTGGGTAGCGGGTTTGCAGATGACGGGTCCGAGGACGCCGTGTTGGAGGTCTGTTTGCGATCTGCGATGGCGGCGATTGAGGTGCGGATAGGCAAGGCGTTGATGACGCGGCGTTTTAGCTGGGAGCTAACGCGATGGGGCGCGGATGGTGAACAGACGCTGCCAATTGCGCCGGTTGTGGCGGTTACTTCCGTGACGTTTGTGGATCGACTTAGCGTCGAGACGATTCTGGATGCAGCGTCATATGTACTGGAAAGAGATAGTCAAAGACCGAAGATTGTCGGGATACTGCCGAGCATTCCGGAAAGTGGGCGGGTAATTCTGACATTTGATGCTGGGTTTGGTGATTGGACTGGTGTTCCGGCTGATTTGCGTCATGCGGTGTTGCTTCAGGCGGCAGCTTTCTATGAAAATCGGGCCGGCGAGGGGCGCGCCAACGGGATGCCGTTTGGTGTGGGTGCGCTGATCGAAGCATATCGCCCCATTCGGATCGGCGGTGTGCGTTGAAGGTGAATTTATCGCGAAAACTGGTCCTTGAGGAACGGGCAAACACACCCGACGGAAAAGGGGGGTTTACTGTTGGCTGGCAGGTCCTGGGCGTGGTTTGGGCGGATGTTGATGCGCGATCAGGCCGGGAAGCGTTGGTGAGTGAGCGAGACATTTCACGCGTTCGATATCGGATTATTGTTCGTGGGGCACCGGTCGGGGCGGCGTCTCGCCCGCGCCCAGATCAACGGTTCCGTGAGGGAGATCGAATATTTTCAATTCTTGCTGTGGCGGAATTTGATTCAGCGGGGCGTTGGCTGGAATGTTGGGCAGATGAGGGCAAAGGATGAGTATTACATTATCTGGTGACCTTCAGGGAGCGATTTACGGGGCTTTGACGGGAGACGCGGCACTGGTCGCGTTGGTCGGGGTCGAAATTTACGACGCGCCGTTACCTTCCGGTGGGGCATTGCCCTTGGGCGAACACGTGACCTTGGGCGAGGAGATGGTGAAGCCGTTTGGCTCGGCTACATCCAGCGGAGGCGTGCATGATTTTGACATTGTTGTGCACTCGACCGCGAATGGTTTTGCAGCGGCCAAAGTGGTTGCCTCAGCTGTTTCCGATGTGTTGGTCGACGCGAACTTGAATATTTCCGGCGGTCATCTGGTGTCGTTGCGGTTTTTGAAGGCCAAGGCCAAACGCGGGGTTGCACCTGAATTGAGGCGAATTGAAATGCGGTTTCGGGCCGTTGTTGAAGATATTTAATCAAAGGATTACATGATGGTAGCGCAAAAGGGCAAGGATCTTCTGATCAAAATAGATATGGATGGTTCTGGCACATTCGAAACAGTTGCAGGCCTTCGGGCGAGCCGTATTTCGTTCAACGCCGAGACGGTGGATGTGACGAATTTGGGTAGTGCGGGTGGTTGGCGAGAACTGCTCGGAGGGGCCGGTGTTCGCTCGGCATCGATTAGCGGGTCCGGGGTTTTTCGAGATGAAAATACGGACGAGCGTGCGCGACAGATTTTCTTTGATGGCGAGATTCTACCGTTTCAGGTGATCATTCCCGACTTCGGAGTTGTGGAGGGGCCATTCCAGTTGACGGCGGTGGAATATTCCGGACAGCACGACGGCGAGGCGGCATACGAGCTGTCGATGGCTTCGGCTGGCGCGCTGACTTTTACGGCGATTTGATGGTGAACCCTTACCGCGGAGAAGCAGAATTAGTAATTGGCGGCAAAGCGTATGTGATGCGCCTGCCGCTGAGCGTTCTGGCGGAGTTGGAGGATGAAATGAAATCCGACAGCCTGATGAGCATGGTGCACCGCTTTGAAACGGGTGGGTTTTCAGCGCGGGATTTGGTTCTTTTGCTGAAGGCTGGACTGCGTGGCGGAGGTTGTGATGTGGAACTGGATGTTGATGGTGGGCCGATTGTGGCCGCACAGGCTGCTGCGAAATTGTTGGCGGTTACATTCGCAGTACCTGAGTGAACAGGATAAATTGGCGCGCTTTGATGCAGCTAGGATTGGTTGATCTGCGCCTATCACCACATCGGTTTTGGGCATTGACCCCTGCGGAATTGATGTTGATGACCGGTGTAGGCGGCGAGGTAACCTCTTTGTCTAGGGCGGGTTTTGCTGATTTGGCCACGTCATTTCCGGATGAAATTAAGGAGTAAGTATGGCTGTTGAGACGGACATAGAAAACTTGGACGGTCTGTTGGATGATCTGGAAGGATCTCTCGTCGGAACGCAAGCGGCAACGTTGGCATTTCAGCAAGAGCTGGAAGGGATGAAATTTTCGGTCGCTGGGGCTGGTGCTGAGGCGCGAGCTCTTAGTCGAAACCTTAGTTCGGGTTTGAAGTCGGCGATCGGGGATCTTGTGATTGATGGGGATCGGTTGTCCGATGTCCTGTCTGGTCTTGCGACTAGTATGGCGGATGCAGCGTTTAATCGTGCGATTTCTCCAGCGACCGATGCGCTTGGGGGCGCGATTGGCGGGCTTATTTCCGGTGCTCTGCCGTTCGAGAACGGTGCGGCGTTTAGCGGCGGTCGCGTTGCTGCGTTTGCGCGTGGTGGTGTGGTTGACGGGCCGACGCATTTTCCGATGCGTGGTGGTGTCGGTCTGATGGGAGAGGCCGGGCCGGAGGCAATTATGCCGCTGGCGCGCGGGTCTGACGGAAAGCTTGGGGTGCGTGGTGGCAGGGCTTCCGTCGTGAACGTGACGATGAATATTTCGACACCAGATGCGGCAGGCTTCCAGCGATCCGGCGCGCAAATATCAGCGGGCATTTCACGGGTAATACAGCGCGGACAGCGAAATTTATAAGTAGGAGAGCAGCATGAACTTTCACGAAATACGATTTCCTACGGACTTGTCGTTTGGATCAATCGGGGGGCCGGAACGACGGACCGAGATTGTTTCTTTGACCAACGGGTATGAGGAACGGAATAGCCCTTGGTCGCAGTCTCGGCATCGGTTTGACGCTGGATTCGGGATGCGCTCATTGGACGATTTATCGGTTCTAATCGACTTTTTCGAGGCAAGGTCAGGGCAGTTATTCGGATTTCGTTGGAAAGATTGGGCAAACTTCAAGTCGTGTTTACCTTCTGAGGAGATCGGAGCTACTGATCAGGTGATCGGCGTTGGAGATAATATTTCTTCGGTGTATCAACTGGTTAAGAGATATACCTCGGGTGATGCGACGCAGGTTCGGGAGATTGCCAAACCTGTTCTGAATTTCGTGAAAGTGGCGATCTCTGGAGATTTGCAGGTGTCCGGTACGGATTACGAGGTGAATTTCGAAACAGGCGAGGTGACGTTTACCGCACCACCACCGGATGGGGCGCTGGTGACGGCGGGGTTTGAGTTTGATGTTCCGGTACGGTTCGACACGGATCGGATTGAAAGCTCGGTTGGTGGGTTTTCGGCGGGGGAAATTCCATCAGTGCCCGTGGTCGAGGTGCGTGTTTGATGCGCGGTGTTAGTGTCGAGATGCAGTCGCGACTGGATACGGGCGCAACGTCGATGTGCCGAGCTTGGCTGGTTGTGCGACGTGATGGGGTGCGGTTTGGGTTTACCGACCATGATCGTGACTTGCAGATAGATGGCGACGTTTTTAAGGCGGGCAGCGGATTGGACGCGTCTGTATTGGAAGCCACGACGGGGCTGAGTGTCGACAACGGACAGGCAGTTGGGGCGTTGAATGATGCTGGGTTGACTGAATCCGAAATATTAGCAGGGCGCTACGACGGTGCGGAAGTTTGGCAGTGGTTGGTAGACTGGTCGCAGCCCGAGCTAAAAGTGCTGCTGTTTGGTGGAACTTTTGGGGAAATTCGGCGAGGAACGGGAGTGTTCGAGGTAGAGTTGCGCGGGATTACGGAAGCATTAAACCAGCCTTTAGGGCGGATGTATTTGCGTCAATGCGACCGAGTATTCGGAGATACCAAATGTGGAATAGATTTGGGTGATCCGACATTTTCAGCCGATGTGACTGTGCTGAAAACGATGGCGAAGCGCGGTTTTTCCTTTGACGGGTTGAGTGGGTTTCAAGACGGATGGTTTACGAATGGGTCGATCCAATGGGCTTCTGGTTCCGTTTCTATAGTGAAGGTCGATGCTGGTGGAATGTTGGAAGTCTGGGAAGACGTTGACGTTTCTGTGGGCGACACGGCGCGAGTAGTTGCTGGGTGCGATAAACAGTCCGAATCTTGTCGTGTGAAGTTTGGTAACTTTCTGAATTTTAGAGGATTTCCACATATTCCAGGCGAGGACTGGGTGACGGCTTATCCGGCCAGTGGCGAGACGCATGACGGTGGTAGTTTGAATGCGGAATGACGTTGTGGCTGTGGCTCGGCGATGGATCGGGACACCATATCAGCATCAAGCGAGCTGTGAAGGCGCAGGAACGGATTGCCTTGGTTTGGTGCGTGGTATTTGGCGCGAGGTTTACGGCGAGGAGCCGGCATCGGTGCCTGCGTATACACCGGACTGGTCCGAGGCAGCCAAAGACGAGCGATTGTTGGTTGCTATGGGTACCTACTTTCGACCGGTAAGTGACGAAGTCCAAACCGGAGATGTTCTGGTGTTTCGTCTGCGGTCGGTGGCCAAACATTTGGCCGTTGTCTCCGCGCAGGGCAAAATTATTCATGCTTATTCCGGGCGAGGGGTGGTGGAAACGCCGCTCTCACCCGCTTGGGAACGTCGTATAGCGGGCGTTTTTCGATTTCCTGACAGGAGCAATTAATGGCGACTTTAGTATTATCTGCCATAGGCGGCGCGATTGGCGCGTCGATGGGTGGGGCGGCGTTCGGGTTGTCCTCGATGGTGATTGGACGCGCTATAGGAGCGACGGCCGGGCGCCTTCTTGATGGGCAATTGATGGGTGGATCTGCACCTGTCGAGCGTGGGCAGGTTGAGAACTTCCGTGTCCTTGGGGCGCGTGAGGGGGCGAAAATCCCACGTGTATATGGCGCGATGCGAATATCAGGACAAATTATCTGGTCAACCAGATTTATGGAACACGTAGATAGTTCCGGCGGCGGCAAGGGAACTTCGACGCCTGTTGTTAACGAATATAGCTATTCGATTAGTCTGGCGATTGCCCTTTGCGAGGGCGAGATAACACGGATCGGGAAGGTCTGGGCCGATGGCAAAGAGATCAGTCTGGAAGGTATCGATTACCGTTTGTATTGTGGTGATCTGGCGCAAATGCCGGATGCGGCTATTGTAGCTGTTGAGGGCGAGGAGCTAACCCCTGCCTATCGTGGTACCGCGTATATTGTGTTAGAAAACCTAGACTTAACGCGCTTTGGTAATCGTATTCCCCAGTTTGGTTTTGAGGTGGTTCGAAAACCAGAGCCATTGCCAGATGGGGAGCCACGTGATGCCGCCGAACTGGTGCAAGCTGTGGCGCTGGTACCGGGTACGGGGGAATATGCCTTGGCGACGAAGCCTGTGTCCTACCCGCATGGCAAAGGGATTGCGCGCTCCGCGAATATAAATGGAATCGGCGAGGGAACGGACTTTGTGCGCTCACTTAAACATTTGGACGAGGATTTGCCGAACGCGGAATCTATGTCGCTAGTAGTAAGCTGGTTTGGTGATGATTTGCGATGCAATAGTTGCACGTTGCAGCCTGCTGTGGAGCAGGTGGAGATTGATGGTGACACGATGCCTTGGATGGTTTCTGGACAAGCGCGTGCAGGCGCGAAGGTTGTTGGACAGATCGACGAGCGTTCAGCCTTTGGGGGAACACCTGCGGATGCCGCGGTAATGCAGGCGATCAAGCATATTCAAGATCAAGGCAAGGGGGTGATGTTTTACCCGTTTATACTGATGGACATTCTAGATGGGAATGCTTTGACAAATCCCTGGACGGGGGATGTTGGCCAGCCATCGGTACCTTGGCGCGGGCGGATTACAACGTCAGCGGCACCTGGCCTCTTTGGCTCGCCAGATCAATCGAGTGCTGCGGCAATGCAGGTTAGTGATTTCTTCGGAACGGCTGGTGTTGAGGATTTTGAACAAGGGGCCGACGGGGTTTCCTATACCGGACCGAACGAATGGTCGTATCGCCGGTTCGTATTGCATTATGCGCATTTGTGTGTTGCGGCGGGAGGAGTCGAGGCATTCTGCATCGGCTCAGAGATGCGATCGTTGACCCAGGTTCGGGATGGGTTGAACAGTTTTCCAACGGTGGTGCAATTGGTGCAACTGGCCGCGGATTGTCGGGCGATTTTGGGGCCGGATTGCAAGATTGGATATGCAGCGGATTGGTCTGAGTATTTTGGGTATCAACCAGCGTCGGGGGATGTATTTTATCATCTGGACCCTCTGTGGGCAGATGACAACATCGATTTTATTGGCATTGATAATTACATGCCGATTTCGGATTGGCGTGACAGTGTCGAGCATTTGGATGATGCGTACTCAAGCATTTATGACCTTGAGTATTTGCAGGAAAATATCGAAGGTGGAGAGGGTTTCGACTGGTATTACGCCAGCGGTCAGGCACGGACCGATCAGATTCGTTCTCCTATTGTTGACGGGGTGCATGGGGAGGATTGGGTTTATCGGTACAAGGATATTCGCAGTTGGTGGTCCGAGCAACATCATGAGCGAATTGGTGGTGTTCGGCAGGTTGAGGGGACCGATTGGTTGCCGGAGACCAAGCCAATTTGGTTTACCGAGATTGGGTGCCCCGCCGTAGATAAGGCATCTAATCAGCCAAATGTATTCGATGATGTGAAATCTTCGGAATCTGCGCGGCCGTATTTTTCGAATGGAAATCGAGATGATCTGATCCAGCACCGATATCTGCAGGCGATTTTATCCTATTGGTCTGATGAAGCGAATAATCCAGAAGCAAGTCAGTACGATGGGCGGATGATCGATGTTTCACACACGCATGTTTGGGCATGGGATGCGCGACCCTTCCCCGATTTCCCCGAACGGGTAGACGTTTGGTCAGACAGCGGCGCGTTTCAGCGTGGGCATTGGGTTTCAGGACGTGTGCATATGGCCTCATTGGCTAATGTTGTGGCTGAAGTTTGTCGTCGTGCCGGGTTGGGAGCGGTGGATGTTTCCCAGCTTTATGGTTTGGTGCGTGGTTTTATCATTGGCGATACCGAGAGTGCGCGGCAGAGTTTGCAACCGCTTATGTTGGCCTACGGGTTCGATTGCTTTGAACGCAATGGTGTTTTGGTGTTCCGAAATCGCGATGGACGATCGATCGAGAATTTGGATGCGTCGCGTTTTGTCGAAGAAGGCGAGGGGGCTTATAGCCTGACGCGGAACTCCGATGCGGAAACCGTCGGACGGGTTCGGGTTGAATTTGTAGATGCCGATAACGCGTATCAAATGGCGGCGGCGGAGCATGTGTTCCCCGATGAGAGCGAGGCCCATACTTCCCAGAGCTCGCTTCCGTTGGCTCTAACCGTTGGCGAGGGTCAAGGGATTGTGGAGCGCTGGTTGAGTGAGGCACGGATTGCGCGGGACAGGGTTTCACTGGCGGTTGCCCCGTCGGTGGCTGCGGTTGGTGTTGGTGATGTGGTAACAGTGCTAGGATCGGATTACCGGATTGATCGGGTCGAGGAAGCGGGCGCGCGAAGATTATCAGGTGTACGGGTTGAGACTGGGGTATATGCACCCAAACTTCACGATTTTGCCGCGAACGGTCCGGCTGCTCCGGTGATATACGGGCCTGTATATGCGGAACTTATGGACCTGCCACTATTGGGGGGAACGGAGGTTGAACATGCGTTTCACGTCGCAGTTTCGGGTGATCCATGGCCCGGGCGCGTGGCGGTATACTCGGCAGGGGCTGACTATGGTTATCGATTGAACACGACGTTGGGGCGGAGTGCGGTGGTTGGAGAATTAGTTTCGCCGCTGTTGGCTGGACGTGCAGGGCTTTGGCAACGATCAACCGTGCGGGTGAAAGTGGCGTCGGGATATCTGGCGTCTATGCCCGAAATGGACGTTTTAAACGGCGCTAACAGGGCAGCTTTGCGCGATAGTGGAGGTAATTGGGAAGTGTTCCAGTTTTGCAATGCAGAACTGGTGGCGGATCGGGAATATTTGCTAACAAAACTGTTGCGTGGGCAGGCGGGCACCGAGTTTTTGGTTCCCGATCTATGGGGTGTTGGTACAGATTTCGTTTTGTTGAACGGCGCGGTTTCGCAAGTGGATTTGGCTGCGGCGGAGCGCGGACTGGATCGCCACTATCGTATTGGAGCAGCGCATTTGCCGCTGGATGATGACAGCTATGTACATGCGGTTTTTGCAGGGCGGGGCGTTGGGTTACGTCCTTATGCGCCTGTGCATTTGCGTGCGGTTGTGGATGGCGATGTGGACGTTAGCTGGATTCGTCGAACTAGGATCGAGGGGGATGTTTGGCAAAATTACGAAGTGCCGTTGGGGGAAGATCGCGAGGCGTATTTGGTGCGAGTTTCTTCTGCTGGAACTTTGTTGCGCGAAGTCGAGGTTTTGAACGCTGAATTTATCTATACCACCGCGATGCAGGTTGATGATGGAAGCGGTGGAGTGATTGAGTTTGAAGTAGCCCAGATCTCGGATCGGTTTGGGGTTGGACCATTTATCAAGGAGACAGTGAATGTCTAATACGTATCAATTTGGATTGCCATTATTGCAAGCGGCGCAGGCGCAAAAGCACGTGACGGTAAACGAGGCATTAGCGCGGCTGGATGCTGTGGTTCAGATGCGCGTGAAGGCTGATGATTGGGAGATTCCGTCAGCCAATTCGGTGGAGGGAGAAGCACACGTTGTTGGGCCGATTGCGAGCAACGAGTGGGCTGGACAATCTGGCAAGGTCGCGATTGTCAGCAATGGTGGTTGGGTGTTTTTGACACCAAAGATCGGTTGGCGAGCCTGGAATGAAGTTCTGGGCGCGGAGATTGTTTATGATGGTGTGAATTGGGTACGCTTTGCTGGTGTGATTGCTGCTGGCGGCGCGGCGAGTTTGCAACGGGTTGTCGAAATTGATCATACGTTGTCGGCCGGGGTTGTTTCAGTGACATCAAATGTGATTCCATCACATGCGCAGGTGATCGGCGTTACAGCGCGGGTGATTTCAACATTTACAGGTGCTGGAGTTTCAAGTTGGTCGCTTGGAGTAGCGGGTGCAGCTGACCGGTATGGTAGCGGGTTGGGGCTGGCTTTGAATTCGGTCGCCAAAGGGGCAACCGGGCCACTGACTTATTGGGCGGACACGGCGTTGGAAGTTACCGCTGATTCTGGAAGTTTTGATGGTGGGATCGTGCGTCTTGCTGTGCATTTGGTAGAACTGGAAGTTCCTAGAGCCGTTTAACGCGCACAGTTCACACATCTGACTGAAGTCGGAGCTAGCTCCAATCGTTTAGCTGGGATGTCTTCGCCACAGTCTTCGCAGTACCCATATTCGCCTTCTTCCAATCGGAGGAGGGCGTTTTTAATTGCGTGTATCTCGACAATGCGATTCTGTCGTGTGGCCTTAGACATGGCTTGTTGCTGCAACGCGTCCATGCGCGAGAGGCGGCCGACGCTTGATTGATCGAGCACAACTGTATCCCGACTGTCGGCGTTGGTTATGTCTTGGGATTGCAGCTCGATCAGGCGGGTTTTAAGCAAGGAAAGGTAAAACTTATTTGATCTAGTATCTGTCATTTATTCCACTCTGCTTCTTGAATGTCACGATACCGCTTCCGATTTATTACTTTGCTATGCTAGAATGCAGCTTGCAAGTAGGAGTGCTGAATATGGCCGAAGCCAAATTGAACATCTTGTCGGTTGATCCTGTTTGGGGTCAGATTCGTGATGAAGCCGCAGACATTATCCGCAGCGAGCCGGTCATGGCGTCGCTGGTGCACTCGGTCATCCTTAGTCATCCGACTTTGGAAGTAGCGTTGAGCCACCGTGTGGCCCATAGGTTGGCGTCTGGCGAGATGACAGAATCCATTTTGTATAACGCCTTCGAAGAAGCGTATGACGCGGGGTGTCGGCTCGGCGATATTGCACGATCGGATATTCTGGCTGTTTATGAACGCGATCCGGCGTGTCATCGCTATATACAACCTCTGTTGTTTTATAAGGGTTTTCAGGCGGTTCAGGCTTATCGGTTGGCGCATTGGTTCTGGGTGAACGGGCGCAAGGACCTAGCATATTTCATGCAAATGAGAACATCGGAGGTGTTCGGCGTGGATATCCACCCGGCAGCGCGGGTTGGGCGTGGTTTGATGATTGATCATGCCCATTCGATCGTTATCGGAGAGACAGCGGTGGTTGGCGACAACGTGTCCATGCTGCATTCCGTGACGTTGGGCGGTACTGGTAAAGATGATCATGATCGGCATCCCAAAATTGGCAACAATGTGATGCTAGGGGCGGGTGCCAAGGTTTTAGGAAATATCAAAATCGGAAATTGCTGTCGCGTGGCTGCTGGTTCTGTGGTCTTGGAATCTGTACCTGCTTGTAAAACGGTCGCTGGCGTTCCGGCGCGGGTTGTCGGTGAAGCGGGATGTGACCAACCCTCGGCATTGATGGACCAGTTATTACACGAATAAGCGCGACTTTTAGCTCTAGGACACTTCAGACCCTGGAAACATTCGGTGAATAATTCACCCAATTTACACGATTTTCACCAGATGATTATCCCAATTAACGTTGCGGTTGGATATTGCAGAAGGTTGTTCGCGATGAAGGCTTATTACGTCTCCGTTTCCAGTTGTTAGAATGAAACTGCCTTGTGCTTGGTTTACGCCGCAAACCTCTGGTGTCGTAAAACTGCCCGCGTATGCAAACTCGTGACATTGAAGAGCTGAACCTGTCCGCCTTGGGGCGAGGATACCGCTACTTTGTGGCCATCCTCTGAGAAGGACACGCTGCCGATGTATCCTTTCATTCGGGCAAGATCCCTTTCAGGGATTGTGGCGATTAGGGATCGTGCCCCCAATTTGTGAAAACCAAGTAGCGGGTGTGATAATGAGGTGTCGCCTTGCCACTGAGTTGCAAACGCGACCAGGCCATCTTGGCGCATGGCTAGATGCCGGATAGAACTAAGGTGTAGCGCTGACTCTAACTTGACCCGTTCCAGAATTTCACCAGATTCGGTGATGTAAGTAAGGTTCGGTTGCATAGTTCCAAGGTCTAGTTTGGTTCGTCCTGACTCAGGATGAATGTCGATTCCGCCGTTCGCAATAACAAGCGTGTTGGTCCTTGGAAGCCGTTTGATATCATATGGGCCGACACCGCCGGCCGAGAATTCACCAACTCAGGCGTATCCGGCGTTGCGACCCAGGTGCCGATAACGCCTTTCTCCGCTTCGAAGCCATTTTCAGTCGTATAAAAGTAGCACCATTGGCCGAAAATACACCGCCCCATAAAAATGACGCCCCTCGGGAAAATGCACTGCCTATGGATGGGTGGGATGCGTTGCTGCTGCATGGCCGCGTTTTGGAAGAGGGATTGAAAAAGTGATCCCACCGGAACCACTCGGTCCGAATAATCGATAGCTCTGATTTGGCATTCGCGCAGCGGAGAGGAAGTTTGGACCTGTCGTGCTTTAGTGCCGCTCCGGTTACTCATTTAAGCGGCTACCCTTACAAAAGGCCAAGGGACTTTTCCAACCTAAGGCCGAGTGTTTGCGGCGCGGATTATAAAAGCCATTAATGTATTCGAAGATTGCCAGTTCAGCAGCACGGCGCGTATGCCACGGGTGCCGCCAGATCAATTCAGCCTTGATTGTTTTGAAGAACGTCTCGACGACCGCGTTGTCGTAGCAATTGCCTTTACCACTCATGGAGGTTTTAAATTCGTGTTGACGAAGCCGTTTCTGATAATCATGTGAACAGTATTGGCTGCCCCGATCCGAGTGGTGGATGCGGCCTTTCGGTGTTTTCGCACAGCAATGGCCATTTCTAATGCTCTAATCGCCAAATCGCGTTTCATACGGTTGCTCACAGCCCAGCCAATGACCCGCCTCGAATACAGGTACAGAACCACGGCCAAATACAACCAGCCCTCTTGCGTCCAGATATAACTGATATCGACAGCCCACTTCTGGTTGGGATATTCTGCGTAGAAGTTGCGGTTTAGAAGGTTGGGCGCGATATTGAACTTGTGATTACTGTCTGTTGTTACGTTGTATTTGCAGGTTCTGACAGCTGATATGCTATTCTGGCGCATCAACCGCCCCACTCGACGATGGCCAACATCAAAGCCCAGTTCCTTCAGTTCTTCGGTCATCCCGGGGCGACCATAACGGCCCAGAGACAGACGGTGCTGTTCGCGGATATGTGCCAGTAGCACCAAGTCCTTACGTTGGTTCTGACTAATCGGGCGAGATCGGAAAGCACTAAAACCGCGTGAACTGACATACATGATCCGGCACAATCGTTCCGTCGGAACTGTGCCACGATTTTCCTCGACGAA
>MAAC01009874.1_pt1 | contig 24389 bp, 22 predicted proteins | sample 1115981 | NCBI WGS metagenome assembly MAAC01 (sample SAMN04961126, study PRJNA320927) | seawater metagenome | isolation source: sample BD02T64 sea water enriched with oil for 64 days | place: USA:Gulf of Mexico | collected 2013-07-27
TTTGGCGCTCTCACCCCCTCCTACGCCAGTTGCGACATGCTCGAGGGCAATACACCCGACCTGCGGGACGATATCTACGCCCTCGCCTGCATCACCTATCAGCTGCTGACCGGCCGCCACCCTTTCGACAAGGAAAAGGCCACCCTTGCACGCAACAAAAAAATGCAGGCCCCACCCATCAAGGGACTCAACAAAAAGTGCTGGAGGGGTATCCAGCGAGGCCTGGCATTTACGCGCGAGGCGCGCACCCCCAGTGTCGAACAGTTTCTTCACGAAATACACAGTGACTCCCGTTTACCCATCGCCCTGACGAAGTTGCAATTAGGCCTCGGGCTGAGCTTCGTGCTCATATTCTCAGCCCTTACCTACGTCTATTGGCCGGACGAACCCGGTATGCCCGCTGATGAGAGCAGCCCAACGATAATCAAAGAATATGCGCCCAATATTAGCGTCGACAGGCCAAGTAACAGGGCCCCATTAACACCTAAGGAAGAAGCAAAAATTGCTCGCTTGCTGGAAGTCGCCGAAATTCATTTCATCGTCGGCCGCATCATCGAGCCACCGGGTAGTAATGCCTATGAGGCCTACCGGCAAATCCTGGAAATTGACCCTGGTGATCGAGAGGCTCGAGCGGGGCTGGTTGCCATTGCCGACCACTACCAGCAATTAGCCCTGGAAAGCCTTAGCAATAATGAACTTGAAAAAAGCCGATCCCTGATCGCACGCGGCCTGGAAATACAACCTGGCCACCCAGGTCTAAAGTCCCTGCAACGCCAGGCTGACGGTCACTAAGCGCCGCCCTGAACCGGCTCACAGAAAAGCACCTGAACCGTCACCTGTCGGTTCACTCGGCACGTCGCTAGCGCAGCACACTAATCTAGTCTACTTTTAGAGCAACTTTTAACGCCCGCTTTTGGCGATGTCTGAGGGAGCAGACCGCCAAAAAGCCAGTTATACGAAGCCCTGGATCATGTCGAAACAATGGATTTTAGAAGGCTACCTCAATAGCGGCGAACAGTTGCAGAGAGTCGCTTTAACAGATTTTCCGGCGCAGGTCGGGCGCAACCCCGCCATTGCAGTCGCAATTGTGCAGGCGGAAGTTTCCCGGGTGCATGCAGAATTCCTAATCGTCGGTAATGATCTGGTACTCAGAGATTTAAACAGTACCAACGGCTCTTTTATTAATCACCAACGTTTGGTCGGTGAAAAAATTGTGCGCCACGGCGATATCGTGCACTTTGCCAATTATGAGGTGCGCGTCCTGGCGGAGCAGAGCCGTACAAATACTCAAGCCAATGACATGACAGAGATTTGTGTTGAGGCCCTCGCTTCAAAATTGCCGGTAGGCCTTAATGCCCTCCAGCTGCTTTTGGATGAAAGGGCCATACAAGCCGAATTCCAACCCATCGTCGATTGTAACGGTACCCTCTATGGCTACGAAATCCTGGGCCGCGGCAACCGAGAAGATTTACCCCACCACCCCATGGAGCTGTTCAGAATAGCCGAGTCTATGCCGGGTAAAGATGTTGAACTGAGTGCTTTAATGCGTGCCTGTGGCGTCGAGCAGGCTTTCGCTCAATCACCGACAGCGCGTTTGTTTATGAATACCCACCCCGCCGAATTGCGTGATATCGGCGCCTTATTGAAAACGATGGTGCTCTTGCGAAAATCCTTCCTGAATATACCCATGGTGCTGGAGATACATGAAGATGCCGTGACCAATGTCGGCAAAATGAAGGCTTTTGCCGAGGAATTAATGACCATGGATATCGAGCTGGCCTACGATGATTTCGGGGCGGGTCAGGGCCGGCTAATGGAAATGATCGAAGTCCCGGTCAGGTATGTGAAGTTTGATATCGCCTTGATTCGCGGTTTACACGCCGCCCCCGAGGCCAAGCAAAAAATGGTCACGGCCCTGGCCGATATGACACGCTCGATGGGCATACAGGCCCTGGCGGAAGGTGTCGAGGCGAAGGAAGACCTGGTGATGTGCCGCAAAATGCATTTTGACCTCATCCAGGGTTATCACTTCGGCAAACCCAAGCCTCATCTCAACTACTCATCAACGCATTAAGCACAGCCCTGGGGCCTATTGGACTAGATCCCCAACATCCTTCTTGTGACGGGAAAATTCCCGTGCTGCCAACTATTGCGGCAGGGCTAGAAAACTCTCGAAGGCCACACCAGAAGCGTTTTTTTCTGAGCCAATAGCGGCACTCCAGGCAAGGACCTGGGGCCACACTTGCTGCCAACAACAGGCGTGATCATATTCGGCCATCTCCACCAACTGGGCATTTTTTTGTCGTGAAACGAAGGCGGTAACAAATTCCCTCTCAACATTTTCATCCTCCCCCCCGACCAGGTGGAGTTGCCGAATATCCGGGTTTAAGATCGTGCTGGTGGCCGGATTGAGTGAGCCGGTTAGCGGGGCATAGTCATGACCCGCCGCCCAGGCATCAATATCCAGATTACCGGCAAGGGTCACTACTGCCAGGGTTTTACTCATGCGTGCCGCCAACAGTACGGCCAGGGTAGCGCCGCCACTGTGACCGAAAATCACCAGGCCCTTTATCTGCTCCTCAGCAATAATCAGCTCCAGAACCTCCGCCATACTCGCCACCACCGTTTCGGAATAGCGAGCCCTCGTCCACAACTCCGGATGGCAGAGTGAATTATTGTAATAACCGTGGTAACAGGGCCGGCCGAGATACAGACTGGGCTGGGTATCCTCTGCCATCAGTTTCAGCATCAGCGGTGAACGAGATGTCGGATCCTGAGCGATCACCGTAGGACGAAGCCAGGGGCGGCCATCGCCCTCTAAGTAGACATGCAAGACTGGATCTTTGGCAGTAGGTACCAGGGGCTTGCGATAAACCTGGTGTTCGAAGCCCTGCGCCACCACCACCTCGCTAACAAAGCCAAAGCTGTCGGCCTGCCTGGCGATACCTTCACTCGGCGTTGAGCAGCCGCTGAGTATAAGCGCCACCAAGCAGATCGAAGTAAAAACAAACACTCTTAGTGGCAACACTTTCCCCCTCAATGCAATCCAGCTTAAACACAAGGACAAAGTATAAGCCGATGCACACAACGGTTTCACCAACACCCCTGCAGACAGCTTCATGATCAGGCATGTCGAACGGGTTTAAGGCCAAATTTATAACCACCAAAAAGCAAAAAACCCCATCGCCTTTAGGCGACAGGGTTTGTTTTTTATGGCGGTGAGGGAGGGATTCGAACCCTCGAAGCCTTACGACTTACACACTTTCCAGGCGTGCTCCTTCGGCCACTCGGACACCTCACCGTAATGCTTTCCACTGTTTTTTCAGGCGAAGCGGCCGCCACTCTACACAAAACCGGCTTCAAAGGCAATCATGTTTAAGACAGCCGACGCTTTTAATGCTGTGTGGCGGGTCTTAATCAGCAGCCTCGCGTCACCACCGGCTCATCGTCATCCATCGATTCCACCAGATATTCCAACTCCTGGCCGACATCACCGATGCTGCGATATTTTAGATAGCGTTCTACAACGGCCTGAATAATGGCGCGGCCCATGGCATCGCTGTCCATCTCACTTCTATCGGTGGCGTCTTGCCAGGCTTGCTCGACCACTTTATTGGCATAAACGGATTCTCCGGACATGCTCTTCTCCCCCTAATTAATAATTTTTCAGCCAAGGATAATAACGGAACCCCCTTTTAACGCTTTGATACCCATCAAGATAGACGGAGCTTGCGTTGGTGCTCAGCCTGAGGGCAGATCACAGCGCATTATCAGCGCGTCCTCACGACCACTCTCGCCGTGATAGTAGGCTCTGCGCTCGCCCACAGGGCGAAAGCCTCGACCCTCGTACAAGGCAATGGCAGGAAAGTTACTAACCCTGACTTCAAGAAACAGATTCACTGCCGAGTTAGAAATTTCAGCAAGGCAATAATCCAGCAGGCAGGCACCCAGGCCCTCGCCTTGAAAGCTAGTTTTAACCGCTATATTCAGCAGCTCAGCTTCGTCGAGCACCTGATTAAAAATCAAATAACCCACCACGCGATTGCCTTTGCTGAGCACATAACTGCGATGACTTTGCAGACTGTCGGCGAACTGTATTGCGTTCCAGGGAAAGGGGGTGACGTCGCTTTCGATTTTAACCATCACTGCGATGTCATCGGCAGTCGCTGGGCGCAGCGTAAAACCTTCTTTAATGGCCACTAAACTATTGTCAACTAAACTACTGTCAGCCATTAAACCGTCAAGCGCCCCGTAAATGACGTAAGGCCTGCCAAACCTCTCGCTTGCACAAGGGTTCTGCCAACATACCTTGTAACGAGGGAATAAAGATCGTCTCAGCTGAGCCCTCTTCAATAGAGCTCTCGCCTTTCGACAGTAAACGCGCGGGGTCATCGCCCATCGCTAACAACCAACGGTAGGGACGCACTTGTTGGCGACCGAGCAAAAACATCGATAGCTGGGTTTTCGCGCCGCTTAAGGTACTTTCAGCACCGGGGCTGAGGGGCCATTCAATCAACTCCGCAGCGGGCAAGCTTGCGGAAAGCTGGCCGATGGCTCGCAAGATATTGGCGAGTAGTTCGAGCTGTGCTCTGTTGGCCCGCTCGCCGTGCGCGAAACCGTTAATGACTAGGACCTCGTCACTGACTTGCCAGCAAGCCAGGGTCAAACTGATGCTCTCCTGCTCGACAGGCCGCTCAGTTATAGTCGGTTGTTCGTCTTGCGGTGCTTTTTGAACTGAAGCTATTGGGGGCGGCGTTGCAGTCGATTTATCTTTCGACTTGAGGACTGGCGTATTTTCACTGACGGCAACAGGTATCGCTGTGGAGCTTGCTGATACGGGTTCGCCCTGCAAGGTTTCACGAATACCGGCCAGCGAGCTGACAACTTCACGCTGAAGAACCTGCCCGCCACCTTGTGAGTTGACAGCAGCGCCGCCTGTAGTAGGCGAAATAGTAGCCGACAAAGCACTCGTTATGGTGGCGGCCTGACTGGCAGCCACAGCAAACACCGCCTCACCGGGCAGACGCTGTCGATACTGGTTGATACCCAGCATCGACAGATACCAATCCTGTTGTTCAGTCATGTGAAGACAGCTGCACGCAGGAAGTCATTTTAAGAGCCTCCGGCCTAAACGCCATCCAGCTGCGGATGCACGCGATCGGGATCACCCATAATATTGGCCGCATTCAGGTAGGCTTTGGCACTGGCGACAAGAATATCCGTGTCGGCACCCTGGCCGTTGACGATGCGTCCGTCTTTAGCCAGACGCACAGTCACCTCACCCTGAGAATCGGTGCCATTTGTGATGGCATTGACCGAGTAAAGCTTCAACTCCGTGCCACTGTCGACCAACTTTTCAATGGCTTTAAATACCGCATCAACCGGCCCGCTGCCACCGGACTCGACGGTATGATCCTGTCCCTGTGTGCGTAGAACCAGCTCGGCCTTGGGCGCACGGCCGGTCTTGGTGGCAACATCCATCGACACCAGCACATAGCTTTCTTCGGCTTCACCCATCTGCACATCGGAGACCAGGGCCTGCAGATCTTCATCGTAAATTTCGCGCTTTTTATCCGCCAAATCTTTAAAACGCAAAAAGGCCGTATTCATTTCAGCCTTGTTATCAAAGGTAATACCCAACTCTTCCATGCGTGCAGAAAAGGCGGCACGCCCGGATAATTTACCGAGCACCAAACGGTTGGTATTCCAGCCAACATCTTCGGCCTTCATAATTTCGTAGGTTTCGCGGAATTTAAGTACGCCGTCCTGATGAATACCGGACTCGTGGGCAAAGGCATTGGCGCCTACCACGGCTTTATTCGGCTGCACTGGAAAGCCGGTAATGGTCGACACCAGGCGCGAAACAGGCACGATGTGTTCGGTGTTAATACGCGTCTCAAGCTGGTAAATATCTTTACGTGTACGCAAAGCCATGACGATTTCTTCGAGAGAGGCATTACCCGCCCGCTCGCCAAGACCGTTAATCGTACATTCAACCTGGCGTGCGCCGTGCAACACGGCCGACAGGGAGTTAGCCACCGCCAAACCAAGGTCGTTATGGCAGTGCACCGAGAAAATGGCCTTATCGGCATTCGGCACATTGGCAATCACGCGGCCAATCATTTCGCCGTATTCGCCGGGTGAACCATAACCCACGGTATCGGGAATATTAATCGTGCGAGCACCGGCATCAATCACCGACTCGACAACCTTGCACATGTAATCAAACTCTGTGCGACTACCATCTTCGAGGGAGAACTCGACATCATCGACAAAGTTGCGGGCAATTTTTACCGCCCCAATAGCCTGCTCGAGCACCTCTTCGGGATTCATCTGTAACTTGAATTCCATGTGAATCGGCGAGGTGGCGATAAAGGTGTGAATGCGCGGTGCCACGGCATTTTTCAGGGCCTCGGCGGCGCGCGCTATATCGCCGTGAGTGGTTCTCGCCAGGCTGCAAACAGTGGCATCTTTAATCGTATCGGCGATGCTTTTAACGGCGGCAAAATCGCCTTCACTAGAAATGGCAAAGCCCGCTTCGATGACATCGACACCGAGCTTTTCCAGAGACTTGGCAATACGCAATTTTTCTTCTTTGGTCATTGCGGCACCGGGGCTTTGTTCACCGTCGCGCAAGGTTGTATCAAAAATAATTAAACGTTCACTGCCCATGACAATACTCCATCAACTCCCGCCACACGGCGGGCAAAAATTTATACGCGGATTTTCCTCTCTTAGAGAGAAGGATGCAAAACAAATGAGGTATAACGTAGATGCCCCTCAGGGCAGGAGAAGGCGTAGCAGGCAGGCAGCAGTACGCGAAGCTTGTTGCAAGCCTTGCGAAGAACCATTATCAGTAAAACGATTAACGTTCATTACTACCTTTGCTACAAGGCCGCTTAGATTCGAACGAAGCGGCAAAATCAGAATTTGTATTCAAACAAATTTTTAAGCGACTGCCAAGCCCTTTACAAAAAAGCCCGCGCTATAAACGCCTGCGGCTTCAAGCAACGATAAACTCAGGCAGATTGGCACTGCGGACTAAGCACTTTTGCGAAAACATTTAATCCACAACCAGAACAGTGGGCCCGAAAGTGCGTAAGCCAGGGCCAGTGACAATAAGCCTACCGGCAGGTCAATCGCGACAATCACCATACCCACGACTACCGCCAAGAACGTGACAAAAGGTACATGCCCCTTAAAGTCGAAACCTTTCATACTGTGATAGCGGCAATTCACCACCATTAACAAGCCTGCTACCGCTGTCACTATAAAGGCAAGTAAGGCCGTTGCGGTGCTCGGCTCAACATCGTGGCCAACCCACACCATACCGGCAACCAAAGCCGCCGCTGATGGGCTTGCCAGACCGACAAAAAAGCGCGAGTCAGCCGACTCAACCTGGACATTAAAACGCGCCAGTCGCAGAGCCGCACAGGACACATAAAGGAAAGCAGCCGCCCATCCGACTTTACCCAGGTCTGACAGCATCCAGCTGTAACAAACCACTGCCGGTGCCACACCGAAGGACACCATGTCAGAGAGGCTGTCGTACTCAACCCCAAAATCGCTCTGGGTATTGGTCATGCGCGCAACGCGGCCATCGAGACCATCAAATACCATGGCGACAAAAATGGCGATGGCTGCCGCTTCAAACTTGCCATCCATTGACGCGAGGATGGCATAAAAACCACTGAACAGAGCGATGGTGGTAACCAGGTTGGGCAGTAGATAAATGCCTTTATGCCTTGGTCCCTGGGTACTTTTATCGGCCTGGGCTTTAGCCTCATCCTGTTCAAGCGCTTCAGCGGGTTCAAGGAGTACGTTAACAAGCTCCGATACGGAGCTAGTCTCGCTGCTATCGTGGCTGATTGAGCCACCCGAATCCGCTGATTCTTTATTCGCTGAATCCTGACTATCAGACATTGTCCGTACGTACTCCAGATCAATAACTTACAAAACTATCGCAGACCAGGCATTTGGCTGCGAAGGTAAAAAACTGCCGTCATCATACATTTTTGGCAATAAAAAAGCGGCAAGCCAGAAGGCTGCCGCTCAATTAAAGACCAACGATTTATCAAGGCTCGATCACTCGAGCCTTGAACTGTTGATGCTTTCGACTAGTTGCGTGACTTATCAACCAGCTTGTTTTGACCGATCCAGGGCATCATCGCACGCAGCTTTTCACCCACTTCTTCGATGGGATGCTCAGCTGAGGCACGACGACGGGCTTTCAGCTTAGGATTACCAGCTTGGTTGTCGAGGATAAAGTCATTAACGAAGTTACCGTTCTGAATATCCGTCAGGATGCGCTTCATCTCCGCTTTGGTCTCGTCGGTAATAACCCGTGAGCCACTGCTGTAGTCGCCGTATTCAGCGGTATTGGAGATCGAGTAACGCATGTCGGCGATGCCGCCCTGATACATCAAATCAACAATCAACTTCAGCTCGTGCAAGCACTCAAAGTAAGCCATTTCTGGGGCATAACCGGCTTCAACCAGTGTTTCAAAACCGGCCTGTACCAGTGCCGTTGCACCACCACAAAGCACCGCTTGCTCACCGAAGAGATCGGTCTCGGTTTCTTCACGGAAGTTAGTTTCGATGATACCGGAGCGACCGCCACCGTTGGCAGAGGCATAGGACAGGGCAATGTCTTTCGCCTGACTGGAGCCATTCTGGAATATCGCGATCAATGTGGGTACACCACCGCCTTCAACATAGGTGCCACGCACCGTGTGACCGGGGCCTTTAGGCGCGATCATGATGACGTCGAGATCGGCACGGGGTTCGATTAATTCAAAGTGAATATTCAAACCGTGGGCAAACGCCAGGGCAGCACCCTCTTTCAAGTTGGGTTCGATCTCGCTGTAGTAAACCTCTTTTTGATGCTCATCCGGGGTGAGAATCATCACCACGTCGGCACCGCTAACCGCGTCGGCAATTTCTGCCACTTTTAGGCCTTCACCTTCGGCTTTGGCCCAGGATGAAGAGCCCTTACGCAAACCGACAACGACGTTATCGACGCCGGAGTCACGCAGGTTCAGCGCGTGGGCGTGGCCCTGTGAACCGTAACCAATAATGGAGACTTTTTTGCCGCGGATAATAGAAAGATCACAATCTTTGTCGTAATAAACCTGCATGTTTTCACCTCATTGTTCGTACGAACGATTCGTACATTTCACTTGCGTATAAATACTTATTAAAATCAAAAAGCACTCAAATTTTTATTTAAAACACTTTTACCTAAAAATTAAAGTGCACCTCGCTTAAAACTGTCAACCTATATCTTTAAAGACTTCTCACCACGCATCAAACCACAGACACCGGTGCGTACCACTTCGAGAATCACCGCATCACCCAGGGCTTCAATAAAGGCATCGAGCTTAGAACTTTCACCCATAATTTGCACCACATAGGTGGTGGCACCAACATCGACAATTTGTCCGCGGAAGATATCGACACAGCGCTTTATTTCGGCCCGTGCCGCGCCGCTCGCCTTCACTTTCAGCAGCATTAATTCGCGCTCAAGGTGAACACCTTCGCTCAAGTCGATAACTTTAACCACGTCGATCAACTTGTTTAACTGCTTGGTGATTTGCTCAATCGTGTGATCGTCGCCAGTTGTGGTCAGCGTCAGACGCGAGAGGGTTGTATCCTCGGTTGGCGCGACGCTCAAGCTGTCGATATTGTAGCCCCGTTGGGAGAACAAGCCCACTACTCGCGACAGGGAGCCCGGCTCATTTTCAAGTAAAACGGAAATCAAACGCTTCATTATGTGCGCTCCGTTTTGCTCAGCCACATATCGCGCATCGAACCCGGCGCCACGTGCATGGGGTAAACGTGCTCGTGGTGGTCGACACTAATGTCCATTATCACCACCCGGTCTTTCATCGCGAAGCACTCCTCCATGCGACTTTCCAGTTCGTCGTAGCGGGTTACCTTCATACCGACATGACCATAGGCCTCCGCCAGTTTGACGAAATCGGGTAGCGAGTCTTCATACAGCACGTGGGAATAGCGGCTACCGTATTGCATGTCCTGCCACTGTTTCACCATGCCTAAAGCCTGGTTATTGAGGATGATGATTTTCACCGGCAGTTGATGCTGGGTACAGGCCGCAAGCTCCTGAATACACATTTGAATACTGCCTTCACCCGTGACACAGACAACGGTGGCATCGGGGTGGGCCATTTGTGCACCCATGGCGGCGGGCAGGCCAAAGCCCATGGTGCCGAGCCCACCGGAGTTAAGCCATTGGCGGGGCTGGTCGAATAAATAATATTGTGCGGCAAACATTTGGTGCTGCCCCACGTCCGATGCGACATAGGCCTCGCCCTTCGTTACTTTGTGCAAGGTCTTAATCACGTCTTGGGGCTTAATGTTATCGTCTGTACTCGGTTCATAACGGGAGGCGGTATAAATACCATGGCGCGCACGCCACTCATCAATCTGCTGCCACCACTCACCAATGGCCGACTCGTCGGTTTGCAAATCAGCCTGTTGAATTTGGTCGAGCATATCGCCGAGCACCACATCGCAGGGACCAACAATGGGAATATCGGCACGTACGGTTTTGGCGATGGACGAGGGATCAACATCGATATGAATGATTTTTGCCGAGGGACAAAAGCGCTCAGTTGCGTTCGTTACACGGTCGTCAAAACGCGCACCCACGGCCAAAATCACATCGGCATGGTGCATCGCCGTATTCGCTTCAAAGGTGCCGTGCATGCCCAGCATGCCGACAAACTGCCGGTCGGTGCCGGGAAAAGCACCGAGGCCCATCAGCGTGTTCGTCACCGGGTAATTTAGACGACGAGCCAGGGCCCGCAATTGCTCGGACGCATTGCCCAGCACCACACCGCCGCCACTGTAAATAACCGGGCGCTTGGCCGACATTAATAAATTAACGGCGCGCTTAATTTGTCCGGAATGGCCTCGCGTGGTCGGCTGATAGGAGCGCAGCTTAACCTTCTCAGGGAATTTATAGGCCACCTTATTGTTGGGGTCGGTGACATCTTTGGGCACATCGACAACCACCGGACCGGGTCGCCCGGTGCTGGCAATATAAAAGGCCTTGGCGATGGTTTCGGCAATATCTTCCGGGCGCTTAACCATGTAGCTATGCTTAACCGTCGGCCGGCAAATGCCGATCATGTCAATTTCCTGAAAGGCATCCTCGCCGATTTTTTCCTGGGGCACCTGGGCTGAGATCACCACCAGGGGGATGGAGTCCATATACGCCGTGGCAATACCGGTAATCGCATTGGTCGCGCCGGGGCCCGAGGTCACCAGCGCCGCACCCACCTCGCCCGTGGCACGGGAATAGGCATCGGCAGCGTGCACGGCAGCCTGCTCGTGACGCATGAGAATATGACTGAGGTTATCTTGACGGAAAATAGCATCGTAAATATGCAGTGCCGCACCACCGGGGTAGCCCCACAAGTGCTTCACTTTGGCATCACTCAATGCCCGAATAAGAATATCACCACCGGAAAGTAGTTCCACAACGCAAACCCTCACACTAAAAATCAACAATTAATCAGGAGGACAGTGCACTATCGCTGTGACATTACAGGTGGTTTGCAATAACAACCGCAGTCTCCGCAAAGCGGGGTTTGGACTGCTGCAAGATCGCATGGGTTAACACGATCTTCTCTGTAGATGACCAGCGAGCGCTGATAACGCCCACCTGCCTGGAGGAATGCATCCCGAGCGGCGCAACATACCTGTATTTACGGACATCGTCAATACTTTCTAAGTACCTCGGCACAGATAGGCCCTACGCACCTCTCTACTCTGGGTGCACAAGGTATCCCACCGGTGTACACGGCAAAATAATGAGCCATGCACAGTCGCAAGCGAAGAAATACGGCAAGCCCTCTGCGAAGGCAAAACCCATGGAGTTGGCACAAGGGGGAACAGAAGAATAATTGCCTGGTGCTGCAGCGGAAACGAATTTCCCCCAGCCCTTATCTAAACATGGCCGCCAACACTTAGAATATGGTAATTTACCCGGCACTTAGAAACCCTATTGTCAGGAGTGCAGCATGTTGCCAAGCATTAAACACCTACCCAAAGCGAGCCTTATGGCTGTCGTTGCCTTTTCTATCGCCGCTTGTTCTGAAAATAATCAGGCTGATGTCAAAAGTGACGATCAACCCGCTGCTGCCAAAACTGCCGGCTATCAGGCCCCGCGCAATTCTCTCGGCCAACCCGACCTGCAGGGCATCTGGGATTTCCGCACCCTGACACCCCTCGAGCGGCCCAAAGAGCTGGGTGATAAAGCGACCTTCACCAAAGAAGAACAGGCCGCATTTAAATCGCAGACCATTGATGTCCTCGATGTCGACAAGGCAAGAGAGGAAAATGACAACGCCGTCAGTGATACCAATTCCGATGTCGAGAGTGCCTACAATAACTTCTGGTTCGATTACGGCACGTCGATGAACGAAGATAGAAGAACCTCGCTGATTACCAAGCCGTCAAACGGACGCCTACCCGCCTTGACCGAAGAAGCCGTCGCACGAATGAAACAAAACCATTTGCGCACCTTTCCCGTGCGCGACATTCTCTCCATTGGTCTGGTGGGTTTTCGTCCAGCGGGACCCGAGACTCTCGGCCTTTCTGAGCGCTGCCTGCTGAGCTTTAACGCTGGCCCGCCACTGATACCCAGCGCCTACAACAACAATCTCCGCATCATCCAAGCGCCGAAGCATGTGGTGATATTCACTGAAATGATTCACGACGCCCGCGTTGTGCCCATCGATGGCAGTGCCCACTTACCGGCAGAAATGACCAAATGGACAGGCGACTCACGGGGCCACTGGGAAGGCGATACCCTGGTTGTTGAAACCACAAACTTCACCGGCAAAACCCCCACCTTCCAGATGCCCATCAATTTGGTCGACCCGGCATTGAATGGTGTGGTGGGTACCGGTGAAAACTTTACCTTGATCGAGCGCTTCACTCGCACCAGCGACTCCGTCATCGTTTACGAATACACAGTCACCGACCTCAGCACCTTCGCCACACCCTTTACCGCGGTCATTCCCTTAAAAGCCAGTGATAGCCAGCTGTTTGAATATGCTTGCCACGAAGGCAATCACGGTGCAGCAGGCATGCTCTCAGGTGCTCGTCAGGAAGAAAAGGAAGAAAACGCCAAATCTCATTAATTTACTGATACGACCCCTGGCCATTGCGTAACTTTCAAGCAATGGCCAGGGCCGGCTTCTCGCTCACCAGCAAGCCCACACCCCCTTCAAGCACGCCATCCCGTCAAGCCCCCCCGTTTTAATTAAAGAGAACCGAGGAAAGCATCGGGCACTTCGCTCCAGGCTTCGCGCTCTATTTCAAAGGGCGCATTCTCGCTGTGGCAGTTTTCACCGAAAATATGCGTGCTGCGACTGTCCTTATCGTAGGCATCCCAACCCGGCTTACCGTCACGAGCAAAAGCCACCCAGGCATCCATCGTTTGCTTAGCCAGTGCATCCGCCGCTGGCCCCTCACCGTAAAACTTCGCCGCACCCTGCTTCTTGTGGGTACCAAAAACATAGGCTAATTCGACGGCGTGGCACGACTTCATTACCCCTTTGGCGGCCGGTGAATGCCAGTCGAACAAGTAGGAATAAACCTGAGTATTATGTTTTTGCTGAGCCTCGAGTAAACGCAGGGCCGGCATGCGGAAAATACGATCGGTCTGAATAGCGATAAAAATTTGCGGTGGCGTCGGTTCAATGCCCCGCTGTACTAATGCTTCTTTATAGGCCTCAACCAGGCCCGGAATATAGGAATATAAGCGGGGTCAACCAGATAGCCAAGCCGCTTGGCCATCGTCTCATCATCCAGTTTGGTGATCGCCGGCTGAAAAGCCCCGAATAACTGCCATTCATCGAGGGTGCTACCCGCCATAATTGGCACCTGGGCAACGGAGCCCTGTCGCACAGCATCAATGGGTAATTCGGGTAAGACCTTGCCATCAACAACCGGACGGAATGGCAGGCTGCCGATTTTAGACAGGGGATAGCCTTCAACCTTGCCACCTTCGATGCGACGCTGAGCACGCAGAAGGTCGTCCATATTCGCCGCCATCAGGCCCTGAGCATCGAGCTCGGTAAATTTCATAATCGCCTCACCCACCAGGGCACCCGAGGCTTTTGTCGCAACGGTATGACAGGCACCCGACTGGGGAATCGCCTTGTGAAATAGACCTTTTGCGGCCGGCAAGCCCAGTAGCGCACCGATGCTCATGCCCCCAGCTGACTCTCCAAAAAGAGTGACATTGTCGGGATCACCACCGAAGAGTTCGATATTGTCCTGTACCCATTCCAGGGCTTTCACCTGATCGAGTAAGCCCTCATTACCCGTAGCGGGAATCCGTCCACCGGTCGCCTCATTCAAGTTGGCAAAGCCCAGTAAACCGAGACGGTAGTTGATAGTCACCACCACCACGTCACCGTGCTGACTCAGCTCGCGGCCCTCATAAACGCCCTGACTACTGGCGCCAATGGTGAAGCCGCCACCGTGTATCCACACCATCACCGGGCGGTTGGAGGAGTCGGCAGCGGGCGTCCAGATATTCAGGCTCAGACAAGCCTCGTCCTGCTCACCCAGCTCGGCACCCATAATCGCCACCATGTCGGAGCGATTTTGCGGCGCCCACTTACCGTATTCGCTGCCATCGATAGTACCGGCCCAGGACCAGGGGTCCTGCGGTGGTAGCCAGCGCAATTCACCCATAGGCGGGGCCGCATAGGGAATGCCTTTAAAGGCCAAAATACCCTCTTGTTCCTGGGCTTTCACTTTGCCAAAACTGGTATCGACGACTGTCATTGTATTGCTTCCTTTAGATTTAAATTGGGATTTATCTTTGATCGACCTCTGTATTTTAAGCGTCAGGCCAGCCACAAAATTAGGGGGCGCGCTAGAGCAGAGGTCTGTGTAAATTTAATTTACAGGGATTACTGATTGTTTTTTAGTTTGCTTTTTATTCATTATTTAGCAGTGATTCATGCGCTGAAGAGCAGCCTGTAACAGGCATTATTTGTTCAGCTGCTGTTGCAAGGCCACAAGAAAGCTTTCGATGCGCGCCGCATTGGCACCCAAATCGGAAACACCGACCCGCGACACCGAGCGCACATCGACAATAAGCTTTTCTACAGAAGGTGGCGTTTCCTGATCACTACCCTCACCGACTGTTTTAGCAGGTACGTCTTGAGTTGGTTCGGCTTTAGCAGGTACGGCTTTAGCAGGTACGGTATTGGCGCTAATGCGAATCACGATGTCGTCGGCAAAACCCATCACTCGCGTGGTGGCCACCGCCTCGATATGGCCCTGGCTTTTATCTTCGCCTAGCACACGCCAATGGTTTTCGGCGATCACCATCTTCGCTGCCGCCCAGACTTCGGCTTTGTCAGCCGACAAATGCAGGGGTGCCAATTGCGGATAAGCCAGACGCTGTTGCTCCGCCAGAGCCTCACCCCCGTACTGCAGGGTATTATCCTGCGGCCCTCTTTCAGCCTGGGCGAAAACAAACACCGGGGGCCGAGCCAGATCCGTACTAATGTCGTGAATCGCCGGTGCCTGAAAACCCGCCAGGCCGACCAGGCTGACAACGGCGATTACCGGCAGCAGGCAGAGCAATAAGCACAGCGGCAATGTAGCCAGTCGCTGTTTTCTCGCCAGGCGGCGAAAAATTAAGGCCCCCGCCGTCATCGCCACCAGCGCACAGGCGAGTAGGCCAAGGCCGAAAGTGGAAAAGCTAATGCCAAAGGGCAATAGTCCAAGGCGAAAAGTTATGGCCCCGGCGAGCACAAAAAAGAGGCTCAGTAGACTGGCAAAAGCCATCATTTTAATTAGCTCTGGTCGGCGTCTGGCTCGAACTTCAATGACAAGGAGTTAACGCAGTAACGCAGGCCGGTGGGTTTCGGGCCGTCGGGGAAAACGTGCCCCAAATGGCTACCACAGTGGGCGCACATAATTTCGGTGCGCTCCATGCCTCGAGAAACATCCGTCTCTGTGGCTATGCTTTTTTGATCGGCCACGGCAAAAAAGCTCGGCCAGCCACTGCCGGAATCGAACTTGGCCTCGGCTTCAAACAAGGTGTTTTCACAACAGGCGCACATATAGTTGCCGGGCGATGTCTCGGTGTAATATTCTCCCGTGAAAGGCCTTTCCGTACCCTTCTCGCGACAAATTTCAAATTGCTCGGCGCTCAATTTTTCACGCCAGTAGTCTTCACCTTTCTCTTTCCAGTCTGTCATGGTCTGTATTTCTCTCTGTTTGTTTTTCGCAATTTATTAAAGTCTGCGCCCCGCTAAGCGCCTGCAGGTGCAGACAATACGCTACAATTCACCTTCGGTTCAAAACTTAACGATTTTTTATTCGTCTGGAAGCAATTCGCATGAGGCATTTTCAAAAGTCTACCAAATTAGACAGTGTTTGTTACGACATTCGCGGCCCGGTGCTCGATCAGGCGCACCGGCTTGAAGAAGAGGGCCACCGTATTCTCAAGCTGAATATCGGCAACCCCGCGCCCTTCGGCTTTGAAGCCCCCGACGAAATTATTCAGGACGTGATTCTCAACCTGGTGGAGGCCCAGGGTTACAGTCACTCCAAAGGCATCTTCAGCGCCCGCAAAGCGGTGATGCAACGCTGCCAGATTCAGGGCATCGCCAATGTCGAAATTGACGACATCATTCTCGGCAACGGCGTCAGCGAACTGATTGTCATGGCCATGCAGGCCCTGCTCAACGATGGCGATGAAATACTCATTCCCTCCCCCGACTACCCCCTGTGGACAGCCGCCGTGACCCTCGCCGGTGGTAAGGCGGTGCACTATCGCTGCGACGAATCCAACGACTGGCAACCCGATCTCGACGATATGGCCAGCAAAATCACCCCCAATACCAAGGGCATTGTGGTGATCAACCCCAACAACCCCACCGGGGCGGTGTACAGCAAGGACAGCCTCGAACACATTATCGAACTCGCCCGCGTCAATGATCTGGTGATGTTTGCCGATGAAATTTATGACCGTATTCTCTACGACGGCGCGGTGCACCACCCCATGGCCAGCCTCGCCGATGACATCCTCTTCATCACCTTTAATGGCCTGTCAAAAAATTATCGGCTGGCCGGTTTTCGCTCTGGCTGGCTAGTCGCCAGTGGCGCCAAGCACCGTGCCCGCAGCTATATTCAGGGCATGGAGATGCTCGCCTCCATGCGGCTCTGCGCCAACGTACCGTCCATGTATGCCATTCAAACGGCCCTCGGTGGACAGCAGACTATCGACGATCTGGTGCGCGAAGGTGGCCGCTTCTACGAACAACGCAATCTTGCCTGGGAACGGCTCACCGCCATCCCCGGTGTTAGCTGTGTCAAGCCCAAGGGTGCCCTCTATCTCTTCCCCAAACTCGACCCGGCGGTTTACTCCATAGTCGACGATGAACAAATGGTGCTCGACCTACTCCTGCAAGAAAGAATGCTACTGGTACAGGGCAGCGCCTTTAACTGGGATGACACCCAGCATTTTCGCATTGTCTTCCTGCCCCGCGAGCATGAGCTGAACGATGCCGTCGATCGCCTGGAACACTTTCTGGGACGGATGCGCGATGAGAGCTAAAACGGCCCCTTAATGCCCCTTGCCTTATCGATAAGAGTGGGCCGCATGACAATACAGAGCAACTCACAGGCGCCCCTTCCTTAAATAAAGAAAAGGATTAATACCGCGTTTTAGCCTGCCTTCGTCTTTTTAAGGTCTACCCTATTTATGGTCTATCCCTAAAAATAACAATCAGGTTAGAGCGATGATTCGAGAACCCGAGTTTCAATATCTAAAAACGAATGGCGTCACCTTACGCACCCTCGTCAAGGGAGAAGGGCCGCTCGTCATACTCCTCCACGGCTTCCCCGAATTCTGGCATCTGTGGCGGCATCAAATCGACCCCATCATCGAGGCTGGTTATAAAGTAGCCGTACCCGACCAACGTGGCTATGCCGGTAGTGATGCCCCGCCAGCCATCGAGGATTACGACATTCTGCATCTGACGGACGATGTCCTAGGGATAGCTGACGCTCTGGGCTATGACGATTTTATTGTTATTGGCCAGGACTGGGGCTGCATCGTTGCCTGGCATACGGCGCTACTGCACCCTGACCGGGTCAGCGCGGTAATGGGCTTATCAGTGCCTTATTGGGGCCGCGCTGATAATCCAGATAGCCTGATTAACCCTCCCGGCCTCGACGGTAAATACTGGTATATCCGCAATTTCCAAGAAGCAGGTGCCGAACTCGGCTTAGAGGCTTATCCCGAAGCATCGTTACGCATGACCTATCACGTTATTTCCGCCGACAGCCCACCGGGAACCTGGATGTCTCAGCTGATGCATCCCGCCGATGCCAGCATGGCCACTATGTTTGATGTACCCGAAGACTTGCCCGACTGGCTAAGTCAGGAGGATCTGGACTATCACCTTGCGCAATTTAAAAATAATGGCTTTCGCGGCCCAGTGAACTGGTATCGCAATATCGAGCGCAACTGGGCCATCACGCCACAGCTCGCCAATGCGAAATTCACCCAACCCGCACATTTTATTGCTGGGGCCGAAGATGATGTGCTGCGATATGTACCCAATTGGGCGGAGTTAATGCCAAGTCATTTTGAGGATCTCCGCCGCACTAAATTAATAGAGGGAGCGGGCCACTGGTTAATGCTGGAAAAACCTCAGGAAACCACTGATGAAATCTTGCTGTTTCTCAAAGAATTAAAATAGCTACATTCTTTAGTCTTTATCGTCCCATCAAACGATAAAAAAGGCCCGCTATTTCCGGCCTTTCTTTATTTAAGACTCGCAGCCAAACTCACCAAACCCCGTTTCAAAGCACATTGTTTTCAGGGAACATTACTTTTCATCGCCCCAGCAAAGTGTTGTTTTTCTGCACCGACACTCTTTACCTCAGACAGATATGGAGGCTCCCTCTGATCATCCGGCAACTGGGTAAAAGCCACACCGAACGCCTTAGCTGTCGCCCTTAAAGCAAAAAACCGACGATTCAACCAACTCACCAATGCGTAAGCCTTTGCTCACTGGCCCTGTGCTTGTGGATAGCGGAAACCTTCCGCGCTAGTTGCGTCCCACGCTACGCCAACAATCTTTGATATTCCTTTAAAAAACGGGAGGAAATTTATCGTTAATATGCCCCGCAAGGACACACTAATCATATTTCAGCCGCAGGTAGGCCCCGTAGCGCAATTATTGAGTAGATGAGTCATGACGACCCCACAAGCTCTAATACATGACAAATAGTTATGACAAACACGTTTGAAATTGTAAATGGTCAATTTTTTATTGTCATAGAGCTGTGCTATGTTCAGTCATCAATTACCGAACATATTGCACAAGAGGTCGAGACAATGAACAAAGAAAACCCGGTAAAAAATCGTGAAATTGGCCCACTGGATTTTGATAGTGCTAGCGTGATTAACCCCGATGGCAGTGAGACAGCCATTACCGATGAGATGATTGAGAAGGCCTGTGATGAGTTGGAATCTGCCTCACAGAAAGGCGACAAAACCCATTAGGGGAACACCCTGTTCATCGCTAGTTCGAACAGGCAGCGTAAAATCACGCTGACCTATGATTCGCTAGTTAGCCACTGTTAAAACCCAGCAGTTCAAGCTCTGCACGACAGGCCTGCTCACCCAAGCCACTTACCGTATAGTGACTAAACTCGCGGCGCTGAGCATAGTGCTTACGCAAACTATCAAATCGGGTGCCCACACCTTTACTGCTTTCAGTGCCACTGTCATTCAACACACTGCGCATTTGCCTGTCGTCTTCAGCTATTGAGTAGGCCGCCAAAATAGCATCATCGAGACCCTTCCCCTGCGCAAGAGGAATCAAGCCGTCACGCCCTGCAGTCTCTCCCCTGAACAGTTCATCCCTCAAATCTTCAAGGGCCAGCCCGAGTTGGCGACACATGCCCTCGCGCACCATCTGTGTTCCCCGCAGCCGGCCTTCGAGGCTATAGCCGGCAATATGGGGGGTTCCTAGATTCACCGCTTGTAATAGCTCCCTGTTGATATCCGGCTCACCCTCCCAAACATCGAGCACCACCTTTAAATCGGCTCCGCCCTGTAGGTGGGCGAGCAATGCGCCATTATCGATAACGGCGCCACGACCGGCATTGATCAACAGTGCACCCGGACGAATGCACTGCTCCAAGACCTGGCGATTAATCATGTACTGGGTCGGAAACTGGCCGTCGCGCGTCAAGGGTGTGTGCAGGCAGATGATGTCGGCACTGAGCACTGTTTGCAGATCTGACAGCGAAGAACATTCACTGTCATTTAAAAAAGGATCGTAGACCTGGCAGGCCACGCCCAAAGCCCTTAAGCGCTTAAATAATCGTCCACCGACATTGCCGCAACCAATAATGCCGATGTTTTTATGGCGCCACTCGGGTTCAAGGGTGCAGAAAGCGGAAAACATGTACTGCACTACGGCCTCGGCATTACAGCCCGGCGCATGGGCAAAATGAATACCTTTTTCCTGTAGGTAGGCAAGATCAATATGGTCGGTGCCGATGGTGGCCGAGCCGACAAACTTCACCCGACTGTCCTCGAGTAACTGCGCATCCACAGTCGTTACCGAGCGCACTAATAGGACATCCGCCGTGGCCACGCTGGCGGCGGTCATAGCGCGACCCGCCATGGTCACCACTTCGCCATAGGGGCTGAAGATTTCGTGCACGGCGCTCATATTTTCATCGGCGATAATTTTCATTGCTAAGCACCCACCCCTTGAAGGGCTTCAAGGCTGTAGTCGCTTCCTACAAGCGCATCAGCAGTGCCGTAGTTTTCACTCAAGGCTAAAACGAAGTGCTGGGCGCGGGATGGTAGAGCGCCTTGTCGATAAGACTGCACTTGAGCAGCGACGGCATTGGTAAAAGCATCACCCTCCTCTGCCCTAGCGCACGAGCCCAATAAATTATCACTGCTAATGCGGAAAGGCGCATCTGCCGCCAGGGAGAAGAGCCACTCCACTGCCTGGGGTTTAACCTCGGCGGATTCGAAGGCGCGCTGCTGCTCAGCGCTACGACCGTCGGGGCAATACCAGTAACCCCAGTCTTCCTGTTGGCGACGCTCGACACCGGCAATACACCAGTGGGCAATTTCATGCAGGGCGCTGGCAAAATAGTCGGCGCGATAAAAAAGGCAGTGGGGTTCAGTGGCTGAAGTTGCCGGACGGTACAGGGGCTCATCAGCCCCGCCGATTAGCAGGGTTTGGTAATCTTTATAAAAGCACTGTTTAAACAGTGCTTCGAGATCGACACTACGATGAACTGGCGCAAGTTGAGGGGTGAGCTGAGCCGCGACTTCTAGCAATGTCATTTATTGCCGACCCGTGCGCGCCCAGTCGATAGATTCGCTGCCCAGGGTACGCGTTGGATTAATATCCAGCCCACCCCGGCGCGTATAGCGCGCACTCACCATTAAACGCGAAGGCTGGCAGTGCTGGAGAATATCGAGAAATACCCTTTCGACACAGTGTTCGTGAAAACCCTGATGCTCGCGATAAGACACGACATAGCGTAGCAAACTGCGCTGGCAAATCCCTCGACCCCTGTAGCACACAACAATCGTCGCCCAGTCGGGCTGGCCGGTCACCGGGCAATTGGATTTCATTAAATGGCTGTACAGGCTTTCATCGACGGATTCATCGCTGCTTTCTGCACTATCCGTACTATCCGCAAACTTCAGTAAACCGGCATCGGGCTGATAAACAGAGCAATCCACGTCCAGCCCATCCAGACACTGGCCTTCAAATACCGTCAAACCTTTGCGAGCGTATTCGTCGATGCTGTAGAGCTGCACAGCCACTGGCGCGCCAGCCACATGGCTTAAATCATCGGCGATGGTTTGTCGCGCCGCTTGCAGCGAAGTAAAACGATGCTGATTGAGAGAATTCAGATAGAGCTTCAGAGATTTGGATTCGACGATGTAGGGCGAATCACAGGGCACGATAAATTCGCCAACAACCACCAGGGGTTTTCCCTGTAAATCACACCAGCTTATCTCATAGGCCGTCCACATATCCTCACCCGCAAAAGGTAAAACAGCGTCGGCTTCATTACCAGGCAAAAGGCCCAGCTCAGCGCGACCCGTAGCCCGTGAAATGGCAAAGAGTAATTCTGGCCCGTAGACAGAGGGGTAATCTACCGCCTTGCCGAGCGGTGCACCAGTAACATTTGCGGGATTATTAAGATCGTCAGCCATCATCAGGAACGCAGGTTTTTACCATTTTTCAGTAGGTGCAGGGCGAATAAAAACAGCCCGCTAATAAATATCGACAGCATTAAAAATGCCCAACCGACATGAATGTCCGACACCCCCAATAAACCGTAGCGAAAGGCATTCACCATATAGAGTACAGGGTTTAACAGCGACACCTTCTGCCAGAACTCCGGTAATAAACTCACCGAATAAAACACCCCACCCAGATAGGTTAAGGGCGTTAAAACGAAGGTGGGAATAATCGAAATATCATCAAAGTTCTTGGCGTAAACCGCATTAACTAAGCCGGCCAATGAAAATAATATCGAGGTCATTATCACCACACCGATAGTGACCCCCAAGTGTTGAATTTGTAACTTGGTAAAAAACAGCGATAACAGAGTAACAATAAAGCCCACCGTCAAACCACGAGTCACACCACCCAGTACGTAGCCGGTAAGAATAATGTAATTCGGGGTCGGTGAAACCAACAGTTCTTCAATATTGCCGGCAAATTTACTACCAAAAAAAGACGACACCACATTGCCAAAAGAATTGGTGATCACCGCCAGCATTATCAAACCAGGAACCACAAACTCCATATAGCTAAAGCCGGACATGGTACCAATACGCGGGCCAATCAAGGTGCCAAAAATCACAAAATACAGGGCGATCGTAATCGCTGGTGGCAACAGGGTCTGCTGCCAAATACGGGTAAAGCGGCGAATCTCTTTCACCATCAAGGTCATAAAGGCGATCCACTGCTCACGGGCACTCATTGAGCAAGCTCCGTTGACGCGCCCACATCTTGCTCAGCATTCGCCTCTCCAGAGCCGCTATTCACCAGTGATAGAAACAACTCCTCAAGGCGATTGGCTTTATTGCGCAAACTGCTGACGTGTATGCCCTGGGCCGTGAGGGGTGCAAACAAGTCATTCAGTGACTGGCCTTTGACAACCACCACTTCAAAGCTGTGGCTGTCGATTAATTCGGTGGCATAACCGTCGAGCTGCGGGCAGGTGTCGAGCACCTCCTGGGTATCGATCACAAACACCTCTTTATCGAGCTGAGCCAAGAGCTCTCGCGTCGTGGTGTTCTGAGTGATGAGGCCCTGGTCAATGATGGCGATACGGCGGCACAGGCTCTCGGCCTCCTCCAGATAGTGGGTGGTGAGAATGATCGTTGTACCCTGGGCATTAATCTCCCGCAGGAAGTCCCACAGCGAGCGTCGCAGTTCGATATCGACACCGGCGGTGGGTTCATCGAGGATCAGCAGACGCGGCTCGTGTACCAGCGCACGGGCAATCATCAAGCGGCGCTTCATACCCCCCGATAACATGCGTGAGCGTTGATCCTGCTTGTCCCACAAACCGAGCCGACGCAAATATTTTTCCGCGCGCTGTTCCGCCACTTTGCGCGGCAGACCGTAATAACCCGCCTGGGTGACGACAATATCAAAGACCTTTTCAAACTGATTAAAATTGAATTCCTGAGGCACCACGCCGACATCTTTTTTGGCGCGGGGGAAGTCCTGGTCAATATCGTGGCCAAAGACGGCAACCGAGCCCGCGGTCTTTCGTACCAAGGAGCTAATAATACCGATGATGGTGGACTTGCCCGCCCCATTGGGGCCGAGCAGGGCGATAAAATCTCCGGGCATAACATCGAGGTCGACACCCTTCAGGGCCTCGAAGCCATTGTCGTAGACCTTGGTCAGACCTTTAATACAGAGAGCGGGAAGATCATTATTCATTTCAATACCGGCTGGCGGAGCAAAAACACGACCCGGCAAAATTGGCGATCAGCCTGGGTATGGAGTTGAATTATAAGGGCACAGCCAGTGCTTTTCGAGGCGACCGATAAATTTCTAGCGATACAGCGAAATAAACCCTGTCGATGAGACAAAGAGATTTTATTCGAGATAGAAATAGCGGTAAACAAAAGGGGCTGTTCTACAGTTATGGGGCTACTGTTACAGAGGTACGATAATAGAGTTATCGCACTGCAGAGCCATCTGCGAATCATTAGCCAGAAAGACTAATGAAAAAATGGAGCGGGAAACCGGGTTCGAACCGGCGACCTCAACCTTGGCAAGGTTGCGCTCTACCAACTGAGC
>MAAC01009755.1_pt1 | contig 24385 bp, 26 predicted proteins | sample 1115981 | NCBI WGS metagenome assembly MAAC01 (sample SAMN04961126, study PRJNA320927) | seawater metagenome | isolation source: sample BD02T64 sea water enriched with oil for 64 days | place: USA:Gulf of Mexico | collected 2013-07-27
CGGTGCTGTTGACCCGACCAGGATTGCCTCTCATGGCTCGTCAAGACATGGCGTGAACATCCTCAGCAGCGAAGTCGATGAGGGTTCGTATCTTTCGAGGTAAGGTCCGACCTTCGAGATAAACGACGGTAACCGGTCCCCCATCCATGTCGAAATCCTCGAGCAATGGAACGAGGCGGCCAGTGTCCAGCATGTCGGCGGTCGCGAACCGCGGCGCATAGGCGATCCCCATGCCGGCCGAGGCCAACTCGATTGCCGCCCGGGCCGAGTTGACATGGAACCGGCCCCGCACTTGGGCGACGATCGCGGTGCCGTCTTTGCTAAACGTCCACCGATGCGGTTGGCGCCGGTTGGTATCGACAATGCAGGCGTGCTGAGAGAGATCATCCGGTGTTCTCGGTGCCCCGTGCTCATTCACGTAGTCTGGATGCGCAACCAGTGAGCTGTGAAACGTGCCGAGCTTGCGCGTCTTGAGTGACAGCGTCTCCGACACACCCATCCGGAACGCCAGATCGATGCCGTCGGCGGCCAAGTCGACGTAGCGATCGTCCAACCTGAGGTCGAAAGTCAGATCCGGGTGCGCTTCGGCGAACCGGGCCAACATGCCGGCCACGTAGACTTCGCCGAAGGTCACAGGCGCCGAGACCCGGATGATCCCGCTCAGGCCGCGCGACCCCTCTGACACAGACCCCAGCAGAGCATCGAGCTCATCGAGGACGGCTGGCGCCCGCGCGAGGAGATCCTCGCCGGCTGGCGTCAGCCCCACCTTCCGGGTCGTTCTCTGGAGCAGCCGCGCGCCGAGGCGCGCCTCCAGTTCGGCCACGTATTTCGAGGTCAGGCGGTTCGAGACCCCCAGTTGCTCGGCCCCTGCGGTGAAGGAGCCGGTCCGTGCGGTGGCCACGAAAGCCTTGAGTTCGTCGACAATATCCATGAGCGCCCTTTTGAGAATAAATTCGCGATAGTCATTCCATAAAATCGTCATTTTATGGAATATGGGAAAGCCTTACTTTCGCTTTAGTGATCAACAGGCCGCCGCAGGGCGGCAAAGCGAAGGAGAATGCCATGCGTATCGCAGTTATCGGCAACGGAAATGTCGGCTCAGCTCGCGGATTCTGGGCGAGGCCGGCCACGAGGTGACAACCATCGGCCGCAACGACGATCTCTCTACCGCCGTCGCCAAGGCGGAGGTGGTAGTCGTCGCCACGCCCTACGGGGCCATCGCGGATCTTGCCGGCAAGGCCGACTTCAGCGGCAAGACCGTCATCGACGTCTCGAACCCGGTGACCGAGGACTTCTCCGGCCTTCAAGTCGGGCACAAGACCTCGGCGGCCGAAGAGATCGCCTCCAGGCTGTCCGGCGCGACGGTGGTGAAGGCGTTCAACACGGTCTTCGCCCAGCACTACGGCACGGGCCTCAAGGTCAATGGCCAGCCCATCCAGACCTTCGTCGCTGGCGATGACGAGGCCGCGCGCGAGACGGTCAAGGCGCTGGCCGCCGAGATCGGCCTCGAGCCGGTCGATGCCGGCCCGCTCGCCAACGCCCGCTACCTCGAGCCCATCGGCTTCCTCAACATCCAGTTCGGCTACGTCTTCGGTCACGGCACCGGGATCGCGCCGCGCTGGCAGTTTTCCTGACATCCCCAACCCCACGGAGCATCTGACATGACCACGCAGACCCATACCGACTACGCCGCCGCCGCCCTTCGCATCTCGACCGGCGTCCTGTTCCTCGCCCATGGCTGGATGAAGGTGAGCGCCTTTACCATCCCCGGCACCGTCGCCTTCTTCGAAGGCCTCGGCCTGCCCGGCGTGCTCGCCTACTTCACGATCTTCGCAGAGCTGGCGGGCGGTATCGCCCTGATCCTCGGTCTCGGCACACGCCTCGTCTCGATCGCGCTGATCCCCGTCCTCCTGGGCGCGACATGGGCGCATTCCGGTTTCGGCTGGAGCTTCTCGAACGAAGGCGGCGGCTGGGAATACCCGCTGTTCTGGGCGGTCGTGCAAGGCGTCGTCGCCGTCCTGGGACGCGGAGCCTTCGCGCTGCGCGTGCCGCAGCTCGACCAACGCCTCGGCCAGTTCGCCTGACCTCCCTTGCTGGCCGCGGGTCATCTCCCGCGGCCGCACTCTTTCACAAGGAGACCTGCAATGACCACCGTCGACCACTTCTTCGACATGACGACCGCGCCGATGCGTATCGGGGCGGTCCGGCTCAAGGTGCGGGACCTCGATGCGGTCTCCACTTTCTACCAGATGGCGCTGGGGCTCAGCCCGGTCGCGACCAGCGAGCATCGCGTCACCCTCGGCACCGGCGACACGCCGTTTCTGGAGCTTCAGGGCGACCCAGGCCTTTCCCCACTCGACCCGCGGCAGGCCGGGCTCTTTCATACCGCCTTCCTGATGCCGACCCGATCCGACCTGGCCCGCTGGGTCGCTCACATCGCCGAGGCGGGTGTGCCGCTTCACGGTGCCTCGGATCATATCGTCAGCGAGGCGCTCTATCTCGCCGATCCCGAGGGCAACGGTATCGAGGTCTATACGGACCGCCCGGTCTCGGCCTGGCACGGCGAGGGCGGCGAGATCCGGATGAGCACCGACCCGCTGGATCTTCAGGGTCTGCTGCAAAGCGCCGCAGGCACCGAATGGTCGGGTTTCCCCGAGAACGGCAGCATCGGCCATGTCCACCTTCAGGTGGGCGACACGGGCGAAGCCGACCGCTTCTACCGCGACGTGCTCGGCCTCGATATCGCGGCGCGCTATCCTGGGGCCAGCTTCTACGGCAGCGGCGGCTACCACCACCAGCTTGCCGGCAATATCTGGAACAGCCGCCGGGCCAGCAAACGCCCCGAGGGTATGGCAGGTCTCGATGCCATCGAGATTGTTGTCCGTGATGCGGCGGACATTGCCTCCATCGCTGGCCGGGTTGAAAGCGCCGGGCTTGAAAGCATCAAGAATGCCAACGGCCTGACCGTTCGCGATCCCTGGGGCACCGCAATCACGCTCAAGAATTAAGGAGACGATCATGCTTCGAGACGGGAAATGGGTTGCCGACTGGCAGCCGGTCCAGGCCAAGGACGACAAGGGTGGCTTCGTCCGCCAGACCTCCAGCTTCCGCCACTGGGTGACGCCTGACGGGAGCGCCGGGCCGACCGGCGAGGGCGGCTTCAAGGCCGAGGCGGGCCGCTACCACCTCTATGTCGCGCTGATCTGCCCCTGGGCGTCGCGGACGCTGATCGCCCGAAAGCTGAAGGGGTTGGAGGACGTGATCTCGGTCTCGGTCGTCGAACCGGATCTCTCCGACCAGGGCTGGCACTTCGGCGATCCGACCGAGGCCGAGGGCGCGTCCTACATGCACGAAATCTACACCCGGGCCGACCCGACGATCTCGGGCCGGGCCACGGTGCCGGTGCTCTGGGACAAGAAGCGCGGGACCATCGTGAACAACGAGTCCGCCGACATTCTGCGGATGCTGAACTCCGGTTTCGGAGATCTGGCCGACCATAGCATCGATCTCTATCCGGCGGACCTCCGCGAGGACATCGAGGCGCTCAACGACCGCATCTATCCGAGCTTGAACAATGGCGTTTACCGCGCGGGCTTCGCCACCACGCAGGTCGCCTACGAGGAAGCATTCTGCGAGGTTTTCGCAATGCTCGATGAACTCGAGGAGCGCCTCGGCGACGGTCGCGGGTTCCTTTTGGGAGGTCGCTTCACCGAGGCCGATGTGCGACTCTTCGTGACGCTGGTGCGCTTCGACGTGGCTTATCACGGCCTCTTCAAGTGTAACCTGCGCCGCATCGCGGACTACCCTGCCCTAAGCCGCTACCAGGCCCGTATCCTCGCTATCCCCGGGGTGCGCGATACGGTCAGCATTGACCACATCAAGCGCGGCTACTACTCGATCAAGGCGCTGAACCCCACCGGCATCGTGCCTGTCGGGCCGGAATGTTCCCTGGGCTGAGGGCCTCGGTCGGCCATCCGGATCAGGCCCCCTGGCGCGCGCGGGGGGGCGCCAGCTCCGCCGCGCCGGACATTGATCACTCGAATCGCGAAGGCCGCAATGAGACCGGCGACGGCAATCCAGGAATGTCCGCTATTAGATCACCGACGTCGCCGTATCGCACTTGCAGCAAAGGTCAGCTCTCCGCCCGTCAGCAGGCGCTGGACCAGAGTTTTGTTCTGCTGGAGCTCCAATCTGCCTCCCGAAGGGGACGCTATCCTCACTGGTGAAAGCAAGCATTCTGGAAATTCGTGTAGGTTTGAAGCCGCACGAGTAATTCAACACATTTCGCCCTGCATGAAGGTTGGTGCTTGCGGCCTACTTTGTTGATAACCTCTTTCTCAGTCGAGATCTGAACTCTTGTTTCAATTCCTGTAGTTGAGGGGAGGTTTGCCGATGATGGCACAAGAACGGCAGGTGATCGTTCCAGACTTTACAGCGTAATAGGAAACCCGGATATTCATTCCGGTTATAATATCTAGCTGATCTTGATGCGCAAAGCATGGGGATAGTCCCACCTTCTTTTGGAACAACCAGTGAATTTAGGCAGGCATTCTAGCTACTCATCCGGCTTTCGCGCTACGAAATCGATCAGGGCAGACATGCCGACATGGGCCGAACCGGAACGCTGTTCAGCTTCGTATTCTTCGCAAACCAAAATCTTCCAGCCCGCGAACGCGTCGTCAAAATCTGCGCTGGTATACATGTTTTCCAAATGGGGTGGCCCACCGGTGCCGAACTCCAGCTGTTTTGGTGTGTACCCATGGATCATGACCAGACCACCAGGACGGGTCGCATCTTGCATCTTGCGCCAAAGCAGAGCCCGTTCAGCGGGGCCGACGAACTGGAAGAAAACGCCAAGCGTGATGTCGAACGCCTCTGTCGGCCAATCCCAGTCAAACAGGTCGGACTGGACAAAGCGGGGTGCTACGCCATTTTTGCGCGCCAGTTTCTCTGCCTTGGCGACCGCAGAGGGTGCGAATTCGACGCCTGTGACATTCAGGCCCCTCCTGGCCAGATAGACAGCGTTACGACCCTCTCCCTCGGCAATGGACAGGACGGACTGGCCGGCCTTGAAATACGCCTCGTGCTTCAGCAGAAACGGGACGGGTTCGGTTCCGAACAAATAGCCGTCCTTGGCAAATCGTTCTTCCCACATGTTACGCCCTTCCCTGACTAGATCGCTGTCTTTGACCGAAGGCAGCTGACACCTTCAAACTGCGACAGGAAGACCTGTCCGGTCAACTCTGACAGGAAATGCGCCCGTTGCAGACGGTCCATGACCGGGCCCTTCACTTCCGAAAGATGCAACTTCACGTTCATCTCGTGCAGGCGTTCGTTGATCGCCTCCAGGGATTCCAGCGCGCTGAAATCAATTTCATTTATGGCCGAACATTGCAGGATGACATGGCGGATGGCCGTGTCCCCGGCGACGCGCGACTGGATCTTGTCTTCCAGAAAGCGGGCATTGGCGAAATAGAGGCTTTCGTCGACGCGCAGTGTGACGATGCTTGGGTCCGTGATGACATCATGGCGCAGGATATTGCGATAATGCTCGGTGCCGGGGACCTGGCCGACCTCGGCGATATGCGGTTTCGATGATTTGTAGAGATGCAGCAGGATCGACAGGCCGACGCCAGCGGAAACGCCGGCTTCGACGCCGATGGCGAGCGTGATCAGGATGGTGGCGAGGACAGCGGCAAAATCGGCCTTGGAATAGACCCAACTGCGTCTGAGGATCGAAAAATCCACCAGGCTCAGGACGGCAACGATGATCGTAGCGGCCAGCGTTGCCTTGGGCAGAAAATAGATCAGCGGGGTAAGCGCAAGTGCCGCGATCCCTAGGCCAACAGCCGTGAAGGCCCCCGCGGCTGGTGTTGCGGCGCCTGCGTCATAGTTTACCACCGACCGCGAAAACCCGCCAGTGACGGGGAAGCCACCTGTCAGCGCTGCGCCGATATTGGCAGCCCCAAGACCAATGAGTTCCTGATCGGGGTCGATCCTCTGACGCTTTTTCGCGGCCAGGGTCTGCGCGACTGAAATCGATTCCACAAATCCGATGATCGAGATCAGGAAAGCCGGCAGCAGCAGTTGCCCCAAGAGGTCTGGCGACACCGAAGGCAAGGTGAAGGGCGGCAAGCTTTGCGGGACGTCGCCCACGACCTTCACCCCCATCTCCGCGAGCCCCAGGCCCCAGACCGCCAGCGTCGTCGCGATGACGACGAAGACCGGGCCGGTCTTGACAAGAACCCCCGTCAGACCCGCACCAAGGCCAAGCCCGGTCAGCAAAGGCTTCAGGCCCTTGCGAACCCAGAACAGAAATCCCGTCGCCAGAACACCGATGACGGCGGTGATCCAGTTGATCTGGGATAGGTGACTGAGCAACGACACCACAAGGTCAAGCAGGTTGTGCCCCTCAGCGTCGATCCCAAGAATATGTTTGAGCTGGCTCGCGGCAATGATGACACCTGACGCGGTGATGAACCCGGCAATCACCGGGTGAGACAGGAAATTCGCGACAAACCCGAGCCTGAACAAACCCATTGCCAAGAGCATCACCCCCGAAAGGCCGGCCAGCGAAAGGGCTGCGACGGCGTAGCCCATCGTCCCCTGATCCACGATGTTGCTGAGCGCGGCAGCAGTCATCAGGGACACGACCGCCACCGGTCCTACGGCCAGTGAATTGCTGGTGCCGAACACGGTGTATAGCAGGATCGGTACAATTGACGCATAAAGCCCCGCCTCTGCCGGAAGCCCGGCCAGCAGGGCGTAGGCCAGCGATTGCGGGATCAGCATGATCGTTACGATCAGGGCGGCTGTCAGATCGTTGGACAGGGCCGTGCGGGTATAGGTCCGACCCCAGCTAAGGATCGGCAGGTATTGGGACATGGTCATGGGGATCTCAGACAGGTTTGGCCGTCTCGCCCATTGGGCAAGACGACGAGAAATTATTCAGCAACGATCTTTTCGGGTTTCGCCATCCATTCGCGCCCTTTCAGCATGCCTTTCCAGTAGATCGGCGGCAGCATCTTTTCCTTCAGGAACCACGCCGCGCGGGTGGGCTTGGTACCGTCGATGAACGCCTTGGGGAAACTCGGCAGCATTGTCCCGCCATAGCCGAATTCGGCCAGGATGATCTTGCCGCGTTCCACTGTCAGCGGACAGGAGCCATAACCGTTATATTGTGCCGTGGCCGACCCGCCGCGCATATCGGCGACGATGTTCTCGGCCACAACGGGGGCCTGAATACGTGCAGCAGCAGCGGTCTTGGCATTCGGGGCATTCATCACATCGCCCAGCGACCAGATGTTGTCATAGGTCTTGTGGCGCAATGTGGCTTGATCCACATCGACCCAGCCTGCGGCGTCTGCAAGGGCGGAGACACGGATGAAATCCGGTGCTGTCTGGGGCGGGCAGACATGCATCATGTCAAATTCCATCTCGACCCGTTCAACCTTGGTGTCCGGCTTGGCCACATCGAACCACGCCTTTTTCGCAGGCCCGTCCACCGCGACAAGGTTGTGAAAGAAGTTGAGGTCAGCGTCGTATTTTTTGACATACTCCATCAGTGCCGGGACATAGTCCTTCACGCCAAACAACACGCCACCCGCGTTGTTGAACTGGATGTCGATGTTTTTCAGAACACCGCGCCGGTGCCACGCATCGCCCGACAGATACATCGCCTTTTGCGGCGCGCCCGCGCATTTGATTGGCATGGGTGGCTGCGTAAAGATCGCACGGCCTTCGCGCATCCCCTGCACGAGTTCCCAAGTATAAGGCGCAAGGTCATAGCGATAGTTCGAGGTCACGCCGTTCTGGCCCAGGGTATCGACAAGGCCCTCGACCTTGTTCCAGTCCAGCTTCAGCCCCGGACAGACGATCATACGGTTGTATTTCACGACGCGGCACCCATCCAGGATGACTGCATTGTTTTCCGGCTCGAACGCTGCGACGGCGGCCTTGATCCAATGTACACCTCGCGGGATCAGCGAGCCCATGGTGCGGGAAGTCTGTTCCGGCTCGAAGATGCCGCCGCCCACCATGGTCCAGCCCGGCTGGTAGTAATGTATGTCGGCGGGATCAATGATCGCGATCTCAAGTCTCGGTTTGCGGGATTTCAGGCTGGCCGCAACGGCAATGCCACCGGCACCCGCACCGACGATCACGATGTCATACTGCGCGTCGCCCGTATCGGTCGGTGTCTTGCCGCCGTTCACGATCCGGCGCACCACGCCCCCCATGTCATAGCCTGCCGCCTTGGTTGCCGCGAGGATATCGGCAACGCTGCGCGTCTTTGCCTGCGACAGCGACCAAAGCGTCGCTGAACGTGTCCCCGTCCGGCAATAGGCAAGCACCGGACCGGGCAGGTTGGCGGTTGCCGTCTCAAAAGCAGCCGCATCCTCGTCAGATACCTTGCCTGATACAATCGGCTGATAGGTCGCTTCGATCCCTGCCTTGCTGGCCGCCTTTTCAATCTCGGCAAAGCTGGGTTGATCCGCACCTTCGCCGTCGGGGCGATTGCAGATGATGGCACGAAATCCGGCATCCTTGATCGCCTGCATGTCGGATGCGGTGATCTGCGGGGTGACCGACAGGTTTGCGGTCAGTGTCTTGATATCCATGAGAATGCGTTTCCGTTCAGAATTTATTGGCTGGAATTTTGAAATAGCTATGGCCGTCGCTTTCGGGCGCGGGCAACGCCCCGCCGTTCAGGTTCACCTGCAAGGCAGCCAGCATGCGCTGTGGCAGGGAAAGCGTCGCGTCCCGCTCTTCGCGCAGCGCGATGTAGTCAGCTTTCGACGTGCCCCCACCGATGTGGATATTGCTGGCCTTTTGGTCGCCAACCGTGCTTTCCCAACTCGGTTCATCGCGCGTTTTGGTGCCGTAGTCGTGGCCAATGAAGACGCGGTGATCATCGGGATGGGCCAGAATGGCTTGAATACTGTCGTAAAGCTCGCTTGCCGATCCGCCCGGAAAGTCGCATCGCGATGTGCCTGCATCCGGTTGCATCAGTGTGTCGTGGGCGAAGATGGCATCGCCTACCACGTAGGTCACGGATCCCAGCGTGTGACCGGGTGACAGCATGACCGATACATCGATATTGCCGAGCCTGAACTTTTCGCCGTGAGCAAACAGCCGGTCAAAGCGTGCATCGACATCAAAGGCGTCCGGGAGGTTATAGAGGTCACGCCAGAGAACCGCGATGTCGCGCACTTTCTCTCCGATACCCGCCTGAACGCCGGTTTGCGACTTGAGCCAGTCGGATGCCATCAGGTGATCGGCATGAGGGTGTGTATCCAGGATCCATTCGAGCTCCAGCCCGTGGTCGCGCAGATAGTCCAGCGCATATTCGGCATATCTTTGCCCGGTGGCATAAGATTTGGGATCGAATGTCTGGACGATATCGATCAGCGCGGCTTTCTTCGTCTCGGGGTCGATGCAGATGTACTGGGCACTTCCCGTCGCTTCATCATAGATGCCTACCACTTCAGGGCTACCTGCGCCCTTGGAGGGGGAAGTTTTCATAAGAATATCGTTGGTCATGGTCGCCTCGCTGGCTCGATGTGGTGTTCGGTTTGTATGGCTTTCGGTGGTGCAATCACGGAAAGTTGGTGATTGCACCCCCGGATCTACTTGGCGGGGCGGCTATTGGGCGTCGCCTGGAGCGATTGAAACAAGTTTCGCGCTATATGCCCTTTCGCCAATGCGCTCGATCAGGTCCAACTGAAGCTCAAGCCAGCCTTGGTGGCCTTCCTCTTCAAGAGCTATGCGTTCGAACAGGCTGCGGGATCCCACGTCGCCCGCGTCATAGGCCAGCTTTGCCGCGTTGAGGTAGAATTCAATCGCTTCCTTTTCATCGGCCAGGTCTGCCTCGAACATTTGCTGCAAGGTGGCTGCAGCTTTAGGAGCCTTGGCAAAAGCAATTTCGGGTGTGCCCTTGAGAAACAGGATGCGTTCGATGAACAGATCGGAGTGCCCCAACTCCTCGGCCTGTTCGCCGCGCATTTTGTCAGCCATCACATTCAACCCCCAATCATCGAGAACATGAGCATGCAGTTGATACTGATGAGCTGCGCTCATTTCCATCTGAAGGGCTTTGTTCAGATTTTCGATCGTCTTGGTATTATTCATCACTCTCTCCAGCTTTTATTGAATCTCGTCCGGTTACAGGCTGTTGATCGGCACCTTGAGCATTGGGTTGCCGTTGTCATCCGTTGGCACTTCGCCCGCGCGCATGTTCACCTGCAACGAGGGGATGATGAGCCTGGGCATCGCCAGCTGTGCATCCCGTTCAGTACGGAACTTGATGAAATCCTCACGGGTCCTGTTGCCGCCTACATGAATATTCTCGGCTTTCTGTTCTGCCACTGTGGTTTCCCACTGGATCGCGCGGCCGTTCGGGCCGTAGTCGTGGCACATGAACAATCGTGTCTCATCAGGCAGGGACAGGACTTTCATGATGCTCTCGTAAAGATCGTCTGCCGATCCGCCCGGAAAATCACACCGCGCAGAGCCGCCATCGGGCATGAACAGCGTATCACCGACAAAGGCGGTATCACCGATTACATGCACCATGCAGGCGGGCGTATGGCCGGGGGTGTAGATGGCAAAGGCTTGCATATTGCCGATCCTGTAGGTGTCCCCGTCCTTGAACAGCGCATCAAACTGCGACCCGTCACGCTGGAATTCAGTGCCTTCATTAAACACCTTTCCAAAGGTTTCCTGGACGACCAGGATCTTCTCGCCTACCCCGATTTTCCCGCCCAGATTTTGCTGGATATACGGGGCAGCGCTGAGATGATCGGCGTGGACATGGGTCTCGATAATCCATTCCAGCTTGGCGCCCATCTGCGTGATCCGGGCGATCATCGCGTCCGCGTGGTCATAGGTGATCCGACCGGCGGCATAATCTATATCCATCACGCTATCTATGATGGCACAGGCATCAGATGTGGGATCTTTGACGACATAGCTGATGGTGTTCGTGGCCTCATCAAAAAAGGCTTCGACCTCGGGTTTGACGCTCATGTTGATGGGATAGTCTGTCATTTTATTTTCTCCGGTTTTCGGGATCTGCGGTCTTTGGCTCAATGGCCCGTACCGCGCTCCATCATCATCTCATGTACGGCAGCCATGCCGCGCTCGGTCATGGCTGTCACTTCGACAGCGTGGGTGTGCAGGGCTGCCACAACCTCTGGGTCATCAGACGTCTGGACGACGAATACACCACGCCGAAGAGAGAGCAGGTTTTTCATTGGGCAGCCTTTGCAGGACTGCGGGTTGAGAGAAGCCGACGTGCATAAAATCCGGCAACGACCGCGACAACGAACAGCGCCACTTCCCAACGGCCCGTCCCGAGCGCTGGTATGGCTGCACCGGGGCAGAATCCTGCGATGCCCCAGCCGATGCCAAAAAGCGCCGAGCCGCCGACCAGCTTTAGGTCGATATCCGTGCCTGTTGGAACCTGAAAGCGCCCGCCGAACATAGGCGCGCTGCGCCTCCACGCCAGCCGATAGCCAAAGTAGGTCACGACCAAAGCACCGCCCATGACAAAGGCAAGACTGGGATCCCATGTGCCTGCAAGATCAAAGAAGTTCAGGACTTTGGCGGGGTCCATCATGCCGGAAATTGCGATGCCCGTGCCGAATACCAGGCCGGTGACAAGTGCAAAGATCAGTTTCATGTCCTAGCCTCCAAACACATGACGGATCGCGAAAACGGTGATCGCCGCGGTCGCCATGAAGGTGGGAACGGCAACCAGTGACCGGACTGACAATCGTGACAGCCCGCAGACGCCGTGACCTGATGTACAGCCGGACCCGAGACTTGCGCCCAGGCCCACGATGATGCCGCCGATGACGATCATGGCAGGGCTCACCGGGATGGTAAGTGCCGGCATTGCACCGGTGACCCCGAAAATCAGCATGGGGGCCAGGATCATCCCGATCACCAGCGCGGCCCGCCAGGACAGTTCCTCGCGATTTTCAAAAAAGACGAGCCCGGACAGAATGCCTGTCGCACCAAATATCCGGCCGAGCCCAAACATCAGCAAGACAGCGGCAAGGCCGATCAAGGCCCCGCCCCCCAGCGATTGAAACGGTGTGAATGCAGTCTCGAACATCATAGCTTGCAAGTCCGGATGCCAAAGATGCGGTAGAGCGGACAGAACTTCACTGCCGATGTCCCGAGCATCACAAGGCCCGCAATGACAGAGATAATGGTCGCGGCAGTTCCGTTGAAAATTTCCAGACCACTCACAAAGGGTGCGGCCAGCAGCACGATCCCCAAGAGGGCGCGGACTATGCGGTCAAAATTACCTAGATTCGTTGTCATGTCGCTGTCTCCATAAAAGATATAAACTCAATAGCCCTTTGGGCGACATGGTTCGGTGACATTGTCACCAAACGTTCGACTTTATCTATGCGCTGTGATCAGCGAGGGTCTGAAGCTGCTGCCGGTCTTTGAGCGTCACGTTGCCGCGCGCTTGCTCTATCCAGCCGCGCCGTTGGAATTCCTGCAATTGGCGCGAGATCACTTCGCGCGCGGTACCCAGCTCGACTGACAGTTTCTGATGGGTGGTTGCGACCTTGTCGGTTCCGCTGGAAAGCTTGATCAGTTTGTCCGCGAGCCGCACATCGACCCGCTGAAAGGCGACCTCGTCTATCATCAGGAACAGATCAGTGATGCGCTTGGAAAAGGCGGCAAACACGAAATCACGAAACGGTTTGGAGCCCGCGACCAGATCGTCAAAAACCGAGCGTGGCACAGCGGCCGCCTTTACCATCGATTCAGCGACGCCTTCCGCCGAGTAGTCGTCATATGCCAACAAGCAGGCTGTGGTCAGCACGCAGCTTTGCCCGGCTTCGATCCGGTACAGAACAATCTGGTGCCCCGTTTCAGAGACCTGCTGCACCCGAACTGTCCCGTCCAGCAGGAACAGCATGTTTTCCGGCGACTTGCCGGGACCGAACACCATTGTGTCCTTGGGAACGCTGACGATTGTACTGCGCGTTGTCAGCAGCTGTTTCGTCGGCAGATCAAGCCGCGAGAGCCCCGGAAAACGTTCGACCCAGTCGGCATCCCCGGTCATGTTGCAGCACTTTCCGAGCGTGGGGTTTCAAGCGGGGCGATACGGTCCATCAGCTGACCGCGATTGGCGGCGATATCCGCGATTGTCAGATCGTCCAGAACGGCCATGAAGGCCGCTGTCGCCTCCTTCATTTTGCGCGACAGGATGCAGATGCCCATCAACGGACAGGTGTTTTTCTCCGGATTGAAACACTCGACAACATCAAGCGGTCCTTCGGTGATCCTGACCACTTCACCGACGATGATCTCTTCGGGCGGGCGGGCAAGACGGAAGCCGCCATTGCGGCCGCGGACGGTCTCTAGGTACCCGGCTTTTCCCAACTCATGCACGATCTTCATGATGTGTGGCCGTGACAGATTGTGGATCCGGGCGACATCATCAATGCGCACAAGGTCAGGCGCCTTGAGAGCCGCAAGTTGCAGCGAGCGCATCGCATAGTTGGTGTAGCTGGTCAGTTTCATGGGTGCATCCTGTTGTCGCACTAAAAGATATATTCAAACTATTGCTTATGTAAAGACCGTGATGTAAATCACGCAAAGATCTATTCAAAATATAGGAAATGAGCGATGACATTGAGAATCGGCGATACCGCCCCCGATTTTGCAGCGGATACAACGACCGGCCCGATCAACTTCCACGATTGGATTGGTGACGGTTGGGCGTTTTTCTTCAGCCACCCGGCTGATTTTACCCCCGTTTGCACAACTGAAATGGGCCGCACATCGCAGTTGTCTGAACAATTCACAAAGCGTGGTGTGAAACCCATCGGCCTGTCGACCGATACAGTGGAAGAACACGTCAAATGGATCGACGATGTGAACGATACCCAAGACACGGACCTGCGATTCCCGATTGTTGCGGATGCGGATCTGACCATCGCCAAACAGTACGACATGATCCATCCCAGCGAGAGCGAAACAGCCGCCGTGCGTTCGGTGTTCATCATTGATCCCAAAAAGAAAATCCGCCTCACGATGACTTATCCGATGAGTGTCGGTCGCAATTTCGATGAAATCCTGCGGGTTATCGATGCACTGCAAACCGGCGACAAGCACAAGATCGCAACACCTGCGGACTGGGTGCCAGGCCAAGAGGTCATCATTCCGCCGTCAGTCTCTGACGCAGATGCAAAACTCGCCTTCCCGCAGGGCTTTGAAACACTTCGTCCGTACCTGCGCAAAGTCAAAATCTAACCCTGCCCAACCCGATGGAGCACGCCCATGTTTGATGGTTTCACAGCAGAGACACTGGCCCGGATACAATTCGCATTCACCGTGTCTTTCCACATTATCTTTCCCGCGTTCTCCATCGGGCTGGCAAGCTACCTTGCTGTCCTGAATGCGAATTGGCTGCGTACGCGCGATGAAACGTATTTGATACTTTTCACCTACTGGAAGAAAATTTTTGCCGTCGCTTTCGGCATGGGCGTCGTGTCCGGCATCGTGATGTCCTACCAGTTCGGGACCAACTGGTCCGTGTTCTCGGACAAGACAGGTCCGGTGCTCGGTCCGTTGATGGCGTACGAAGTGCTTTCCGCTTTCTTCCTGGAGGCTGGGTTCCTTGGCATCATGCTGTTTGGGCGTGAACGTGTCGGCGACAAACTGCATATGTTTGCAACAACCATGGTTGCCTTCGGCACACTGATGTCAGCCACATGGATTCTCTCGGTGAATTCGTGGATGCAGACGCCAGCGGGCTACGGCATCAACGCGTTGGGACAATTCGAACCCGAAGACTGGTGGAAAATCGTTTTTAACCCGTCGTTCCCTTACCGTCTGACCCACATGGTGCTGGCGGCCTATCTTACCACCGCGCTGGTTGTGGGGGGTGTCGGCGGTCTGCACCTGCTGCGCAACCGTGAAGACGCCCCTGCCCGGCGGATGTTCTCGATGGCAATGTGGATGCTGATCGTCGTGGCGCCCTTGCAGATCCTCGCGGGTGACATGCACGGGATCAATACGCTGGAACACCAGCCCGCCAAGGTGATGGCGATGGAAGGCCATTACGACAGCCACCCCGACGGCGCGCCACTGATCCTGTTCGGGATACCCAACGCAGAAGAAAAGCGGATCGATTACGCGGTGCAGATTCCCTATCTGTCCAGCATGATCCTCAAGCACCATTGGGACGCCCCATTGGACGGTCTGGACACAATTCCCGACGAGGACGAGCCGCCAGTCGCTATCGTGTTCTGGAGCTTCCGCGTCATGGTCGGCCTTGGCTTTGGGATGCTTGGGCTTGGCGGATGGGCCTTGTGGCGACGGTTTCGGGGACGGCTATACGCCACACCCCTGCTGCACCGCGCTGCGGTTCTGATGGGCCCGATGGGATTTGTGGCCGTCCTTGCAGGATGGATCACCACCGAAGTCGGTCGCCAGCCGTTCACTGTCTATGGCGTGCTGCGTACCTCCGATAGTTTAGCACCTGTCTCCGCCCCAGCAGTAGCCGCATCGCTTATCGCCTTCATCGTTGTCTACTTTTTCGTCTTTGGTGCCGGGACCGTTTATCTGCTGCGGATGATGAACAAGGCATCCGCGACTCCAAGGCTGGGCCTGCGCGACGGGCCGATCCGCACCGCCGGCACCACCCCGATCGCCCAAACCAACCCCGAAGCCATCCCCGGCGAATAGGAGTAAATCAATGTTTGAACTTTCCTTTATCTGGGCCGGCATCATCGCCTTTGCCGTCCTGACCTACGTGATCCTCGACGGATTTGATCTGGGCGTCGGCATCCTCTTCCCTCTGGCGGATGGTGAGCGGGAGAAGGCTACCATGATGAACTCTATCGCGCCGATATGGGATGGCAATGAGACGTGGTTGGTCTTGGGTGGCGGCGGCTTGTTCGCGGTCTTCCCGCTTGCCTACGCGGTCATAATGCCCGCGCTTTATATGCCAATCATCTTGATGTTGCTTGCGCTGATCTTTCGTGGCGTGGCGTTTGAATACCGCTGGCGAACAGAGGACGGCAAACACATTTGGGACGCCGCGTTTTTTGGTGGATCTATCGTCGCCGCCTTCATGCAAGGAATAGCACTCGGGGCATTGGTTCAGGGCATCAAGGTCTCAGATCGCGCCTATGCAGGTGGTTGGTGGGACTGGCTTAGCGTGTTCTCGATCCTGACGGGCGTTGCTGTTGTTGTTGGCTACGCCTTATTGGGGGCGACGTGGCTTATCCTCAAAACCGAGAATACACTGCAACGAAGAATGCAAAGCTATGCGTGGTATCTGGGCGCTGGAACGTTGGTGTTCATTGGCGTGGTCAGCATTCTGACGCCCTTTCAGGATCCCGAATATTTTCAGCGTTGGCTGAACTTGCCCGGAAGCATATTCAGCGTGATCATGCCCGGTGCAGTTCTTGCTGCTGGCTGGGCTTTGTTTACCGGCCTGAACGGGGGCAAGGACGCGCAGCCGTTTCTCGCCACGCTAAGCATCTTTGTTCTGTGTTTCATCGGAATCGGGATCAGTTTTTATCCAAACATCATCCCACCAACACTGACTATCGCCGAGGCTGCCGCACCCGATAAAAGTCTTCTGTTCGCGCTTGTTGGAACCGTGGTGCTGGTGCCGATGATCCTTGCCTATACCGCATACGCATATTGGGTATTTCGGGGCAAAATTGATCCCGCAGAAGGATATCACTGATGACTTACGCAGCCTTGCAAAAATTTGGATGGTTCATCGGGATTTGGGTCGCGAGCGTCGTAGCGCTTGGGCTTGTCGCATACGCAATCCGCTTGGCCATCCACACTTGAATTCTTCAACCCAACTAAGGAGTAAAAAATGCGTTTTTCAAAATTGTTCACATCAGCGGCACTTTCGCTTGGCATGGCAACTGGTGCTCATGCCGAGGACCCCACCAAGCTGATCACGATCCTGACCTCTGCAGACCCACAAACGCAACTCATGGCGATGGTTCTTACAATGAATGCTATGAATGCGGGCGCTGATGCAGAAGTCCTCTTGTGCGGACCAGCAGGTGACATCGCGCTTGCCGATGCACCGGCGTCAGCAACAACAGGTCAGCCACCCAAAGATGCCAGTCCTCAGGGTTTGATAAAATTGCTGATGGCTCAGAAAAACCTGCGGGTTCAGGTTTGCGCGATCTATCTTCCCGCCAAAAGGATGGATGCTTCAGTATTGCTTGAAGGCGTAACCGCCGCCGCACCAGATGCTATGGGGGCTGCAATTGTCGGCAGCAATACCACAGTGATGAGCTTTTGAGGACAGGAACCGTTCCGTCGAAGTACGTTGATCGACGGAGCGGTTCATCAAAGAGGGATTCTCTGCCAACTCAAATTTTTGCAGTGCCCCGCCTGCATTTGCAGTATCCGCACCAGCAGCTCGGGCAAACTGTCTGCAATGTTCGGCCAGCTTGTCCCGTGCGCCCTGCCTATCTGCATTTTGTTCGAATATCCGAAGGCGCGCGGCGGTCCAAGCGAAGATTACCTGCCGTTTTGGTCACTGTAGCCCGGGTCTTGCTTCCGTTCCCCTACGCGACGAACGATTGCGCCAACTTCCATCAGTTTTGTTGCCAGCGGGTTTGTCTTGCGCCAGACCATTCCAATCCTTCTGGACGGCGCTTCCGGTTCAAAGCGCGCGATGGATACCCGCGCCATCCGGGTCTCCAGCGGGATCGCCATCTCGGGTATAAGCGTCAACCCCATACCGGCACCGACCATCTGAACCAGGGTGGAGAGTGAACTTCCCTCCATAAGATAGCGCGGTCTAGAGCTTGCAACATTGCAGAAACTAAGCGCCTGGTCACGAAAACAGTGTCCTTCTTCGAGGAGAAGCAGCCGCATTTCCTGAAGCATTCTCGCATTGGGTACCGGTAGATGTGCTTCACTCATCGGTCGGACCAACAGGAAATCTTCGTCGAATAAGACAAATTCTTGCAAAGAAGGCTCCGAAATCGGGAGAGCCACGATCGCCGCATCAAGCTTGGATTCGAGCAAATCCAATATCAACGACGATGTAACTGACTCGCGCGGTTGAAGCTCAAGCCCGGGCATCCGTTCTGACAGTGCAGCCATGATCTGCGGCAGAAAATATGGGGCCACAGTCGGGATGACACCCAGACGCAGCTGTCCTGCCAATGCCCCTTTTGCTGAACGGGCAAGATCGTTCAGCTCCGCCGCCTGCACCAGGATCTGCTTTGCCCGCTCCAAAAATGCCTCGCCAAGGCCCGTCAGCCGGACAACCCGCGCGCCGCGTTCCACCAGCGGCGAGCCAAGCATTGTCTCCAGTTCCTTGATCTGTACCGACAGAGCGGGCTGCGAGATGCCGCACGATTCCGCTGCGCGGCCGAAATGGGAATGTTGGGCAAGCGCATCGAAATAACGAAGGTGTTTGAGTGTAAGTCCGTTCATAACCACTAATTATCACAGAGGTAATTAAACACAATTGGTATCTATGATCTTGGTGCGTTAAGGGTATCGGTGACAAGCCCCCTCAATCCACACGGAAGGACGAATCCATGGACGGTAACGAAGTATTTAGTGGCGGCTGCCCTGTCATGCATGGCGGCAATACAGAGCTTGGCAACCACCCAACGAAGTGGTGGCCCAAAACGCTGAACATCGACATCCTACATCAGCGTGATGCCCGCGTGAACCCGATGGACCGCGACTACGATCACCAGGAGGCGGTGAAAGGTCTGGCCTTCCAAGAGGTCTGGGACGATGTCGAAAAGATGTTGACCGACAGCCAGGTCTGGTGGCCTGCAGACTGGGGCCACTATGGCGGTCTTTTCATTCGTCTTTCGTGGCACTCTGCGGGGTCCTACCGGCTGGGTGACGGGCGCGGCGGTGCAGGCACCGGCAACATCCGCTTCGACCCGCTGAATTCGTGGCCCGACAATGCCAGCCTCGACAAGGCGCGGCGCATTTTGTGGCCTGTAAAGAAGAAATACGGAAACGCTCTGTCTTGGGCTGACCTTCTTGTTCTGGCAGGGACGGTCGCCTATTCGAACATGGGTCTGAAAGTCTACGGTTTCGCCTTCGGTCGCGAGGATATCTGGGGACCGGAGATCGACATCAACTGGGGCAACGACAGCGAGCTGCTTGCGCCCACCGAAGAGCGCGTCAAAGACATCGACGACGCGGATTCGATGTACAACCCGCTGGCGGCGTCACACATGGGTCTGATCTATGTGAACCCCGAAGGCGTCGATGGTAATCCTGATCCGGCTGAAACCGCGAAATATGTGCGCCTGACCTTCGCGCGCATGGCGATGGATGATGTCGAAACCGCAGCCCTGACGGTTGGCGGTCACACCGTCGGCAAATGTCACGGTGGCCTCGCTGCCGATCAGGTCGCTGGTGGCCCCGCCGACGGTGATATCATCAACGCAGGCTTTGGCTGGAGCGACCCCGGTTTTAACGGCAATGCCAACACCGCTCACACCTCCGGACTTGAAGGAGCGTGGACGTCGAACCCGACCAAGTGGGACAACGGCTATCTTGACCTGCTGTTCAAGTACGAATGGAAGGCCGTTAAATCGCGTGCCGGTGCATGGCAATGGGAACCCATTGATATCGCAGAGGAAGACAAGGTTCCTGACGCGACCGATCCGACCATCAAGCACAACCCGATCATGACCGATGCCGACATGGCGATGAAGGTTGATCCGATCTACCGTGAGATCTGCGAGAAGTTCCACAACGATCTGGACTATTTGTCCGAGACCTTTGCCAAGGCGTGGTTCAAACTGACCCATCGCGACATGGGGCCGAAAGCCCTTTATCACGGCCCGTTTGTCCCACAAGAGGATCTGATCTGGCAGGATCCTGTGCCAGCGGGCAACACTGACTACGACGTGAATGCCGTCAAGAAAAAAATCGCCGACAGCGGCCTCACAGCCGCCGAGATGATCGCCACCGCATGGGACAGCGCCCGGACCTACCGCGGCTCTGACAAGCGGGGGGGGGCCAACGGCGCACGCATCCGTCTTGCGCCACAAAAAGACTGGGCCGGTAACGAACCCGAGCGTCTTGCCAAGGTGCTGGGCATTCTGGAGCCGATTGCAGCCGAAACAAACGCGTCTATTGCCGATGTAATCGTGCTTGCGGGTAATGTCGGTCTGGAAAAGGCGATCAAGGCGGCAGGTCATGATGTGGCTGTGCCTTTCGCGGCGGGTCGTGGCGATGCAACCGACGAGATGACCGATGTGGACAGCTTCTCGGTGCTGGAACCCTTTGCGGATGGTTTCCGCAACTGGGAGAAAGAGGCCTATGACGTTCCCGCAGAAGAGTTGCTGCTTGACCGCGCGCAGTTGCTGGGTCTGACAGGGTCGGAAATGACGGTTCTGGTTGGCGGATTGCGGATGCTGGGCGTCAACTATGGCGGGTCCAAGCACGGGGTCTTCACCCAGCGCGAAGGGCAGCTGACGACCGACTTCTTCCAGACGATCACCGATATGGACTACAAGTGGGTTCCGGCAAAAACTGGCGGCACCTATGAATTGCAGGACCGTGCGACAGGTGAGGTCAAGTATACGGCCACACGTGCTGATCTTGTCTTTGGGTCAAATTCGATCCTGCGCGCCTTCGCAGAGGTGTACGCGCAGGCCGACAATGAAGCGAAATTTGTCCGCGACTTCGTCGCTGCATGGACCAAGGTCATGAATGCAGACCGCTTTGACTTGGCAGTTTAGCTAGAATGATGGTTCGGGCAGGCAATGGTCTGCCCGAACCGGCAGCATAGGATTGCAGGAGACGCTTGCAGGCCTGATTGACTTTGCCGCTGCAGACCCGCGCATGGACACCGGGTGCCTGTTCTACAAGATGCGTGCCGGAAAACACCAGCTCGGACCCGAGGCGTTGGCACGCGTCAAGGAAATCGACGCCGCCGGACAGACCGCCTACGTGGAGCTTTTGCAGGGCGGCCCCGATGCTGGCGAATTGCCGGACGCACTGTCGGTCCAGGTCGGCGCGATGTATCTGGACGAACAACTGGCACTTGCCATAACCCAACGTGTTTCGGGCGAAGACCCTGACTGCATCTACGAGATGATGACATGGCACGGTCGGTATTCAGACGCCCGTGAAGAGCCCATCGCGCGACTTGATGCCAGACTATCTGCGCCTTTTTGCGCCGCTCGAGTTGGTTTTCGCCTCAAGACTTGGCTCTGGGGTGTCCTCGACAGATTTACGGCCGTTCTAATCGCAACCGGCGTGACCGCCGATCTCATGGTGTTGCTCGTTATATGTCGAAGGCTCTTCGCGTATGGCAGCTTTGAATGGCTATTGTGCCGCATAACAAATGCAAAGTTGAGCTGGAAAGCTTTAATATACATCGATGCCAACCACCCGCGTACAACAAATGGCAAACAATTACGACCGATGCACTTCGATGAAACAAAGGCGCAATATGGAAATTGAGGCGGTTCACAGTCAATTACTTGGGAATCTGACGCCAACTTGACGGCCCCGCTCGATGGCAGAATGCACAGACAGCTCTACTAAAACGAAGCCAGAATTGATGACAGCGTGGAAGTCGCGTTCCATCCGACGTGAAGGATCGCAAACCGTCGTGAACCGGAAATTTACACAGCCGCAGGGTATTTACGCTTTGTCCTCAAAGTCGCTCCTAGTGCAAGGCGCAGCGAATGTCCGCAATCCGCCCATTCTGTGGAAAAACAACGTGTTGCTGGCGCAGAAAGTAGTTCGTTGAACGGGGTGCAAGCGCCTTTCTGATCAGGCTTTGCGCGTTTGCTGCGGTGCAGGAAAGATCTTTGCGAGTTTGCGGAGGTTCTGGGCGGTGGCGGCGAGGAGGAATTCGTCGTTTGCGCCGCATGGCCCACGTAATCGGAGCCGTCCCAGGCCAAGGATGCGCTTGAGGTGGGCGAAGAGCATTTCGACCTTCTTGCGCAACTTCATCGAGATGTCGTACTGACGGGTCTTGGCGATGTCGCGGGCAATCTGGCGGGCGTCTTCGTGTTCTTCGCGGTTGATCTTGCGCGCATCGGCATTGGGGCAGCATTTGGCCTTGGATGGACAGACCTGACAGACCTCTTTCAAAGCACGGTATCGTGCGGTCCCTTTTCCGGTCGGTCCTCTGTTTGGGTCGGAATAATTGCGACGGAACTGCTTGAGTTCCTGCCCCTCGGGGCAAATGTATTGATCGTTCTCGGCATCCCATTCAAAGTCTGCCCGGGTCCACGTCCCATCATTTCGTCCGGACTTGTCGAAGACCGGAATGTGCGGCGCGATCTTGCGGTCTCCCAGCCAGCCCAACATTGGCCCCGTGCCGTAGGCCGTGTCCGCGATCAGGCGTTCGGGATGCAGATCAAACTTGTCCTTCACACGCTTCAGCATCGTTTTTGTTGATCCGACCTCGGCCTGCCGGATTGAGCGGGTTGCTTCGACATCAACAATGACGCCGTGATCCGTGTCGATCAGGTAATTATCGGAATAGCTAAAGAAAGCAGGGCCTTTGCGTGCCGCCGTCCATTGGCTTGCCGGATCAGAATGGGAGGTGAACTTCGGCTGCACCTCGCTCGCCGCGCCAAACGCTGCTTCATCCAGCGTTTCGAGATACTCGCGAACCGCGCGGGGTGCATCTGTCGGATCGATGGTTGTCGTGTCCCACTCTTCCTTCGGCGTTGAGTTCTGCTTGTTCGCGTCCGCCTCAATCAGGCTGGCATCAATTGCCAGGCGCTGGCCACTGACCAGACCTTCTTCGATGCACCTTGCAACGGTCATCTCAAACAGATGGCGCAGTAACTTGCTCTCCCTGAAACGCCCGTGCCGGTTCTTCGAAAAGGTAGAATGGTCAGGCACGCGGTTGGTCAAATCCAGACGGCAAAACCACCGATACGCCAGATTCAGATGCACTTCCTCACACAGACGCCGCTCGGACCGGATGCCAAAGCAATACCCCACCAGCAGCATCCGGATCAGCAGTTCGGGATCGACGGACGGGCGACCGGTGTGGCTGTAGAAGTCCGCCAAATGGGCTGGGATGCCGTTTAGGTCGACGAACCGATCAATCGACCGCAGCAGGTGGTCTTGGGGAACATGATCCTCCAGGGAGAACTCGTAGAACAGCGCTGCCTGCGCTTCTTGCTTCGGTCCCATCATCAACAGCCCCGCCCCGCAGGACCCATTGAATCAGCGACTTAGGCTTCGATCAAGGAAGAGTTTTTCAACAAAATACGCCCTCCCCGACAAACAGGCGATGTCCGCCACCCTATCGCGCAACCAGCCTTTCACCATCCTCCTCTCGCAGCATCGCTTCCATTTCGTCCAAGCCATCGACTGCAGAGCGCATCTGCGCCTCATCAGCTACGCTCGCAGCTTCAGAATCCACGACGCCGCTGCCAAAATCCATCTCCATCTGGCGCTGTTCCTCGGCGATGACGGCTTGAACGACAGGCGCGGTTTTCTTTGGAACGCCGCTAGTGTGTCGTGACAGTTGATCCCCAGAAGCCTGAGCTGAGTTTTCCACGACGGCTTCTGTTCCCCCTGGCCCATCCGACGGCGGCGTCATCGGCATGGCGCGCACACTCAGCGGCAGCGTGCCTTGCGATCCCCCTCCCCCCGGCTCTGGAAACGGCAATTCACCCGTCTGCGCCGCGTGGATCGCCTTGAACAGCCGGTCGTCAAAATACTGAATCCGCTTTGCACGGACCGGCATCTGCGCATCGATCACCATGACGATCTCATCGAGCGGCAAGCGGCGCGCCTCATCTTCGGGCAACAACGAACTTTCCTCGGTCCGCGTGGATTGGCTGCGCCCTTCAAACGGGTTCTTGCCGATGGACTGCGACCGCGTGACAACGGTCTTCGTGGTCTTGCCAACCGCCTTGCTCAGTTCTTCGACGGTCTTTTCGTCAGAGGGCGTGAGGTAGAGCTTCACCCCGGCATTCCCCTGCAAGGCGCGGCGGGTGTTTTCGCCGTAGATTTCATCAAGGGCGGGGATGGTTTGGGTGACCACAGCGAGGTGACCACGATAGGTCCGCAGCGTCTCGATGCTCTCGACCACGATGGGCATCTTGCCGAGGCGATTGAACTCGTCGAGCATGATCATTACGGGCCACGGCTCATCCGGCCCGGGGTCCTTTTCCTGCATGGCGGAGAGGAGATCGGAAAAGAACAGCCTGATCAGGGGTGCAAGCGGCTTCACCATCAGAGGCTGGACCACGAGATAGACCGAAAAGGGTTTCTTGCGGATCGTGCGGAAATCAAAGTCCGAGACTGCCGTCGCCTCATCGATGGCCGGGTTCTGCCATTGATCGAGCCCCGAGGTCATCAGGAGCGAGACGTATGAGGTCAGCGTATCGTTGTTGGTCGACGC
>MAAC01009474.1_pt1 | contig 24380 bp, 27 predicted proteins | sample 1115981 | NCBI WGS metagenome assembly MAAC01 (sample SAMN04961126, study PRJNA320927) | seawater metagenome | isolation source: sample BD02T64 sea water enriched with oil for 64 days | place: USA:Gulf of Mexico | collected 2013-07-27
CTCTGATCGCAATAGAGTACTGGTAGAGCCAGCCCCGCCTACCCGTGGATTAATTTTTGATCGCAACGGCGTGTTGCTGGCAGATAATCGGCCCAGTTTTAACTTGTCCATCGTGGTTGAGAGGGCCGATGATCTGGAAGCACTTCTTGACGAGGTAGAGGGGTTGATCGGCCTCTCTGATACTGAGAAAGAACGTTTTTATAAACAACTCAAACGTCGTCGTCGTCCCTACGAGCCAGTGCCCTTACGTCTCGATTTAAGTGAGCGGGAGCAAGGGATATTGGCGGTAAACGAATACCATCTACCGGGTGTGGAGGTGACGGTCCAACTGTTGCGGAACTATCTTTTCGGGAAAGAGCTGGCTCATGTTCTGGGTTATGTAGGTCGAATTAATGATCAGGAAATTCAAGTGTTAGACCCTGTTCGTTACAGTGGCACCCTTGTGGTGGGAAAAACAGGTCTTGAAAAATATTATGAGGACGAACTACTGGGTGAGGTGGGTTACCAGACAGTAGAGACTAATGCTCGTGGCCGTGTAATGCGGCACTTGGAGCGAACAGACCCCGTACCAGGTAAGGATCTTCACCTCTATCTGGACAGTCGTCTTCAGCATGTTATCTATGAGGCATTAGGTGAAGAACGTGGTGCGGTTGTTGCCATAGAAATTGCGACGGGTGGTGTTCTTGCTATGGGGAGTGCTCCCACTTTTGATACCAATGAGTTTGTCACTGGTATTAGTTTTGATAATTATGATGCACTACTCAATTCCCCCGATCGTCCACTGTTTGACCGAGTGTTACAGGGGCAGTACCCCCCCGGGTCTACGGTTAAACCTTTGTATGGCTTGGCAGCATTGGAAAGTGGCACTATTAATAGTGATCATAGAATCTATGATCCCGGCTTCTATCAGTTAAAAAATGAAGAGCGAAAGTACCGGGATTGGAAGAAAGGTGGACATGGCAGCAAAATCTATTTGCGTGATGCCATTATCCAATCCTGTGATACTTTTTTCTATGATGTGGGTGTGCGAATGACTATCGATACGCTCTCGTTATATGGCACACGATTTGGACTTGGTCAGAAAACAGGCCTCGATATGCCAACAGAACGGGCTGGTATTATGCCGTCAAGAGCGTGGAAGCGGGGTGCTAGGGGTTTAGCGTGGTACCCGGGGGATACAGTAAACGCCAGTATAGGTCAGGGGTTTACCTTGGTAACGCCAATGCAGTTGGCGGTGGCAACTGCAAGAATGGCAAGTCGTGGTGAAATGCGATCCCCTCAGCTGGTTCGGAAACAGCATGCAGTGCCGCCACCTGCAGGAAGGATTCAGGCCTCAGATAGCCATTGGAATTATATTCATCAAGCAATGCAAGATGTGGTTCATAACCGTCGGGGTACTGCCCAGGGTATCAACCGGGGACTCAACTATCATATAGCTGGAAAAACTGGAACAGCCCAGGTCATTGGTATCAAGCAGGATGAAGAATATGATGCCGAAATGGTGGCAAAGCGAAATCGAGACCATGCCTTGTTCATTGCCTTTGCCCCAGTTGAAAATCCTAGGATTGCTATATCAGTCATTGTAGAAAACGGTGAGCATGGCAGCTCCACTGCGGCACCTGTGGCACGAAAAGTGATTGATGCTTTTATGGAATATTATCCCGAGCCAGAAGGAGTTGCCGATGAGTCAAGGTGATTTTGTTCGGCATATGGGGTCTGATGGTTCTGCCATCTATGGTACCCCCAGTCAGTGGCAAAAACTTCACATGGATTTCCCCCTTCTTCTGCTGCTGATGCTATTGGCTGGTGTGGGCTTGTTTGTGCTCTACAGTGCCAGTGGTCAGAGCGCACACTATGTTAACCGCCAGCTTGTCTACTATGGCGTGGGGCTAATGGCCATGCTGGTGACAGCACAGATACCACCGCGGTTTCTGGAAAGGTGGGGAGCTCTACCTTATCTTGGGGGCGTGTTGTTGCTCGTTGGCGTGTTATTTTTTGGGGTGGGCGCCAAGGGCGCACAGCGCTGGCTGGAAATAGGTGGTTTTCGTTTTCAGCCTTCAGAAATACTTAAGGTTGCTGTTCCGCTGATGCTTGCGCAATACCTGGGAAAAAGAGCGTTGCCGCCAAACTTTAAACATGTGTTCTTTGCGCTGGTCTTTATTGGTATACCTCCAGTACTTGTCGTGTTACAGCCTGACTTGGGGACAGCCATTCTTATCGGTGTTTCCGGTTTTTTTGTACTTTTTCTGGCAGGTTTACCCAAGCGTTATCTTGGGTTTGCGGGGCTGGCAGCCACGGTTGCGCTACCGTTGATGTGGTTCTATGTGTTGCACGATTACCAAAAGCAGCGGATTTTGACCATGTTCAATCCTGAAGCAGATAAGCTTGGTTCCGGTTGGAATATCATTCAATCTACGATTGCTATTGGCTCTGGCGGTATTCATGGTAAAGGTTGGATGCAGGGTACCCAGTCACAGTTGGATTTTTTACCAGAAAGCCATACGGATTTTATCATTGCTGTATTGGCAGAGGAGTTCGGGTTGATTGGTGTCACCCTGCTGGTGGGGTTGTTTCTACTGATTATCATACGCTGTGTCATTATCTGCCTGAGAGCACAGAGTGCGTTTGGTCGATTGCTCGCAGGGAGTATTACACTGACATTCTTTGTCTATATTTTCGTGAATATGGGTATGGTGTCCGGTATTCTACCCGTGGTTGGGGTGCCTTTACCTTTAGTAAGTTATGGGGGTACCTCAATTGTGACCCTGATGCTGGGGTTTGGTATGCTGATGTCCATTAGCACTGAGAGGAAGCGTTCTGTTTAGGGTGGAGTAAATAGATCATGGTTTCCAGACATGGTTTCCAGAATAGGTATGTTATGAAACGGATATTAACGATCATTGCCGGGGTACTGTTCTCGTTGTCAGCCAGTGCTGACTATTTACAGCATCCAGATGCCAAAGCTTTTGCGAATCGAATGGTGTCAGAGCACGGGTTCGATCGTGCTGAGATAGAGGCACTACTCGTCGAGGCAACCAAGAAGCAGACCATCATCGATGCCATGACACGCCCTGCAGAAAGGGTTAAGCCCTGGAAGGATTATCGGAAAATATTTATCCAGGAAAAGCGTGTCGATCAGGGCGTTAACTTCTGGCTTGAAAACCGCGATGCGCTTAACCGTGCATCCAAAGAATATGGTGTGGCACCGGAAGTCATTGTGGCCATTATTGGTGTGGAAACATTCTATGGGCGTATTAAAGGAAGTTATCGTGTCATTGATGCCTTGGCGACACTATCGTTTGACTACCCAAAACGCAGTGCTTTCTTCACCAAGCAGCTCGAACATTTTTTACTGTTGGCCAGAGAGCAGAATCAGGCTCCACTGGGCTTGACGGGCTCTTACGCTGGGGCGATGGGTTATGGTCAGTTTATCCCAAGCAGTTATCGCAGTTATGCTGTGGACTTTGATGGTGATGGTTTTGCGGATATCTGGAATAACACCACGGATGCAATTGGTAGCGTGGCCAATTATTTTTCCAAGCACGGTTGGCAACTTGGCAAAGACGTAGTGATTCGATCCCATGCAAAAGAGGGTTACGATACCACTTGGTTAAATCAACTTAAGCTGGAAAAGACACTCGACGAATTAGCCGCTATGGGCTTTACCCCAACCAAGCCATTACCTGGCGACTTAAAAGCACTCCCGATGCTTTTAAATGGCGAGCGAGGTAAAGAATTCTGGCTGGGGCTAAATAATTTCTATGTGATTACCCGTTATAACCACAGTCGCCTCTATGCTATGGCAGTACATGACCTGAGCCAGCTCATTCTGGAGCGTGTGGGTGATGAGTTAGCTGAGTAATGAGAGTATCTAATACCCGTATTGTTCTGAATGGGCTGTTGTTGGTGTCAGCTCTACTGCTGCATGGTTGTGGAGGCAGTGGTAGTGGCAGTGGAGGCAGTGGCAGTAGTAGTGGCGGCTATGGTTATGGTGATGGCCCTCCGCCCAAGGATATCGATGTCAGTAGCCTTCCAGACGCGGTGCCCAAAGTAGAACCTATTACCAGGGCGGGCAACAAGAGCCCCTATACTGTGCTGGGTAAGACCTACGAACTATTGTCTACCAGTCGTGGCTATCGAGAGCGTGGAGTGGCCTCCTGGTATGGTAATAAGTTTCATGGTCGAAAAACCTCTAATGGTGAAATTTATAGCATGTATGGCATGACGGCGGCCCATAAAACCCTGCCAATTCCCAGCTATGTTCGCGTGACTAATCTAGCAAATAATCGAAGTGTTATTGTACGAGTCAATGACCGCGGGCCTTTTCATGGGGCACGGATCATTGACCTTTCTTACGCTGCGGCCAAGAAACTGGATTATTCAGCGAAGGGTACCGCTACCGTTGAAGTGGTCGCGATTGACCCCCGGGAGTACCAAAAAAATACCGTGGAACAACCCCGTATCAATGAGATGCCCATTAATGAAGCGCCAGTGGTCACCACAGGTAAGCAGCCAGCGGCTGGAAAGTTGGGTAATCAGTATCTTCAGGTGGGTGCGTTTAGTAACCAGGTTGCAGCAGTTGATTTATCAGAACATCTTCAAGGAGTATTAGAATACCCTGTGGTGGTTCGTCAACCTCAAGAGCCTCAGTCTTTGTACAAAGTGTTAGTGGGGCCCGTGAATGATCAACTGAAATTATTTGGTCTTCGTGATTTACTCAAGCAATCGGAGAATCTAAGCCCGTTTGTGGTCTACGAGTAACTTTACCTGAAAGGGTAAAGGGGGCATGTTAGAATTTGCCTTTGTTATTAGGTGCTTTTGTTTTAGTTACCATTAGTCATTAATTCACCGTCATCAACTCATGAGAAAAATCGGTTTATTATGCTGAAAAAAATTCTTTCTGCTGGCGCACTGTTGATCCTGTTCATCGGCGCCACAGTGACTCACGCCAAGGTTCTCATTCCAGCACCACCCCAACTGGCTGCCAGTGCCTGGATTCTGATGGATGCCAACACCGGAAAAGTTTTGGTTGAACACAATGCTGATGAGCAATTACCGCCAGCAAGCCTCACAAAAATGATGACCAGTTACATTGTTGCCAGTGAGCTTTCTAGCGGAAAAGTCAGCGAACAGGATCAGGTGCCGATCAGTGTCACAGCTTGGAAAATGGGCGGCTCAAAAATGTTTGTTCGAGAAGGTACCAAAGTACCTTTGATTGATTTATTACGCGGTGTTGTTATCCAGTCTGGTAATGATGCATCAGTGGCTCTGGCTGAATATCTGGCGGGTAGTGAGGGTGCATTTGCTGATGTAATGAACCAACAGGCGATCTTATTGGGTATGGTGGGTACTAATTATCACAATGCCACTGGTTGGCCTGCAGAAGGCCACCTGACAACAGCGCGAGATCTATCGTTATTGGCGCGTGCATTGATTCAGGATTACCCTAAACATTACGGCATCTACTCAGAAAAATATTTTGAGTACAACAGTATCAATCAGCCCAACCGCAACCGTTTGTTGTGGCGTGATAGTTCTGTGGATGGCCTTAAAACAGGCCACACGGAAGCAGCGGGTTATTGTTTGGTTGCTTCAGCGGTACGTAAAGGGATGCGGCTTATCTCTGTGGTCATGGGTACCAGCAGTGATGAGGCCAGGGCGCGAGAGGCACAAAAGTTACTGGCCTTCGGGTTTCGTTATTTCGAAACCGGCAAGGTCTATTCTGCTGGTGATACTATTCAGGAGAATGTCCGGGTTTGGTACGGTATTGAGGATAGCGTCAACTTAGTTGTATCCGAGGATGTGTATGTGACGATTCCTCGTGGTGCCAAGGACGAGCTGGATGCCACAATCCTGGTGGATGAGGCCATCGAAGCTCCACTGACCGAGAGTCAGGAGTTGGGCCGGTTGTCTGTGAGCTATGAGGGAGAACAGCTGCTTGATTTACCCTTGGTTGCTGATCACCCCATAGAAGAGGCTGGGTTTTTTGCTCGTCTGTGGGATGCCATATCAAAGTTTTTCTATGGCCTGTTTAACTAATGAGTGATCTTGAAGCCCCCAAGATTGAATTTCCCTGTGACTACCCCGTTAAGGTGTTGGGCAAAGCGGGGGCTGAACTACATGCTTTGGTGATAGAGGTCATGGAGTGCCATGCCCCTGGTTTTGATCAAGCTCAAATTATTGTGCGGGATAGTCGCAATGGTACTTTTCAGGCCATCACTGTCACCATTACGGCCACTGGTGAGAGCCAGTTACAGGCACTGTTTGATGACCTGAAGGTTAGTCCTCTGGTCAAAATGGTTCTGTAAGCTGCCGGTATGGGACAAGTCCCCGATCTACCATTAATTGTCCGCTATTTAGGCTGTCGCCAATATCTCGATACCTTTGGGGCTATGAAAGCGCTCACGGCCGAACGAAATAACAACACCCCTGATGAAATCTGGTTGCTGGAACATGAACCTGTCTTTACCCAGGGGCAGGCGGGGAAAGAGGAATATATTCTGACACCAGGTGATATCCCCGTGGTGAAAAGTGATCGTGGTGGTCATGTTACTTACCATGGTCCAGGTCAAATCACCGGTTACCTGTTAATAGACCTGAGGCGCCTGGGGTTGGGGGTGAGAGATATGGTCACCCTGATAGAGGAATCCTTGGTAGAAACCTTGGATCACTGGGGCATCAATGCTACACCACGCCCTGATGCTCCGGGTGTCTATGTAGTCAATGACAGTGTGACCAGCCCAGAGATAGCCAAGGGCAGTAAAATCGCCTCCTTAGGGTTAAGGGTTCGCCGTGGTTGCAGCTACCATGGGCTCAATTTCAATATCGATATGGATCTCAGTCCTTGGTCAAGGATTAACCCCTGTGGACTAGGGGTTAAGATGACTCAAATGAATGACCTGTTGGACACACCAGTGTCTTTGAACGAGGTGGCTGAGTATCTCGCCAATATCCTGACTAAAAAGCTGGGGTATAATGACCACCGTGTTGAGGGTGACCACCCACTTCTGTGCTCTAGATGACAGGGCATACAAGCGGACCTAACTACATAGACCTAGCTACATAGCAGATACGAATACATGACAGACTCCAATACCACTCCTCCCAAGCGTACTCACCGTATCAAGCAGGGCGAAAAACTGCGTAGTGCCGACAAGGTGGAGCGCATCCCGGTAAAAGTGATTCCAACAAAGGAAATTCAGCGCAAACCTGACTGGATGCGAATTCGTATTTCATCCTCACCGAAAGTCCAGGAAATCAAAGGCATTCTACGCAAGAACAAATTGTCCACCGTCTGTGAAGAAGCGGCTTGCCCCAATCTCAGTGAGTGTTTCAGCCACGGTACAGCGACCTTTATGATTATGGGTGAGATTTGTACTCGTCGTTGCCCCTTCTGTGATGTCGGGCATGGAAAGCCAAACCCGTTGGATTCAGGCGAGCCCAAAAGTTTGGCGCAGGCCATTCATGAAATGCAGCTGCGCTATGTGGTGATCACTTCAGTCGATCGTGATGACTTGCGTGATGGCGGTGCCCAGCACTTTGCTGATTGTATCCGTGAGTCCAAGCTTCTCAGTCCCAATTTACAGGTCGAAGTCCTAGTGCCAGATTTTCGTGGTCGCATGGAGCCCGCACTAAAGATTCTTACTGAAACACCTCCTGACGTGTTTAACCACAACATGGAAACCATCCCGCGTTTGTACCGTGAGGCCCGCCCTGGTGCCAACTACCAGTGGTCACTCACATTGTTGCAGGAGTACAAACGTCTCAACCCGAATGTGCCAACCAAGTCTGGTTTGATGGTGGGGCTGGGTGAAACCAAAGATGAGCTACTGCGAACCCTTGATGACCTCCGTGAGCACGATGTGGAAATGATTACCGTAGGACAGTATCTTCAGCCCTCTAAAAACCATCTGTCGGTAGATCGCTTTGTCCACCCTGATGAGTTTGCCGAGTATGCAGAATACGGCCACAGTATCGGGTTTACTCAGGTGGCTTCCGGGCCATTGGTGCGCTCCTCTTATCATGCTGATAAGCAGGCCATGGGCGAAGAAGTAAAATAAAGAAGTAAAGTATAAGGGGTGCCTACTGGGACTACTTATACTGGGGCTATTTCCTGAGACTAAAGAATGCAAGATACCAAGTTTTATACTCAGCCTCATACCAGGCTCCTTGATATTCACAATGCGACTGTTTATCGCGAGACCAAAAAAGTATTTGATGGATTTTCTCTCACTGTAGAGTCGGGGGAAAGTACTGCCATTATTGGTCCCAACGGTGCGGGTAAAAGTACCCTGCTGAAGTTGTTGTCCCGTGAACTGTATCCGGTGGTGCGGGATGATTCTTATGTGAGAATACTGGGTCAGGATCGTCCAATACTCTGGGAGCTGCGGGAAAAAATAGGGCTGGTATCCGCTGATTTGCAGCAGGGGTTTGTTCCTGAGGTCAGTGGTTTGGGCGTAGTGGTTTCCGGGCTTCACAACTCTATTGGGTTATTTCATTATCAGGATGTTACTGAGTCCCAGCTAGCCCGCGGTCGAGAGGTGCTTGAAGATCTGGGTATCGAGGATCTGGCCAATCGGCGTTACCGACAAATGTCTACGGGCCAGCAACGCCGCTGCTTACTGGGACGTGCGCTGATTCATAATCCGGATCACTTGATTCTTGACGAGCCTACCAGTGGCCTCGATTTGAATGCGACCTATCATTACTTGCATATGATTCGCCAGTTGCTACAGCAGGGTAAAACCATTTTACTGGCGACTCATCATATCCACGAAATCCCCCCTGAAATTCAACGGGTGGTGTTTATTGAAGGAGGGCGCGTGATAGCTGATGGTTACAAGGAAGAATTACTCACAGATCAGTGGATGTCACAACTTTTTGATATGTCCTTGAAGGTCACCACCTCTAATGGTTTCTATCAGGTCTTGCCAGCGTAAGGCCGGCATACCATAATTCGCCTTTTTTCCGATCAGGACTTAATCAGCAATGAAAATCGAACAGAATAGTGTGGTTACCTTTCACTACCAAATGCAGGACGAGCACGGTGAGGTACTGGAAAGTACCAAAGGTGGTGATCCGACGGTTTTCCAGTACGGCAATATGCAGATGATTCCAAGCCTGGAGCTATCAATGGTCAGTAAGGAGCCGGGAGATACCTACAGTATTACTCTGCCTCCAGAGCTGGCCTATGGGATTCTCCGTGAAAATAGCGATATTAGAGTGCCTGTTAAGCATGTACTGACTGAAGGTAAGCTGGAGCCGGGTATGGTGGTTTCAATTCAGACGAAAGAGGGTGCTCGCCCAGTCACATTGGTTAAAGTGGGTAAGTTCAATGTGGATATTGATACCAATCACCCGCTGGCGGGAAAAACCCTGACATTTGATATTGAAATTGTCGATGTACGTAAACCAACACCAGAAGAGCTAAGTTAAGGGCGCGCATCTTGATGCAGGCGGGCATCAGTACTAATAAAACTGCAGTATAATACCCAGAGTAACGGTGTCGGTATCTTTGCCAGCATAGCCGCTGGCATTGGTGTCACCGCTGACATAATTCAGGTTTACACTGGCCTTATTGTTTATAATTACATAGTTCAGGCCCCATTCCATAGAATCGCTGCTATTGGCATCACTCGGGTTGTTTTTCGTATAGCGGAGATAGGGTTGGAACTTCCCTGGCCCAACGGCCGCTCGAAATAGGTAGCCCGCTGTAGCGTAATGAGAATTACCATCGAAAAGACAAAAGCACTTATCGTCACTGGGAGGTGGTGATACCGGGGTGAAATCTGCATCTATTTCCTTGTACCCTCCCTCAAAGGTAAAGACCCCGCCATTGGATAAAACTCTTTCAGAAAAGATATCAAAGGCATAAGCGGAGAAGTCCCCGGATTCAGCTTTACTTCCGGTGCCATCAGACTGGGATTGAAGTACTATCGCTGCCGTTAAAATATTGCCCTGTGTGCCGTAATAGGTGCCGTGGGTGTAGTAACCGGAATAGGATTCAACATTCAGGAAGTTGTAAGCCAGCCGCCCGGCATAAAGCAAGTGATCAGAATCATTGCCGTAATCATCCTCTAGTCCCTCAAAAGCACCCAGTTGATATTGAAGTTTTCCGGTGGTTCCCCAGAGAACGCCACCTTCGCTTCGCCCCAGCTGGCCAGCGGGACCATCATAATCTGCGGAAAACAAAGGTTGTCGGTACTGGTTCCAACTCATGCCGGCATAGGGGCCGTTAAGGCCGGGGCGATCAGAGGGCACCAGTGTGCGGCCCACCCAGAGATTAACCGCGGGGCTGAATTCAAAACGCAAGAGGGCGTCAATGGTCATCATGGAGTCCCCCTCATACTTCTCTGTATTAATATTAAATTTTAAGTATTCGTGGAGCTGACCAGAGATATAGAAACGCTGGCTGTTAATGGAAAATTCAGAGCTGTCGTCAGTATCACTATTTCGTGATGCCATTTGCAGCCGAAGCCCAGTGCCTATCGTTAACCACGTAGTGTCATCATGCTCAAATTTGAGACCATTCAGAGGAAGGTCCGCCATTGCGGGTATTGTGAGAAAGGCTGAACATAGAACCAGTGTTCGGACTAAATAAGTCGCCAGAATTTTTAGTGATAAAGGCTGTGGGCTAATAAAAACTGGGCTCATTCCCTATCCTTTTTTATGGCGGGCTTTTTATTGTTGCAAGCCAGTATATAGAGAGGGCACCACAGATAGTAGCAACTATAGGTAGTGGGCCTCATGGACAAAAAATAATCGTTACTGCTTTATTTTTGCTTGGCTCCATACATCATGGTTAACCGGGGCTGGTTTAGGGGCTTGCTTAATGGGCGCATAAACCCGGATCACAAAATCTACTTCAGTGCTCAGGCTTTCCGCTTCATCGAGCTTGGCTTTGGCTGCACGATCACCTTTCCAATAAAAGGGCGTCATTGATAACAGCTGCTTGATGGCGCTATTGCCCTGAATCTCCAGTTGATAGCTCACCTGTTGTTCGTCGAGCAGATCAAAACCTTTTGGCTGGTCGGGCGGTGTGTGTTCTTGAGCTTCTTTATAAAGTAATGTCTTTAGTGAAAACAAATGCCGTGGCCCCGGTGAGACAATCACCAATATCCCTGTAGATTTAAGAATACGTATTACTTCTTCATTATCACCCGGTGCAAATACCCGTAATACCGCATCCACGGAAGCGGGTAACACGGGAAGGTTGAAATTGCTGGCCACGGCAAAGCTGCTCTCTTTTAGCTGGCGGCTGGCAAGTTTTGTTGCATCGCGGGAAATATCAATACCAAATAACAGAAGATCACTCCGTTGCTCAAACAGTTGTTGCAGGTAATAACCTTCACCACAGCCACTATCAAGTACACAGGCTCCCGACTTGAGGTGTTGGCCCAGAACGCCGGTGAGCTTATCCGCCAGGGGTTGGTAATGGCCTGCGGATAAAAAAGCCCGTCGACTGGTGACCATTGTTTTGGTGTCACCTGGGTCAGATGAATTTTTTTGGTGGGCTAACAGTAGATTGGTATAACCCTCTTTTGCTCTATCGAAGCTATGATTATTCTCACAGTGCCACCCTTTTGCCGCCGATGATTGCCCGGTTTGTTCCTGTGGGGAAAGCAGTGGCATCTGACAAACAGGGCAGGCCCAGATAGAGGTACGGCTTTTGGTGGTCATAAGCTATGGTTATCCTGACAATGCTAACTTTGGGTAGTTTATCCTTTGTGAACTCCCTAAAATACGCCCCGTTTTTAAGCATCTTGGAGAGCATCAATTGGCAGCACCTGAATTCATTCCCGGTCAGCGTTGGATTAGTAATACAGAGTCTGAACTTGGCCTGGGTATTGTGGTGGACTACGCCAATCGGCGGGTGACCCTGAGTTTCCCCGCCGCCAGTGAACAGCGTACCTACGCAGCGGACAGCGCACCCCTAAGTCGGGTGGGATATCCGGTGGGTGAGTGTATCACCAGTGCGGATGGTGAGCAGCTCAAGGTGACAGAACTTCGTGAGCGAGCCGGTTGCATTCTGTATATTGGAAAGAGTGACAACGGTGATGCTGTAGAGCTGGAAGAGATCGATCTCGATAGTTTTGTTCGGTTTAGCAAACCCCAGGATCGAATGTTTGCTGGCCAGATTGAGAAAAGTAGCAGTTTTGAACTTCGGGTAGAAACACTGGAACATCGTCACAGCCATCAGCAATCCGATGCGTTTGGGTTGCTCGGTGGTCGGGTGCAACTATTGCCCCATCAGCTGTATATCGCCAATCAAGTGGGGCAGCGTCATGCGCCTCGGGTGTTATTGGCTGATGAAGTGGGGCTGGGTAAAACCATTGAGGCAGGGCTGGTGTTACATCAACAGCTGATCAGTGGCCGCGCCAGCCGTGCATTAATTGTGGTGCCCGATAGCCTGGTGCATCAATGGCTGGTAGAAATGCTGCGTCGGTTTAATCTGCGGTTTACCATTTTGGATGAGGCACGTTGTCTGGCTCTGGAAGAAGTCGATACGGATGATGATTTATTTGGCTTGGATGATTCCACAGATGAACTCATGGATGAGCCTGATGAAGAGCAGCCTCTGGAGATAGACAACCCCTTTGAAACCGCTCAATTGGTATTGTGTAGCCTGTCATTTTTGACTGAGCATGTTGGGCGTCATATACAAGCCTTGGAAGCTCCGTGGGATTTAATGATTGTCGATGAGGCGCACCATCTAACCTGGAGTGAACAGCAGGTTAGCCCCGAATATGCGTGTATTGAAGCCTTGGCCCAGAAAATTCCTGGGTTGCTGTTGCTCACGGCAACGCCTGAACAGCTGGGTGTTGAAGGTCACTTTGCCCGGTTGCGTTTACTGGATCCGGATCGTTATTTCGACTTGCAGAAATTCAATGAAGAAGAAGCGTGCTACCGCCCAGTAAGTGATCTGGTACAACAATTGTTGGCGGATGATGTGAACGTGCAGCTACAAGATAATCCAGAACTGAAAAAACGGCTGACAGAATATCTGGGTGATCAAACAGCTGCCGAGCTAACATCTGGCCCTGAAACAGAGTCTAATCAGCAGGGAATTGGCCAACAAGGGGTTCAGCAGAGCATCGATGATGCTATCGACAGCCTGCTTGACCGTCATGGTACGGGTCGAGTGCTGTTTCGTAATACCCGCGACACAGTAGAAGGTTTCCGTGAGCGTCACCTTAACGCCCACCCATTAGAAGCGCCTGCGCAGTTTGTTGAAGCCAGTTCCAGCGCTACATTAGAAGAATTACTGCATCCTGAATTATTGCTCTCTCACTCAGTGTTGGGAGATGAGGTGTGGACGATCTCCGATCCCAGAGTGGCCTGGTTGGTTGAGTGGTTGGCAGAAAATCGCGAAGAAAAGGTACTGGTGATTTGTGCTCGTGCCAGTACGGCTCAAACTCTGGAAGAGTATTTGCGGCTGCGCAAAGGTGTTCAATCTGCTGTATTCCACGAAGGGTTGGGGTTAGTGGCGCGAGACCGTGCTGCGGCTTATTTTGCGGATGAAGATGAGCGTGCTCAGGTGTTGGTCTGTTCTGAAATTGGCAGTGAGGGACGCAACTTCCAGTTTGCCCGCCATCTCGTACTGTTTGATTTACCCCTAAATCCAGATTTGCTGGAACAGCGGATTGGTCGGTTGGACCGTATTGGACAGCGCCATGATGTACAAATTCATGTGCCGTACTATGCCTCAGACCCTTATGCCGCAGACCCTCACGTGGCAGGTCTTCAGAGTGAAGGAAAGCAGAATGCACAGGAAGTTCTGCTGAACTGGTATCACCATGGGCTCAATGCTTTTGAGCGAGTCTGTCCTATTGGGCAGGCAATGTATCAACAGTTTGAAGAATCCTTGCGCCACTGCCTAACGGCGGGTTGTGAGGATGAGCTGGAGCTACTGATTGGGCAAACACATCTGGCCACAGAAAATACACTTAAAAATTTACATGAGGGCCGAGACCGCCTGCTTGAGCTGAACTCCTGTAACACTCGTCGGGCAGAGGATGTAGTCGATGCGCTATTAGCTGCAACACAGATGAGGGAATTGGCGGAATACATGGATCGTCTGTTTGATCAGTTTGGCGTTGAACAAGAATTTCACAGTGCTGACAGTATTGTGTTGCACCCTGGTGACCATATGGTTTGCCACAGCTTTCCGGGCTTGCCCAGTGATGGCATGACAGGCACTTATCACAGAACCAAGGCACTCAGTCGCGAAGATATGCAGTTCCTGACATGGGAGCACCCCATGGTCAGTGGTGCCATTGATATGGTGCTGGAAGGTGATTTTGGCAATACCGCGCTTTGTACCATCAAACTGCCACCGTTGAAGCCCGGAACATTGCTATTGGAAACCATCTACACAGTGCACTGCCCGGCCCCAAAGCACCTGCAATTGCACCGTTACCTGCATCAGCCAATGGTGCGTATTGTGGTCGATATCAAGAATAATAACCTGAGTAAGGTGTTAACTTTTGAGCGGCTCAGCAGTTTGGCAAAATCTGTCAAAAGGCGCACTGGCGTCGATATAGTGCGTCATGCTCGGCCTGAAATAACCCAGATGATTGCGCAAACTGACAAGATTTCAGGGGCACAGCAGGAAGAGATTATTTCAGCCGCCATGACACAAATGACTCATGAGCAACAGGTCGAACTTAATCGCCTCACAGCATTGGCAGAAGTGAATCCAAATATCCGCCAAGATGAAATAGAACACCTGAAATCAAATGCTGAGTTATTGGCCCATCATTTACAGAGTGCTCAGTTGAAATTGGATGCACTGCGAGTAATTATCACTGTATAAAGCAGGCATAGTTCATCACGGCCATTAGTTATTAACTGCTACTAGTTATTAATTGCCATTAGTTACTAAAGAGTATCGATGAAAATAGAACATAACTCAGTGGTGAAATTCCACTACCGTCTACGAGATGAATCCGGTGCGGAAATGGAGCACTCTCACGATGGAGAGCCCAATATTTATATGCATGGCCATCGCGCTATTACTCCCGGCCTTGAAGGGGCGCTGACCGATAAAGAAGTGGGTGACGTGTTTAGTGTGACCCTGCCGCCAGAGAAAGGGTTTGGTCTCCGAGAGGAAGGCCGAGAACAGCGAGTACCCATCAAGCATTTGCTGGGGAAAGCTAAGCCAAAAGTCGGTATGGTGGTGTCTGTTCAGACAGAGGCTGGTCCTCGCCAGGCTGTGGTGATCAAGGTGGGCAAGTTTAATGTGGATTTGGACACCAACCATCCTCTGGCGGGCAAAACGGTTACCTTTGATATTGAAATTGTTGACGTGCGTGAAGCAACGTCAGAAGAAATTGAGCATGGTCATCCCCACGGGGATGGCGGTTGCCAACACTAAAATGTACCTTTTAAAACAATCCACACCCTAAATTCAGGGAGGAGAAATAAAGTGCCAAAGGCGAACGAATTAAAAAAAGGGATGGTTGTTGAGATCAATGGCGCACCTCATTCTGTAAAACAGGTTGAGGCGAAAAGCCCTTCTTCTCGTGGTGCATCCACCCTGTACAAGGTGCGTTTTACCAACCTGAAAACCCGTCAGAAACTGGATGAATCTTACAAAGGGGATGACCTCCTCAAAGATGCTGATTGTGTCCGTGTAACGCTGCAGTATTCCTATCTGGATGGCGACACCTACATGTTTATGAATTCAGAAGACTATAGTCAATACGGGTTGAATACTGATGAGATTGAAGACCAACTTGGTTATATCACTGAAGGGTTGGCAGACATCGTAGGCTTGGTAATGGATGGTGCATTGTTGGGTATTGAGTTGCCTCAATCCATAATCGTGGAGGTAGTGGACACCGCCCCCGGCATTAAGGGTGCCACCGCCGCTGGGCGCAGTAAGCCAGCAACCCTCTCTACCGGGCTGGAGATACAAGTACCTGAATACCTGGAGACAGGGGAAATGGTGAAGGTGAATACTGTGACTGGGAAATTTATGTCACGAGCTTGATGGCCTGAAGAGCTACCGTTGTGAATTCTAACAGGGGCTACTCTTTCGAGAGCGACCCCTTTTTTTATGGGGCTAATTTTATGGGCCTAGTTGACCTTAACTCTATCCTTACCTAAAAATTCCGGTGCCTGAACTGAAAGTACTTTCAATGGCATAGATGAGGTGACCGTCACCGCATGGGGTGTGCCCTCTGGAACATTAATGTAATCCCCCGGCTCAATATCAAAACTCTCTTCACCTAATTGGAAAGTCCCTGATCCTTCCAGCACATAAAGTGTTTCTGTGTGTACCAAATGCTTGTGAAGAGGTACTTGCTGTTTCACGAAGACAATGAAATCGGTTGAATGGATATCACTGGAAATTTTCACTACATGAATATTTTCAAGGTTCGAGGGTGGGGTTATTTCGGATAACACCAGCTTGCCTGCACTGGCTTGGCTTAGACAAAACAATAGGGATAGAAATAGAACGGATTTAGTCTTCATGGTGGATTCCCGGTAAATAGGGCTTAGCTAGCGCAGGGTAATTATTCCTCAACCCATACCTTTCGAAGTGGTTCGCCAAAATCATCATAGATAATTTTTTCTCGACGCTTTTTCTCCACTATTTTTTTTGACTCGGGTTTTTTCTGGCGTGAGTCCAGTGCGGCGACGACTTCTGGGATAGGGGTGCGATTGGTCTTGGGCCCGTCGAAGAGTGGGGTTTGAAGGCTTTCGTTTGGGTTGGTTCGGCCACTGAGTCCGCGGGGGACCTGGTTGATTTCTCCACCCTGGCGGGTGTAGTCATCAATCTGATTTTGCAGTTCGATGCGTAAATCAGCTTTGGTGGGAAATTTTTTCACGGTGCGCACAGTGCTCTCAGTAGTACTTGGCCAGCCCTCAACCGATCAAGTATACCACCGGTTAGGGGTCTTTCGGGTCTGTCATTGCGGTCAATTCTACCAATGCTCCCATACCGGTGGGCAGTCTGCCGGATACTCTGAGTATTGACCCAATTCTGCCCATTGTTGGTTCGGCTGGTGGAAGTCTGAGCCACAGGAGCCCAGTAAATTTTTCTCGCGACAGATACTGGCCAAGTCCTGTGTAACGGAAGAAATCTGTTTACCCGATACGACCTCCATACCCTGACCCCCAGCCTCAATAAGGTCATCCAGCAGTCGTTTTAACTTGGTGCGAGTGAGCTTGTACTTGGTGGGGTGTGCCAATACGGCGGTACCGCCAGCTTCCCTAATCCACTTGATTACCTGAGGTAGGTCGGCCCATAATTGTTTGATGTCGCCCGGTTTTCCGGGGCCAAGGTACTTCTTAAAGGCTTGTTTTATATTGCTGACTACACCGATATTCACTAGGTGCTGGGCAAAGTGTGGTCGGCCTACATTATCGTTATGGGCAATGGCAGTGGCGCCGTCCAGTGCACCTTGAAACCCCATGTGATGAAGTTTTTTGGCAATCAATACGGCTCGCTCTTGCCTGGCCTGATGTTGAAAGGCAACACCTTCCTGTAAGGCATCATTTTCTAGTTGAATATTCAAACCAACAATATGAATGTTGATGTTCTGCCACTGGGTAGAAAACTCGATGCCGGGGATAATTTTAATCGGTTGTTGGTCCAGCGGGCCAAGCTGCCGGTAGGCGTTGATGGTGTCGTGGTCGGTAATAGCTAGCGCATCTACACCCATTTCGGCGGCACGATTAACCAGCTCTATGGGGGAGAGTGCACCATCGGAGCAGGTGGTATGGCAGTGTAGATCGTACTTTATGGGCTGAGTCATGCCGTGATTATAGCGGGTAATGGTTTATCTCTGTTTTATAGAGTGATTTTTTTAGAACGGTTTTTTACCACAGCTATTTTCCAATGCGATTTTATTAATATAATGCCGCGATGGATTACGTCATTCCCATTAGCGAAACTCAGCAGCGTGAAGTGATTGAGCAGACCGAGCACTTTATTCGACGCGGTACTGAATTGTTTCGCCACGACTTTGCGGTTATTCCTGTGGCCTTTGACCTCCGTGGTCGTACGGCGGGAATGTATAAGGTGATGGGCAGGGAAAAAGGCTGGGCTTGGGGTAAGGGTTGGGGTAAAGGAAGGCACTGGGGCAAAGGGGTCGGCAAATCGAAAAACCAGCAGATTCGCTATAACCCCTGGATATTTGCTAAGTATTACGAAGAAAACCTGACGGTAACAGTGCCTCACGAAGTGGCACACTATTTAGTTGATTGTCTCTATGGCTTGAACCGGGGTAGCCTACGTCGGGTTCGTCCCCATGGTGCTGAATGGAAGGCTGTGATGGATGCCTTCGGCGTGGACAGTAGTGTCACCGCCAAGTTTGACCTTGCGGGGATTCCCTCTCGACAGCATCAGCAGTTTGACTATCGTTGTGATTGTAAAACACATCAGATCGGCATTCGTCGTCATAACAAAGTGTTGCGAGGTGAAGCCAGCTACCTTTGCCGTCACTGTGGTGATGCGTTAAAGCAGGTGGTGGAAACGTCATGAGCACCACACCTTGGTACGTCTATATGATTCAGGCCAGTGATGGTTCTCTCTATACGGGTATTACCACAGATGTGGATCGTCGTTTTCAGGAGCACCTGGGTGGTAATGAGGGAGGAAAACTGGGTGAAAAAAAGGGTGCAAAAAAAGGTGCCAAGTATTTTCAGGGCCGCAAGCCTGAAAAAGTGGTGTATACCGAACAGGGCCATGACCGGAGTAGTGCTTCAAAGCGGGAAGCGGAGATTAAGCGATTGCGGCGTGAACAAAAGCTGGCATTAGTGGCTGGTCAGAGTGGGCTGATCAACAAGTGCATTGAAAAAGCGGGGGCAGATCAGGATGAAGATTAGCCATAACCCGGATCAACAAGCATTTGTTATCGCATTAGGGGATACACAGGCTGTTCTGAATTACAGCCTGTTGCCGATGAGTACTGGGAATGAGGGTGGTGTGGACTTTACCAGAACCTATGTGCCCTCGGAATTCCGTGGGCAGGGCTATGCTGAGGCGCTGGTTAAACATGGCTTGAGCTGGGCAAATCAGCAGGGGCTTAAGGTGCAAGCCTCCTGCTGGTATGTAAGAGATTTTCTCTAGAGGCTGTTGTTTGAGAGTTTTATTCGTAAGTGCTTTTATTCATAGGTACCCTTTATTCATAAGTGCCTTTACTCATAGGTACAGAGATAAGCCGTATCCACTGCTACTTTTAATTGAAAGGTTTCACCAGCTGGCACAATAAAACTGTTCCCTTGGGCATAGGTGTTCCATTCATCGCTACCGGGAAGCTTGACTGTTAGCGCGCCGCTGACAACGGTCATCGTTTCTTTATCGTTGGTGCTGAATTCGTATTCGCCCGGCGCCATTACGCCTACAGTGGCCGGAAGTGTTTCAGTCTGGAAGCCGATGGAAGCCACTTGGCCATCAAAGTATTCGTTCGTTTTAAACATGTTTATATTCTCAACAATTAGCGGGGTCAGTTCAGTCAGGCCAGTTTAGTCGGACGAGAACAGCCATATAAATAAGCGGCGCTATAGTACCCTGAGTCTCCGGCTTATAGAATGCGCACTTTCCAGTTTTTGCTTGAGGTGGTTGTTTGAACACTTGGGATGTGATTGTTATTGGCGCGGGAGCCGCAGGGTTGATGTGTGCCATCACTGCGGGTCAACGGGGCCGTCGGGTATTGGTGCTTGAGAGCGCCAATAAGCCGGGCAAGAAAATCCTGATGTCTGGCGGTGGACGTTGTAACTTTACCAATCTGTATGTCGAGCCAGATAACTTCCTGTCGGATAACCTGCACTTCTGCAAATCTGCACTGAGTCGTTATACCCAGTGGGATTTTATTGAACTGGTGCGAAAAAACGATATTGCCTATCACGAGAAAACCCTTGGGCAGCTGTTTTGTGATGGCTCGTCGAAAGAGATTCTCGCCATGTTGTTGAGCGAGGCTGAGCAGGCAGGGGTGACGTTACAAACTCGGTGTGAGGTCGAGCAGATAGGTTTTGATGGGAGCTACAACCTGCAAACCAGTCAGGGTGAAATGACAGCGGAATCATTGGTGGTAGCCACTGGCGGGCTTTCAGTGCCGACATTAGGCGGCTCTGATTATGGTTACCGCTTGGCCAAACAGTTTGGCCACCAGCTTGTACCGTTGCGAGCGGCACTGGTGCCCTTTACGTTTAGTGATGGTTTCAAGTTGTTGTCAGAAAAACTGTCTGGTGTCTCTGTCCCCGCACGCATTACAGCAGGTAACCAGTCCTTTCTGGAAAACATCCTGTTTACCCACCGGGGTCTAAGTGGTCCTGCTGTATTGCAGATTTCCAGCTACTGGTGTGAGGGGCGGTCCGTACAGGTGGATCTGTTACCTTCCACCCACTGCTTGGATTATCTGACCCAACAGAAAGCTGAGCAGCCAAAGATATTGTTGCGAACGGTGTTGTCCCAGCTGTTACCGCGGAAGCTAGTACTGGAATTAGAAGCGTTGTGGTGGCCGGAGCAGGCAGAAAAGCCATTAGCCGAACTGTCGGGTCAGTTGTTGAAAGATATTGCTAAAAATCTTAATGATTGGGATTTAAAGCCGTCGGGCACGGAGGGTTACCGTACGGCTGAGGTTACTCTCGGTGGGGTGGATACTTGCGATGTTTCCTCCAAAACCATGGAGAGCCAGAAGCAGTCTGGTTTGTATTTTGTGGGTGAAGTACTGGATATCACGGGTCACTTGGGTGGGTTTAATTTTCAATGGGCATGGGCTTCAGGGTTTGTTGCCGGACAGGTCGTTTAGGAAAAACTATTTAGGTAGATATTATGCAGCGAGAAGAACTGAATGCCGAAACGGCCAAGATTCCCTGGAAGGAATTAGAGCGATTTTTTGCTAATGGCACGACAATTTATGTGTCGCCAGATATTGACCTTATCGATGTGGCGGTCGAGATTTGCCACGATAATAAAATTCAAATGGAGCTATGGATGGCTGAGGATAAAGTGGGGCACGTCAGTGATGATCAGGCCATTGAGTGGCTGGAAACTGATGCCATTCTGTGGTCTTTGGTGGTTAAACCTTGGGTGCTTGTTCAGCCATTGAAAGCTCAGTCATAGAAAGTTTAACCAATAAAAAGTTCAGATGTATAAAAATTCAACTGCTTTAAAGGTCTGTAGCTTTCCAGATTTCAGGTGAAATCATGATGGTGTTGCTTTCATCCCCAAACCAGATATCACCATCTTGTATGGTGGCCTGCAATGACATATTGCGTCCGGTCATATTGGCGATGGCCGCAGTATCTTCTGCCGATAAGTAGTAGATAGAAAGATTGTCGAAGCGGGCAAGATCGCTCTCTATATTTTTCCACCAAAGAGGTGCTGCATGTTCACCGTAGGTATAAATCGTCACTTTATTGGATCGGTTGCAGCCTTTTCGAATACGACGTTCATCCGGTAAGCCCACTTCAATCCAGTGCTCAATATTACCGTGAAGATTTTTCAACCAGAGATCTGGCTCATCATCAGAGGACAAGCCTTTGGTGAATTGCAGGAGTTCACTGGTATTTAGGGAAAAATGGGCATTCAGTGCAAATGCCAGCAGCCGAATCATCATTCGCTCATCAGTTTCAGAGGGGTGACGAGCTACGGTTAACGGGTGTGTCTGAAAATAGCTCCGGTCCATATCAGAAACCTGAAGCTCAGCTTTAAAAATAGTGGCTTTGAGTGCCATAGGTGGGGGGCTTTTTTAGAGTGAGGGCTATCAAGGGGTGGGAATATTACCCCGAAGGTTCGTTTCTTCGAGGTAAGTACTCTTAGATGACAGCTATTTAGGCAGCAACTATCTAGACAGAAATTGTCAGTAATACCTTAGGTGATAATTCCACCACCAGGCATGCCACCCATTCCTCCCATGCCGCCTTCTTGGCCAGGCACTACAATTTTGGAAGCCTGTTCACGACGCATTTCTTCCATCTCTTTTGCTGTGCGTTCTACAGCAACTTCAGCTGCGGGGCCAAACTTCTCAGCGGCTTCACCAATGGTGTTGGCTTCGAGGGCAAAATTAATGGGCAGCGCGCCCATGGGGGTCATTACCTGGGTGGCCCCAGAATACAGTACTTCACGGCTGGTATCGGTCTCACCTTCAGGGGTTACAGGTGTCAGGCGGCGAATAGTGCCAATTTTTTGATCGGTAAACGTTTCCTCACGATACAGTTCCGCGGGGTTCATATGGGCATCAGTTTGTTCTTGGCTCATGTTCATTCATTCGGTTGTTGAAACAGGCCGCACACACTATCAGATTTTGTTTAATCCGTCAGTGATAGGGCCTATAGCAAGGTGCCAGGTTTTAAGGTGAAGGGTTTTAAGGTAAAGGATATTAGGGTGCTGTAATTTGATGCTTTAGTGTTTCCACCATGGCATTGGCAGCTGCAGAAAGTGGGTAACGGCGGCGGGTGAGAATGCCCACTTTTCGTGTCACTGTAGGTCTGGTCAGAGGGCGACATTCGAGTCCCAGCGATTCCATTTGCTGAATAGTCAGTGACGGCATCACACTAATTCCCAAGCCACTGGCAACCATCGCGCTAATGGAGGCCAACTGGTTGGCTTCAAATTCCACAGTAAGCTTCACACCACAGCTGGCCGTAGTTTTGTCGACCATTTGGCGCATGGCAGAGGGGCGTTGCAGGGCAATAAAGGGATAGTCCTGTAGGTGCTTCCAGGTGATTTGGCGGATTTCAAGTAGAGGGTGTTGTTTGGGGGTGACCACAAAAAAACGGTCTTCAAACAGAGGTTCAAAGCTGAGGTCTTCCGATTCCTCTGGGTCAAACGTGACACCCACCTCGACCCGGCCCTTGCGCACCATCTCCACCACATCCTCTGCCACCACATCCTGCACCGCAATATTGATGTCTGGGTGTTGCTTTCGATAATGGGCCAGTGCTCGGGGTAGTTGACTGATAGAGAAGGAGGCCATGGTGGCGATGGTCAATTTCCCGCGGCGCATAGCAAACAAGTTGTGCAGGTCAGCCAGAGCATTGTCCCAGTCAGCCAGTAGTCGTTGTGCCACGGGCAGGAAGTCTTCACCTTCCGGGCTTAGTGACAGGGTTCTCGTGGTGCGTGATAGCAATCGCCCTCCGACTATTTCTTCCATATTTTTTACCGCAATACTGAGGGCGGGCTGAGACAGGTGGAGCAGCTCTCCGGCTTCGGCGAAGTTGCGGGTTTGGGCCACAGTAACAAAGGCCTTGAGCTGTTTGATGGTGATATCCATAGGTTTGCATCTATCTATTAATTTTATAAATCAGTCTATTAAAAATTTAATCTTGATAAATATATCATCCTATAGGAAGCTTGCCGATGTTTTTGCAATCCTGTGACGATGAGCTACGGGGTAACATAAAAATTAATGAAGGAGTTTTGTTCATGGCGGGTTTCGATAAGGTGGTAAACACCTACGAAGAAGCGATGGCGGGTCTGGAAGATGGCATGACCGTGATTTCTGGCGGTTTTGGCATCTGTGGTATTCCTGAGAACTTGATTAAAGAGATCAAGAAGATGGGTACCGAGGAGCTGACAATTGTTTCCAATAACTGTGGTTGCGATGGCCTTGGTCTTGGCATCTTGCTGGATGACCGTCAGATCAAGAAGATGGTGTCCTCCTACGTAGGTGAAAACAAGTTGTTTGAAGAGCAGCTGTTGTCAGGTGTCTTGGAGGTGGAGTTGACTCCTCAGGGTACGTTGGCTGAAAAGATGCGTGCTGGTGGTGCTGGAATCCCTGCGTTCTATACCGCGACCGGATGCGGTACTGATATAGCTAAAGGCAAAGATGAGCGCGAATTCAATGGCCGAAAATATATTCTTGAAGAATCTATTACCGGTGATTTCGCTATTGTTAAGGCCTGGAAGGCAGACCGTTACGGTAATGCTATTTACCGTCACACAGCTCAGAACTTTAATCCCATGGCTGCGACAGCGGGCAAGATTACTGTGATGGAAGTGGAAGAAATTGTTGAGCCGGGTGAGTTGGACCCAGCCCAAATTCACACCCCTGGAATCTACGTTGACCGTCTGATTCAGGGAACTTTCGAAAAACGTATTGAAATACGTACAGTACGCGAAGGCTAACAGGAGAGATAATAATGTCACTTTCTCGTGATCAAATGGCTATTCGTGTAGCACGTGAGTTACAGGATGGTTTTTACGTTAATTTGGGTATTGGTATTCCTACACTGGTAGCAAACCATGTCCCTGATGGTATGGAAGTTATGTTGCAGTCTGAGAATGGACTGCTGGGTATGGGGCCGTATCCCACAGAAGATGAGGTTGATGCTGACCTGATCAATGCAGGTAAACAGACCGTGACTACTGCTACGGGTGCATCGATTTTTTCATCGGCAGAATCCTTTGCCATGATTCGTGGTGG
>MAAC01011100.1_pt1 | contig 24363 bp, 20 predicted proteins | sample 1115981 | NCBI WGS metagenome assembly MAAC01 (sample SAMN04961126, study PRJNA320927) | seawater metagenome | isolation source: sample BD02T64 sea water enriched with oil for 64 days | place: USA:Gulf of Mexico | collected 2013-07-27
CAAGAGGTTCCACTGCATCTGTTACTCGCAGGAGATCAAAACAAGCAAGATCGGCGTATTATTATTGATCAGGCTCCTGCATTTGGAATAATCGACCAGACGACTATACTTACCTTTCGTGTTGTAGATGAAAACACCTCAAGACCGTCACAACCAGCGAACGTGATTATCAGGCAAAACGGCGAAATAATAGCTGAATTCAGGGCCTCCGTTAATCAACTTATCAGACAAGATCTGGTGCTTGAAAACCGTGGGAAAACTACATTTGACATATCTGTGGAAGAACTCGAGAACGAGATTACAACACTTAACAATCAGGCCAGCTTTGATGTAAACGGTGTCCGGGATCGTCTAAAAGTACTGTTGATTTCAGGAGAACCACACCCCGGCGAACGCGCTTGGCGCAATATTCTTAAAGCTGATCCTTCCGTCGATTTAATTCACTTTACTATTCTTCGTCATCCGGCCAAACAAGATGGTACTCCGATCAGGGAACTCTCCTTAATAGCCTTCCCGATCCATGAGCTATTCGAGGTTAAGTTGGCTGAGTTTGATCTCATCATTTTTGATCAATATCAACGCCAGGGCTTTTTGCCAAGCCACTACCTCACCAACATTGTAAGATACGTAGAACAAGGCGGTGCCTTGCTGGAAGTTGGAGGGCCGGGCTATGCCACACCAGCCTCCCTCTACAACACAGCGCTCGGGAATCTCTTACCGGCTGAGCCTCTTGGAACGGTTAGCCAAAATCCGTTTCATCCCTTGGTTACCAAACTCGGACTTCGTCACCCTGTAACCTCGCGTCTGCCAAAAGCCAATCTCAATGCCGATGAGAAACCAAGCTGGGGCCGATGGTTCCGGCAGGTAGATACGGATACGTTGAGTGGCTCGACTATTATGACGGGCAATAACGAGCAACCTCTTTTAATTCTCGATCATTATCAAAAAGGGAGAGTAGCTCAAATAACCAGTGACCATATTTGGCTTTGGGGGCGAAATATCGAGGGCGGAGGCCCCCAGACAGAGTTGATTCGCCGCTTGGTACACTGGTTGATGAAAGAGCCTGAACTGGATGAGGAAACCCTTAAAGTATCTCTTACCGACGATTTTCTGACGATTACACGCCAGAGTTTGTCCAATGACGAAGTTCCTATAACGGTAAAAAATCCATCAGGAGAAACATCAGACTTAATCATGAAGCCTGAAACTGACGGAAAATCAGAGCTAACAGTACCAGCAGTAAACCCAGGTATTTACACCATAAGTGATGGCCCACATACAGTGGTCAGCCATAACATTCTCAACGGCCCCGAACATGAAAAAGTCCTCTCCGATCCCAACCCAGTCCGCCCCATTATAGAAGAAAACGGCGGTGGTATTTTTCCACTCCAGAACTCATCAACACCACGAATACGACTGGTACATAGCAAGGGATCTTTTAACGGCAGGGATTGGGCCGGATTAATGGCGCGAAAAGCAGAACGAATAACGGGTGACAACAGAAGAACTCTGCTGCCACCCTGGGTTTTTCTGAGCTTGTTGTTATTTACAGCCTTTGGTGCATGGTATCGCGAAGGTCGCTAGGCCTTCTTTACCTGAGTTTGTTCGCCAGAAGCCAGCCACAGCTGCATTACTCCCTTTGGCAGGCTTGAGAAACTGTCGCCTTGTAGAGAGACAACCTGAAACTTTTCGGCACTAACGGGAACGGGCATATCATAACCAAGAGGGTGACCGAGCTCGAAACCATAAGGGCCATAATAAAACTGTTCCCCAACCACAAAGCAAAGCCGATAGCCGATCTTTTTTGCCTGAACCAAGCCATGGGCAACCAACGCCTTGCCGATACCTTTACCTTGCAAAGCGGGTTGAACGGCCAAAGGCCCGAGCAATAGCGCCTCTTCTCCATCAATAGAAACAGGCCAAAACCTGAGAGTAGCCAAGAGTTCATCACCCGGTGATTTTACGGAAAAACACAATTCCTCAATTGGCGGCACACCTGCACGCAAAGTATAAGAAGGGCGCGCAGAACGATTTTCGCCAAAGGTCAGATCCAGCAAGGGATCGATATATTGTTCATCTTCAGGGGCTTGGAGAGTAATCGCGTAGTCACACATGGTAGATCCTGCATTAGCACCAGCCTTAACGGCTGTAACTTTAGTTATTCAAAGACACAGTGCTAGCTGCTATCTCTGGTCAGTGCAGGTTCACCTGATTTCAGGTAGCCGGACAATCCATAACGACACGCAAACTAGCGGCCCTACGAACAGAAGTTCGTGGGCAGGTCCGTCGTCGTCGGAGATGTTCGGTACAATTTTGCATTTCTGTAATAATGCCTAAACTCAAAATTATAATGATTTACCTATTCTCGATATCACGATTTTTCAAGCTGTCAAAGCAAGAAAAACTTCCCGAAGTATTTTTCTGTATCGAGAACTTTCAACCATCATTGATCCCATTCGGGGATTTCTGTGAAGAACCCAGCTAAAAAGTCAATGAAAACCCGTGCTTTAGGTGGAAGATTACGATTGATGGGATACACAACATAAATCGCATGATCATTATCAATCTCCCATTCTGGTAAAATTCTGATAAGCCGATTTTCCCTGACAAGATCGCCACAAATAAATGTCGGCATACAGGCGAAACCCATTCCCTCTTCAACGGCTGAAAGAATAAAATCACCATTATTCGCAGACAGATCTCCTTTGAGCGGGATATTCACGGCCCCGTTCTCCCCGACAAGTTTCAATCCAGAAGCACGAGAAACATAGGAGTAATGGAGAAAATTAAAGCCGGTAAGTTCAGCAGGCACAAGAGGGATAGAAGTATCTCTAAAGAGAGATGGCGATGCCACCAGCGCCATTTTACAGCTCGCAATTTTCTTTGCCATTAATCTGGAATCCATCAACCGACCAATCCTGATCCCAACGTCAAAACCTTCTTCAACCAGATCGACAACCTGATCATTTAAAACCAGATCAATTTCCACTTCAGGGTACAGATCTCTGAAGGCAGATATCAACGGAGCCATTCGTTTTACCCCAAATGACATTGGCGCGTTGATCCTCAACAGTCCTCTGGGAACGTTTGATAATCTTGAAACCGCTTGTTCTGCCTGTTCGGCAATTGAGATCACGGTTTGACATTTATCAAAGAAAATTGCTCCGGCTTCTGTCAGGGAAAGACTGCGGGTTGTCCGGTTCAGGAGGCGAATTCCCAAACGATCTTCCAGACGGCTTACCTGTTTTGAGACGGCAGACTTGCTCAACCCGAGAGCCCTAGCCGAGGCGGTAAAGCTTTCGTTCTCAACAACTGCAGCAAAAACAGCCATTTCGTTTAAATCCATAGGACATATATACCTGTGTGTTCTATCGGTCTTTGATGTCTTTTCATATTGTTTCCTGAGAGAAACAATATTGTTCCAAATTTACAGATTACATTCCAAGTGTGACATAACTATCTTTGAATGAGTAGTCGTTATTTGTTTTAAACAGGAGATCCAAATGATTGATATTCGCCCATTTAACACCTTGGGGCGTTTCACAAATGAATGGCTGAACGCTCATTACCATTTCAGCTTTGCTGATTACATGGATCCCAATCGCACGGGTATCGGCCCGCTTCTGGTTTGGAATGATGACGAGATACAAGCGGGTGGTGGATTTCCAATGCACGGGCATCGAAATATGGAGATCATAACCTATGTCCGTTACGGCGCGATCTCTCACGAAGACCACTTGTCTAACAAGGGGAAAACACCCGCTGGTGACATTCAGGTCATGACCGCAGGGAAGGGTATTCTTCACAGTGAGTACAATTACGAAGCAGAAGTGACCGGGCTCTATCAGATATGGATACAACCTTCTGAAAGCTCCCTGCCACCGCGTTGGGACCAAAAAACCTTTTCCCAAGAGGATTATAAAGGAGGTTTTCTTCCCCTTGCCTCTGGCCAAAAACAATTCCCCGATGCTTTGCAAATTAATCAGGACGCGACCCTCTACGGCACACATCTTGTTGAGAATGAGGAGATTATCCAGCCAATGAATAAAAACAGATTAGGTTACCTCGTCGTCTCTTCTGGCTCGATCGAGCTAAACGGTCAACACTTGGGCGAAAGGGATGGCGCAATGATCGCCAACGAAGACAATTTGCAAATCAAGGCACTTGGCCCAGCAGAGCTAATCTTCGCTGACCTGCCAGATACAATCCAATAAGATACAACACAGTTATTAGAAAGGAATAGCCCGATGGGTAAACTCGTTGATGGAAAATGGCACGACATCTGGTACGACACCAAAAGCAGCGATGGTAAGTTCCAGCGTAAAGATGCCCAGTTTAGAAATTGGGTTACAGCTGATGGTTCTGACGGTCCCAATGGTGAAAAAGGATATCCAGCCGAAAACGGGCGATATCATCTCTATGTAAATCTTGCCTGTCCCTGGGCACACAGGACATTGATTTTCCGTAGCCTTAAAGGCCTGGAAGATGCAATTTCAGTTTCAGTGGTTCACTGGAAAATGAAAGAGAACGGTTGGGAGTTCCAGCCTGGAGATCTTGGATCAACAGAAGATCACCTCTACGGACTGGACTACGCTCACCAGATCTATACCAAAGCTGATCCAGATTATACCGGCCGGGTTACGGTCCCCATTCTCTGGGACAAAAAAGAGCAAACTATCATCAGCAATGAGTCTTCCGAGATCATTCGCATGTTCAATAATTCATTTGACGCTTTCGCAACAAAGGATGTTCCAGACTTCTATCCGGCACATCTAAGAACGGCAATTGGTAGCGTGAACGAACTCGTCTACCACAACATCAATAATGGTGTTTACAAGAATGGCTTTGCGACGACCCAAGAGGCGTATGAAGATGCTTATAATGCACTTTTCGATGCCATGGACAGCCTTGAAGAGCTCTTAAATTCTCAAAAATATCTTGCTGGCGACCAATTGACCGAAGCTGACTGGCGGTTATTCACAACCCTGTTGAGATTTGATCCCGTTTATCATGGTCACTTCAAGTGCAACAAAAAGCGACTTGTTGATTACCCAAATCTTTGGGCATTAACCCGGGAACTTTACCAATACCCTGGGGTAGCAGAAACGGTAAATATACCCCATATTAAGGCCCATTATTACGGTAGCCACGAAACAATCAACCCAACAGGTATCATTCCTTGTGGACCAGAAATTGATTTCAATGCGCTCCACAACAGATAAACTTGCCCTGATTTAACGACCTCTTTCAAAGGCGGAGCTTACAGGTTCCGCCTTTGACATCTTCTCTCTATCAACTTCCTGTGAGAAAAGAGCACCGCTTGATATCCATGTTAATCTCAAAGCTTCTCTAAAAGACTTGAGATGAGTAATGGCTGGAAAACTTATTACACGACGACGTGCACTCGTAAGTATTGCAAGCGGGTTAATCGGATCGCAAACATTTGCCGCTGCCAACTTACGAACTCCTGCGCAAACCGAAGGGCCCTTTTATCCCCGCTCTCTTCCTCCGGAGACAGACAACAACCTTTTGGATCTCGCAGGAAAACAGGCGGCGGGGCAGATTATTAATCTGACGGGCACAATCATGGATTCAAACGGGAAACCAATTCCCAATGCCGTCGTAGAGATTTGGCAGGCAAATCACTGGGGACGCTATAGTCATCCTGGAGATCGATCAGATCGAAAACGGGATCCAAACTTTCAAGGTTACGGCACCTTTTTATCCAGCACAGCAGGACAGTACAGTTTTCGAACAATAAAACCCGGAAGTTATGGCGGTACCTTTTTCAGGCGAACTCCACATATACATTTTAAGCTACACGGCCCCGATTTTGACCCCCTGACAACCCAAATGTATTTTTCAAATGAAAAGCTGAACGCTCAAGATAGCATCTTACAATCAGTTCGGAACCCGGAACTCCGTTCAGGCCTGATCACCAACTTCGATAAAGCAAAAAATGACGAACTAACGGGTGTGTTCAATATTGTTCTAGGTTAAATATCGAGAGTCCCCATGCTCTTAGAAAGAAGATCCCGGTTGTTTCAAAAACTCGATTTCTTCAGCCGTACTTTCTCGACCAAGAATGTTATTTCTATGGGGGAACCGCCCAAAACGCCTGACAATAACCTCGTGCTTTTTTGCATAGATGTACCAATCAGAATTCTCATCAAGAGCTCGAAAAAGATCGAGAGATTTTTCCTGAAAAGATAGGTCCTCACTATGTTCGTAAGGAATGTATATAAAGATCCGCTCGTGCTGAGTAAGGGGTTTATCCCATCCCTTGATCACAACGGACTGCGCTATCTCTAAAGCGACAGCATCAGTGGCATAAGTTTTGGGATCATTCCTGAAAAGGTTTCGCGGCACCTGATCGAAAAGAATACAAAGCGCGAGACATCCCTCAGCCGTGTTTTCCCAACTCTTTAGCTCTCCCCGGCATGCTTTTTCATAAAGAGGTAGCAGTTTTTCTTCAACTGCCTGATCAAATGCAGGATCTTTAAAGAACCACTTTTTATCCATGCCTTCTGCAAACCAGAAGTTCAAAACATCATGAATCACGCCTTAGCCCCCTCTTTTGAAACTCAACCATAGCACCCCAATATGTCCAAGAACACATTTGGGTGCTATGTTATACGCGATCAAGCGGCTGCCATAAGAACTTATCCGTGAGCCCCGATACTATTGGAAATACCTACGGAAACGCGTCGACAAAGATCATACAATTCTTCAATCGGCGCAAAGATCTTCTGATGCTCTTCTGAGTAATCACGAGATTCCTCATCACTGTAATCGCTCGGCTCACCATATTCTTTAGCCGAGAAGTGAGTTTGTCCTTCATGCACAGGAAATGTTGCTTTCAATTCTTCCAGCGCGGAGGGAATTTCCATAGCCAGAATATCTTGAATCAAATCATCCAACGTAAGATCATCCCGGTTTGCGAAGGCCGGAATTCTCATGGATAACAGAAAAATTTCCTGTATCAAGCAAAGCCGAACAATATGAAGAATTATCAAATTGATACGACGGCGCGTATCAAACGGGAAGACTTTCTCTTGCCCATCCGCCGTCAAGGCATCAAGCCCGCTATGCAGATGAATGGCATCTTGTCTGAATGTCTGTAACATTCGGCTCATACCATCATAGCGTTCTGTCACAGCAACCAGATTAGAGAGCCTCAACTGATCTTTCGCTCTTTCTGTATGCTTAACCGCGTAAGCCTTTGCCAACCAGTAACGTGGATTAAACAGCGCGGCATAGGCCTCGGGGGTATTAAGACTACTAAGCCCCTTGGCATAAGACACCATGTCCATAAAACGACGCACACGATCTGATTCACCATGTAGTTTGACGAAGGCATCAAGATCCCGAGAAATAGCGGTCCCAAACCCGCCCGCAGTATTGGCCAGATAGCCCAGTTGCTGCAATATGGCGTTATGGGGAATTGCGCGAATTTGCGATGGATGCCCCCGATCTATCCCGTGATGTTTATCGTGCTGACGTTTACTCTTTCGAGAACCTGTCTGATACAATAAATTGGTACTAAAGGAGCCAAGCAACGACGCATAATCTTTGTTCTCCAGCGTCGTTTCATGAAAATCCTTCAAGGACAAAAAGAAATCGAGTGAATAATCTGTGTTTGTATAAAAGGGATCATTCTCATCCACCTCAGGCTTGCCTAAAGCGTGTTCGAGTAACCGTGTAATGGTCGTTAACGCGAGCTTAGGTGTTCCAAAATACAGATATCCATCACCACCTTGAAAACTGACCTCTTGTTTTAGAGGGATCGAATTTTTGGCAAAAAGTGACCGTGTCATCGGCGACGAAACATACTTCAGACGATCAGAAAAACTTACCGGATGCGCACCGCGCCCCATGGACTCGCCGTGAGTATCAAAAATCACAACCTCAACATTAGTTAGCTTTTGATCGGCGAGAAGCCTTGCCAACTTCATATGCAGACGTTCAATTGCCAGCGAGGCAGATACCTGTCCCAAATACCGACCAGCGTCAGAGAACCCGGTCTGGATACAAAGTCTCCCGCGCTTTTGCACGTAGGCACGGTAGTGATCATTATCCAGCAATTCGGCAATAACCTCACTTCCCCGTTCCAGCGCCGTGCCGGTCTCAAACAAAGGCGATATATCCAGAAGGTCATCAATGCCAAATAACTTGGCGTAGTAGAGGGCCGTGAGAATAGTGAAAGGGGTATCGCACTCCGCAATCAGGAAACGGATCGGACGAGATGCATCAACATATTTAATAATCTGGGCTATTAACATGAACATACGTTTTGCTGTCGTATGTTCGGCTGAAAGCGATCCGAAATTAATCCGGATCGGTTGGACTTCGTCCAGTAAGTTTGAAAGTGCCCGGAAATTTCCACGACGGCGTCCAGGATCATCTGGCTCACCTTCCATGCCGATATTTTTACGTATCGCATTGTGGAGCTGTGCCGAATTCAACCGTACATGCATGTGCGAACTGGCTAGGCCATAATTGGCTATTTCAGAACGTAGAATAACAAGTGACCGCTTAAGCGCCGCGTCATCGGTCAGGCTCACAGCCCGGCCAAGCGTTTCAATTAACTCAACCGTATGAACCAAACGGGAGCCATCATCAGACACGATGCTTCGAGACACTTCTTTAAGTGCATCTTCGGAAGTACCACTTTCCCCAAAGAAACCCGTCTCCTTCTCCGCAACATGTAGAGCCAATGAAACACGGCTTTTAATCAGGGCAAGTGTCGTCCCCAATTCATCCTGATCATTCTTGCGATCAGACATGATTTTACTCAGCGCAGATATGTAATAGCGCAGTTGAACAACTTGCACTTTCATGCGGGTATGCAATGTATTGGCCCAGGTAATATCGGTTCTGCCATCCAGGTCATAGCCAACCCAACTCGCAACCGAGAGAACTTTAGGCGACAATTCTGTCCAATTATCGGGATAAAGCTCAGCGGCAACATTCAGGGCGACATCATAGATTTCACGCATGGCCTGCTGAATTGATTCTATCGCCTCCTGAGCCTGTGCATGCTCGGCTAACAAATCTATTTTTTGGTCGGGCTCATGCGACCGATCAATAACCAATTGGCTAAGGTTTTCAATATCCTTAGCCGAAAGTGACTGACCAGATATGTTTTCGTTAGAAGCAAATTGTGCCAATGCCTGGTAATGATCTTTTGCGAGGCCAAACGTCGGATGCGCAGTTATGACAATTCCAAAGGCTTCTCGCTCAACTCGCTTCTGATACTCGGCAAAAGCAACAACACCGGACTTTGCCTTCTCGTCCCTCGCAAGCTCGTTAAACAATGCTGACAGCTTTTCACGGTTCTCATCCACACTCGCAATGCCGACATAATTTCCAACTCTTTCGGCGCGCCCTGCAAATGCTTCCACCGACACCAGTTGTACGAGTTGAGAAAGCAGATCCGTAGAAATTTTCCCCGCAGCCAAGCGCTCGGATAAATCGTGTGCAAGTTCGAGTACCGGGTTTCCAAGAGGATGACTAACTGTCTCTTGGCGCATTGTTACAAGGCGCGCGTCAAGTTCATCACGTAAAGCTGCCGCAGCAGTGAACTTATCATCACCCTTTAAACGTGAGAGTAGCTTATTTCGAGCGAGCTCATCTTGGACTTTTAACTTGGACATTAACTATTACCTTCCCATACACGACTTGGATACACGATAGGTGCAGATCTACTGCGAACGTGTATCTCTAATTAGATGGTCACTATTTTTTATAAATTTCCCGATTTTTCGGGTCTGCCGTGCTGGGGGTTTTTATGTGACCACCTCCTATTTCTCAGTGCTTATAGAAGAAAGATCGTTTGGTGGCAAAGAATTTTGTCAACGCCGCGCCTTACAAAACAGATATTACTTACTTTTATCAATCAGTTAATTCAAGAATAAAGACCAATTGTCCGATAAAGAAATAGCTATTAAGGATCGAAAAAAGTGACGCTTCAGGAGAAGTCTAAAAATCTTCCTGACAAGCCGTTACAGTAATACCAACCTGCATGAATAAGGCCCTATTGTAGTTTTTCAATAAAGGTATCGATATCCTTAACACGTTCTACACTGGATGGATGTGTGGATAGCCATTGCGGTGGTTCGCCATCGCGCTCTGACACCCATATAAAGAATTTTTTTAATCCCGCAGGATCAAACCCTGCATCTTGTACCAGTCGCAATCCAAGTTGGTCGGCAGAACTTTCATGCTCTCGTGAATAAGCAAGGGACATAATCAGATTTCCCTCAAGAAGTAGGTCTTCGATAAAAGGCCCCGTTTCACCTGCTAAGAATGCGACTAGGATATATATGCTGAGTGATCGGTATGTTTGACGTAATCCATGTTTTTCGATGACATGGCCAATTTCATGGCCCAAAACGCCAGCAAGAACATCCTCTTCATCAAATTGGTCGATAAATTCATCCGTGATCACGATTGTGCCGTTTGGCAGAGCAAATGCGTTTGGACCAATTTCGGGCATGCTGCGAAATAGAAGTTTGTAATCTGATGTGCCAATTTCATCTTTATTTATTTGGGATACCAGACGGTCAAATATTTTCTGCACTTTGTTTTTGTCTGTATTTTCTAGCTGTGTTTTCTCTGCCATCGTGAAATCAATAGTGCTGAGCGATCCGCTATCAATTTGTGCGACAACTATTGGGGGGGTTAAGGCTATGGCTGCCGTAACTATAAGTTCCAATCCAAAACGCCATAAAACCCAAGCAGCGGTTATACATGCTAAGACAAGAGCAACTAAACGGGGGCGAAATTGTTCTAATTCATGAAGGATCGAACCGTGCGTTTTACCTGTGAAAGCATGAACGCCTTCATGGTCATCAGTTTCAAATAGAGTGCCGTCAGGAAAGGTCATGCGGCGTGGGGCAGAGCCCAGTGGTGGGTCAATTGAAATTTCGGATAAACATGCGCAGGTAATCACAGTGCCTTGTTTATCAACAATGTCTAAAATTAAATCACCTTGTTTGACTGTTTCCGATTGTCGTGGAAACCGTGATAAGATCGTTGCTGATATACGGTGCGATTGCAACGCCGGGTATGCCCTGCCTTTTAAAGCAGGGCATAGGTTCGTTTGGTGTTTTGTCATGGTTTAAATTGGGAGACCAACGTCGATACTTTCCAAATCAGTGAACGCATCACCAAAGGCAGAAGTTTCTGATTGCTGCGTGCCAATGAAATCATCCAAGGAACCGGCTGGGATTAAAGCTGTATTTTCGGCAAGATATCTTGACATACGCACTTGTGCCCATGGGATCATCAAACCCACGGTACATAGTACGACTACGAAGTTTGACAAAGCCAACCAAAGTAATTTGCCTGCTGAAACCGTAGAGTTGAACCTGTGACCACCAGTTAATGTTGTTGCATTGAAAATGATATTCCGGATCATGGCGAAGTAAATCATTGCTGCAGGTATGAGTGTAACGAAAAATAACAGATAAAACGTACCAATAATGGACATTACGCCTGATGGATCGTTTTCAACATTTTCCATGGCACTGGCAAATTCTAAGAAACTGAACCCTGTAATAGTGATGCTTAATCCGCCAACAACAATAACCCATGCAAGTGCAATCAAAAGTGCCTTATAGAACGGCCCAATTGAGCTGTCGAAGTGGAACTCTGCTGTGCCCAAACGATAGTTATTGATAATATATTTTTGAGTGGCACGACTTAGAAATGGGGCTGTTGTATAGACTGTTAAGAGTGTTAAAATTGGATAGATGAAAAAGATAAGAAATGCTTTTACAGCTGTACCAATGAAGTTAAACCGTACATTCGAAAAACTTGTCATACGCGCGTTGAACATTATTGAACGCACTATCAACCATGGCATTGCGCATATTAGCCCACCCAATAAAATCAGGCCAATAATCGGGGCTGCAATTAGAATGATGTTAAAGACAATATAAACGCTAACTACGATTAAACGGCCAATTAGAATTTGTTTTCCCGTTGCGTGGTAATCAAAATTTCGATCTGCAACATATGTATGATTTGCGAAATATTTTTTTGTGCGTACTTTTGCCCAAGCAGAATAAATACCAAGAGTTACTATACTAAGTAATAGGTTTACGATCCAAATCCCAAACCATTCTTTTGCATTTCCTGAAAAATTGAATTTCTTAAAAGTGTCTTCTGACATGAGTGTGTCCTAAACTAAATGGGGTATATTTGAATTCATCCCCATTAGTTGCAAATAACCATGTAATTGCAACTAATTATGTAAATTTTATTACCCCCTTCAAAAAATCCAACCCTAAGAGCCTGTGACTAAACCCTAAGAGCCTGTGACTAAAGGTACTGGATTTTTCAAATCGTTTGAAATCATTGATATTTCTATATAAAAATATTTTTGTCCTAAAGAATTTTACTTTTCAGATTTTTGAAATTCATGTCGAACTGATCAAAATTGAAGACCCCTGGAAAATATTGCCTCATTCTCTCATCGTCAAAGCGTCGAATTCCCACTATCCCGCAGAAGCCCGTTAGAAATAGATATCCCGAGAAAAGCTCCACAAATATAGTTAACAATTTCCTTGGACACAGAAAAGTCACTGAAATCACTATAAAAAAACCATTGCATCAGGAATCATAAAGGAATAAAACTTAAACATGAGTGATTTCTTTGAAACCGACGACGATCTCGTCTTGCAGCTAGCAGATCTTCTTCCCGATGATGCGGGAGAAATCGTTTTGTTTGCGCGCGACGAACCACTCAAAATTGAATCTGACACCCCCCTTATTGAGACAGGTATCGTAGAAGATTCACATATTACTGCTTCCGGTACTGAAGTCAGTGGCCTCACTTACAGCCAGTTTGCCAACGGCATGACTCTCTATCACGATAATGATCAAATACTGATCATTGCCCCGGACTGCTAAAACCGTCCCCTCCCCAATATTTTTTTACTGTAAAATCTTATTCTGACGAGGTTAAGAGCTATGTTTTCACGCCGGAATTTGTAAATAATTTTGCTGTAAATCATCCCCGGCCTGAGATTATACTCTTCACACACGTAATTCTACTTGGCTTAATCTACTTGAGGGAAGCTCTCATGCATCGCTTTGCACTTATCAGTCTTTGTCTGGCAATTATCTTTCCAGCCCAAGCTGACACTACCCAAGGCCTGATCGCTTTCAATAATGGAGAGTACACCAAAGCAATTTCAGAATTCAGAGCCGCGGCAAATAATGGTGATCCTATTGCACAATTACACATGGGACACCTTTACCGTGAGGGTCTTGGGGATCGGATCGACTACAAACAGTCGGCCTACTGGTATTTGCAGGCAGCAAAACAAGACAACACACAGGCTCAAAGCTATCTAGGCCTTTATTACGTTGACGGGATTGGCGTAAGGCAAGACTTTCAGCTTGCATCCCACTGGCTTGGGCTTGCTGCAAAAGCAGGCGATCCTGCAGCTCAAAATAGCCTGGCAAGCATGTTTAAAAATGGTCTGGGACAACAACCAGACTACAAGAAGGCCGCCATCTGGTACGAAAAGGCAGCTCTGCAAGGTCACCCAATTGCCCAGCGCAATCTTGGCCGCTTGTATAAAAAAGGCCGTGGCGTCACAGCTAACATCATAAAGGCTTATGCCTGGTTCAAGGTTGCCTCAGAGCAAGGCAATACCAACGGCACTAAAAACCTGCGACAATTGAGCGCAAAGATGACCGAAATACAGGTACAGTCAGGTGATGAGCTTGCCAAAACCCTACCCAGAAGGTAAGCAACAAGCACCATTCCATGACAAGACTTGAGCGCGGCATGCACAAGGGCAATATTTGTATTACAAATCAAGATCGGCGCAGCTTTGCTGTCCTTTCGGTTGTTGCCCTCTGCCTAAAAACGCTTTTGCCCTTTATTACAGCACTTTTTATATCTCAGGCGGCATCGGCCCAATCTCAATTCAACAGCAATATCCTAGATACAGAATTAGAGATCACTCGATCTCTCCAGTATATCTGTACACCTGCAGGCATATTTCTCCTTGAAGGCTCGAATTCTGATGATTACCCAGGTGACATTGATCACTGTGATCATTGTTTAGCGGGTAATTTTATACACCTAAATCACAAGGTTTCACTGCAAGACACACCCTGTTTAACTCAGGGCTCGTCCACATGGCACATTGCAGACCAAGGCATCCTCGATAAAGCTCAAGGCTATTCTCTGCCCTCAACAAGAGCACCCCCTTTAGCTTAAAATTTAACTGATTTTAATTAATTCACACTCAATACTTTACTTAACCAGAGCATAAATATGTCTGGATATTTCACGAGGTTATCATGAAAAAACTATTCGTAACCCTGACAACTCTTATCTGCCTATCTCTTTCGTCAATCGCATCCGCAAACGAAATCAAAGCTGGCGACATTACGATACAAAACCCTTGGGCAAGGGCAACTCTCGGGCAAATGAAAAATGGAGCAACGTTTGTAACCCTGCATAACATGGGTACCGAAGACGATGTTCTTATTGCCGCAGAAGGTACTGTGGCTAAACGTATTGAGTTACATGCTCACACCATGACTGATGGTGTGATGAAAATGCGTCAGGTAGAAGGCGGCGTTCCTGTGAAAGCCAGTTCTATGGTTGAACTGAAACCAGGGGGCTTTCACATCATGATGATGGGCCTTGTCGCACCTTTGAAAAAAGGTGAGGCGTTTCCCCTTACCCTGACCTTCGAAAAAGCTGGCAAGGTAGATATCATGGTTCACATCGAAAAAGGTGGTGCGATGAAAAGCATGAACGACAAAACAAAAGAACACACAACGCACTAAATGATTACCTGTTAAAAAAGCCGGACACATCTAGTCCGGTTTTTTTACGCTTGATCGGCCCCCCCCGAAATAGCCCCTGAGTAGATTTGTGCGTTCTGGATCGCCATGTCTTTAAGGACCTGTCACTCAAAGTTGCCCATTCTTACTTTTAAAAGCCATAATTCGACAGAAAATAAGTCACATATTCCAGTATAGTTATAAGAAAAGGGAGGTGCACCCAAGCGTCAGATAATTGACGAGGAGTAGCACATGGTAAAATTAACCCAATGCCTTATTGCGGATCGAACTAAAACCAGCGACAGGCACCGGAATAAAACCGTTTCCCGTCTTACCTATTTCGAGAGCCAGTTTCGAGGCTTGATTCCAGAAATGGTAATCTCGCCGCATTTTCCAAAACAGAATAAACAAAGTCCGTTCCACAACTCGTTTCTACGCTATGGGATTGGAAATACTTAGAATGACTGTTTTTAACAATATCCACTTCAAAAACCATCAGGCCATCCATTATTTTCATGATCAAGCCTCAGGCTTACGCTCCATCATTGCTATTCATAGTTTGGGGTCAGCAAACTGTGCCATAGGGGGTGCCCGTATGTACCCTTACGCCACCGAGGAGGATGCCTTGAACGATGCCCTGGACCTTTCTCAAGGGATGAGTTTGAAATCGGCTATGGCAAAATTGCCTTACGGGGGAGCTAAAGCGGTGATAATCGGCGACCCGAGTAAAGAGAAAACGCCCAAACTCCTTGCCGCTTTTGCTGCCTGCGTAGATAGCCTGAATGGCACCTATAAAACCTCTGAAGATATCGGGATCAACCTTGAAGATCTGAAAATCCTCACCCAATTCAGCCCAAATGTTGTTGGTGCGGCCGAGAGAACCGTCGAGCCCGCAGTCATCACAAGTCTGGGTGTTTTCGCGGGCATCAAAGCCGCCTGTAAATATCGCTACGGTAAAGATAACCTCAATGGAAAAACCATTGCAGTTCAGGGCATCGGCAAGGTCGGTATGCACCTTTGCGAAAGACTTGATGAAGATGGAGCTTCTCTGATTGTATCGGACATCGACGAGAAAGCCTTAAAGAGAGCCCAAAAGAACTATAAGGCCCAAATAGTGCCACCGACAGAGATATGCAATACAGAAGCAGAGGTCTTCGCTCCCTGCGCTCTCGGTGGTTCAATCAATTCTGATTGTTTGAAAACACTGAAAGCTGACATCATCGCGGGCTCAGCGAATAATCAACTCGCAAATAACTCAATTGGTGAAGATCTCAAAAACTGTGACATTCTCTACGCCCCGGACTTTGTCATCAATGCTGGTGGGCTGATTGATGTCGCCGCAGAGATCGAAGGGTATGACTACGCAGATATTTGCAAAAAAACCGAAGCCATTGGCGAAAGCCTGAAACTGATATTTCAGCGTGCAAAAGAAACCGGACAATCGACCAACGCCATTGCAATAGAAATGGCAAGAGAACGCGAGATCGACATCACGCGTTCCCGTTGCTGAATAAACCTCTATGCACAAATAGGGGCCATGATCAGTTCAAAATCTCTTATACCTAGGGTTTTTCCATTGGCGACAAGCTCTATCTTATGAAGCCCGGGGTAATACTTTCGAGTTGTAATCGGTTTGATGGAATGCTTTTTTCTAGCCTTATGGCACCCGCCAGCTGGCAGGCAGAATGTCTTCCATTTAAAAACCTTCGGTGTTGTTCCACCGTTCGCTTTCTTATGATGGACAATAAAATCAAGAATTAAATCCTGATCTTCATTTTTGTCTGAATTAACCGTAACCTCGAATTCAAGCACCTTACCATAAATCACTGCCGGGGTCAGGACTTTGAAATCCTCTAGCTGAACCTTTGCCTCCCCATAACCAAGCGCAGCCAGACACCCCTGATGCCCGGCCTTGATAAGACTTCGACAGGCATGCCTAATCAGTTTCTGGCGTTCTTTTGAAGCCCCCACCATCCATTTTCGCGCAATATCCGCAACCAGATCTGGGTGATCTTTGGCAATGTCGTTCAGATTATTTGCCACAGATCGACGCACATATTCTTCCGGATCATCCCGAAGTTTTTCCAGCAAAGGAATCAGAGGCAGGGGATCAGCGATAAAGTCAGGTAACCGCATCGCCCAGGGAAGCCTTGGCCTTGATCCTTCTGAGGCCAACCGACGGACATGATAATTTTCATCATCGGCCCAGCTTATTACCTCCACCAATGTTTCTTTCGGAGAGGAAATAAGGAAGTTGCGAATAGCGAATTCTGAGCTCGAACGCTTGGTCATCTCCTTTAGCAATTCCATAGAGAGATGAAAATGCTCTTGCCCATACATCGCAACGTAATCACACATCGGCATCACCAGCCATCCTGCAACTCCCCGACTAGTCGTTGCCTGATCACTAATTGAAATATTTTCTTCTGGCCGCAAACTTCCTAACAGCACTTCCGCCGCACAACAAAAATCTTTTGGTAAGTATTCGAACAGGGCTTTGGTGATTTGTTCAGAGCGTTGTTTGAGCTCAAGCTTATGAAGGCCTTTTGTTGCAAAAGCGACAAACCCTTCACGATCAAAGTCACAGAGATGTCGACCAAGATGATCCGCAAGGTTGGAAATTGTCGTCGGATTAAATACTTCTTTGAAAGGTTCCATAATAGCCCAGAGTTATGTCAAAATTGTAAGCTACTATCTTTTAGCGCCCCGCTACTGACAGCATTGTGTCAGTAGAAATTCCATCTCCCAATTTACTTGACTAAAACAATCAAATTTTCTAACCATCATGAGGTGTTATCACGGTCTTTTGACTTATTGTTTCTGCTTATCAGCAACAATATCGTTACGATACGGGTAAGACAATCAATCTAAGACTCGCCTGATTGGAACCCTCCCTGATTGGAACCCTCAATGAAAATAAGCTCCAAATTACAAACCGCCTGCTCATTGTTTGCCCTTGGTCTATTCTTTACGACCAGTACCAGTCAGGTAATGGCAAATGAAGCACAGGCCCACATCGGCCACGTCATGACCCATTGGGGTGACACACCCGATGGGAAAGGCTTTCTGTCCGTTACTATTGCAGAGGCGGAAATTGCAAAAACTCATGCCGGTTATGCAGCAGAAAACCTCAAGGACCTTGGGTCCATGCAACTACATGCCCGTCATGTCCTTCATGCATTGAACACAAGCAAAGAGCCCAAAGGCCCGGGTAAGGGTTATGGACTAGTCCGAGCAGCAGATGGAGTCGCGACCCACGCACAGCTTGCAACAGAATCAGATGGCGCGACAGACGTCATTCGAGTTTCCGGTATCATGGTGTCTTCTGTTGGGCGGAATACGGCTAAGCGTGGAGAAACAGCGATCAAGCTCGCCAGTCAGATAATTTCAGCCAAAGATGTAAGCAACGCCGCACCACTTGCCACAAAACTAAAATCCCTGACCGAGGCACTGTTTACTGGCGAAGATCTCAACAACGATGGCAGGATAGTCTGGTATCATCACGAGGGTGGTTTGAATATTGCGACCGAACAAATGGATATCATTATGAAAAGCGAAGGCCTGTAAGCTCTATCGACATCACAAAACGTCAACAGGCTGGTAGATCTCTCTACCAGCCTGTTTTAATTGAATTTCGGAACCACCGAAATCACTGAGCAACCAACACGGGGCCCTTTTTCTTATTCCAAACGAAGAACAGGGCAAAAACAGCCAAGGCTGCCAAGTGAATCTCCCAGCCAAGAGGCCACAATAACGTGGCTCCCATCACAAGAACGAAGGCGCGTTCGAACCAGTTCAATTTCTCTTCAAGATAACCTTGCAAGCTTCCGGTGACAGCATAAAGACCAACGAGAGAGAAGCCGAAAATCATCAACACTTCATGCCACTCTCCACCAAGGAACGGCGTATAGGCAAAAAGAAGGGGGACGATGTAAAGCCCCTTGGCCACTTTCCAGGCCTGTATACCCGTGGCCATTGGCGGCGACTTTGCAATAGCAGCAGCAGCAAACGCGGTCAGGCATAGCGGTGGAGTTACGTTACTGTCTTGCGACAGCCAGAAAATAATCATATGTGCGGAAAGTAATGCATAGAGTTGTGTATCTTTATCTAACACCATCTCGCGCAAAGTTCCTGCCATATCCACCGGTACCAACGCCAGTATCTCCTTTGCTGCTTCAGTGGACATCGGCAAGCCTATTTCAGCAAGACGCTCAGGCGCTGCCAACATGAAAATAGCCTTGGCTCCATCATTGAGAGTACCGGAAGCTATAACGTCCACTAAAATACCGTCTGCGATCAGAGCGTAAAGTGCAGGTGCAGATAGAGTTCCTAGAACAATGTAAGAAGCCGTTACAGGCAACCCCATACCCAGGACAAGAGAAGCCAGCCCAATAAGCACCATCGCGATAATGAGGCTATCACCTGCCCAACTGGTAATCATCAAAGAGAAAGTACTGCCAATTCCCGCTGTGGTAATGACATTTACGATCAGTCCGACAGCGCAGAGCAGGATACCCGTCATGACCATGTTTCTGGCACCCAGAGCCAAGGCCTCCAACACGGCCCTTATACCCATTTTATTTGGTGTAGCCCAAGACGCAACGATGACGCCAAGTACGGCAAATCCGGCAGCATAAGTTGGCGTATACCCGATCGTCAGCAAGGTGATCAGTAATGTAATTGGCAGAAGAAAAGGAAGGCCACCCCGTTTCAAAACTTCCTTGGCAGTTTCGATTTCGCCTTCAACAACATGGACATTGCTTCGTTTTGCTTCCATTCGAACAAAAAAAGCAACTGTGGCAAAATACAAGATGGCGGGTAAAAACGATACCGCGATAATCGTGGTGTAGGGGATCTGGGTATAGTTCGCCATGACAAAGGCCCCGGCCCCCATTATCGGCGGCATCAACTGCCCTCCAGTCGAGGCCGCGGCTTCAACGCCGCCAGCAAATTTGGCGGGGAAGCCTGCTTTTTTCATCAGAGGAATGGTAATCACACCTGTCGAAGCTGTGTTTGCTACGGCTGAACCGGATATTGTCCCCGTTAATCCAGAAGCAAAAACAGCAACCAAGCCAGGAGCACCGACAGTACGCCCAGCCACGACACGGGCCAGATCGATGATAAATTCCCCCGCACCGGAACGGACGAGAAAGGCACCAAAAAGAATGAACATGAAGACAAAGGTCGAGGAAATACGAGCGATATTACCAAAAAGCGCATCGTCGCCAAAAACACTCCTGAAAAGAATAGTCTCACTGTGGAGGCCCTTAAACTTAAAGACCCCATCAATCAGCGCGCCCCACCATCCAATGTAGGTAAGAGCCAGAATAATTAAAACAGGAATAATCCATCCCGTCGTGCGTCGGGTAAACTCGATTGCAATAAGAATAAGAATGGTACCAAAGACCCACTCGGCGGTATTCAGACGGACACCACGTTCATATATGGCATCTTCCATAGAAATCATATAGAGCGCGGCAAAGGCACCCAACAACCCTATCGAGATATCGACAAGTAAGAGACCTTTATTCTTACCATTACCGAACATGGGATAAATCAAAGCCCCCATGAGAACAAAGCCGGCAAAATGCAAAGAATTTTGCCAAAGACCCGGGATAACTGCAAAGACGTTAAAGTAGATGTGCATCAAAGAGATCATGACACTAAGGACGAATACAGCCTTACCAACCAAACCTGTTTCTCCACGAACCACAGCTTCGTGCTCGCCCAATTCCACTTCTGGTGCGTTTGTTTCTTGTGACATAATTTCCTCGAAAGAAAGCAGTGCCTATCCTTGGGTTCTTGGCACTAGGCTGTACTTATAAAACGGGCGTCCGAATATTCGGACGCCCGGTAAAGCATTGAAATCTTACAATTTCAATTGACTATTTTGCGATCAAGTTCGCAGGGATATCAATGCCGATTTCTTTGTAGTAACGCGCTGCACCGGGGTGCAGAGGAACGGGCAAACCAGCAAGAGCACTATCTGTGTTCATTGCTTTTGTCGCTTTGTGGATCGCGTTGAGGAAGGGAAGGTTTTCGTAGATCGTTTTTGTAATCTGGTAAACCGCATCTTCGTCAACATCAGCACCTACGGCCAGGAAGTTTGGCTGAGCAATAGTTGTTACATCCTTAGCTTGACCAGGGTATGTGCCTGCAGCAATTTTGAAAGGAGTCCATAGGTTTAGGCCACCGTCAGCTTTAGCAGCCTGTTCAGCAGTGAAGTTCAAAAGAGTAATCTTATCCCCCATTGCTGCCATTGCTTTTGTCACAGCACCCGTAGGAGGACCAGAAGGGGTTCCCATACCAGCTACCTGACCATTTTGAAGCGCATCAGCAGACGGACCATAACCAACATGAACAAGGCTGTAGTCCGTAGCCACATCGATACCCAGATTTTTCAGAAGAACTGTGTTTGAACCAATTGTCCCGGAATTCTTCTTCCCCAGGGCCATGCTCTGGCCTTTCATTCCGGCCAAATCGGAAACTGTACCCGTTTTAGCGTACTCGGAAAGCACAGTGAACTGCTCTACGTTCTGCCACAACATGGAAACAGAACGCATTTTTGTCTGAGGCCCGTCCTTTTCAACAGGGCCTTTACCGTTCCAGGCATAGTAACCATAGAGTCCCTGAAGGATTGCAAACTGAACCTCATTTTCACGAAGCAGCTTTACGTTCTCGCCAGATCCAGCTGAGTTGATCGCTGAAAGGCCAATTTTCTGTTTTGGCTGGAGCTTCACTTTAACCAAAGTGGAAATAGCCACACCCACTGGATAGTAAGTACCACCAGTACTTGCTGTTGCGAGAAGGTAATCACGCGCTTCAGCGGCCTGAGCCACCGCACCAGCTGATAGAGTACCACAAATTGTTGCAACTGCTGCAACACCCTTAATTGCTTTCATCATCTTCATAAGAGCCTCCCTTAGGCATTTTTTTGTTTAATTACGTAATGCTAATTGGCTACAGCATAATTTCTATGCTCAACCGTTTCCCTTTATTGATGTTAGGGACGACAAACATCTCACCTCTTATATGGCAAAGACTGTGCCACATTTAATTTCAGATAACATGTTGAAAAACAATGTACTTCAATATTAATATTTTCCCACCAAGCAGATATTCGCCGACGAAGAATTTCTTGATAGGCAACAATCCGCCGAGACGCTCATTGTGATGCCGTCAAGAATATCACAAAAGAGGGTAAACCTTAGAATTATTCCCCCGATGCGAGAGGAAATTCAATAACAAATCTTGCTCCACCCACATCAAGGTTTTCTGCCTGAATATTTCCCCCAAAATCTTTCACTATTCCATAGGAGATCGACAGACCTAACCCAACGCCCTTCCCCACATCTTTTGTCGTAAAAAAGGGATCAAAAAGTTGGTCCATAATTTTCGGATCGATACCTGTTCCATTATCTTCAACAATGATAATGACATAGTCATTGATGCTACGAAGGGTTACTGAAATCTTCTTTTCATCATATCCCTGCATTGCATCGGCAGCATTTCGTAATAAATTTACGAAAACCTGTTCAAGTCGAATAATATCACCATTAACTGGAACCGGATCACCAAGATCCCGAAGCTGAACCGAGACTCCTTCCTGCTCGCAAACTGTTTGCATTAATGCAATTGCGCGCTTTAAGGCCTCGCGCAGGTTCACCACGTGATATTCAACAGGAGCTTTTCTGGCAAATGTTTTGAGTTCTCCTGTGATCTTCCCCATACGCTCTGTCAGAAATGAGATCTCCTCTAGCGATTGACCAACCTGTTCGCGCTTTCCCTTACTCAGCAGCAATCGGGCACTGGCCGTAAAGGTCCTGATTGCCGCCATCGGCTGGTTAATCTCATGAGCAATGGCAGCTGACATCTGCCCTAAAGCAGCAAGTTTTCCGGTCTGGACCAAATCGGCTTGGGTTTTTAGCAATTGTCCTTCTGTGCGCTTTCGCTCATCAATCTCGACTTGGAGCATTTCATTGATCACCCGAAAACGACCTGCTTCACGTGCACGCTGTGCAGAACTTAACTTTTGCCGTCGCTCTCTGATATACAGGCCTCCCATAAGAAACAGTCCCAGAAGCACGATCCCAATCAGGAGTGCCGTCTGTTGCTTTTCCCCGATAAACTTAAAAGGTGTCAGAAAATGAATAACCCAGCCAGGTTTGCCCGCCTCTCGTTTGAGAACAAGGAACCGCTCACCATCAATTTCAAAAACGTCTCGATCAAAAATTTTCAGCTTTTTAAGATCTAAGGGTTCCAGCGCAGCACCAGCAAATTGCCGATCCATTCTGATCCGGGTCATGGACGTTTGGCTAATAGGTGAGACCGCTCTATAGCGCCACTCATCGCGACTTGATAGAAAGATCACACCGTTTTCGTCTGTTACGATGACGTGCTCTCCACCATCACGCCATTGCTTTTGCAAAGGACGTAAATCAACTTTGGCTACGATTACGCCGCTTACCCCGGGTTCACCAGGAACGGCATGAGACATAAAAAAACCAGGGACACCTGTCGTTGCCCCAACAGCAAAGAAACCAACTTCTCGCCCTTCAATAGCATCCTTGTAATAGGGGCGAAAAGCGTAGTTGTGTCCAACAAACGATCTATCCTCAAGCCAATTTGAAGCCGCCAGCGTCGTTCCTTCGCTATTGAGGACATAGAGCACATCGGATTCTGCTTTTTGGTTTGTCGCACTCAAAGAACGATTTACAGAAAGTGCCAAGCCACCCTTTCCATCGTTCGCACTGAGGAGTTTTCTTATGTCATCTTCTCTGGACAAGACAAAAGGAAGATATCGATGCTTCTCTAGAGCCGAGTGAAGAGTACCATGATAAAGAGACAGTCGATCCGCGCCTATTATAGAAAGATCTCTGGCAGAAACGAAGCCAACCCAATGGACGATAGCAAAAACAAAGGCTACCCCAATCCCGAGCCATACAAGCCAGATTGTAAAAACTTTCCAGGATATTCTGCTGGGCAGAAGAGACATGCAGGTTCCGACACGAGGGGTTTTAGGTAAGTTAACTGTATCTGAACAGGTCGAGCCTGTCAGATGTTACAATATTTAGTCTGATTATCACCGACCATTTTCGTTAACCCGGTTATGGGCGAGAGCTATTTTTTACAAATGAGCTGATCCAGAGATGAAAGAAACCGGGAGCGATCTTGCTTGCTAAAGGCAGGAGAAAAACTTTTCACGTCTCCCGTTTCGCGCAGGTTAGTCATAAGGTCGCGAACAGCAAGTGTCATTCCCATACTGTCTTCAGTGAAGATCTTTCCCTTGGGATCAAGAACTTTTGCGCCCTCGCTCACACAACGAGAAGCCAAAGGAATATCCGCTGTGATCGCGATATCGCCAGCTTTGATATGTTCAGCGATCCAATCATCCGCAGCATCAGGTTCTTCAGGAACAACAACTGATGTTACCAAAGGGTGCCGCCCGTATCGAAGCCAGGTATTACTAACCATATGGATCTGTAATTTATGGCGCTCAGCGACCTTAACGACCTCATCCTTGACCGGACAGGCATCACCATCAAC
>MAAC01012180.1_pt1 | contig 24348 bp, 23 predicted proteins | sample 1115981 | NCBI WGS metagenome assembly MAAC01 (sample SAMN04961126, study PRJNA320927) | seawater metagenome | isolation source: sample BD02T64 sea water enriched with oil for 64 days | place: USA:Gulf of Mexico | collected 2013-07-27
ATAAAATGCCACCTGCAACACAACGTTTAAGCATGTTGTTTTCAGCTACCTTGTCATTTCGTGTCAAAGAACTTGCTTTTGAACACATGAACGATCCAACCAGTGTTGAAATAGCACCCGAACAAAAAACCAACACCCGCATTAGTGAAGAATTACTCTACCCTTCTAACGAAGATAAAATGCCGCTATTGCAAACGCTTATTGAAGAAGACTGGCCAGAAAAAGCCATTATTTTTGCTAATACTAAACATGTTTGTGAAAAAATTTATGACCATTTAGTGGCTGATCAACTACGCGTTGGCTTATTAACGGGTGATGTGCCACAGAAAAAACGTTTAAAAATATTAGAGCAATTTACTGACGGCAGTTTAGACTTTTTAGTGGCGACTGACGTTGCTGCCCGTGGTTTACATATTCCTTCGGTAACACACGTATTTAACTACGATTTACCTGATGATTGTGAAGATTATGTGCATCGTATTGGCCGTACAGGTCGTGCTGGCGCATCAGGCCATGCTATTAGTTTAGCCTGTGAGCAGTACGTTTTTAACTTACCTGCTATCGAAAGCTATATCGAACATGCATTGCCCGTAACAAAATACGATCACGAAGCCTTATTAGATGATTTACCTCGTCCTAAGCCTCGTCAACGTCGCCATAGACCTAACACAGGTAGATCAGGCGGTAACAGACAAGGTGGCAACCGTGGTAATAGTAATTATCGTGGCCGCCGTTAGTTTTACTGATCTTTTTGCTGCTACTTATTTAAAAGCATGAAAGCAACAACGATTAAGTCAAGCAAAATACCACAGTATAATAATTCTCATTATGCTGTGGTTGACTTAGGCTCTAACAGTTTTCACCTACTGGTAAGCCACCTTGCTGATAACAACATTGCCACTGTTGCTAAGGTCAAACGCAAAGTACGTTTAGCCGCTGGCCTTAATGATCAAAACGAACTTAGCATCAAAGCCATTGAACGAGGGCTTGATTGCTTAACTTTATTTGCCCAACACTTAGCTAGCATTCCCAAAGAAAACATTCGTATTGTTGCTACCGCCGCCTTACGAATAGCCAACAACAGCAGTGAATTTATTGACGCTGCCAATAAAATTTTACCCATTAATATTAAACTACTTAGCGGTGAGCAAGAAGCCAACACCATTTATAGCGGTGCCGCCCATACTTGTCGTGACAGCTCGACACAAAAACGTTTAGTCATTGATATTGGTGGCGCTAGTACGGAGTTAATTATTGGTGAAAGCTTTAAAGCCTTACACGCCATTAGTTTGAATTTAGGTTGCGTTAGCTTTAATGAACGCTATTTTTGTGATGGCAAATTAACCGATAGCAATTTTGATAAGGCAATTAATGCCGCGAATAACCTCATCCAACCAATCACGAGTGATTTTATTAAACTAGGTTGGCAAACAACGCTTGGCAGCTCAGGGACAATGCAGGCATTAATAGAGATTTTACACGCTCATCCGCAAGCAACCGTGCTTAACATGACGTTTTTGCAAAAAATTAAGCAAGAGCTGATTGTCTTCAAAGACATTGATAACATTTTTTTTGCTGGTTTGAGAGCCGATAGAGCAGCCATATTAGCGAGTGGTTTATGCATTTTAATTGCGCTCTTTAATTGCTTGCAAATTAAAGAGCTTAAATTATCTACAGGCGCATTACGTGAAGGTTTGCTGTTTGAGTTACTTGCTCTTCAAAACTAAATAACTGCTACATATCTTCTTTCAACCACCTCGCTACTTGTTTAGCGAAATAAGTTAAAATACCATCGGCACCAGCGCGTTTAAAAGCTAATAAACCTTCCATAACACAAGGCTTTTCTGCCAACCAACCATTTTGAATAGCCGCAACATGCATGGCATATTCGCCGCTAACTTGATAAGCATAAGTAGGTACTTGAAAAGTATCTTTTACTCGGCGCACTATATCTAAATATGGCATACCGGGTTTCACCATAACCATATCTGCGCCCTCGGCAATATCTTGGGCGACTTCATGAAGTGCCTCATTGCTATTGGCAGGATCCATTTGATAAGTATGTTTATCACCACCTTTAAGGTTACCTGCTGAGCCGACTGCATCACGAAAAGGTCCATAATAATTTGAGGCATACTTGGCAGAATAAGCGAGTATTTTGGTATTAACAAAGCCATTAGCTTCTAAGCCTTGCCGAATAGCACCCACTCGACCATCCATCATATCTGATGGCGCGACAATATCAGCACCAGCCTCGGCATGTGACAACGCTTGTTTGACTAATATATCTTTAGTGACTTCATTTAATACATAGCCTGTAGCGCCCGCTTTATTATCGTCACTTTCACTTAAAATCCCGTCTTGGCCATGCACCGTAAAGGGGTCTAGAGCAACATCAGTAATTACCGCTAATTGTGGAAATTTAGTTTTTAAAGCGCGCACCGTACGCTGAGCTAAACCCGATGGATTGTATGCCTCTTCTGCCATTAACGATTTTTTATCACTCGGGGTAACAGGGAAAATAGCAATGGCAGGAATGCCTAAATCAACCAACTCTTGGGCTTCTTCAAGTAACAAATCAATACTTTTACGCTCTACACCTGGCATAGAGGCTATCGCTTCTCGTTGGTTTTCACCTTCTAGAACAAATACTGGATAAATTAAGTCATTAACCGTTAATTGGTGCTCTGCCATTAAACGACGAGTATGATCATCTTTGCGCATTCGGCGCATACGGCGTGCAGGATATTGACCAAAGGTAGGCGAGGCAAAAGTATTATTGCTGTTAGCATTCATGGGATTATTCTTCTATAAATTGATAAAATTGGCTTTGATTACGGCCCGCATCTTTTGCTTGATAAAGCGCTTTATCTGCGCCAGCGAAAAGCTGCTCTGGCAATAATTCAGTATCTTGTTCATAAGTGCTGATACCACTACTAATGGTTAGCATTATTTCAGTACCTTTATAAAGGCAAGGTTGCTTAGCAATGCGCTTTCTCAATACCTCAGCCAAAGCAATAGCACCTTGACCGTCAGTATCTGGTAAGATTAAGCAAAATTCTTCACCGCCATATCGAAAGGCATTATCAGCACTACGTTTTAAACTGTTTTTAATATGTTCACTTACCCAAACTAAACATTCATCGCCCGCGAGGTGACCATGGGTGTCATTAACCGCTTTAAAGTGATCTATATCGATTAATACTAAGCTAAGTGGCGTTAGATTTCGTTTGCTGCGACGATATTCTGCAACAATTTTTTGATCATAAAAACGTCGGTTAAACAATCCTGTAAGCTCGTCTAGGGTATTTTTTTGCTCAAGCTCATGATTAGCTTCTTCCAACTCTTGTAAAGCAATGTTTAACTCTAAAGTGCGCTCTTGTACTTTTTCTTCCAGCATATCTTGGCTTGTTTGCTGCTCTTGCAACAATAGCTGACGGGCTTGCTCTGATAGCTTGTTTGCCGCTTGGGCTTTAGTTAATTCTTCTGTTAAATGCTTTTTATCAGTAATAAGTTTACGGTTATATAAATAACCAAAAAAAACCAACAATACTAAGCAAAAGATAAAGCCGAAGCTAAACCCTTGAAGAAATGACATATTAAATTGGGGGATGAAATTGGTCATTATATAAATACTTATTTACAAGTTAAAAACCTTTTCGGCATTAAGGCTAGTTTGGCAAGCAATCTCTTGTTGGTCAATAGCCGTTATTTTTGCTAACTCCTCAACCACAAAAGATAAATAACTCGGTTCATTGCGGCTACTTTTTGGCCGAGGCCTTATGGTTCTTGGTGTTAAATACGGAGCATCAGTTTCAATTAATAGCCTATCTAGCGGGATAAGGCTAACAATATCGCGTAATTCCTGACCTCGGCGTTCATCACATAACCATCCCGTAATACCAATATACATGCCCGCTGATAAACATTGCTTTAATTCTTGTTTATTACCGGTAAAGCAGTGAGCAACCATTGCAGGAATTTTATCACTAAAAGGCTTAAGGGCTGAAAACCAAGCTTCAAAAGCATCTCGTTGATGTAAAAATAACGGCATATTAAGCTCTGCAGCTAAATTGATTTGCTCTTTGAAAACCTTGCGTTGTTGCTCGGGCGCTGAAAAATTACGATTGAAGTCTAAACCACATTCACCAATGGCTTTTACTGCTGCTTGACTAGCGAGTAGTGCTAGCTGCTCTAAATAATCATCGCTAACGCCATCCGCATCGTGTGGGTGCACACCTGCGGTAGCATAAAGGGTATCTGGAAATTGTTGTTGATAGTCTTGGCATAGCTGCAAGGCTTGTTGGCTGGCTTTAATGCTAGTGCCTGTTATAAGTAGGCGCGAAACACCCCGCTCTTTTGCCCTGACAATGATATCTGTGCGATCTTTATCAAAGCGCTTGTTGGTTAAATTAACACCTACGTCAATCAACTTATCGGTCACTATTTAAGTCGTTTTACACGAATATTACGGTGGCTACCTTCCTTGTAAAGATAAACAGCACCCATTGCCGCTTTTTTCATGCGCACGGTATCACCCACTTTTAACTTAATTTTTGTGCTGTCTTTTTGCTGCCACTGTTGACCATTTTCTAAGGTGAGCACCCATTGGCCTCTAATAAGTTGTTTAAGCTTAGTCACCGACGAGGTAATACTATCAAGACCTTGCTCTGTGGAAGTTTTCTTTAAATGCTCTTTAGCAAAATCATCAACCTGCTCTGCCTTTGAAGGCTTAACTTGCTCGACTGCAGTAGGTACGGCTACAAGCGCAGCCTCCTTACGAGTAGGCAAAACGATACTCGTCGCTATACCTTTGACTAAGCCGTCAAAACAAGCAAGCCTAGCCTCTGCTTGAGAAATTTGCCCACACGTGTCGAGCTGAGCTGAAATACTTGTCTCAGTACTAGCAAAACTAACAGATGATAGTGAACAAAGCAGTAAGCTTGTGAATGTTAATATTTTAGTTTTACTTTTAACATTAGTTTTCATGGGTTTATTTCCTCTTCAGGTTCTTCAACATCATCATTTTTATGATTTAATGAAGCAATAATAACACCCACTTCAAATAAAAGTAGCATAGGAATAGCTAGCATCGACTGAGATATAATATCTGGTGGCGTTAATAACATACCCAGCACAAAAGCCCCTACCGCCACATAAGGACGTTTTTGTCTCAGACTATCTGGCGTAGTGATCCCCGTCCAGCACATCAAAACAATCGCAATAGGTATTTCAAAAGCGGCACCAAAGGCAAAAAACAATTTTAGAACAAAGTCTAAATAACTACTAATATCGGTAGCAATAACCACACCTTCGGGCGCTACTGAAGTAAAAAAGGCGAAAACAACAGGGAAAACAATAAAATAAGCGAACGCTATACCACTGTAAAACAACAGTGTTGAACCCAGCATTAATGGTGCAACAAGTTTTTTCTCATTACGGTATAACCCTGGTGCCACAAAAGACCATATTTGATACAAAATATAAGGCATGGCAATAAATATTGATATCACTATCGTTAATTTAAAAGGCGCAAAAAAGGGTGATGCTACATCGGTAGCAATCATTTGAGCGCCGTCTGGCATAGTGGCTAATAGCGGTTGAGCAAGATATTGATAAATGTCTTGGGCAAAATACACCAAGCTACAAAATACCACTATTACCCCTAAAACAGCGCGCAATAAACGTGTTCGCAGTTCCAGAAGGTGCTCAAAAAGCGTGCTAGCTTTTACTGATGGTTTTTGTTCAGGGGGTGAACTCATTTTTATGACTTATGTTCTTGTTGCTGTTTTGGTGATTGCGGGGCAATATTCGCTTGCTCTGGGGGTTCAACATCATCAGAATCTAATGGCGTAGTTTGGGCACGCTGTGTGGCTAGTGAAGAAGATATTAGTGAGTCTAATGCCGTTCTATCAACCTTTTTAAATGGCTCATTCACCATAGCAGCAGCCTCTTGTAATGATTTAACTGATTCGGCCACCTCTGGGCTCAAATTGGTCATATCACTTTGCTCTGCTTTTTTTAAATTTGCATGCAATTCATGGATGCGCAGCTCTTCTGTTAGCTCAGACTTAACCGTGTCACTAAACTTGCGTGCGCCACCAATCCAACCTCTAACCGTGCGTATTGCTACAGGCAAACGCTCAGGGCCTAGTACGACTAATCCCATAACAGCAATAAGCATTAATTCCCAAAAGCCAATATCAAACATCAATTACGCCTGATTGTTTTCTTTTTGACTTTCTTTGATTTTATTAGCACTCGTTGTGCTGTTATCAGCTAAATTATCTGCGCTTTTCTCTGCGGTGTTATTTGATGTATTGTCTGCCGATTTAGCAGCGTCTTTTTCATCACCAATAGCACTTTTAAAGCCTTTAACCGCCGAGCCTAAATCACCACCTAAGTTGCGTAATTTTTTGGTGCCAAATAATAACACCACAATGACAGCAATGATTAATAATTGCCAAATACTGATACCGCCCATAACAAACTCCTATTAACTAATTAATAGCAGTATACACTGAAATTAACTGATGAAACGAGTAAAAGCAGCCTTCAATGAGAAAATGATGCGCTAAAACAATATTTATACCCAAGCTAGGAAAGCTAAGCGTAGGATTTATCTGAATCGCCAAGCGGAGATAAGACTATTTTTTGAGGCTTGCTTATATGGTAACCTTGACCAAAGTCGCAACCAACCGAGTGCAGTTTATCCATCACATCGGCACTCTCAATACCTTCAGCAACAAGACGGTAGCCAAATTGCTCACCTAAATAGTGCAGCGCTTTAACTAGTGAAAGGTTTTTCTCATTACTTCTTAAGGTACGGATAAATTCACGATCGAGTTTAATAAACTCAAACGGATAACTGTGTAAAAAATTAAAAGACGAAACACCTGAAGCATAATCATCAAGCGCTAAACGCACCCCTAACTTTTTCAATCTTCGCAGGCCTTGTAAGGCTAGGTCATTATGTTGCGCAAAGGCTGATTCATTAAATTCTAAAATAAGTTTTTGCGGTTCAAAACTTTGTTCTTTAATTAAATTAATCAGGCCATTTAGTTGATTAGTTTGTGTTAAATGACGCCCTGAAATATTGATGGCAATAAAAACGTGTTGGTATTGGCTATCGTGCCGCCAAATAAGTAATTGTCTTGAAACTTCTTCAACGACCCAGTTTTCAATGGCTAAAATAATCCCCGTTTCTTCAGCAAGAAATAAAAATTCACTGGGGGTGAGTAAGCCTTTTTTCGGATGTTGCCAGCGTAATAGGGCTTCAAATCCTATGGTGTTGGCATTATCTAAGTCAGAAATCTTTTGATAATGTAATTCAAATTGCTGTTGCTCAATGGCAACACGAAGCTCTTGCTCTAGCGTCATTGTCGCAATAAGTTTTTCACGCATGCTATCATCGAAAAACACATAGCGGCCACGCCCCAAACTTTTTGCTTGGTACATAGCGGCATCCGCATCACGTAGAACTTCATCGGCATTATTATATTGATTACGGCATATCGCAATGCCGATACTAGCACTTGAGTACAAGGTGTTATTTTCAATAGTATAAGGTTTTTCGATAGCGCTAATGATACGCTCAGCAATATCTTCTGCATCATCAGATTTAAGTGAGTCTAACAAGATAACAAACTCATCGCCGCCAAGGCGTGCTAACACGTCATTATCACGTACGCAGGCACGTAGACGATTGGCTATTTCAATCAAAAACAAATCGCCAGCATGATGGCCTAAGGTATCGTTGATCATTTTAAAACGATCTAAATCGATAAACAGCACGGCGAATCGTTGGTTAGGATGGCGTTTTAAATGCCGAATAGCATAACCAAGCCGATCAGAGAACATTGCTCGATTAGGAAGTTTGGTTAAAACATCATGATGGGCTTCAAAGTATAATTGTTGCTCGGCTTTGCGCCGCTCAGCCATTTGCATGCGCAAGTTCAAATTGGCTGCTTGTAATTCTTGAGTACGTTCGGCCACCAGAGTTTCCAGCTCTTTAAGATGCTGCTGCTCTAGTACTTTTCGCTGTGCTTTCTCTGACTCAAGTTGTTCGTTAGCTTGTTGCAGCTCTTGCAACAATGACTTAACTTTACGCAACTCTTGCGGTGCACTTGCCTGTTGTTTAATCCTTGGTTCCATCAAGGTTCCCATCTTTATCTTTCTATCAGTACATTAAAACAAATAAAACAAATTTTTGTGGATGAAAGATTTTATTAGTATTATTTTTGAGCGCTCAGTGTAACAAAATTTCTGCACTAGGCTAGCATTAATGTTTAAAAAGTAATAATTATGTAAACAGAATGAATTAAATGACTAAAAAACCAACAAAGCAATTATCCTTTTTAACGATGACATTTTGATTACAACCACAAAAAATTTTACTATTTTTTAACCATTTAAGCTTGAGCGTAAAGAGGTAAATGGCTGACCAACGCGCATAAAAAAACCGACTGAAGTCGGTTTAAAAATAGCTTTTATTTTGCTTTATAACACCATGGTATTTTTTAGTTTTGATAAAGCATTTTTTTCAAGCTGTCTTACACGCTCAGCAGAAATTTGGTATTTATTTGCTAACTCTTGCAAGGTTGATTTATCTTCACTTAACCAACGCGTTTTAATAATATCTTGGCTACGTTCATCAAGTGCAACTAAAGCAGTTGATAAACGGCTATTAGCATGATTTTCCCAGTTAGCGTTTTCTACATCAACCGCTAAATCAGATTGATTATCTTCAAGGTATAAAGCGGGTGAAAAGTTTGCTGCACTGGCATTGTCGTCGTCATCAGTAGCAAGCTCAAAAGCTTGATCATGGCTACTCATGCGATTTTCCATTTCCAAAACATCTTTGGTGCTAACACCTAAGGTTTCTGCAACGGTATTTACTTCATCATTACTAAACCAACCTAGGCGTTTCTTATTTTTACGTAAGTTGAAAAATAATTTACGTTGCGCTTTGGTCGTGGCAACTTTAACAATGCGCCAGTTTTTTAATACGAATTCATGAATTTCAGCTTTGATCCAATGCACCGCAAATGAAACCAAACGTACGCCAACTTCTGGGTTAAAACGTTTTACCGCTTTCATTAAGCCGACATTACCTTCTTGCACTAAATCAGCCTGAATTAAACCATAGCCTGCATAACCTTTAGCAACATGAATTACAAAACGTAAGTGCGACATAATTAGTTTTTGTGCCGCTTGTAAGTCATTTTCTTCATACAAACGAGTGGCAAGATCATGCTCTTCTTCAGCGCTAAGCATAGGAATGCTATAAGCTGATTGCATGTATGCTTCAATACTACCGCTGTGTGGTACGGTTAGTTGCATTGTCTTACTCATAAAGGTGACCTCTTTTTCTTTACTAAAAATAAACTTATCTTCGCTCGCGATTGTAACTTAAAACAGGCTTTTTTACTACTAAGCCTTACAAGCCGCACCAAACGAAGACAAACATTAGCTTAATAGAAAGGGCAAAACAAGATGATCTTTCATTTAATTGATGAATAATTTGTGACGATTTGTAATTGCAAAAAATTAGTCTTGCTGTTGCAAAGGCTTAACGTTAGCCAAAGTAACTAATCGGCATTAGGTTCAATGGTGTGAATGTGCTTGCGCACTGAGATATAGCTGCCCACTAACCCCAACAATACCGCAAAAGCAATGAGTGAAAAGGCTTCATTTATTGCTAAGCCTTGTAGCTGAAAATTACTTTGATATAAGTTTGTTAAGTTACTAATTGCTGACGTTAAATATTGCGCCAGTAAGCTTACCGCTAACCAAGAGAGTAAACCGCCAAATATGCCATACCATATACCACTGTATAAAAAAGGACGTTGAATAAAGCTGTCGGTTGCCCCAACCAACTTCATAACGGCAATAGCCTCTTTTTGATTTAAAATGGCTAAACGTATGGTGTTACCCACAATAAGTACCACAGACAAGCACAGCAACAAAGCAACGCCCGTAACAATATCTTTTATCAATTGCGCCATAGCCTCTAGACGAGTTAGCCATTCTAAGTCTAACTTACCTTGTTCGACTTCTCTTTCTTGTTGTAGCTTGATTAACAGCTCATTGGCGGCGTGTGCTTGGCTTGCCCTTTGGGTTGGCGTGACTAACAAGGTAGCTGGCAGCGGATTTTTATCTAGATAGGCTAATGACTGGCCAAATCCTGATAATATTTTAAATTCTTTCAGGGCTTGTGCTGCCGAAATATAATGCACGCTAGCAACTTCTGGATATAAACTGATGCGTTTAACTAGATTTTGAGCGCTTTTCTCATTAATTGAAAGCTTTAAAAACAAAGTGATTTGTGAAGCACTATCCCATTGTTCACTTACTTGCTGGGCATTTTTAACAAATAAATGTAACGTGGCTGGCAAGGCTAAGCTAATGCCTAAAACAAACACTGTCATCACCGAGGTAAAAGGCGTGCGCCATAAGTCACCTAAACTGCCTACGGCTTGTTGTAAGTGACGAATAGGTAGCGTCAAAATCCGCCTAATTAAGCTATTACGCTCACTTAAGCCACTTGAGTGCAGAGGACTACTCATTGCTCACTCCTTGTACTTGTACGCTATCAGCATTTAACCCGTCCATTAGGCCATCATTGATCATAGTGCCTTCTTTAAGGGTTAAGGTACGATATTTCATTCGGGCAATGAGTCCTAAATCATGAGTAGCAATTAATACCGTCACGCCAGCAGCATTAAATTCTTCAAATAGGCGAATAATATCGAGGGATAATTTAGGGTCAAGATTACCCGTGGGTTCATCGGCAAGTAAAATGGGGGGTTTATTAACAATGGCGCGGGCAATGCCAACACGTTGTTGTTCTCCGCCTGAAAGCATATAGGGATAACATTTAAGCTTAGCGCTCAGATGCACTTTATCTAAGGCTGTTTCAACGCGTTTGCGAATTTCATTGTGGCTAACCCCTTCAATAATTAGCGGTAAGGCAACATTATCAAAAACAGTTCGGTCTTTAAGTAGGTTATGACTTTGAAAAATCATGCCAATACCACGACGAACATAGGGTATTTGTTTATATTTGATTTGTGCCAACTCAGTATGGTTAACCAATATACTGCCTGAGCTAGGCTTTTCCATCATAGAAATAAGTTTTAACAGCGTACTTTTACCCGCGCCTGAATGGCCAGTTAAAAAAGCCATTTCACCCGCTTGTAGGGTAAAGTTAACTTGTTTTAAGGCTAAGAAACCACCAGGGTAAGTTTTGTTAACACTGTTAAAACTGATCATAGTTTATTATTGTTTTTAATTGTTTAGTAACTGTTCACCACCGAGTCGCGATGCTCATAGAGGGCTCTTCGAGCCTACACAGAGGATTTATTATTCTCTGTGTAGTGTGATGACCTCAACTTTCTCTGTGGTAATGATTTTTAAGCTGAATAAATACTCTTTGTTTTTGTCCAGTCTATTACTATTTATCAAAAAGCGCATCAATAAAATCATCGCCATTAAATGGTCGTAAATCATCAATACCTTCGCCAACCCCTAAATAACGAATGGGCATATTATGCTTATCGGCAATGGCAAAAACGACACCACCTTTGGCGGTACCATCAAGCTTAGTTATAGTTAAACCCGTGATGCCCACCGCTTCATCAAATAATTTAGTTTGGCTTAAAGCATTTTGTCCTGTGCCAGCATCAAGCGTAAGCATGACTTCATGAGGAGCGTTAACATCAAGCTTCTTCATCACTCGCACAACTTTTTTCAACTCTTCCATCAAGTGCGCTTTGTTTTGTAAGCGACCTGCAGTATCGGCAATAATAACATCAACATTACGCGCTTTTGCGGCGCTAATGGCATCAAAAATAACCGAAGCACTATCAGCACCCGTATGTTGGGCAATAACGGGGATGTCATTACGCTCCCCCCAAACTTGCAACTGTTCAACTGCCGCGGCTCTAAACGTGTCACCTGCCGCCAATATAACAGACTTACCCTGCGCCTGAAATTGCTTGGCAAGTTTACCAATAGTGGTTGTTTTACCAACGCCATTAACCCCCACCATTAAAATAACAAAGGGACCATCATGGCTAGTAATATCTAAAGGTACACTCACTTCGGCAATGACTTTTTTCAGTTCGGCTTTTAATAACTCATATAATGCTTCCGCATTTTTTAGCTGTTTGCGATTAGCGCTTTTCGTTAATGAGTCAATAATTTTCATGGTGGTTTCTACGCCAACATCAGCCATTAACAAATGGGTTTCTAGCTCCTCAAACAAATCATCATCAATTTGCTTGCCTCTAAATAAATCAGCTAGACCGCCGCCAATATTTGCTCGGGTTTTACCTAGCCCTTTTTTTAAGCGGGCAAAAAAGCCTTGTTTAGCTTCAGGCTCTTGGGCTTCAGGTGCAGAGACTTCTGTTTCAGTCTCTTGAGGGCTTAACGCCTCTGATTCAGCTTCACTCACGGGTGATGTTAAAGGCTCTTCTGGCGCTATTGCTATAGATGCCAGTACTTCTACCTCAACCGCTTGAACAATTAATTGCTCAGCGTCATCCTCACTTGCTTGAAGTATTAAGGATTCGTCTGATTCTATTTCCTTCGGTGTTAGCGACGCTGGCAGCTCATTTTCAATCGTTTGCTCAGTACTTACCAACACCTCATCATCAGCTTGCGGCGCAGTATCTGCTGCTAATTCATCCTGAGCAGTGTCCTGCTCAGGTGATTGTGCACTCTCTTTGGCAATTTTTTCTTGCTTACCCTGACCAAAGCCTAACCAGGAAAGCATACCTTTTTTCTTCTTCGACACGATATTCGACCTAAGTAATTGATGTTATTAACGGGTATTTATTGGGATAAAACCAAATAAGGATAAAATTTTTGCTATATTAGCATCAAATTTCCAAGCTGTCAGTGATATGCATCAAGGTAAAAAACAACACAACAAAAAGCCTCAAGCAGGTAGTATTCGTATTATTGCGGGTAAACATCGCGGTAGAAAACTGCCCGTGCTGCTGGCAGAGGGCTTAAGACCCACCACAGACCGAGTGAAAGAAACGGTATTTAACTGGTTAATGCCCTATATACATAAAGCGTATTGTTTAGATTGTTATGCTGGCGCGGGTAGCTTAGGCTTTGAAGCGCTTTCTCGTGGTGCTGAGCAAGTTACGTTAATAGAGTTAAATAAAGCCGCAGCTAAACAGTTACAAGCTAATAAAACATTATTAAAAGTAGACAATTTAACCGTTAAACAAAGTGATGTGTTGGCATTTTTGCGCAACAAGCCTGAGCAAAGCTTTGATGTGGTTTTTATTGACCCGCCTTTTCGTCAGAATTTCGTGGCGCAAACCGCACAATTACTAACTCAAGGCTGGTTGAGTAAACAGGCTTTAATTTATGTAGAGACTGAAGCAGAAAGCGAGCAATTATTGCCTGACAGCTGGCAGTTATTAAAAGAAAAAATAGCAGGGCAAGTGGCCTACCGTTTATACCAAGTTCAATAATAGCGTTTTACTATGATTAAATTACACCAGCTTGACGGCTACATCCAAACAATTTTATTAGCCGAATACTCCGACAAGTTACTACTACTTGATGGTTGCTGCCGCGCTGATGTTTCGCTGATCAAGCATTTTATTAATGATACGTTAAAGCGACCCTTAACTGATTTACGCTTAGTAGTAGTAACTCACATGCACCCAGATCACGCGGGTGCCGCACATAAGTTAAGACAAATAACGGGCTGCAAAATTGCCTGTGCTAATGTTGACGGACAATGGTATCGCGGCTTTGATGGTAAAATAATGCATATCACCGATATACTCTTAACCCGTTGGGTTGCCAATAAAAAACAAAGAAAACAACGCTGGTTATGGTATTCAAGCAAACTATCGCCTGACTTTCAGCTTAATGATGGTGACTTTTTGCCCGATTTTGAAGATTGGCAAGCACTCGCAACTCAAGGACATACTGACAGAGATTTATCACTGCACCATCTCCCCAGTAACAGGGTTTATGTTGCCGACTTAATTGTTACCACCAGAAAAGGCTTTATTCCCCCCTTCCCGCTTTTTTACCCTGAGCGCTATCGCAATTCAGTAAACAAAATAGCTAACTTAAATGCAAAGAGTATTATTCTTGCGCATGGTGGTGAGGTGCAACTAACCGCGCAGCACTTTGAACAAGTATTAGCAAAAGCGCCAACCAAGCCGATGACTCATTGGCGCTTAGTGAAAGCTAAGTTAAAAAAGGTATTAAGCAGGTAGCTTCAAAGAAGTCATTTTCATGATCTTCAAGCGCGAATAAATTCCCGCCTACAATTTAGGTTTTAATTTAGGCTTTAATTTAAGATCATGAAAATCAAAACTAAAATCTGTCGCATGTGAGACTGCTTTCATGGTCGCGTATTCAATGCCACCTTCTTCATTTAAATGAAAATTAACAAAAGCATCGGCTTCTAAGGTTCTATCTAACCAGCGAACAATAAAAGTATTGTGTTGATAATGCTCTAAATTGCCTTTTAACTCAGGTGTGTTGCTAAATTGTATATGTAGCTGATTATTTCTATAACTAATATCAATATCGCCATACCAATTATCGGTATACGTTTGTGCATACGCTTGTAAAACTAACGAGTGGCTAGAATTTTTATCCACGCGATCAGCCGCTTTCGCTAAGCGTTTTTGTTCTTTAGTTTGTCGACTTTTCTGCTTTTCATCATAATAAGCCACCCAGTTTTTTTCAGGCAACTGTAAATATTCATTAAGTATTTGATGATAAATAGCATTAAAAGCATAGCCCGATTGTTGATTGGTTAAAATCACCATGGCAAGGTTTTCTTCTGGCACTAACACCACCTTAGAAACCATACCCAAAATACCACCACTGTGGTGAATTAGCTTAACACCATGATAGTCTTTTAAAAACCAACCTAAACCATACGCTGAAAAGTGGGTTTTGTCTTGTTTTGTCGCCGCTTCAGAAACAGGTAATAATGTTCGAGCTTGCCACATAGCACGACCTTGTTTAGCTGAAAACAACTGTGCTGACTGAGCCGAGTTATTGTTATAAAGCCCATGATTTAATTGTGCTTTTAACCATAACGTCATATCATTTACGCTTGAGGCAACCGCGCCAGCGGAAGTGAATTTTTCTAAAAAATTACCGCCAACAACATTAAGCTTGCCATCAAGAGGGACATGAGCTCGTGCAACATTAGTGTTGCTGTTAGGGATCATAGAGAAGGTTGGACGAGTGTTTTTCATGCCTAAGGGGGTAAAAATTCGCGCTTGTATCGATTCTTGCCACGACATACCCGTAAGCCTAGCAACAATTTCACCCGCAATAACATACATCAAATTATCGTAGGCAAATTCGCTACGAAAACTAGTGACTTGTGGCAGATATTTTAGCCCCTTAATCACATCGGCATTGGTTAATGTGGTTTGCGGCCAAATCATCAAATCACCCGCACCAAGACCCAAACCAGAGTTATGAGACAATAAATCAATAAGCGTAAACTCACGGGTAACATAAGCGTCTGGCATTTGAAATTCTGGAATAATATCAATGATCTTAGTGCGCCAAGTAAGCTTGCCTTCATCCACTAAGCCTGCCAATAATGCTGCTGTCATCGCTTTTGTATTCGAGGCAATACCAAATAAAGTGTCAGCGGTTACTTTCGCGCTTTTTCCTTGCTCAATAACACCAAAGCCTTTACTCATGACTACTTTGTTATCTTTAACAATGGCAACAGCAACACCCGGTACTTGAAAGGTACTCATGGCATGTTGAATTGCCGCTTCAATATTATTATTTTTATCACTAATACTTGCCGCTTGCGCTATAAGTGGTAATAAAAAAACCACCAACGCCAATAATTTTTTTACGAAATGCATGGTTACTTCCTATTAATATTTTCGAACAATCTTTATCACGCTTCTATACCTAAATTTCTATACCTAAGTTAGACAGGCCTTCCGACAACACCATTTCTTTAGCTAATTGGCAGGTACGTTTGTTTTCTGCCGCCAATTTTAAAAAATCAAACAACTCATTTTGAGTCGCTTTTTCCCATGCTATTAACGGATGTGCATCTACGGCTAAGGTTTGAAGTTCTAGGGTATTTTCTTCTTCATCTTCAATGAGCAACAATTCAACATAATAGCTGACGCTATTAAGAGACAACCTACTGATGCTGTTAATATCTTCGTAGCTTTTGTCTTTGCCATTACTTTGTATCAACTGCCACAGTGACATTAATGCCATACAAACATCAAGTGCAGAAAAAACACCAAAAAAGTCAAACGCTTGTGGATCAGGAGTTTGTTCTTCTAGTTTGTTTAATTGTGCATTGGCATTAATTTTTGTGCCGTTATTTTTATCTAGCCACTGCCAAATAAGATCTAACTGATTACGCACTAAAGGAAAGTCACCAAATTTAGCCGCATCGGCAAACATTTGATAATTAGGCAGCATACGCTCAAGTAAAGCCGCTGAAAAAGCGACTTGTTGCCAGTGACTTAATTTTGCAAAAGGAAGGTGAATAGCCAAGTTTTTCTCTTCTATAGCAGTAACAAAAAATTATTATACGCAAAATTATCAAGCTTTTCTTTGTAAGTTAAGCATGAGTACTTTCTGTTACAAATAAACGCCTAATTTTAGCCATTTTGCGTTAATTGTTTTTGGGCATATTCAAACTTTAAGCGGTATTCAGTTAACTTACTTTCTAAGTCTAGAATTTGTCCCATAAATTGCTCTTTATCTTCATTATACTGCGTGATCATATTCGAGTTTTCATCGCGTAAATATTTAATGGTTTCTCGCACTTGGTCATTTTCTTTTTCTTGTTTGTCACGATTAGCATTATAACGATTAAGAATATTTTCTTGTCCTTCTTGCGCTAACTTCACTTGTGATTTTAATGAAGAGACTTCCTTTTGATATAACTTAATATCCGCTTGCTCAGTAATTATGCTCTCGGCTAACTGTTGATTTTTAGTGGTCAGTTGCGCTAATTGCTGCTCAAGTGCGTCATGCTCTTGTTGGGATTGTTTATGTTGCAACGAAGATGATTTTTTATCCTCAAGTTGCTGCTGCTTCAACTTAGCTAACACGTCATTATTTTGTGCTATTTGTTGTTTATACTCTTGAGCTATTTTGACATGCTGCTTAACTTTGTCTTCTAAGAAGCTTTGTTGCTCTTGCTGACTTGCCACGGTTTTTTTCTGCTCACCCGTTTCCTCTTGTAATTGCTGCAACTGGCGAGTTAATTGCTTGGTTTTTTGCTCAACATCTTGGCTGTTTTCAACAAGCTGTTGTTTATGCTGTACTTGAGTATGCTCTAAATCGCTTAGTGAAGCGTTAAGTTGTTTAGTGAGCTCAACAATTTGGTTTTTCTGCTCGATTAACGTATTGGTTTGTAGTTCGTCAGTTTGCTGCTGTTTTTCACTCTCACTTTGCAATTGTTGTAACTGCTCATTGAGCTGGCTTATTTGCTGCTCTGCATCTTGATTACTTTTAGCAAACTGTTGCTTATGTTGTGCTTGAGTATGCTCTAAATCACTATGAGCAATATTTAGTTGTTTAGTGAGCTCAACAATTTGGTTTTTCTGCTCGATTAACGTATTGGTTTGCAGTTCATCTGTTTTCTGCTGTTTTTCACTCTCACTTTGCAATTGTTGTAACTGTTCATTGAGTTGACTTATTTGCTGCTCTGCATCTTGATTACTTTTAGCAAGTTGTTGCTTATGTTGCTCTTGAATATGCTCTAAATCACTATGTGCAATGTTAAGTTGTTTAGTGAGCTCAACAATTTGGTTTTTCTGCTCGATTAACGTATTAGTTTGTAGTTCATCGGTTTTCTGCCAAGTGATCTCTGCCTTTTGCAACTTATTATCACTGTTAGCTCTTTGCTGCTCAACAATGTCTAGCCGTTCGGTCAGGCTTTGTTCTTGCTCTGCTAATACCGCTAAACTTTCATTAAGCATTAAGACTTCTTGCTCTTGTTCGCTAAATTGCGCCTGCTCTTGTTCTAATTGCGTTTGTTTAGCCGCCGCTTCTTGCGCTAAATTATCTATGGTTTGTTGTAAATTTTGGCCTTGCTCATTAAGCTCTTTTTGTAAATGTTGCTGCTCTGACTGTAATTTACTTTGCTCATCCGTCAACGCCGCTTTAAGCACAGCATTTTCGTGCTCTAAACATTCAATAGTTTCGGTAAAATTGATATTGTTTTGGGTGAGCTCAACTTGAAAGTTTTGTTTACTTGCTGCTTGTTTACTTAATTCATCCGCTAATTGACTCTGCAGTTGGTTATGCTTTGCTGTTAATTGCGAAATTTTATCTGCCGAATTGGCATCCTGAATTTTTAATTGCTTTTGACTGGCTTTTTGTTTGTTTTTTTCTTCATCGAACAAGGCTGCAAGCGAGCTAACCTCTTGCTCTAACAAAATAATTTTTTCAGAGAAGTGTTTACTTTTTTCTGCTAATTCATTTTCACTGGTTTGGTAATTATTCTGCAAGGCAAGGTAAGCAGGATCTTGCTCTACGGCTATTTTTTTACTGGCTTCTTTGGCCATTGCCGCAGCGATTAGCTGAGTTAGCTTTTCTTCAACTTGAATGTAAACATCACTTGCTAAACTTTGAATTTGCTCTTCTACTTCCTTGGAAAGCTTATCTTTTTCAGCCATTATATTTCCATTATCAAATACTGGTAATAATTAAATTAGCACAAGAAAGCAGCTATCGAAATGTACAATTGAATTTATTTGGCTTTAAATAAAAAAAAGGAGCTAAAAAGCTCCTTTTTATTGGTATTAGTTATTAAAACTACGCTTGTTTCGCTGCTTCTTTGCCAACAGGAGCAATTTGCACACCGGTGACTTTAATTTCAGATACTTGATTACGTAATTGAACTAAACGGTTAACTTGGCTTAATGAGCCAAGCATTGAGTAAATGGGTACAAACAAACCACGCTTATGAAAATCAATAACTTTTTCATCAGATAAGTTTTTAACTTTATCTTCATTAATAGTGAAAATGCCGACTAATTTTTTCTTTTCGCCTGTGCCCAAGGCAACATTTAGTTCAAGCTCTTGTAATAAGTCATTTTCTTCTAATTCTTTAATGAAATTTTCTGTCATTCTTTCATTATCATATAAACGGCCAAGCGCTTGTTGAACATTATCTAATACTTCTGACTCTTTACCGTCTTCTTCAAATAATGGTAAATCTTGATCTTCACCAACAAATGGACTGTCTAAATCAATACAAGCTGTTAGCGTATTTTCTTTATCTGGATCTAAACCTAATGAAAAAGGCACCATAGCAACACTTTGTGGTAATGATAGGGCTGTCCACTTTTCATCTTGAAAATATAAATTCTCACCCGCTTCTAAGCCAAGCATAGCAACACTGCGGTAACGCTCTGAATCTGGGTTTTTAACTAATACTACCGGAAAACTAGCAGAAGCTTGGGCATATTCAGCCGCGGTAACTGGCACAATATGTTGACCAGCAACGTGTGCTAAATCACGCGTTTTTGATAATTTTAACTTTTGGTGCTGTTCTTTTCTTACTGGAGCGAAATTTGCCATCATTGAATCTCTTTCTTTTTGTGCTGCTATTTTGTTCTACTTGAACTTAACGGCACATTTTTATAATAATGTAATTGAACGGGTGTTTTAATTACGCGTTATTTTCTACTTGTAGTAAGTATGGAGACAGCTGTTTTCGCTTTCAATGCTAAACTTAAAAATAATTGAATTTTTTCTACATAAACATTCTGGCTATTACATGAAAATAAGCATGAGAATAAGTACGAGGATAAAATTTCTGCTTTATTTGCTACTGCTAGCAGTATCATTTACTAGTGTAGCGAAACCGAAAGTTTTGATAAAGCATCAACGAAATGAAAAAAACCTAGCCGAGATTCAAATAATCAACAAAACAGCCAAAGCATTAATTTGTTATGTTGCTATTGATGGTCATAAAATAAAATTTAGGCTACAACCAAGGCAGCCATCACAGTGGTATCAGGCAACTGATCCAAGCTTCAGCCACAAAAGCTTTAGTACTTGGTGTGATTACTTATCCTTGTATCCACAATATCAGTTACCGATATAATAAAATTAACAATAGGAGAAAGTTAGCGATTAAAAGCGGCAGAAAGCGCTTGTGATGAAGGGAGTTTATTAGCCACCAATTTTTCAGTAGCCGCATGGTACGCCAAACCGTTTAGCAATTTTTTAGTGATGCTTTTCATCATAGGTTTAACGAGAATAAGCCCCATTAACCAGCCTAACGGCCCACCTTTAACAACAAAGTTCATATCAATGGTGATATCACAGCTATTTTCATCAATTACGGTTACTTTTGTTCCTGCAATCATGCTTTTCAGTGGCATTGAAAATTCACTAATGGCGACGATAAAGCTTTTGCCTTCTTGATATTCAATAATTTCTTCAACCACACTCGTGCCGTCGTAAAAGTTACATGTTCGCTTTGCGCCAAGACCAAATGCTTTTTCATTCATAACGGGAGAGTTTTCCACCGAGAAATGCCATTTATCAACATGCCCCCAATCCGCTAACACTGCCCACACTTTCTCAGCGGGAACATTGAATCGTTTTGTCACTTCAATACGATGCGCCATAATATTTTCCTCTATTTAAATTTAATAATAACGATTCACCACTGAGCCGCCATGCTTCACAAAGGACTATTCGATCCAACACAGAGATTTATTATTCTCGGTGTAGTGCGCAGCAAGGTCTACATGGATGTAGGTCACTTAGGTTATGCATGGAGCGTATAACCTGCCTCTGCTCTCTCGGTGGTAACAATTTTTAAGCTGAATAAATACATGAATAAAGTTAGAGGTGAAATTTGCCTTTAACTCTTGCTGAAAAATTAAGATTTTTTGATAACAGGAATATACAAAAAAAGTATTTTCTCAGCGCCTTCTGCCTGAGTTCCCGGTGAGTAAAGCTCAAAATCTGGTTTTTCAACATAATCATAATGTGATTTAGGCAGCCAGCTGCCCCAAATATATTTCAACGTGTCAGGCAAAAAAGAAATAGCGCCTTTATGTTGAAATACCGCATATAAGTGCTCTGGAATAGTTCTCGCAATCATCCCTGCTGGAACGTTATCAAAGTCAGACACTTCAACCGAACAAATATAGCTAAAGCCGACATTAGCCTCACTTTCTTGGTACTCTTCATAAATACCAAACGCATCAGCACCCACTCGGTTCACTATCTGAGCTACATTAGGGCGAAAAGCTGACCATAATGTTTCTATGTCTAAATCTTCTTCTTGATAATGACGCGCAACACCAACCACCTTTATTTCAGAGCGCATGACTATTTCAGGCTCCATAGCAAGGCGGTTTTGCAGGTGATGGAGCATGTGTGGGCTAAACTGATCTTTGTATATCAGCCTAAAGGGATCTGATTTTTCACGATACTGCTCAGGCGTTAATTTAAAAAGTTGTTTAAAGGAACGTGTAAACGATGCATGAGATTCAAATTGACAATCAAGCGCAATGTTCAAAATCGAACTTTCCCCTTTAGCCAAGCGTTCTGCCGCAATAGTAAGCCTTCTTTTTCGAAGGTACTCCTTGGGAGAATCGCCAACTAAGGATCTAAATATTCGGCAAAAATGATAGGTCGAATAATTAGACGCACGGGCAATGTCATGAATGTCGATTGGCTCATACATGTTTTTTTCAATGTAATTGATAATGTTGAAAATACGTTCCATTTATCCTCACTTATTAAATTTGTTCATTACAAACAAAGAATTTAATGCTGGTAAAAGCTTTATCTCTACTCGGAATAAGCAGCTGATAGTCAGGGTCGTTAACCAACAAATCTTGAATAGCTTCACGATTTGGAAAAGAAATTACCGCAATAGCCGCAGGCTTTTCTTCTGAGCCTATTGAAGACTCCACGCTGTAGCGTGCAACAGGAATACCACCATGTTTTTTCATAAACGCTGGCGCTTGCGAGCCATAACTTTGTAGCGCTGCTTGGTTATCTGGATTTGGAGTTGCTTCCACGATTAAGAATACTTGATTTTCCACAATACACCTCTTACTTATAAATAGTTACTGTTAACATAAAGTTTTATACCATTTGGATTAATTAAGGGTACAGAATTCAATGAGAATAAATTTTCAAGAACAAGGCGCTTGATTGACCAATAGCTGGCTATTGGGATTGAAAGCAACGACGTTATTGGATATTTGTTATTGGATATTTAGGCCATTTGAAAATGATCACTTAGTTAGTGCAATTGGTATTAGTTGTCGGTTTGCGTAGTGCTTACCGATAAGAGCTATTCTATAGTTTGAAATTAGTGGCTACTTAGCATTTCTTGCTATTTTTTAGAAAAGTGGTGTTTTTATTTAATGAGGAGGGAATTCTTTGCTGGTGGTGCTTGCTTGCTGGCGGAGATGAAAGAATGTCGTACAATATTTTAACTCTAGCATTGTACGACAATTTTTTTATTATAAAATCAAAAGCTTATTCAACAGTTACTGATTTTGCTAAATTTCTTGGCTGATCAACATCGGTGCCTTTTATAATGGCAACATAGTAAGAAAGTAGCTGTAATGGCAAGGTATAGACGATGGGGGCAATGAGATCATCACAAACAGGTACATCAATCACTTTCATGGTGTCGTCGTTAGTGAAGTTGGCATTTGAGTCGGCAAATACATACATTAAACCGCCACGAGCGCGTACTTCTTCAACGTTAGATTTTAATTTTTCAATCAAGTCATTCTGCGGTGCTACAACAATGACTGGCATTTCCGCATCAATAAGCGCTAATGGGCCATGTTTTAATTCACCCGCGGCATAAGCTTCGGCATGAATATATGAGATTTCTTTTAGCTTAAGCGCACCTTCCATTGCGATAGGATATTGATCGCCACGACCTAAAAATAAGGCATGATTTTTATCAGCAAAGTCTTCGGCTAAGGCTTCGATAGAAGAGGCTAGTGCTAACACTTCATCCAATTTTGTTGGTAAAGTCATTAACGCTTGAGCGATTTCAGCTTGTTTTTCGTTTGGCATACCATGATGTTGACCTATGGCTAAAGTCATCATCATCAAGCCAACAAGTTGCGTGGTAAATGCTTTGGTGGAAGCAACACCAATTTCGGCGCCTGCTTTAGTCATAAAGGCTAAGTCAGACTCTCGCACTAATGACGAACCGGCAACGTTACAAATAACTAAACTTGATTTATAACCGATTTCTTTGGCTAACCGCAAGGCGGCTAACGTGTCTGCTGTTTCACCCGATTGTGAAATAGTGACAATAAGTGAATTTTTCGGCACAAAAGATTTACGGTACCTAAATTCACTGGCAATTTCGATATTACATGATACGCCAGCAAGCTCTTCCAACCAATAACGCGCCACCATGCCTGAATGGTAGCTGGTACCACAAGCAATGATTTGCACGTGCTCAATTTCTTTAAAAATGTCGTCTGCACCTTCGCCAAAGGTATTTACATCCAGCACACCAGCCACTAAACGACCTTCTAAGGTGTTGCGAATAGCGGTTGGCTGCTCGTAAGTTTCTTTGAGCATGTAATGGCGGTATTCACCTTTGTCGCCAGCATCATTCGTCGCTTCGGTTTCTTTTATTTCTCTCTCAACATTATTACCATTAAGGTCAACAATATTAACTTCAAAACGAGTGACTTCGGCGACATCACCTTCTTCTAAGAAGGAAAAACGGCGCGTTACTGGTAACAATGCCATCATGTCTGAGGCAATAAAGTTTTCGCCTAAGCCGTAACCTATTACTAAAGGGCTACCAGAACGGGCGACAACGATGCGATCTTTATCTCGTGCATCCATCACAACCGTGCCATAAGCACCTTCAAGTTGTTTTACTGTTGTTTGTACGGCGGCCAGTAATGAGTCACTGGTTTTTAATTCGTGATGAACTAGATGGGTAATAACCTCTGTGTCGGTTTGGGAAATAAATTCATAACCTAAACCTTGCAAACGGGTACGTAATTCATCATGGTTTTCAATTATGCCGTTATGAACTACAGCAATGGTATTGCAGGATAAATGTGGGTGAGCATTCACTTCGCTTGGAGAGCCATGTGTTGCCCAACGAGTATGGGCTATACCTGTGCCACCGCTTAATGGTGCACCTTGTAGTGCTTGAGTCAGTTCTTGCACTTTTCCTAAACGTTTGACACTGGTTAATTGGTTTTGCTGATCTATTGTTGCAACACCTGCTGAATCATAACCACGGTATTCTAAACGTCTTAGTCCTTCGACTAAAATCTCTGCTACATCACGTTGTGCTACCGCACCAACTATGCCACA
>MAAC01009522.1_pt1 | contig 24339 bp, 16 predicted proteins | sample 1115981 | NCBI WGS metagenome assembly MAAC01 (sample SAMN04961126, study PRJNA320927) | seawater metagenome | isolation source: sample BD02T64 sea water enriched with oil for 64 days | place: USA:Gulf of Mexico | collected 2013-07-27
CACTAAAGGCTTAGCCCGGCACCCCAACAAGCGCTGAGTTTTTAGCGAAAGTATTTCACCAAATATGAAGAGAACACCATGAAACCTACACATGTAATGGACGGCTACCGGGTACTGGATTTATCCCAATACCTGGCTGGCCCCGCCGCCACCAACCTGATGGTACAAATGGGCGCGGAAATCATCAAAGTCGAGGGCGGCCCCCACGGCGACCCCGTCCGCACCTTTCCCTTTTCCAATAAAGAGCGCCGCAGCGCCTATTTTATTCAGCAAAATCGCGGTAAAAAAAGTATTTGCCTGGATTTAAAAAGTCCCGAAGGCATTGAGATTGTCAAAGAACTGATCAAAGAGTGCGATGTCTTAATTCAGAACTTCGCCCCCGGTGTTATCGAGCGCATGGGCCTGGGTTGGGACGTGGTCAAAGAGCTCAACCCCAATATTATTATGTGTGCCATCTCCGCCTTTGGGCAGGAGGGTCCACTCGCCGCCCACCCCGGTTTTGACTACATTGCCCAGGCCTACGCTGCCGTGACCGACCTGATCGGCGAGCCGGACAAAGCGCCTTCAATGACCATGCTCGCCTTTGGCGATGTCGGCACTGGCGTACATGCCCTGACGGCTATTGGCTACGCCCTGCTCGAGCGAGAGCGCCGCAACAACGGTGGCCAGTATCTCGACATCTCGCTGCTCGATACCTATTTCCACCACCACGAAGTGAGCATTCAGGCCTACTCCGCCAGTAAAGGTAAAATCGTACCGCGCCGTAACGGCCCCCAGCACTACGCCGTGGCACCGACCGGCATCTTCAAATCGAAAGACAGTCATCTGGTGATTCTCGCCCTCCTCCATCAATGGCCAGTACTGTGCCGGGCGATGGACAGGGAAGACATGATCGAGGACCCGCGTTTTAAAGAGAACGAAGACCGCATTGAGAATCTGCCCGCCATGGTTGCCGAGATCGAACAGTGGCTGCAGGCCCAGGACAGCGACGCCGCCGCCCTGGCCAAGCTGGAAAAGGCCCGCATCCCGGTAGCACCCCTGCTCACCGTACCCCAGGCCATGGAGCACCCCCACATGATAGAGCGGGAGGTAATTCGCACCATTGAAGACCCCATTCTCGGTGAGTTTCAAATCCCCGGCATGCCGCTGCGCTTTTCGAAATACGAGGTCCCGAAAGATCTGGTCGCACCCACGTTGGGCCAGCACAATGAAGAGATACTGACTACTTTCCTCAAATACGACACTAAAAAAATCGGCGAATTAAAGGAAAAGAAGGTACTGTTTCAAAAAGCTGTTTAACTAGATAAACATTTGAGCGAGTTGCTTTGTGCGCTCGCTCAATTTCGGCACTTTAATAATAAAGCGGGAGAAAAGACGACTCTTCAGACATGACACGCTGTAAATACATCCTTGTACGCTCGATGTCGGCACCCATCGGTAACTGCTCCATGCGTTACTCTACCGCCTGCATCGCCTCAAAGCGCCTACTGTTGGCCATGCAGTTGTGCCTCCGACGGTCATGAGTAAAAAGTAGTCTTTGCCTCTACTCCAGCAGTTTATTTAAAAATAATATTTAGGCCTCTGACAAAACAAAGACCAAAAGTAATACCCAGAGTCCTTACTCAAACCAACAATAATCAAATCAGGGGCTTATCCATGGCACAAAATGACGCACCAAAGCACATACTCGACGGTTATCGCATCCTCGATTTCACCCAGTTTCTCGCCGGGCCAACCACTACCCGGCTGATGGCCGAGATGGGTGCCGAGGTGATCAAAGTTGAACTGATGCCCGAGGGCGACCCCGTGCGCCTCCTGCCCTATCGCCGCGAGGGCCGCAGTGGCTATTTTATTCAGCAAAGCCGGGGCAAGAAAAGCATTTGCGTCGACATCCGCCACCCCAAGGGTTTAGCGCTGATTAAAGACCTCATTAAAGACTGCGATATCGTCCTCGAGAACTTCTCCCCCGGCGCCATCTCGCGCATGGGCCTGGGCTACGATGTCATTAAAGACATCAAGCCCGATATTATTATGTGCTCGATTTCCGCCTTCGGCCAAAGCGGGCCCCTCGCCAGCTTGCCGGGCTTTGACTACATTGCCATGGCCGTCTCCGGCGTCATGGACATGATCGGTGACCCCGAGCAGCCACCCTACTTTCCCATGCTTGGCATTGGCGATGTCAGCGCGGGAGTACATGCCCTCGCCGCCATCAACGGTGCCCTGTTGTACCGCTATAAAACCGGCAAGGGCCAGTACATCGACATTTCCCTGCTCGACTCCTACTTCCACGCCCACGAAATTAATGTCCAGGCCTACTCCGGCAGCAAGGGCAAAATCGTCCCCAAACGCGCTGGCCACCACCACTACGCCGCCGCCCCCCTGGGTTTATTTAAATGCAAAGACGGCTATTTATTTATGGTGGTCATGGCGCGGCAATGGAAACCCCTGTGCCAGGTGATGGGCCGCGAAGACATGGCCGAAAACCCCGACTACGCCACCAACGCCAAGCGGGTGGAAAATAAAGACGAAATTGTCGGCATTATTGAAAACTGGCTGAAAGACTACAATCGCGACGACGCCCTGAAAATACTCGAAGACATGCACATACCCGTCGCCCCCGTACTCAGTGTCCCCGAAGCGATGGAGCATCCCCATTTAATCGAGCGCCAGGTGATTCGAAAGATTCACGACCGTGGCTACGGCGAACTCGACATCCCCGGTATTCCCCTGCGCTTTTCAGAATTTCCCGATGCTCTCGACCTGCAAGCCCCCTATCTCGGCGAGCACAACAGTACTGCGGAGATTGAAGCGCTGGAAAAAGAAGGCGTATTGAAATCGGAGCCGCTGCCAGAGGGGGTAAAAACCATCGCCTCTGCTTAGGGAACAGTACAACAGAACCAACTTATTACTTGAACTCAGGAGCCCCTATGCAAAATCTGTATAGGGGCTTAATATCTTTTAGCGCATAGCCAATAACAATCAAGGCATCATGGTGTTCGTTTTTTAGTTATTTGTGAGTGACAAAAACAATAATCAATACAACAACAGGTTTATTAAAAGCCACCAGGAGACGTTATGGATAATTTCTCAGATCGCAAGAAAGTCATTATAGATACCGACATGGGCTGGGATGACGTGCTGTCCATCCTCTATCTAATGAAAAACCCCAGTATCGAAATAGTCGGCATTACCGTTACCGGCTGTGGTGAAACCGACCTGCGCTGGGGCAGCATTATCGCCAAAACACTGATGGAACTGGGCAGGCAAACTCAGGCCAGCGTCTGCATGGGTACCAGTACACCCCTGAAATTTAATCATGTTTTCCCGCAAACATTCAAAGACGACATGAATGACATTATGGGCCTCATGGGCTCGCTCAACCCCACAACCATCCTTGAGATTGACCCCCGCCCCGCCTGGCAATTTATCGCCGAAACGCTCGCCAGTAGCAAGGAAGACATCACCATCCTCTGCATCGGTGGCTTCACCAACATCGCCAAAATGCTCGAACTCTACCCCTCAACACCCCTTACAAAAATTGCAGACATTTATGCCATGGCCGGTGCCGTCTATGTCGATGGCAATGTCGCCCTATTAAACGATGCTAAACCCGAGTGGGATCAAGGGCCTATTTATAGTACCAACCACAGCGCCGAATGGAATGTCTTTGTCGACCCACTGGCGGCAAAAATGGTTTTTCAATCGTCTATTCCCTTAACTCTTGTACCCCTTGATGCCTGTGACTACGTGATTTTAAGCCCCGATTACGTCAACACTATCACCGCCACAGACCCCATCGCCACATTGGCCAAAAATATTTTTATCAAAAAAACCGGGGGTAGTAACGAGGGCATACCCGTACCTATTTTCGACCCCTTGGCGACCTTAATAATGGCCAATGGTTTAAGTGAATTCCAAGCCAGCTTTGAATACATGGACGTGAATATCGAAGATAGCGCAACCGACAACCAGTGTGGCAATACCTATGTCGTAGCCTCCGGGGGTAGAAAGGTAAGGATCGTTCAGGGAGTCTCCCAGCGCGCTTTTGCCAGCCATTACGCAAGGGTCATTAATGGTGAGGTGCTCAAGCCCTAAACCCAGCCAGCTCCACCCTCGGAATAAACATCTCGTTAAAGGGGACATGAAATGACGGACACCATTATTATTCACGACGGCGCAACGGATGAGCTAATGTCCATCCTGCTGGCCGCCTCCATGCCCAATATTAATATTAAAGGCATCATGGTGGTCAATGCCGACTGCCTGGGCTACCCAACGGCCAAGGTCAGCAGCAAACTACTCGACTTAATTAGCCTTGGTGATATTCCCGTGGCGCTATCGGCGGTGAAAGGCTGGAACGCCTTTCCCTGGTCATACCGCCAATACGCACTCATGGTTAACTTACTGCCCATCGTCAATCAGTATAAAGCAGATGTGGCGGTACCCGAGCCCATCACCGACCTGAACCTGGCCGCTATGGTCGATGCGATTTACCACGACAATAACAACACGCCCATCACCTTACTCTGCTTGTCACCCCTGTCTGATATTGCCCAGGCACTGCACGGTGATCCCGGTTTTAAGAGCAAAATTGCTGAAATTGTCTGGATGGGCGGTGTCTATATTACCGAGGACACCCCCACTGGCAATATAGATACCGGTATCGCACCCGGCGCCAACCCCAATGCCGAGTGGAATGTTTATTGGGATCCGCAAGCTGCCCAGGATGTTTTAAACTCCGACATACCCCTCACCCTCTTCCCTCTCAATGTCAGCAACCGGGTGACCCTGAGTAGTGACATTATTCGGCAGTATTTTTTACCCGCCAGTGGCGATTTCCCCTCCCTAGCCCTGGCCGCCCAAATGTATGCCCTCGTCGCCTTTCAAAATGGCTTTAGCTTTTGGGACACCGTGGCAACGGCTTACCTGGGTAATGCTGGGCTCTATACGTTTCAGCGGGCACTGGTCAATGTCGATACCTGCCCCGACCCGGCCCAACAAGGCACTTTAAGTGTCGAGTTTATTGCCCCCAATTCAATGATTGCCACCCACATCAAAATTGCCACAACGATTAATGTCAGCGCTTTCTATGATTACTATGTTGAGCAATTAAAAACCCTCACTTTTAAGAGGTAGGCCACGGCTACCCTGGAAGACGACATCCTCGAAACACTGCCACCCGGCTCGCCGGACGAGCGGGAAGTCGCTGAGGCCTTCGGGGAGGCCAAAAAAGCGGCGCGCAGTATTCAGCAAAATAATGACCCAGCAAGTCTGAAGGGCTCGGCAGAAGCCAGCCGCCTGGCCGACTTTTTGACCAGACTTGGCGATGGCAGCGGCAAGCTCGGCGCCCTGGCCGGCAAGGTGGACAAGGGTGTCGAGCAGGCTCAAAAGCTCGCCAAGACCTACAATAAGATAGGCCAATGGTGTGGTTTACCGGCGATACCCGATGCCTTTCTCTAAGGTGCCTGCTTAGGGACGTACTTGGCCTCAGTGTGTCTACTGGGACACCCACCTTTATATTCCCAGAAATAAATATTTAAAGCCTGAAAGAGAAGCCATTTTTATCCGGGCAAAGAAAGAACTAACCGTTAACCAGCTTACAACTAAACGCACACTTGTTTGCGATATCAATAATGATACTATCACCGCATGGCAAATATTCAAGATATCCTCACTCAAATGAGGGCCAGCCCCCAAAAGCATACGCTTTAACGACTTATGCAAAGTGTGTGATTTCTATTTTGGTAATGCCAGACAATCGGGATCTAGCCATCAGGTTTAGAAGACACCCTGGCAAGGTGACCCACGAGTGAATATTCAGAATAGCAAGGGCAAAGCTAAGCCTTATCAGGTAAGGCAGGTGCTACAGGCAATAGAGCGTTTGGAGGTGAAAAATGGCTAAAGAAATCGATCGTTATACCTATCGTGTTACCTGGTCTGAGGAAGATCAGGAGCATGTGGGTTTATGTGCCGAGTTTGCCAGCCTAAGCTGGCTGGCCAAAACACCTGAAAAGGCGCTGGCGGGTATCCGCAAGCTGGTGCATGAGTGTATCGCCGACATGCAGGCACAAAGCGAAGCGGTGCCAGAGCCGATGGCCACCAAGAATTACAGCGGTAAGTTTATGGTGCGCATACCACCTGAGACCCATCGCATGCTGGCCATTCAGGCAACAGAGTCGGGTGTCAGTTTAAATCGTCTGGTTTCCAGTAAATTGCATTAAAAAGAGGACAACACGGTTCAATCTGCAGCCATCTATTCGCGAAATAGTTTCTGGTGCAGCAGTGAGCCAAAGCAATTGTATCCCCCGTCATCTCGGCCCTGACGAGAACAATGTACCGCGATGCTCGTCAAGCTTGGGCTTAGCAGACTCGGCTAGCTAATCACTCGTGCCGTACCCCAAAGCATTCTCAGCACTACCCTTTGAATTTACCGACCGGTCTCTCTGAGCAGGCCGCGTTAAGCGATCTCAACAATATCGCCGCGCAGAACAGCTCCTTTGAATGCTTAGATAATGGATGCCCTAGTAAAGTCGTTCTAGTAAAGCCGCTACGGCGAACTGGATATATCCGGCATGCCCCTGCGCTTTTCCGAATTCCCCGATGCCCTCGACCTGCAGGCGCCCTTCCTTGGCGAGCACAATAAAGAAGTGTTTGGCGAGCATAGTGGGCTGAGTGGTGCCGAGCTTGAAGCGCTGGAGAAGGAAGGAGTGTTGAAGTCGGAGCCACAGCCGAAGGGGTCGCGACTATTGCTTTTGCTTAGAAGATCAGAGAAGAACTAAGTCTGTCTTTCAAACAGACTTTCGCTTTGCCAAATCATGGGAATTGTGTCAGGTTTTTTTACACTTCATGGTCAGAATATCTGTAAGCCACTGATTTTAAACGATGGCACAAATATTGCTTTTTAGTCCATTTCAATATATCAAGAGAGCTTCAACCATGCTAAAAAGGAATCTATTTTTATTATCCCTGGCTTTATTTGCCTCCTCCGCCCACGCCATTGTCATGGATGGCGCGGTGACGGATATCGCTGGCACAGGAGCTGGTAGTGACGCCTATGATCAAGGGGGAATATTTAGCGAATTAACGCTCCCCTTTACGCCACCAAATGGTAACCAAAACACTGTTGGAAACGATACTTTTCAAACACCCAACCTTTACGCCTTTAACGAAGGTCAAAACATAACCCTCACTCAAAACTATAGCGTTAATATCGGCTCGAACCTTGAAACTGGAGACGTCATATCGAGCCACTATGTCTTTTTCGATCCAAGTAGTACAACAGCACAACAGGGCTGGGTAGATTTTGATGCTAATATTATTGCCGTCATAACCAGCACATCACTACTTTCCGCCAGTGATAGCTTTCTAAATAACAATGTTACTTATTTAAACCCCGGTGCACGTGGGCTAGAAAGCGGTGACAGTGTGTCGATCGGCGATGTTGCCAATGGCGAGCTGGATCGTTTATACGTTGATTGGTTCGCATCTACACCAGGGGATTTTGTTCGCGTCATTACCGAATTTTCTCAAGGTGGACAAGACCCCTGCTCAACAAACCCCGCGGGAGTTGGTGGCTGCCCTGCCAGCGGTGATAATGGCGGAACCGTTCCCGAGCCAGCGCCATTGTCGCTTTTATTGGCCGGCATAATCGGTATAAGTGCTGCCCGCCGCTTTAAGACAAAAAAGAATACTTAAAAGCCCGCTATTAAAACTCTGAATCCTGCTCCTCCCATACTAAGCAATTGGTCCTTGGAGTAGGAATCAGTTTAATAGCCATTACACCTCCCCTATTACATAGCTAACACAAGCTCACCTGTCGCGATGGTCTAGTTACCAGCACTACACTCCAGCCTAGATTCTCAACGCTAGCGCCCTAAATTCACCGGCCTCTCTGAGCAGCCCACTTTCTCCACCAGAGATAAAAGCCACTCCAGCACAATAGACACACGGTCATCCCACTCAAGGCAACCATCGAACGCCCGATCATGCCGAATGCCTCACCACTGTGCAGGGGGAAAAACCAGTTCAGTGTGCGGCGCCAGAGTGGCGCTTCGCGATGGCTCTGGGCCAGCAACACCCGACCCGTATACTGGTCCAACCAGACAAAACTGCAACCGGCACTCACGCAGGGGTCTCCGGGTGTCGTTAAACGCACGCGGTAGGCGCCATGACTTGCCGATGGTATGCGCAGGCGCTTGAAACTTGCCTGCGGGTAAAGGCGCAGTGCGGAAGCGACAAGCTGATCCACATCGAGTGGCAACTCGCCCCGGTGCACGGATGTTAATGCCGTTGCCGGTCGCGGGGTATCTGTCAGCCACTGTATCGGCACCGTGAGCACCGCCGGAAACAATAAATAGATGCCGGTAATCGCCAGTAATGTGCCAAACCCGCTAACGATCATCCCAGCACTGCGGTGCAAATCCCGCCAGCGCCGTAAGCGTGATGTCCGCCAGTGCACCGTAAACGGCTCGCGCCAGGCGCGGGCATTGCTCGGCCACCACAAATACAATCCGGACAGGCAGGCAAATACCAGACCCAGTCCCAGCAGCGCCACCAGATATTCCCCCGACTCTGCCAGCAGTAGGGTGTGATGGAATTGGTAGAGCACAGACATCAAATAAGTACCCGGCAATCGAGTGCTAACCACCTCCCCGCTCAGCGGGTCGATATTTAATTCCTTGATGACCTTCCCGCCTACCTCGTCGCGAGTGTTGACAACTACCCGGTAAAGCCCATTGGCGTGACGGGGCGCCCGCAGCGATATTTGTACAGCCGTGCCTGGAAAAACCTGCCGGGTCGCCGCGACAATGTCACTCAGGGGCGCGGTATACCTCGCCATCGTTGCTGCGGGCTCCGCCCTCAATAGCTGTGCCGGGTTAAAGTGCTCATCGAGCCAGTGGTCCACCACGAGCACGCTGCCACTTAAGCCGATCAGCGATAGCGCAAGTCCGCCGATCAATCCAAAATAGCGATGCAGGTTCAAGCAGATCTGACGACTGTCCTGCGCCTGTCTTTGCCTACTCACAATAACGCCGCTTGAACCTGTGCCAATGTGGCCGCGTGGCTGCGCCGCTGCCGCCACGCGCTCCAGAACAGCAGCACCGCAACCAGCAGGTACAGTGCCGCAATCAGCCAGTAGCTTGAAACCGCCCCATAACGACTGACCACCAACGCGGCACTGCCAACGCCTAACAGGCCACCCAATTTAACCGCCCGTTGTCCCCAGCCAATGGCCTGTCCCTGCCGCTGGAAGTATTCACTGAGTGCCGCCAGCAGTACCGGCAATAGGGCGCCGAGACACAGCCCCCACAACACGCGCAGTAAGGCCGCCAGCCAGAACCATTGGCAGTACACATGAGCCAGCATCAATACCGCGGCAAACAAGGCCACCCCTGCCAAATAAGTGGGCACCTGCCAGGAACTGCTCAAACTATCGAATAAACGCCCCCAACGGGGAGATGACAGGGCCACCGCCAAACCAGTCAATGCATACAGGAAACCAGTTTGCCACCCCGTCGCCTGTAGCTGTAAGTCCGTGTATAACGCGAAAGATACCTTGGGCATCATCCTCGCCAACTGCACCAGAGTAATCAGCAACAACAGCAATACCATTTCCGTACTGACGCCGAGGGCTTGACGCTTGGGGAGTGGTGCCGGCCCCAATGGGGAACGCTCTGCCAAGCGGTCGCCACTCAAATACATCCCGACCGGTAACAATAACCCGGCACACAACAGCGATGCACTCCACAGCAAGTGCTGGAAACCGAAGCCGTCCATGATCACCCCACCGAGTATTGGCCCGACCAATGAGCCCAGCGCTGTCATCGCCTGTAAGCGCCCCAGTACGGCAGTGCGTACGCCACGATCACTGCCCGCCAGGGCATACGCTTGCGCGGCGGCGATAAAACCGGCAAACAAGCCCTGCCCCAAACGCGCCAGTGCCAACATCAGGGGCGTATCGACATAAGCCATCAGCGCCTGCGTCAACGCCAACGCCAGTAGTGCGCGCATGATCATATATTTATGCCCGACGAGATCCCCGAGTCGCCCCCAGTAAGGGGCACTGAGTAGCGCCCCTAGCAGCGGCAGACCGTACACGGCACTGCTCCACCATTGCAGACTCTGACCGCTTAATTGCAGACCATCCCGCAGGTACAGCGGCCAGAAAGGGCCGCTCATTTCCAGAGCCGCCATGGCCAGTAACTGCACCGCCAACAAGGGATAGAGGGCAGCTTTTGTTGCCATCATCGTTTATTCCAGATCCGCCAAGGGGTTGTCGACAGGACAGTATTGCGATGCCAGCGTATCCTCCATCCGCATCTGCAACAGGCCCTTCACTTGCCACGCCTGTTGCAATAAATAATCTCGCTCACGGCGCCAGCGCGCTGCCGGTACATGGTCTCTAAGCGCGTTGAATCCAGACACCAAAGCCTTGTGTACTGCGCGCCAAAAGTCGGACTCTTTTATCTGGTAAAAACGACTCAGCAAGGTCACTAGCTCACCCAGGTGACAGATCAACAGCGCGTGGATGAATTTTCGACGCACCGCGCCGAACTCTGCGGCCACAATCAAGGGGTCCTTGTGTAACTGTAAGGTAAAACCCTGCTGCTCCAGGTGCGGGAGATAGATACGCACACTGCCAAAATCGCGTATCAGGAAGCGCCGCAACTGCCCCTCGACGTCGAACACCGCCAAGGTGTTCTGTTGATGGGGTTCAAGTGCTATGCCGTAGCGCAGGTAGAGCAGCAGATTATCGTGCAGTAAGACCCGGCAGTAATTTTCGAAATAACGCACTGCCAGTGCCGCCGTATGCCGACCGGAGCTTTGTAGGATGTCCACCAGTAAGGGCTGCTTGCCGAGCGGCGTTTCATGGGCGAGGGCCGCCACCGGCACCGCGCGCTCGTCCGGCTCACAGACACTTAAGGGATTACTGCGATATAGCATCGACAATTGGTGGCCAAACTGCGCCTTATTTTGGCCCCGGTAGTACATCCCCAGGGGCTCGGTAAGGGGAACTATCCCACCGTTAAACAAGGCATCGCCCTGCACGATATCCGTCAACAGCCTCGACACCCGTGGCCCCATTGTGCAGGCCCGTGGGGACAGGGTCCGTGTGGCGCTGGTCATCTGAATATTGACCGGTAATTTGATGTGCGGCGTATGATCCGATGGCAGTACCATGGTGCGAAAGGACATACTCGGTGCCGCTGGCGTAGCAATTTGCGGTAGGGCAAGCAGGTCATCGCCGCCCAGGTACCGTGCCATTGCCGGCAGCAACCACTGCGCCTGCCAGGGATGCAGGGCGATGGGCCAGTAGTCATCACTGCTTTTACCCTGCTCTGCAAGCGCTTGCGCAAACTCACACCAGACCTCACCCAGGTGTGCTTGTAGCCAAACCTCCGCCGACTCTGAAGCCATCGCTTCCAGGCTTAAGAGTGAGCGTTTCAGCGCACACCATTGCAGCGACACCTGTGGCTGAAACTCGGGGGCAAAACTCACCACCGCGTCGGCACTCAGCCCCGGCTTGCTTTTACGCAGTGGGTGAAACGGATGGCCGACGGCACCCCATTGCTCCCAGAACACCTGCTGTTGTACCGTGCTGAGGCTTGTTTCCAGCCACTGCCAGAAACTGCTTTCTGCGGATTCTTGTTGGCGCTGCGCCAGCTGCTGCTGCCACCGCGCGCGATAGCTGTTGGCCAGGGCCTCATTGGCGAGACTGCTGCTCAACTCCGATGCCAGGCGCCGTTCGACAGCGGCGGACCACTGGCACTCCCGGGCGACTAGCTGTAAGAGTTCCTCTGGGTGATAAATTTGACGTCTACTGCCGCTAGTCTGATCAAACAGCCAAAGTTGCTGCAATGGTTCAAGCGCCGCCAAGGCACCGCAGCCGCGACAATCCACCGTCAGTAAACAGCGCTGACGCCACAACGGCAAACACCAGTGGATCTCCTCACCCGGGTCACTGGCAACGGCGTCCAGCAGGCCCTCCTGAATCATCACCCTGAGTAACTGCGCCAGCTGCTGTTTCCGCACCAATGGCAGCGCGGCGATGGCCTGCTCCCGAGAGGGCTGAAGGTCGGTTTCGAGGAGTGCGTCTGACGCCGGATAGCTCAGGGCGGCTAGCCATTGCTGGGCTGCGCCATCACCAAAACCCTCACCACCTTGGCCGCTTGGCCACTGCTCACGACTAGGCTTTTCCATGGGCCCGCCCTTCTGTTTCTTCAATGCTGCTCAGGTGCCTGGGCAGGGGATTATCCATGGTCACGAATAAGTCGCTATTGCTATCTTGCAGACGCATGGCAACAAATGCTTTGGTTTTCCAGGGCGCGTGCAAAAAGGCCTGGTCGTCCTGCTGCCAATCGGCATCCGGCATGATTGCTTGATGGGCTTGCAAGAGTGTGTTGACTCGATGCGCCACCTCTCGCCAAAACACGGCATCGTCAATGGCAAAATGCTCGGACAGACTGGCGATCAAGCCGCCCAGATGGCAGACAAAAAGAGTGTGCAGCAATTTGTGCCGTGCCTCGGCACGAGACTTTGCCTGGGTCAGCCGGTCTTCATGCCAGCGAATTTCATAGCCCTGCTCACGCAAACAGGGCTCGTGAATACGAATGCCACCAAAATCCCGAACCAGTAACCGCTTCAGTACCCCCGTGCGAGAGTAGACCAGCAAACTGTTTTGCTGGTGGGCTTCCAAGGCAATGCCATATTTCAAATAGAGTCGCATGGGTCCCGACACCACAATGGACAAGTAATCTCGGAAGGACGCCAACACTGCCGCTAGGTCTTCGCCGTAATTGAGCGCCGCTATGTCCACAAACAGGGGGCGCCGGTCGACCGGGGTGTCTTTGATGAGAGACGCGACGGGCAACACAATGTCCTCATCGTCGACACAGTGAGACGGGTTCTCTCGATAGATCACGTTCAGCCACTTTTCCCACTGACGGGCAGCCGCATCCTTTGCCACAAAATGCATACCCACTTTCTCTGGCACCAATGCCATACCCTCCCCGAGCAAACTGTCGTCACGACACAACTGCACCAGTAGAGCGCTGATACGGGGACCCATCTCGCAGGAGCGCGGACTGATCGTGCGAGTAACACTCGTCAAACGCAGAGTGATGGGTAACTTCATATGCAGCGAACCGCAAAGATCCCTGGCCACCACTGTACGAAAGGACATGGTCGGCGTAACGCTAAACACGGCTTCCTCCATTAACACCAGTTCCCGAGTGCCAAGCAGTGCGCCACAGGAGGCAAGGATATTCGGCAAGTGGCAACCGTGAATCGGCAATGGCAAATAATCCTCCGCTGCCAGACCACGCGCAGCCAGCAGCTCACACCATTGCTCAAACCAATCGGGATAGCGCTCGGCAAACAGGCTGCAGCCGTTCTCCCCAGGCATCGCCTCCACATGCACACAATCCCGTCGAATCGCGGCCAGGTGCAGGACTGACTTGCCGCGAAACTCAGGTGCTGTCGCCAGCACCTGAGCGGAGGTCATACCCAGTTTGGCTTTTACTATGGGATGCACCGGATGGCCGCTGGTCGACCATTGCTCCAGGAGTACCTGAGGATCGGCCACCCGGCCCTGCAGTTGACACAACCAGGACCAGAATAATGCGGGCGACTGCAGTGCAACTTCCCCCCGTATCTCCTCTCGCCACAGTTCTGCATAGGCTAAATAGAGAGCGTCATTCAGGTAGCTGTTGACCAGTTCGCGATTAAAACGCCGAAAACTATTTTCATCCAGGTGCGGCCACTCCCGAGCCAAGAGCAACAACAAGTCTGCCGGTGAACTCAGGTATCGCGAGGCGCGATCCTTAGTCACCAGCTTGATGTGATCCACCGCCGTGTAGAGCCCCAGGCTCGCCACCCGCTGACAATTCACCACCAACAGCGAACGGCTTTGCCACAGCGGTACAATCACCTCATCGGCTGTTTTATCGGAGACGGCCGGACCGCAAGCCCAAAGCCCCTCCTGTAACACCGCATTGAGAAGACGCACTAGACCTCGCCGTCGCGCCAGTGGTAGTACGCTATGTATACCTTGGCGACTTAAACCCGTGGCGGCGAGAAGACGCTGATCCAGCTGGGAAAACCAGGTGTTTTCATCCACTTCACTGTCGCTAATAAGTGTCGAAAACCCTGCAAATGATGCAGGCTTCAGGCCTGACAAAGCAATAGATGACATAGTGTTACCTCCATGTAAACACCTTAGAAAACAGAACAAAAATTTGTCATGATGCGTGGCAGATGGCGGGGCTAGCCCGACCACAGCCTTAGGACTTTAGAACTTTAAAACTTCAGGCGGGTTTCAACATAGACCGCGCGTGGTGCACCGGCATACAGGCCTCGCTCGCTGAAATTAGAGCGACTGTAGTAAGCCTTGTCGAAGCAGTTTTTGACGCCCAACGAAACGCTGCTGCCTTTGCCCACCCCCGGTAGGGCATAGTTGACTTGCAGGCTGGTATAACCGTAGCCCGGAATTCGTCCCAGTCCGCCGGAGCGCACGTGATCGGGATCATAGGGGTCGTCTTCGGTATTCGCATCGTCCACATACTGCTCACTTTGCGCGTAAGTGGTGAGATTAAACGCCCAGCGATCCCGCTGGTAATTCAAACCCAGTGAGCCGACATGGTTTGAATAAAAACTGAGCTCATTGCCATCGACATCACCCTCCTCAAAGCTCGCCTTGGTATAGGTGTAATTTGCCCGCACACTCCAGCCGCTAAACCCACGCCAGACCTCGCCCAGCAGCCAACGTCCGGCCAACTCAATGCCCCGATGTAAGGTTTCGCCGCGATTAACATGCTGCTCCAAGGTACCGTCGTATTGAATAATATCGTCAAAACGAATCATAAATAGCGTCGCTTCCAGGTTCAGGGCTGCACCGTGAAAACGCGCGCCCAGCTCATAGATACGGGAACGCTCGGGGCTGATATTGTCGAGCTCATCGCGGCGATTGAGTTGCGCGTAAGTCATCGTGGTAAACGATTCGTTGTAGCTCGCAAACAGGTTGACCTGTGGCGAATAGGCATACAGCACATTCACAGACGGCAAGCTTTCGGTAAACTTCAATTCCTCTTCAAAGCCGCTGAGGTTGTTGGTGCGCTCCATAGTGACGCGCTCAAACCGCACGCCAGGCGTCACCGTCCAGCCACCCACTTCAATTTTGTCGTCGACATACAGGGAGTGAGCCCGGGTGGTATTGCTGTTGTCGCGGTTAATCAGCGCCACAACGTCATCGGGGTCACCAAATGCGGGGATGTTGGCTTTACGAAAACGCTGTTCACGACCCTTTTCATCCAAATAGCGGTAACCGACCGACACTTCCTGCAGGGAATTGCCAACGTCAAACAACTGAGAATAGCGGGGTTCAAACGCAAACACCTGATAGCTACGGGGCAAACGATCCAGGCGTCCGCTATACCCCTCGGGGACATTGGCGAGGGTAAACTCACGAAAACTCTCGGTGTAATATGTACTTAGCTCAAAGGTTTTATCGGCGGCAAGGTCCGCATCCAGGCGCAAAACGGCCTCTTTGCGTGTCCCCTGGAAACGGTCGTGGGGGCGAGTCGACTGATACGCATCTCGGTCATACTCCTCCTGGGTCAAGCCCCCGGGAAGTTCGTTATCGGCTTCGTAATAGTGCAGGCGACCGGACACTTCAATGCGGCTGGTCAGGTCGTAACTGTATTTCAGAATGATGTCGTCAATAGCGGTATTGCTGTGTTCGCGATAACCGCCGCCGTGCTGCCCCGAGTAGAGCAAGGCCAGACCCAAGCCGTTGTCCAGTGTTGTACCCGAGAAGAAACTGACATTGCTTCGGTCGTCCCCGTTGCTGTCAGCAGCGTAAAAACTCTCACGCCAATTGACGCTAGTGCTAAATTCATGCGGTATTTCAAGAGTGGCAAAATTGAGGATGCCCCCCACATTTTGTGGGCCGTAGCGAACGGCGCCACCACTTTTCACCACATCGATCGCGCCCAAATTGCCCAGCGTGGTCGGCGCCAGTGATAAATGTGGCTGACCATAGGGCGCCACCGATAAGGGGACACCGTCCAATAAAACCGTGGTGCGACTGGTATAGCGCCCCTGCAGGCCACGCACACTTAGGTTCAATGAACTTTCGCTGTTATCCGTATGCTCCGGTGCCTGCACACCGGGAATTGTGCGCAGTGCTTCCGCAAGCGTGGTGGCTCCCTGTGCCAAAAAATCTTCCCGACGAACCACGTCCCGCGCTCCCGGAAAATCAAACACCGCCTGCTCACCGTTTTTGTCCAGCCAGCGCCCCACGACCTCAACGGTTTCTATTTCCTCAAGCGCCCACGCCGCTTGCGTCAATAACGCAACGGGAATGGCCAAAGTCATTGCCTGAAGCGACTTTTTGACGCCAATTACTACATGCTCCATCACTCTTTCATCTCCTTATAAAAAGCCGAATAACCAGCCTCACCGCTTGACTCTGAACGCAACAGTATCTGGGCCAGTGCTGCTGAACGGCAGGATAGAAGAAACACAAGCTTAATGCAAATGATTATCACTATCATTTGCATTAAGGTTTCGTGGGTACTTATTAAGAAGGCGTGTTGTGAATACTTTTAGGCAATTTAGGCAAGGGCGAGGGGGCTCTTACATCTGCTGCAAAACCATAAAATACTACCAGCAGAAAAGTTCTGCAGGATTGCCACAAGGTGCATAGAAGCCGGCACGCTCAAGCACAACGCAGCAATCTGCGTAGGCTGGTGAAGTGGCATTAGTGAAAAAGATATTGCCAAGCGACTGATGGATTAGGTCTTTCACGCCCCACCCTGTCTTCTCCCGTGCCAGGCACGCGAATCGATGAACTAACAGAAAGTGAAGCGAAAATGCGGCGTTGTATTACCGCTATGGAAAGTATTCGAGGTGCAATCGCCAACGTAGAAAGTGGCGAGTGGACCATCACTGACAAGGCGTCCTCCACCCTGCTAAAAGAAGATAAATATTTCTCACCGCTAAATCACATCGATAATGTTTGTCATGGCAGACATTTAGTTGTCTCCTGTCCGCCGTTTTCGGAATCAAAAACTGCCACTGTAATTTCCAGCATATTGACAATGTTCTGATCTAGTTCACAGTCTTTCAAACCACCCGACCCTTCGAACGAAAATTAAGTTACAACTACTGACGGCAGAAAAATAATATATTTACCCAAAGGCAACAGTTTAAGCACGACACTCAAGCTGACAGGAAGTCAGAATGCTCAATTTGAGCACTCATTACAGGAGTAAGCTCTATGAAGCATATTGTATTACTTGGCGATTCAATATTTGATAACGCAGCTTATGTTCACGGCGGCGAGTCTGTTTCAGAGCAGCTATCTAGCTCTGTAAAAGACTGTGAAATTACACTCTTAGCGGTCGATGGCGATCTCGCCAGCGACGTTAACCAACAGCTAGAATCATTACCCAACAACGCCAGCCATGTGTTTGTCAGTTGTGGTGGCAATGATGCGCTACCGATACTCGAGATTCTTGACGACAAGGTTGCCAATATTAATGAAGCATTATCCTGCCTGGTCGATATACGCAATAAATTTCGTAGCGACTACAAAAAATTAATCGCCGCCCTACTCAAAAGACACAGCCATTTCACGCTGTGCACGGTCTACAATAAGATACCCGGCATTAGTGAAAATGCACTCGCCGCACTGGCACTTTTCAACGAGGTGATATTAGAAGAGGCCATCGCCCATAAATTATCGATTATTGATTTACGCAATATTTGCCAGGAGGTAGAGGATTACTCAAGTGTTTCTTTTATTGAACCATCAAGTCAAGGCGCGCTTAAAATTGCTAATGTGATCAGCCAAGTCGCCAATAACAGTCCGATTGACCCCAGCGTCAGCACCGTTCATATATAGCATCAGGGCTTTTATCTGCCGCGAAATGACACAATGGGATTGTCCGCCCCCTACAGACATGGATGCGACTCTTGTACTTTACGGGGCGACACTGCCAATAGGGCTAAGGGCTGATCTCGGCGCCTAATGCCCTTGAATGGAGCCTGTACTAAAATAAAACAAACTGACATCAAACCGCACTCGACCCAGCACCAACACACTACCCGATAACTAATGATGGCGCAGTCATGAGCAACAGTGATTTCATCTCTCGTCATATCGGCCCCGACCAACACCAATGCACACAAATGCTAGAAGAGCTTGGCTTCAGTAGCCTCGATGAGTTAGTTACTCGCACCGTACCCTCCAGTATTCTCAGTCCCAAGCCCCTGAATCTAGCCCCCGGTCTCTCCGAGCAAGCCGCTCTAGGTGAACTCAACAATCTCGCTGAAAAAAACCACTGTTTCGAGTCCCTGCTCGGCATGGGCTACCACGACACGGTGGTGCCCGGTGTTATTCAACGCAATGTGCTGGAGAATCCCAGCTGGTATACGGCCTACACGCCCTACCAGCCGGAGATTGCCCAGGGGCGTTTAGAGGGGCTGTTAAATTTCCAGCAAATGCTAATTGATTTAACCGGCATGGCGATGGCCAATGCCTCGATGCTGGACGAGGCCACTGCCGCTGCCGAAGCCATGGCGATGGCCAAGCGCCTGCAGAAAAAAAATAAAAGCGCGACCTTGTTTGTCGATAAAAACTGTCATCCGCAAACTCTGGCGGTGGTGAAAACCCGCGCCGCTTATTTTGGTTTCACTGTCATTGAGGGCGAACCGCAGACAGACCTTGCCACTGGGGATTACTTTGCCGCCCTCTTACAATACCCCGGCACATCGGGCGAAATTATCGAACTCAAACCGCTGATCGATACAATACATAGCAAAAATTCACTGGCGATTGTCGCCGCCGACTTAATGAGCCTGGTGTTGTTGCGCTCCCCCGGTGAACTCGGCGCCGACATTGTGATTGGCAGCAGCCAACGCTTTGGCGTGCCACTGGGTTACGGCGGCCCCCACGCCGGGTTCATGGCCTTTCGCGAGCCCTACAAGCGCTCGGCACCGGGGCGCATTATCGGTGTCTCTATCGACCAGCGTGGCAAGCCCGCCCTGCGCATGGCCCTGCAAACCCGCGAGCAACATATTCGCCGCGAGAAGGCCAATTCCAATATCTGTACCGCCCAGGTATTACTGGCATTGATGAGTGCCTTTTACGCGGTTTACCACGGCCCGAGCGGTCTGAAACGCATTGCCACAAAGATACACCAACTGTCCAACTCATTGGCCACACATCTGACCCGGGCCGGCTTTACCTTGCGCCACCGATATTGGTTTGACACCTTGTGCATAGAAGTCGGCGGGCAACAGCAAGCCATTTACCAGCGCGCACAAGAGCAACACCTTAATCTACGGAAATTAGGTGGCGGTGCTCTTTGTCTGAGTTTAAATGAAACCAGTACGGTTGAATTAATTAAAAAAATTACCGCTATTTTTGGTGCAGATAGCGCCGATAAAAAAGGGGAGGAAGCAATAGATTTCGCAACCTGCGGCATCCCCGCTGCACTGCTGCGGCAGGACAAGATACTCAGCCACCCGGTATTTAATCGCTACCACAGTGAAACCGAGATGCTGCGCTATTTAAAGCGTCTAGAGGCGAAGGACATATCCCTCACACACAGCATGATCCCCCTCGGCTCCTGCACCATGAAGCTGAACGCCACGGCCGAAATGCAGGCCCTCGGATGGCCCGGCTTTGCCAACATTCACCCCTTTGCCCCACTGGAGCAAACCCGAGGCTACCAACAATTATTTACCGAGCTGGAGAACATGCTCGCTGTCTGCACCGGCTATAACGCGGTGTCGCTGCAACCCAATGCCGGTTCTCAGGGCGAGTATGCGGGCTTACTGGCCATTAGCGAATATCACCGCCACCGGGGCGAGGCTCAGCGCAATATTTGCCTGATACCCGCCTCCGCCCATGGCACCAATCCGGCCAGCGCTCAGATGGCCGGTATGAAAGTAGTCGTCGTTCAGTGCGATGAGCAAGGCAATATCGACTTTGACGATTTAAAAAGTAAAACCGAAAAAAACAGCCGGCAATTGGCCGCGTTAATGCTCACCTACCCCTCGACCCACGGGGTATTTGAAGCCAACATTCGCACCGTTTGCGAACTCATCCATCAACACGGTGGCCAGGTCTATATTGATGGCGCCAACCTCAACGCCCTGCTGGGTATCACAGCCCTGGGCAAAATTGGCGGCGACGTATCCCACATTAACCTGCATAAAACTTTTGCCATCCCCCACGGCGGCGGTGGCCCAGGTATGGGACCGATAGCGGTGGGTAAGCACCTGCAGCCCTTTTTACCCATCCATCCGCTACTGCCCAATAACAAAGCAAAGGGCTCTGGCTACACGGTGTCCGCCGCACCCTGGGGCTCGGCCTCCATCCTGCCCATTTCGTGGATGTATATTAAGATGATGGGCGCAGATGGCCTGTTACGCGCCAGCCAAATTGCCATTCTCAGCGCCAACTACATCGCTAAAAAATTGCAGCCCCACTACCCCGTGCTGTACACCGGGCAAAATGGCTTGGTCGCCCACGAGTGCATCATCGATATTCGCCCCCTCAAGGCCAGCAGCGGTATTAGCGAAGAAGATATCGCCAAGCGGCTGATGGACTACGGCTACCACGCCCCCACCATGTCCTTCCCCGTGGCGGGTACGCTGATGATAGAGCCAACGGAAAGTGAATCGAAGACGGAAATCGATCGCTTTATTAGTGCGATGATTAGCATTCGCGAGGAAATTGCCAAGGTCGAAAACGGCGAGTGGAGCCTCACCGACAACCCCCTGGTGAATGCCCCCCACACCCTCGACGATGTACTGACGGAACCTTGGTACCGAGCCTACAGCCGTGAACAGGCCGCCCGTCCTGCAGCTTGGTTAAAGGACCATAAATACTGGCCGCCACTCAATCGTATCGACAATGTTCATGGCGATAAAAACCTACTTTGCTGCTGCCCAGCCGCGTCAGATTACGACAACATCGACTGACCCTATTGGCCAGCACCGTACTTTTACTGAGCGCCTGCGCGCCGGAAGTGGGCAGTGACACCTGGTATCAGCAACAAACGCAGAAGCCCAAGGGTGATTGAACCAGCAGTGATGCCACCGCCTATGCCAAGCACTGCCTACTAAAATAAAGCCCTCTTCGCGGTCAATCCGCATCAAACAACATCCGCCTTAGCGCACCGTGGCCTACGAGCCCCTCCAAGCTTTACTACTGGCTACCTGTTACGCCTCCTCCACCGCCAAGCCGACCTAGCTCTGGGTAAGAAACATTCCCAACCCAACCCCAGAGACCACTAAAACAAACACCGAGCCAGGGAATCCGCTCCCTTAGGCACAAGCAGAAAATCGGGTCTATGCTGTAGTCATGGGCTCGGCGAGCGCCCCGAATTTGCGCCCTTCACAGCGGAATTAAAAACTACAGCGGTAAGATTTAACCCTCGCGGAACAGTACAACCAGTCGTTCATGTCGGTAACACAAGGGGAGTACCATGCATCCAGATCACCATAAGTTTGGCGTCACCCATATTGACGCGGCATTACTTGCACGGGTCAATGCCATGGCCCTTGAAGACATCAACGTGGCCGACCCTGCACTGTTTAAAAGTAATACCGTGTGGCCCTATTTTGCCCGCCTGCGCCGGGATGACCCGATACACTTTTGCAAGGACAGCCTGTTTGGCCCCTACTGGTCGATCACTCGCTACGAAGACATCATGGCGATCGAGAAAAACCACAAGGTCTTCTCGTCGGACACAGCCAATGGCGGCATTACCATCGAGGACGGCAACCTCGGTCTCGGTGTGGAAATGTTTATTGCCATGGACCCCCCCAAACACGACGAGCAACGTAGAGCCGTCCGCCCCATTGTCTCGCCGAAAAATTTAGCCCTGTTAGAAGAAACCATTCGCACCCGCTCGAAAAAAATTCTCAGCGAACTGCCGATTGGCGAAACCTTCGATGTCGTCGACCGGGTCTCCATCGAATTGACCACACAAATGCTCGCCACCCTGTTCGACTTCCCCTGGGAGGACAGGCGCAAGCTCACCCACTGGTCCGATGTGGCAACCGCTGTTCCCGGTGCCGAGGACTATGTGTCTGAAGAGTACAGGGCTGCCGAGCTTGGTGAGTGCCTTGCCTACTTTACCGAGCTCTGGAATCAACGCGTCAATGCCGAACCTGGCCCCGATTTAATCTCGATGCTGGCCCACGACGACGCCACCCGCCATATGACACCCAATCAATATCTCGGCAACCTGATACTGCTCATCGTCGGTGGCAATGACACCACTCGCAACACCATGTCCGGTAGTATTCTCGCCCTCAATCAAAATCCCGAGCAGTACCAATTGCTCTGCGACCACCCCGAGCTCGTCGGCTCCATGGTGCCCGAGCTAATCCGCTGGCAGACCCCTCTTGCCTCCATGCGTCGCACCGCCGTGGAAGATTTTGAAATTGGCGGCAAGCTGATCCACAAGGGAGACAAGGTGGTGATGTGGTATGCCTCGGCCAACCTCGATCCCGACAGCATCGACCACCCTGAACAATTTATTATCGATCGCAAACGTCCGCGCCAACACATTTCCTTTGGTTTCGGCATCCATCGCTGTGTCGGCAATCGCCTGGCGGAAATGCAATTGCGCGTTGTCTGGGAGGAGGCCCTAAAGAAGTGGCCCCGCCCCTGTGTTGAAGTCATGGGTGAGCCAGATCGCAGTTACTCCGTCATCTTGCGGGGCTATAACTCCCTGCCCATTCGTATCAATGAAGCACCGGTCGATGCCGGTAGCCATTGAGTGGGAGCATAGCGATGAACGAGTCCGTGGTCATTATTGGCGGCGGCCAGGCCGGAGCACAAGTTGCCATCAGCTTGCGCAAGGAGGGCTTTAGCGGCGCCATCACCCTGGTCTGTGAGGAGCCCGTACTGCCCTATCAGCGCCCTCCGTTGTCAAAAACCTACCTCGCTGGTGAGTTAGCCAAAGAGCGCTTGTTTATTAAACCCGCCGCCTTCTATGAAAAAGCCAATATCGGTCTGCTGCTTGGTGTACGCGTTAGCGCCATCGACACCGAACAGCAGTTACTCAGCCTCGATAACCAGCAAAGCCTGTCCTATCACCACTTGGTGTTCGCCACCGGTGGCCGGGTGCGGCCCCTGTATTGCCCGGGTATAGATCACCACCACGTGCACTATTTGCGTACCCTGGCCGATGTCGATGCCATGCACGATAAGTTCCAGCCCGGCAAGCGCCTGGTCATCATCGGCGGCGGCTATGTCGGCCTCGAAACAGCGGCCGTAGCGGTGAAGCACGGCCTCGATGTCAGTGTACTCGTGGCCCGACCGACGGCTCTGGGGCGCGTCACTAGCAAGGTTGTCGGCCAGTTTTTTGAACACGTGCACCGTTCAGCGGGCGTCAACCTACAATCCAGTACCGATGTCGAATGCTTGGAAGGAGATAACGAGGAGGTGGTACTGACCACTCGAGGCTCCCTACTGGTCGCCGATCTTGTGGTGGTGGGCATCGGCCTGCTGCCCAATGTTGAGCTGGCCGAAAGCGCGGGCATACTCTGTGAAGATGGCATTAATACCGATCAATATGGCCGCACCTCGGTCGGTAATGTCTATGCCGCAGGCGATTGCGCCAACCATCCCAACGCCATCTACAAGCGCCGCATGCGCCTGCAGTCGGTGCAGAATGCCATCGACCAGGCGAAAACCGTGGCAGCGACCATTTGCGGAAAAAACAAACCCTATACCCAGATACCCTGGTTTTGGTCCGATCAGTACGACCTGAAACTACAGACCGCGGGTGTGAACACCGGTTATGACGAAATCGTACTGCGCGGCGACCCCAAGACCCGCTCGTTTGCCGCCTTTTATTTGCGCGCTGGGCGACTACTGGCGGTCGATGCCATCAACCGCCCCGCCGAATTTGTCGCCGCGCGCAATATTATCAACAAACACCTCGACATATCCGCCGCCCGCCTGGGCGATGAAAGCATCCCGGCCAAGGCCCTGGCCAAACCCCAAAGCGAGACGAGCCCGGCCTGAGAGCCCATCCCGTAGCAGAGGAAGAGAGCGATGATTAAAGTGACCTATATCGACCATGCCGGTACTGCTCGCGAAGTAGAAGCAGAGGAAGGTGTTGATTTAATGGATGTCGCGGTCGACAACCTAGTGCCGGGCATCGATGGCGACTGTGGTGGTGTTGCCGCCTGCGCCACCTGCCATGTCCACGTCGACCCCGCCTGGCAGGATAAATTACCGCCAATGGAAGAGGAAGAAGACGCCATGCTTGAGCTAGCGGATGATCGCAACGAGAGCTCTCGCCTCGC
>MAAC01016728.1_pt1 | contig 24330 bp, 15 predicted proteins | sample 1115981 | NCBI WGS metagenome assembly MAAC01 (sample SAMN04961126, study PRJNA320927) | seawater metagenome | isolation source: sample BD02T64 sea water enriched with oil for 64 days | place: USA:Gulf of Mexico | collected 2013-07-27
TCTATGATCAAAAACAAAGTTTTTACCTTTAAACTTATTCTCTAATCCCTTTTCAGTCACTTGTCGGTGGTATTCAATAATACCACCTTCTAGCTGGAATACATTTTCAAAACCTTTATGCTTATAATATGCACTAGCCTTTTCACAACGTATGCCACCAGTGCAGTACATGACTAGTTTTTTATCTTCTTTATGATCTTTGAGTTTATCTTCTATATAGTCTAGACTATCTCTGAAGGTGTCTACATCTGGTGTCCATGCATTTTTAAAATGCCCTATTTCTGACTCATAGTGGTTGCGCATATCTACAAGCACTGTGTCTGGATCTTCAATAAGCTGATTGAAAGTTGTTGCGTCTACATGAATACCTTTATTAGTAACATCAAATGTGTCGTCTTCTAGCCCGTCTGCAACTATTTTATGACGTACTTTAATTTTAAGTTTTAAAAAGCTTTCATTGTCGTGTTCACGAGCAATATTAAGGCGTACGTTTTCTAAAAAATTGATATTGTCTAGAAAATTTTTGAACTCCTCAAAACGGTCTGCTGGAATAGAAAGTTGTGCGTTAATACCTTCATGTGCCACGTAAATTCTACCTAGAACATCCATGGAATGCCAGTGCAAGAATAAATGATCTCTAAATAATTGAGGGTTACCTATGTGGTGATACTGATAGAAAGAAATAGTGAGGCGTTCTTTACCAGCCTCGCGTATAAGGACACGTCTTTCCTCAGCACTTAATTTGTTATACAGTTGCATGCTATAAACAGTTTATGTGTTGAAAATTTTTGCAAATGTAGTAATAAGTTATAAAAGCCTAATGAATTGTTTTTAGTCGACTTATGCGTGCACTTCAACCTTAAGTTAACAAGATATTAAGAATATCTACAAAATTATATTATATTCCTGCTCTGTAATCAACAGAAATATTCAATTTTATTTAAAACTTAATCGATTAATATGAAAAAAATTACTCTATTGATTCTTCTTCTAAGTCTACACTTAGCAGGATGGAGTCAAACAATCAATGAAAACTTTGACGGAGCCACCATTCCCACAGGTTGGACTACTCAGCAAGTTTCAGGAACTGCAAACTGGTCTTTCGGATCTGGTGATATGCCTACAGGAACAGATTTTGCCACTAACGCAGCAATAATAGACGTAGCCGCAAATGGTACAACAGGTCTGGATGAAGCCTTTTTATTAAGTCCGATTGTAGATACTTCTACCCTTACAAATGGAATCGAAATATCATTTGATTATAGTTTGCAAGACTTTGCAGGAAGTGGTGATTTTGAAGTCGAAGTCTATGACGGGACGAGCTGGGTAAGTATTTTTTCCATTAGCGTAGACCAAAACCCAACTACTTTTCCTTTCTTAAATGTGACACAATATTCCAATACTAATTTTCAAATTAGATTTAGATATGATGATGATAGTGAGGATAGTAATGGTTTAATATGGGGAGCTGGAGTTGATAACGTAATTTTAAGAGAACTTCCATCTTGTGTAGAGCCCAACAGCCTTATGGCGGTATCAAACTCAACTACCACAGCTGATTTATCATGGATTTCAGGCGGAAGTGGTGAAACTTCATGGGATATTGAAGTAGGTATAACAGGTTTTACTCCAACTTCTACACCTACTGATGCAGGAGTAACAAACCCATTTACAGCAACAGGTTTTACTGCAAATACTACATATGATTACTATGTACGGGCTAATTGTGGAGGAGGAGACTTCAGTGCATATGCTGGCCCTTTTACTTTTACTACTATATGTGATGCAATTACTGATTTTAATGAAAATTTTGACTCTGTCTCTACTCCAGACCTTCCTAGTTGTTGGTCTTCTATTGTTATAGAAAATGCTACAGGAACAGACCCAGCAGTTACAACTTCAACATCTGCAGATAATTCAGCTCCTAATGGTGCAAGGCTTTATAACGGTAGTGGAAGTCTAACAACTCCTAATGATGTGATTTTAATATCTCCAGTTTTATCTAATCTTCAAGCACAAACGCATCGTTTAAAATTCTTTGCAGATGGTTCTCCAGCAGGTGATGTGGAAGTAGGTACTATTACAAATCCTAATGACCCTGCAACATTTACTTTATTCCAAACCATTGCTATTACTACAACACATACTGAATATGTAATTGATTTTAATTCCTACACAGGTACTGATTCTTATATAGCTTTCAGACACCCTAACACAACTACCTTTGATAGTATCTATCTAGATGATATAGTATGGGAAGCAATACCTAGTTGTATTAAACCTAATACACTTGCAGCTGCAAATATGACTACAACATCTGCTGATTTATCATGGATAAGTGGTGGAAGTGGAGAGACATCATATGATGTTGAACTAGGTCTAACAGGTTTTACTCCAACAGGAACACCAACTAATACGGGCGTTTCTAATCCATTTACAGCTAATATGTTAAGCTCTGCTACTACATATGATTATTATGTAAGAGCCGTTTGTGGAGCTGGAGATGTGAGCGCTTATGAAGGACCTTTTACCTTTACTACTTTATGTGATGCAGTAGCAGATTTTAATGAAAACTTTGATTCAGTTTCCACTCCTGACTTACCTAATTGTTGGTCATTCATAGCAATTGAAAATGCTACTGGAACAGATCCGACAGTTACTACTTCAGCTTCTGCAGATAACTCAGCTCCTAATGGTGCAAGACTTTATAACGGTAGCGGAAGTCTAACTACTCCTAATGATGTGATTTTAATATCTCCAGTATTATCTAACCTACAGGCGCAAACACATCGTTTAAAATTCTTTGCAGATGGTTCTCCAGCAGGTGACGTGGAGGTAGGAACAATAGCAGATCCTGCAGATCCGACTACATTTACTGTATTTCAAACCGTGGCTATCACTACAACGCATACTGAATATGTAATTGATTTTAATTCTTACACAGGTTCTGATTCTTACATTGCCTTTAGACACCCTAACACAACTACGTTTGACAGTATCTATTTAGATGACATTGTATGGGAAGCTATACCTAACTGTATTAAACCTAATACCCTTGCAGCTGCAAATATGACTACAACATCTGCTGATTTATCATGGGTAAGCGGTGGAAGTGGAGAGGCATCCTATGACGTTGAACTAGGTTTAACAGGTTTTACTCCAACAGGAACACCAACTAATACGGGAGTTTCAAATCCATTTACAGCAAATATGTTAAGTCCTTCAACAACTTATGATTATTATGTAAGGGCAGTTTGTGGCGCAGGAGACGTAAGCGCATACGAAGGACCGTTTACTTTTTCTACCCTATGTGATGCTGTAACAGATTTTAATGAAAACTTTGACGCAGTTTCCACTCCTGACTTACCTAATTGTTGGTCATTCATAGCAATTGAAAATGCTACTGGAACAGATCCGACAGTTACTACCTCAGCTTCTGCAGATAACTCAGCTCCTAATGGTGCAAGATTGTATAATGGTAGTGGAGACCTTACTACTCCTAATGATGTAATTCTCATATCACCTCAATTAAACACATTATCAGCAGGTACACACAGACTGCGATTTTTTGCAGATGGTTCTCCAGCAGGTGATGTAGAAGTAGGAACCATAGCAGATCCTGCGGATCCTACTACATTTAATTTATTACAGAATGTTACCATAACAACAACACATACTGAGTATATAGTCAACTTTGATTCTTACACAGGCACCGACACTTATATTGCCTTTAGGCATCCTAATACAACTACTTTTGATAGTATTTATTTAGATGATATTGTATTTGAAGCTATTCCGGCTTGTTTAGCTCCAACTGATCTTGCATTAGTTTCTGCTACAGACTCACAAGTAACTATTGGATGGACTAACAATGCTGGTGCTGCTGCATCTTCAGTGATTTACGGTGCGCCTGGTTTTGATCCTACTACTGCTGGAACAACAGTAGTTGGTACCGGGGATATGGCAACCATTGTAGGTCTGACTGCTGAGACAGCTTACGATTTTTACGTTGTTCAAGACTGTAGCGCCACAGGAGATGGTCTGTCAAGAACATCTGGTCCATTAAGTATCACAACACCTTGCGCGGCTATTGCTGCTCCGTATTTTGTTGATTTTGAAAACTTCACTTCCGCAACTTCTGGTTTTGTAAATGATCAGTGCTGGAATGAGATAAGTTCTACGGTATATGATTGGGCTATCGATGCTGCCGGAGGAACAACTTCAAGTAATACAGGCCCGTCTGCTGCTTATAGTGGGTCTACATTTATGTTTGTAGAAGCTAGTAATGGCTCAAGTGGAGATATTGCGACTGTACTCTCTCCTGCGATAGATTTGACTGCTTTGACAGTACCATCTTTATCATTTTATTATCACATGTATGGTAGTCAAATTACGACTTTAGAAGTAGGAGTTTCTACTGATAACGGAACAACATTCACTAATGAATTAACGATCACTGGGCAGCAGCAAATGGATAGTAGTGACCCATGGTTACAATCTATAATAGATCTAAGCGCTTATGCAAACCAAACGGTGATTGTAAGTTTTACAACAAGCAAAGGTACTGGTAGTTTAGATTTTGAAGGTGATGTGTCTATTGATGATGTAAACTTTGATGAATTACCAGTTTGTAATAATGTTTCGGCAGTAACTGTCGATGGAACAGGTTCTTCTTCTATAAGTATAAGTTGGACTGAGAATAATACCCCTGCAGCAACTGCATGGGAAGTAGTTGCGGTGCCTGCTGGTGATCCTGTTCCTGCTATAGGAACAACTAATGCGTCTATGACTTCTTTTACACTTTCTCCATTAACATCTTCGACACCATATGATATTTATGTTCGTACTGATTGTTCAAATACTTTTGTTGGACCAATAACAGTAACTACCTCTGCTGGCTGTGGCGATACAGTTTATGATACAGGAGGATCAATGGCAGATTATTCTAACGGAGAATCATACACTATAACGTACTTACCAGATTCTCCTGGAGATGTTGTTACATTAGATTTTGTTTCAGTAGCATTAGAAACTTGTTGTGATACTTTAGAGGTGTTCGATGGTCTTGACGTCACTGCTGTTGCATTTTCTAATGATTTAGAAAGTCCGGCATCATTTAGAGCTACTAATCCAGATGGAGCAATAACTATTAGGTTTACATCTGATGGATCTGTTACTGACGCTGGATGGGAGGCAAATTATACATGTGCTCCAGCCCCAGCTTGTTTAGAGCCTACAGCATTGACAGCTACGAGTATTACAACTACTACTGCAGATCTTACCTGGACTCCGGGCGGAAGCGGAGAAACAGCTTGGGATGTAGAGCTAGTGCTTGCTAGTGCTGTTCCAACGGGAACACCAACAAACGCAGGCGTTACAAATCCATTTATGGCAACTGCTCTTACCAGTGGTACGGACTATGAATATTATGTGAGAGCAGCTTGTGGAGCTGGTGATGTAAGTTTATGGTCAGGACCATTTGCTTTTACAACACTTGCAGCTTGTGGTGATACGGTTTATGATACTGGAGGTGCCACAGGAAATTATTCAGATGGTGAATCTTATACTGTGACTTACTTGCCAGACAATATGGCAAATGTGGTCACGCTAGACTTTACTTTGGTAGATTTAGAAAACTGCTGTGATACTTTAGAAGTATTTGATGGAATTGATGTAACAGCACCTGTTCTAGAATCTGACTTAGAAAGTCCAGCTTCCTTTACCGCATTGAATACAGATGGAGCTATAACAATTAGATTCACTTCAGATGGTTCAGTTAATAGTGCTGGATGGGAAGCAAATTATACTTGTACACCAAGACCTTCTTGTGTAAACGTTTCTGGAATTACAATAGATTCTACCACTGCAGACTCTGTTACTGTAAGTTGGATCGAGAATAATACACCAGCAGCAACAGCTTGGGAAGTAGTTGCAGTACCTGCAGGTGATCCTGCTCCAGCTGTAGGAATGAGTAATGCGACAACAAATCCATTCACCATTGCTGCATTAACTGCAAATACACCTTATGATGTATACGTAAGAACTGATTGTGCTACAACATTTGCAGGTCCAGTTAGTGTGACAACAGATTGTGATGTAGTAACGGTTTATCCTTATGTGACTGATTTTACTAATAATGTTCCTAATGCTTGTTGGGATGAAGCAGGTTCGGGAGAAATAGTTGATGGACCTATGAATTTAGGCGTATCACAATGGAGAGCAAATAGATCTTATGAAGACTTTGCCGGTAATGTAACTCCTAGTAATGCGATGAACTTATATCGTAATTCAGATCGTGAGTGGTTGCTTTCTGAGCAATTTGATATGACAGGTACATCAAATGATGTTCTTTCTATAGAAGTTGCGGTTACAGATTGGACAAGTACAGGTGCATCTGATGCTACAGATACAGATACAATGGGGTCTGACGATCAAGTGGATTTATTGATTACTACAGATGGTGGTATGACGTGGACATCATTAATGACATGGAATGCTGCAAATCAGCCTGCTGTGGATGGAACAAGAGAAGATATTGATTTAAGTTCTTACACAGGTACCGTTCAATTTGCATTTTTTGCTACAGATGGAACCGTAAATGATGCTGAGGATTACGACTTTCATGTAGGAATGTTTATCATTGATGGTACAGCAAGTAATGAAGACATCCTAGAAAATTCTTTAAGTCTTTATCCTAATCCAGTTGACGGAGATACTGTTACCATAACAATGAATAATGTAAATGATGCAAATGTTCAAATTGTGATTTATAATACTTTAGGTCAGCAAGTTATGACTAGATCTTATTCTCAAGTATCAAATGAAATACGTATTGATAATTTGTCGAGACTATCAAAAGGTATGTATCTCGTTAAAGTGCTGAGTGGAAACGATGAGTCTTCTTTAAAGTTTATTAAAGAATAAATCAACTAACCAATTGCTTTAAAAAGGGAATCTTGTAAAAGATTCCCTTTTTTAATGTCTTCTAATCAATGATTATTTATAAAATTATTGGCAATCAACATTAGAAACAACACTATATAACTACAACTTGAATTACTATTATAATCTCGCTTTCGCGAAAGCGAAACTTTAATAGTTACAAAAAAAATTAATAAAAAAGAGGCCTTTTATCAGGATTACTGGAAGACTAAATATTTTATACATGCAAATTGATATATTGAAAAGCAGGTTAATATATGTCTGTATAACAGTATTTTATAATTTCAAAAAAAAGAATATGTGTGTTTGATCGACAAAAAATAACAGTTTAACAATTTGTTAAGAGTTTTTACCAGTAGATCGATAATTATTTATAAGTTTCTGGTAAGCAAAACTTTAAACAATCAACTTATGAAATTCAAATTACTATTTGCCTTTTTATTTTTAGGAGCCTTTCTCATTCAAATAAATGCACAAACTCTTGATCAAAATGCAAGTTGGCCTAATATAAGCTGGACGGTGACAGGAACTTTTAATACGGATCCACTAGCGTTTGAGGCAGATCCTTCTACAAGTTCAAACTTTGCTTTTGATGATGATGATGCTGGATCTGGTAGTGATGACACGATTGCAGCTGAGTCACCTGTCATTGATCTTTCAGCAGCTTTTACAGCAGGTGAAACATTATTGACCATATCTGGTGATTACATTTATCGAAAGGTAAATGTAGAATTGTTACAATTTGAATACTTTGACGCCGATGCGAGCACCTGGAATCTGATATCTCCAACTGTAGCTTCTACAACAACTTCTACAAGTAATAATTTTTGTAGTGGTACTCCACTTACATATACTAGTAATGAATTAGATATCTCTGGCTTTACATCAACGCAACTTGCCGGTTTTAGATACAGAATTTTTTATGATGATGATCCTTCTGGCGCAGGATATAAATGGGGCTTTTGTTTTTCCTCACCTACGATAACATCTGCTGCACCACCTTCTTGTATAGACCCATCGATGTTAACAGCTACAGCTATTACTCCTTTTGCTGCAGATTTAGGATGGACCGAAAATGGAACTGCAAGCCTCTGGAATGTAGAAGTAGTAGATGTCACTGCTGGAGAAACGGTTACCGGAATAGCAACCGCTAGTGGGATAATGAACCCTTATACAGTAACTGGCTTAACACCTGATAATGATTATGAATTTTATGTACAAGCAGATTGTGGTGTTGATGGCACTTCTACATGGGCTGGTCCATTTGCGTTTACTACAGGAATAGCATGTCCTGCACCATCAAGCTTGACAGTGAACAACATTACTGATACCACAGCAGATTTAGGTTGGACAGAAAATGGCACGGCAACAACTTGGGATGTAGAAATAGTAACAAGTGGAACGACGCCTACAGGTACACCTACAAGTACTGGAGTTACCGCAAATCCTTATGGCGCGACCATGCTTACCGCAAATACTGCTTATCAGTTTTATGTAAGAGCTGAATGTGGTGGAATGAATGGCGTATCTAGGTGGTCGGGACCATTTAATTTTACAACTGAATGTGGTGCATTTACTCCTGATTATTTAGAAGATTTTTCTTCGTACGTACCACAATGCTGGACGGAGGCAATTGATGGAGATCCAGTAAATGGACCAGCATCTTTGGGAGGAAGCAATTGGGCTGTAGAAGAGTTTGCTCATCTTGTAAGTTCTGGAGGTGGAGCAGTTAATGTAAATATTTATCAAACGGGAGATGTAGAGTGGCTTCTTTCCCCTTCAATTGATCTAAGTGCAGGAGGTTATGAAATTAATTTAGATGTTGCTTTTACTAATTATAATAGTACTGCTCAAGGAGATTTTGATGCAGATGATGACGTTAGATTATTATATACTGAAGATGGTATCATGTGGACTACAATAGTTCAATGGAATGATGCTAATGATAATGAACCAGCAGCAGGTGGAGAGACATTTAATTTTAACTTATCGGCTGTAACAGGAAGTAATGTTAGATTTGCTTTCTACAGTGATGAAGGCGCAACAGCAACAGGAGATAAAGATTTCCATATTGATAATTTTCAAGTAAGAACTATTCCTGATTGTCAAGAACCTTCTGCTTTAACAGTTTCAAATTTAACAACCTCTAGTGCCGACTTAGAATGGACGGTTAGTGGAAGTGGTGAAACACTTTGGGATATAGAATATGGTGCTACAGGTTTTGTTCAAGGGGCAGGGACATTAGTTGATGATACTGCAAATAATCCTTATTCATTATCAAGTTTATCTTCAGGTGTTACCTATGATTATTACGTAAGGGCACATTGTGGTGCAGGTAATGAAAGTGCCTGGTCTGGTCCGTTTACTTTTAGAGTTCCTAATTTAGGAGATATTTGTGAAACTCCTTTAAGTGCAGTAGTGAATGCAGATTGTGCTGCAGGAGGTGCTTCTACTTTATCAATTGACTTCTCTGCATCTCAAGACATTTTATCACAAGGTTGTGATACAGGAACCGGAAATAGAGGTTATTATATTTCTTTCACAGCACCTGCGTCGGGAAATATTGAAATATCTCATAATGGCTCTAATAATGAATTCAGAATTATAGACAATTGTGCTTCAGGCACTCAAATAGAGTGTGGTAGTCTTGCCTCAGGACAAGTGATTTCGGGACTTACACCTTCTTCAAACTATATTATGACTATTTGGAAGGACAGTTTTTACAGTTTAACTACAGATGAGTTCTGTTTTTCTGAGGTGACCTGTCTTTCCCCTTCTAATCTCACGGTTTCCAATTTACAATCAACTTCGGCTGATTTAGGCTGGACACCTGGTGGTAGTGGTGAATCTTCTTGGGAAATAGAATATGGTTTAGATGGATTCACTCAAGGCACAGGAACTACGGTGTCACCAGCAACAAATCCTCAAAGTGTAACAGGTCTAACCAGTAATACAAGTTATGATTATTATGTACGAGCAAATTGTGGTGGTGGTGACTTAAGTGAATGGAGTGGACCTTTCAATTTTACTACTTCAGTAGGTCCCCATAACTTTCCATTATATGAAGATTTTGAGAGTGGCTTTTCCTTTTTTGATAACGTAGTTGGGAATGACACTGACTTTATATTAACTACTACCTATTTCCATACAGGATCACAATCTGTTCAAAATGCTCATGGATCTAGTGAGCTAAATTATTTACATGAAACAGGAGTTTTGGATTTATCAACTTCTACAAGTCCTGAAATGAGGTTTTGGCATATAGCTAAAACCGAAGGAACTTGGGATGAATGTTATGTGCAAATATCTACTGATGGAGGTATGACTTATACCAATTTACCAGCTTCGGCATATAGTGGGAACTCATTAGATTATGATACTGAGGGTTATTTCCATGAAGATTCTTATGCAATATGGGGAACGACAGACTCCACACCGGATAATGCAACTTGGTGGCAGGAGGAAGTATTTTCTTTAGATGCTTATAAAGTCGCAAATGTTAGAATACGATTCTTTTTAGATTCAGATTCTTCAGCAAACAGAGAAGGGTGGTTTATAGATGATATTGTAATTCAAGAAGCTGCTACCGACTACACGTGGGACGGTACTGCTTGGAACATCTCACCAGAAGGAAATATTACAGCAAATGATAATATGATTGTACAACCTGGAATGATGCCTTCATTAACAAGCGCTATTAGTGTAAATAATTTAACTATTGAACCTGGTGCTTCCCTTGAAGCAAATAATGGAGATATTACAGTTGCTGGTAATCTTATTAACAATGGTTCTATCATAAGTGCTAATCAATTGATTATGAATAGTGCAACAGGTTCCGTATCAGGAACAGGTTCTATGACTAACTTTACCGTAGGCGCAACAAGCGTTGTAGCAGTATCTGGCTCACAATCTATTTCAGGCACTTTAGATGTACTCTCTGGCGGTTCATTAGATGCAGACGGTAATGTGACTATGGTTTCAAATGCTATGGGAACTGCAAGGATAGATGAAATGGATGCAGGTGCAATAATAGGTGATGTAAATGTAGAGCGATATATTCCAGCAGGAAACAGAGCATATAGATTTATTGGGTCAACTGTTTCTGGACCGACTGTATTTGATAGTTGGCAAGAAGGAGGAGCAAATGATCCAGGTTTTGGTACTCATGTTTCAGGAACTGTAGGTACTGCTGGAACGGTTAATGCTACTACAGGGCATGATGAAACCTTGTCTGGCGCACAAAGCATGTTTCTATGGAATGCAGGTACTCAAGCTTGGGCTGGAGTTTCAAATACAAGAACAGAAGTATTAAATGCTGGAACTTTTTACAGAATGCTAGTAAGAGGCGATAGAACTACAGATCTTTCAAATGACGCATCTGTGCCTGCTGCAACTACATTAAGGGCAACGGGAACTTTACAACAAACTGCATATACTGTTACCCCTGGTATTGCATCAGGCCAGTTTTTTACTTTTGCAAATCCATATCAATCAAAACTAGACATGTCCACTTCAGCTACTGGTACAGCAGTTGATATGTATTATTGGGATCCTACATTAGGGATGTTTGGTGATTATGTAGCCATAAATGTTGCTACAGGATCAAATACTGCAGGAACAGCAACTAATGTGCTTGAACCTGGACAAGCGGTCTTTTTCAGAGATAATTCTGGTGCTTCGGTAGTTTCTGTAAGTCAATCAGATAAAACCCCAGGAACTTCTAATGCGGCTGTCTTTAATACAAGTAACCTACAACAAACACTGAGATTAAAGCTTTATCAAACTTCACGATATAATAATAACCTTACAGAAAGTGATGGTTTGTATATTGATTTTGCTGCAGGACATAATCTTAATCTAGATGGAGCAGATGCAGTAAAATTAAATGGTGCAAACACAAATATATCAATAGCAAAAAATATAGGAGAATTCTATGAAGTAGAAAGAAGACCTTTGCCTACATCAAATGAAACTGTACCTCTAGCTATTTCTAATTATCTTTCAGATAATTATACAGTAGTGGCTACATTAGATGCATTACCAGGGGTTACTGCGTATTTTAAAGATAATTTCACTGGCAATCTAACACCTATTAGGCAAAATGCAAGCACTGCTATTAACTTTACAGTAGATGTAAGTAATGCTGCGAGCATGGATTCAGCAAGATTTGAAATCGTGTTTGAAGTTGTAGTTCTAAACACTGGTGATATTTCATTTAGTGAAGGAATAAAAGTATATCCTAATCCTGTGGATGGTGATGAACTTCACATCTCAATAGGAGCTGCAATTGAAGGTGATATTCAAATTACTTTAGTAAATACTTTAGGGCAGCAAGTCATTTCTAAAGTTTATAAAGGTATTGCCACTGAAGTTATTACCTTGAATAATTTATCACAATTAGAAAAAGGATTGTATATTGCAACTATTAGTAACGGAAGAAACACAGTTGCTAAAAAGCTAATTTTAAACTAACTTTAACCTCAAAATAAGAATACAATGAAAAATCTCAAATTAACACTACTAATCGGCATGTTAATGGTTGCAACTACATCTTTTGCTCAAGGCGGCCTGGATGCAATTGCTTTCGATAGTGAATTGTCCGATACTCCTCTACCTGGTATCGCACTTGCAATTATAACTGCTATAGGAATAGGTGTTGTAAAATTACGAGCAAAAAAATAGTAACAATATATTCATATGAAATAGGGGAGTCTTAAATGTGATTCCCCTTTTTTTTTTCGCTTTCGCGAAAGCGAAATGTTCAAATTGATATTATATGTACTTAAACTATTTAAGCCATTTTTAATGATATACTTTTAAAGTTAATAAACTAAGTGAAGAACTGTTGCTTTCATTAAGCATAGATCTTATTTTTACCTAAAATTTTTAGAATGGCAGACGATAAAGAAAAAGAAGCAAAATTAAAGGCATTAAAACTTACTTTAGATAAGTTAGACAAGGCTTATGGTAAGGGTACTGTCATGAAAATGGGAGATCGTCAGGTAGTTGAAGTAGATTCTATTTCAACAGGATCATTAGCCCTAAATGCTGCTCTAGGAGTAGGAGGATATCCACGTGGTAGAGTGATTGAGATATATGGTCCAGAATCTTCAGGAAAAACGACGCTTACCTTACATGCTATTGCAGAGTGTCAAAAGTCTGGAGGAATTGCAGCGTTTATAGATGCAGAACACGCTTTTGATAGGTTTTATGCTGAGAAATTAGGTGTGGATTTAGATAATTTGATTATTTCTCAACCTGATAATGGTGAGCAAGCATTAGAGATTGCCGATAATCTAATAAGATCTGGAGCTATTGATATCATTGTTATTGATTCTGTAGCAGCACTTACTCCTAAAAGTGAAATTGAAGGAGAGATGGGAGATAGTAAAATGGGCTTGCACGCTCGTTTAATGTCTCAGGCGCTTAGAAAGCTTACTGGTTCTATCTCAAAGACGAATTGTACTGTAATTTTTATCAACCAGTTGCGTGAAAAAATAGGTGTAATGTTTGGTAATCCTGAAACAACTACCGGAGGTAACGCTCTTAAATTTTACGCATCTGTAAGATTAGATATAAGAAGGTCCACGCAAATTAAAGATAGTAGCGGCGCTGTTTTGGGTAACAAAACACGTGTTAAAGTGGTAAAGAATAAAGTAGCTCCACCTTTTAGAATGGCAGAATTTGATATTATGTACGGTGAAGGTGTTTCTAAGTTAGGAGAAATTATCGACCTAGGTGTTAACTATGAAATAGTAAATAAGGCTGGATCTTGGTTCTCTTATGAAGACACTAAGTTAGGTCAAGGCCGTGACTCTGTAAAAACCATTTTAAAGGATAATCCTGATCTAGTTGAAGAATTAGAAACAAAAATAATGGCGGCTATTAAAAGTGTGAATGAATAATTAAACACCTTAAGCTTAATTATAAACCGCTATCATTCTTTGGTAGCGGTTTTTTTTTAAAATATTACGCAACCTTTTTATAAATGTTGCATCTAATAAGTATAATTAAAAAGATATATGAAAATTAAAATTGCTATAACAAGTCTATTATTAGTATTGTTATTTCAAAGTTGCAGTCTTGATGATGGAGAAGGGTCTATTGTAAACTATCAAGCATTACCGGTGTTAGAAGTAGAAGTGCCGCAGTCATTTACCTTTGGAGAAGTTCATAGTATTCCTGTAATATTTGAATATACCAATAGTTGTCAAACATTTGCAGGTTTTGAGGTGACTTCTAACTTGAATGAAAGAGTTATAACTGTAGTTGCTTCAGTAACTGATAGAGGCTGTGAAGAGGAGCTGGTAAGGACGCAACAAAGTCTTAACTTTTTGGCAGCGAGTAATGGTTCGTACATTTTTAAATTCTTTACAGGTGTTGATGATAATGATGAACCTATGTATTTAGAATATACTATACCTGTTGAAGAATGATTGAACTTTAAAATGTGATCTATAAAGAGGTTATTAATTCATGTAAAAAAAATGATCGTAAAGCGCAAAGAGAGCTGTATGAAACTATCTCACCTAAGCTTTACGCATCGTGTTTGAGATATGCTCCTAATGAAGCTGAGGCAAAAGACATTTTACAAGACTCCTTTATAATCATTTTTAAAAAGATAGATCAATTCAACTTTACAGGATCGTTTGAAGGATGGTGCAAAAGAATAACTGTGAATACGGCTTTACAAAGGTATCGTTCTACAAAAGTTTATGAATTAGTAAATGAAGATCAAATAAAAGATGAAGAGTCTATAGAAATAGAAGAGTATAATGATGTGCCTTTAGATCGTTTGCTTCAAATGATACAGAATTTACCAGACAGATATAGATTGGTCTTTTCTATGTATGCTCTAGATGGATACAGTCATAATGAAATAGCAGAGATGATGAATATCAGTGTTGGGACTTCAAAATCAAATCTGGCTCGGTCAAGAAAGCATTTGCAAGAAATGGTAAAAACATGGCGAGAAGTAAATAATTCTACCGCTAGTTAAATATGAGTGATAAAAGAAATATAGATAGGTTTTTTCAAGAAAAATTTAAAGATTTTGAGGTGCAGCCACCTTCAAATGTTTGGAATGCAATAGATAAAGAGCTTGATCAAAAGACCGATCGTAAGGTAATTCCGCTGTGGTGGAAGTTTGCTGGTATCGCTGCGGTATTAGCGATCTTATTCTCGTCTATTTATTTAGGTTTAGAGAATAATGATTCAATAAAGTCACAACCCTATGTAAACATAGATAGAGATGTTAACGATGATAACATCTCAAGTAAGAGTTCAAGTAACGACACTGTAAAACAGCTTCTACCTGATGGCAAACATAAGAAGTTAAATAAAAATCAATTAGTAACTGAAGATTCTAGGATAGGAAAAGACTTTTGGGGCAATGTAAACAAAGAGTCAAATATTAACACTAGTACAAATAATCCTACGAAAGAAAGTAATTTGATAACTTCTAGTGAAGGACCTTCAGATACTAATAGTAGCAGTGAATCAAATAAAGGTCAAACTAATCACAATTCACCTCATGATAAGCCTAAATATCAAATTGGTATCGCTCAAAATGAGAATAAAATTAACAAACCTACAAACCAAACTGATATAAAAGAACAGGTGAGCTCACCTGAAAACTCATCTAATACCGGTGTAGCAGCAAGCGATGGAAACAATTCTAAAACAAAACTAATTGAAGGAAAGAATAGTTTACTAGATAAAGATAGAGAACTCATAGATAATGCGGTAGTAGCAGTAGATAGTACTAATAAAAGCCTACCTACATTAGAACAAATTGCGGCTCAAGAAAAGAAGGAAGACAGTATTAAAAATAATGTCTTCAAAGGAAAATGGGCAGCAAGTACGCAAGTGGGACCTGTATATTCAAACAGCCTGAGCGGTAGCGCTGTAAATAATGAGGTAGCAAATAACGATCGCAATGCAGGTTTTAATTTAAGCTATGGTATAGGATTGAGTTATGAATTATCACCGCGTTTAAGTGTTCGTACAGGAATTAATCAAGTTAACATGAGCTACAGTACTCAAGATATAAATTACCAATTAAATTTTGGTATTGCGTCTAGAGGTAATTTGGTGGCTGGTCAAACTTATAGTGCTAGTGCAGTACGTAATGCGTTGCCTTCTAATAGTATTGTAGCAAACGATGCACTACAAGCTGCATCTGTCACGCAAGAATTTACTAGCGGGCAGTTTCAAGGTATCAAAGGAGAGCTTTCACAACAATTAGGCTACTTAGAGGTTCCGTTAGAATTAAAGTATAGTTTACTTAATAGAAAGCTTAAAATAAACGTTTTAGGCGGTATGAGTGCCCTATTTCTCACTTACAATGTGGTCGCAGTTCATAATTCTGGAGAAAGGCTTGAGCTAGGAGAAGATTCTAATTTTAATAGCTTTAACCAGAGCGCAAACTTTGGGTTAGGACTCGGTTATGATTTTACAAATCAATTAGGCGCTTTTATTGAGCCTACATTTAAATATCAATTAAACGCATTAAGAAATAACGTCGCTGACTTTAGACCTTATACTATAGGGATTCAGAGCGGTGTGACGTATAAGTTTTAAATCGCTGACTATCATTGTGCGTCAGTAAAGATTTCTCGTGAAAAAGGAAAAGAAGAATATTGAGGTTGGTTATTATAACTCAATTATTTGCAATGATGATGAGAAGCCGTTCCAGTGCCATGGAGCGGTTTTTCTATTTTAAGCCTTTTCTAGAGAATGTAGAATGATATTTCTTACGCTTTCGCGAAAGCGTGCCTTATCACCAGCCACATCCATACCTTTAGTATCAATAGGCGTATGAGTCGTAGCCCTCATAATGCCCGGGCTACCCATAAAAAAGTGAAAGGGAAAACGTTTTTTATTATCGTGTAAGGTGATAGGAAGCAACGGTATTTGATGCTCAATAGCTAGCCTAAAAGCACCATCCTTAAAAGTGTCTAGTACAACCTCATAATCATCAGGAACTCCACCTTCAGGAAATATACAGATTCCTACACCGTCTTGCATACGTTTTCTAGCTCTATCAAAAACCTCTTTACGGCTTCTAGGGTTCTTGCGGTCTACAAGAATACAAGTTCGTTTATAGAAAAAACCGAAAATAGGAATTTTTGCCAGCTCTTTTTTACCTACAAACACAAACGGATTTCTAGAGATAAGGAGCATCATCATAATATCTGTCATGCTGGTGTGATTTGCTACGAGCATATAACTTTGTCCCTTATCCATTTTCTCTTCTCTTTTTATGACCGGCCAGAAGCCCATTCCATAAATAATAATAGCAGCCCAAATGCGGGCAACTTTAAAAAACAAATGGTAGGTCTTTTCTGAAATGGTGAGAAGTACTAATAATGGGAAAAGAATAATAATAGGAACGCCCATCAGTATGTAAAACCATACTCTGTATAAAGGCATTAATATGTAGCGTACCCATTTCAAGTCTTCAAAAATAGTAGAAAATACTTCTTAAACAATGTATTAAACATAGTTCTAATGATTATTAAAAGTTATGACTATCTCGTTTTATAAAGCATATTTTCTTAATCATTAGGTGATAGTTATAATCAGTTAGTATCTTTGAAATTCAATAAAAAATAATGGCTAGAATACTTACTGGTGTACAATCAACAGGTACACCACACTTAGGAAACCTTCTCGGTGCAATATTACCAGCGATAAAAATGTCTACAGATGAGAAAAACGATTCTTTTCTTTTTATTGCAGACATGCATTCCCTTACTCAAATAAAAGATGGAGAGTTATTAAGAGAGAATACCTACTCAACTGCAGCGGCATGGCTTGCTTGTGGTCTAGATATAAGTAAAACAGTTTTTTACAGACAGAGTGATATTCCTCAAGTTACAGAGTTAAATTGGTATTTAGCTTGTTTTTACCCTTATCAAAGGTTAACACTAGCACATAGTTTTAAGGATAAATCAGATCGCTTAGGAGATGTAAATGCTGGACTATTTACTTATCCTATGCTTATGGCGGCAGATATTCTTTTGTATGATGCAGAGTTAGTACCTGTAGGTAAAGATCAAATGCAACATATAGAAATTACTAGAGATGTAGCAGGTAGATTTAACCATCAAATGGGAGAAACCTTTATTGAACCTCAGGCTGAGGTGCAAAAAGATTCTATGCTAGTTCCAGGAACTGATGGTGAAAAGATGAGTAAGTCCAGAGGTAATATTATTGATATTTTTCAGTCAGATAAAAAATTACGTAAACAATGCATGTCTATAGAAACAGACAGCACACCTCTTGAAGAACCTAAAAACCCAGATACTTGTAATGTATTTGCTTTATACAAATTGATCGCACCAGAGCAAAAAATTCAGGAAATGCGCAATAATTATGAGGCAGGAAATTACGGTTATGGCCATGCAAAGCAAGCTCTCTTTGAAGCTATTTGCGAGCGTTTTAAAGAAGCTCGAGAGCGTTATGAGCATTTAATGGATAACAGACATGAATTAGACATGGCTCTAGAAGAAGGAGCGTTTAAAGCACGTCATATCGCAAATGATGTTTTAAAACGTGTGCGCTCTAAAGTGGGTTATTAAACCATCCTAAATTTTCAATAAAAAAGCCTGTTAATCGCTAACAGGCTTTTTTTATAAAACTATGTCTTTACTATATCATCGTGGTAGACTTAACTAAGCAAAAAGCCCAGTCATCTCTGCATCAATTTTATTGATGATCCCTCCTAGATCCTCTGGATTGTTTACAAAATCGATGTTGTCCACGTCTATAATCAATAGATTGCCTTTTTCATAACCATGAATCCATGCTTCATAACGCTCGTTGAGGCGGCTTAGGTAATCGATAGAGATGCTATTTTCATAATCGCGACCACGTTTGTGAATCTGGTTCACAAGATTAGGAATTGAGCTACGCAAGTAAATCAGTAAATCTGGTGCAGCCACAACTCCTTCCATAAGGTCAAATAAAGAGCTATAGTTATCATAATCTCTTTGAGATAGCAATCCCATAGCATGAAGGTTAGGAGCAAAGATGTTTGCATCTTCATATATCGTACGGTCTTGAATAATTTTCTTACCGCTCTCTCTTATATCAAGTACCTGACGGAAGCGACTGTTCAAAAAATATACCTGCAAATTGAAAGACCAGCGCTCCATATCAGTATAAAAATCTTCAAGATATGGGTTCTCTAAAACGTCTTCAAATTGAGGAGTCCATTTGTAATGTTTGGCAAGTAATTTTGTGAGTGTTGTTTTTCCAGCACCTATATTTCCAGCGACCGCTATATGCATCTTTAATTCTTAATGGGGTTGATTGAATAAACGTCCACACGTTTACCGTGCCAAAGATAAAGTTTTCCGCCCTTTAGATAAAGGGATTTAACGTCCTTTTCTTCTATATCGATGGTGTTGATCTCGCTTTCGCGAAAGCGGTATTCCTTATCCATCTTCATTACCTTAATACTATTTTCTTTGATAAAAACCAGCGTCTCAAAATCATAATCTACGAACTTTACACCAGCAATAGAAAGCGTTGCAGTTTTACTACCGTAGGAATTATAAGTCTCGATATGTTTATCACTAATAACATGACAAAAATTATAATCGCTTAGAAACTGGGTGACATTATCTTTTAAAACAGCGGTGCTTATCAAGGTTCTATCATTAATGTAATCGTATAGTTCTAATCTATTTTTATCTAAATCATGCAGCCAGAAGCGTCTTTCTCCAGCGAGTCTAGCATGTTCAAAAAAACGTGATGGTTGTAACTCGTTTAATAATATGCGTTGCCGCTCATTAAGTCTATTATCTAGAATAACAATAGTTTGAGTGTCTTTATAAAAGAGTAATATTTTTAAAGGATTGATCAAATCTACCTCAGTAAGATCGCCTAGTTGTACATCATAGAACTGTTGAGTGATCTGACCATTCTTTTTAAAGAACACATTATCCTTACCGTAATAAACAGCTTCAAAATCATCAACTCCATAGAACAAATCTGCATTTAAAATAAAACCTTGATCAGTCTTTTGAGCAAAAGCAACACTACTAAGAAAAACAATTAAATAAAGCCATTTCATAAAAAGCAAATTACAATTATGAAACGGATTTTTAATAGCTATCTTATAAATAAGCGTATAGATGCCTTTTTATCCACCTATATCTGAAATATGAATTTAAAATATAAAACTATTATGGTGCGATGAGTTTATAACCGTAACCTCTCACGTTTACTATTTCCAGCTGATCATCTTGAGCGATTTTCTTCCTGAGTTTAGTTATAAAAACATCCATACTTCGTCCTGAAAAGAAGTCATCATTACCCCATAATTTTTTAAGAATAAAAGTACGATCAAGCACTTTATTCTTTTTTAGAACAAGGTGATAAAGTAAGTGAGCTTCTCTATGTGTGAGTTTAGTCACTTCATCTTTGTAAGTAAGTTGTTGCTTTGGGAAATTAAAAGAATATGCTCCTAACTCATAAATAGCTGCTGTTTTTTGAACTGTCTGTCTACTCAGTAAGTTTTCAATGCGCACGATCAACTCTTCCATAGAAAAAGGTTTCTTGAGATAATCATTACCACCTACGTGAAATCCTTCTAGAACATCTTCTGTTTGAGATTTTGCAGTTAAAAAGATGATAGGAATTTCCTCATTCTCAACACGTATTTTCTTTGCAAGTTCAAAGCCGTCTAGCTGTGGCATCATTACATCTAGTACTAAAATATCTGGCTGTTTTTCATGAAAAGCGTCTAGAGCAAGAGCGCCATTTACTTTATGTCGTACCTTAAAGCCTCTGGTTTCTAAACTTTCTTTAACTATCATTCCTAGTGCTGGTTCATCTTCGGCAAGGATGATATCGATCGTATTCTTATTCATAAGGCAGTATGATTTTAAATGTAGTTTGTGGCTGTGCAACAGCAATAATGCTACCATTGTGCTTTTCAATGATAGACTTTGTATAAAATAAACCTATTCCAAAACCTTTTACATCATGGCGGTTTCCTTTTCCTACGCGATAAAATTTATCAAATATCAACTTAGCATCTTTATTACTCAAGCCATTGCCACTATCAGTAACTATTAATTGAATCGTATCAGAATTTTTAGTCAAGGTGATATCTACTTGATCACCGCCATATTTAATAGCATTATCTATGAGGTTATTAATAGCATTTTCTAAGTGAAAAGCATCAGCCATTAGGGTTACTTCTTGATCTGGTTTATGAAAAGATATGGTTTTTGAGGTTTGATTTTGATGTTTTGCAACAATTGTTTCAATCAGTTCTGTAATTTCTAGGCTGCTCTTTTGAAGCATTAATTCTTTACTATCAAGAGTTGCGGTCTCTAGAATCCGCTCCACCATACCGTTAAGTTTTACTAGTTGATCGCGCCCCATACTTAAATACCTGTCGGTTTTACTTAGATCTCCACTGTTAGTAAAACTTTGTACACCTTCTAGAGCTGCACTTGCTGTTGCAATAGGTGTTTTGAACTCATGAGTAATGTTAGAAATGAGATCGTTTTTCATCTCACCTAAGGCTTTTTGTTTTCTAATAATTTGTAAGAGATAGAACAAACAAAGCACTACAGCTGCAATGAGCAATGCACTTAAAATAATACCTGTAAGATTAAGTCTATAAATAGTAGGAGATAAACCAGAGTAAGAAAGCAACAGCGCATCTCCAGTTTTAAGTAATTCAGAATTTGCTCGTAGGACGTTTTTACCTTTTTCATTAAGCAAATAATTATTTACATCAGTATCAACTATTTCTAGCTTATAATCTACATTCAGTCTTTGTTTTTCAAGATTTGAAACAAAAAGACTATCCATGCGAGCTAGATCCATTTCCTGTTCTTGAATACTAACTACAATTTTACTTGTAAGAGAAGAGATTGTTTCATTAAGATTATTTTGATCAGAGAAAAAGGTTTCCACTTGAAGTTCTTTAAAACTTCCATCTGGCTTTTGAATCTCGTAGTTAGGAAAATTCCATAAATCTTCCATAGGTCTTATTTTGTTTAGACTATCCATGGAGATACCTTTATAAATTCTTATTTCAGATAGATCGCTTGTAACAACATTATCTAAATTGAAACCTCTATAGCCAGAAGCTCTATTGACACTATCAATACGCCTAAATATTTTATCAAACTCAGCTTTTCTATTAGTAGTCTCATCAACGATAATTCCTAAATTATTTCTTTTGATGAGTTGTTCATAATAAACATCTACACTTTGATCTAGACTCAGTTGCAAGTCAGCGACCAGTGCTCTTTTCGATTCCTGAAAATTATTGTAATTCCAGTAAATCTGTATGGCGAGTGTAGTCGCAATAACTACACTTATTAAAATAAGGATAAAATGATATTTCCTATCGTTCATAGTTCAAAGGTGCATTATTCCTATTACAGATGGAACTCGGTTAACAAATATTAACGCATCTTAACTGTGACAACTATAAAAATAGTTGATATTTGAATAGATTAAAAACCAACGGATATGAAAAATTTTAAAAAATCGATATTAGTTTTTATGGTTCTCGCTTTCGCGAAAGCGTACACCGTAAAAGCGCAACAAGAAATTACAGGTATAGCCCACTATCAAAGTAAGATGACCATGGAGAAGCCTGATGATAGCACAGGAATGCAAAAACTCGATCCAGCAATGCGCAAAATGATAGAAGATGCATTGAAAACCGCTGGAGAAGCAGAGTTTACTCTTAAATTTAATCGTGATGAATCTTTGTATGAAAAAGTACAAGTGCTAGAAGCTCCCAAAAAACCTACTAACGGTATGAGTATGACCATACAAATGTCTGGCGGTGGCGATACTTACGGAACAACTTACAAAGACTTAAAAAATCAAACATTTTTAAGAGAAGATAAAATTCAAGGCAAAGAGTTCTTAATAAAAGATAAAATTGAACCATTAAACTGGAAAGTTACTGGAGAGACTAAAATGATAGGAAAGTATCAAGTGATGAAAGCTACTTATACTTACCCTAAAGAAGAGAAAACTGAAGAACAAATAAAGAAAGAAGAAGAGAGCAATAGTCTTTTAAACATGGTTGAAGATAAGGAACGTGTAATTACTGCATGGTTTACGATGCAAATACCGGTAAGTAATGGTCCAGGAATTTATCAAGGATTACCAGGTTTAATTTTAGAATTAAATGATGGCAACACCACAATCTTATGCAATAAGATAGAAATGAATCCAGAAAATTTTGAAATCAAAAAACCTAAAAAAGGTAAAAAAATATCTTTAAAAGATTTTAATGAACTACAAGAGAAGAAAATGAAGGAAATGCAAGAACGCTTTAAAGGAAGAAGAAATGGTGGAGTTTTTATTGAAACCAGAGGTTAAATTTGTTAAAGTTATCTTAAGTTGAAACCTATCCATAATCACAGCGTCTAACCGTTGCAAGACATTATAGTCTACTTAAATTTATAACAACTACAGATGAAAAAATCAATCGTAATTCTTCTTACTATCTTATTTACTGGGCTTGTTCAAGCACAAGAATTTTATGGTGAAGCCACTTATATGTCCAAAACTAAAATGGATATGAGCTGGATGCCAGAAGGTCGTGAAATGTCTCCACAACAAAAAAAGCGTATTGAAGAGCGCATGAAAAAAATGGGAGAGAAAACTTTTGTTCTTAAATTTAATCGCAATGAGTCCACTTATAAAGAGGAAAAAGAACTCGCTGCTCCTAGTCAAGGTCGTGGATGGGGAAACTTTATGGGAACAATGATGGGTGGAGAGAAGTATAAGAATTTAAAAGAAGGCCAGTGGATTGAACAACGTGATATGATGGGAAAAACCTTTCTCATTAAAGATAGCATTCCTAATCTAGACTGGAAGATTACTGGAGAAACTAGAATGATAGGTCAGTATCAGGCTATTAAAGCAACAGCTACTAAAAAGAATAATGAACTAGACTGGTCGTCCTTCAGAAGACGTAGAGGTGACAGCCAGGAAGAAAAGAAAAAAGATAGTCTAGCACTTGCTGAAGGTAAGGTAGATGAGGTTTTTGAGCAGGATCCACAAGTAGAGATCACAGCATGGTTTACGCCACAAATACCAGTACAACATGGTCCTGCTGAATATGCAGGTTTACCTGGATTAATTCTTGAAGTAAGTGCCGGTAATACTACATTACTTTGTAGTAAAATAGTAGTAAACCCAGAAGATAAGGAAGATATCAAGCCAGCAACTAAAGGTGAAGAAACTACTGAAGAAGAATACAACGCTCTTTTCAAAGAAAAGATGAAAGAGATGTCTGAGCGTTTTAGAGGACGTGGTGGACGTGGCGGTGGGCGTAGAGGTTAATCAACTATTTGCCCCATATTTTTAAAAAAAATATTGAATTATCAC
>MAAC01015574.1_pt1 | contig 24307 bp, 27 predicted proteins | sample 1115981 | NCBI WGS metagenome assembly MAAC01 (sample SAMN04961126, study PRJNA320927) | seawater metagenome | isolation source: sample BD02T64 sea water enriched with oil for 64 days | place: USA:Gulf of Mexico | collected 2013-07-27
TAATATTTCATCTAATTGATTAAAACATCCTCTACCGAAAACTACGCGAGGAACCATTGGAAAATTTCTAAAACTCATAGTGTGTTATCTTATTTGCTGCAAAAATATAGAAAGTTTTTGGTTATTGAATAGTATCTAATGCTTTTTGATAATTTTCAAAAAATAAACCAACGTGATAGCCATCAATTAACGCATGATTCACTGTTATTGATACTGGCATTTTTAGTTTGTTTTCTTTTTCTATGAACTTTCCAAATGCCAATCTGGTAATTGAATCACTTACACTATTTTTAGGCTCTTTATGGCCTGTAAAATTCACCCAAGGCAAGGCAGAACAATACACACAATTATCAGAATTAATTGGTGGAAACAGGGCTGTTGAATTTAAAATTCGTTCTTTTTCTTTTTTAAAATCCTGATGAAACTCCGGTAAGCTATCTGAATACTGAATAAATGAAAAGCCAAATGTATTATCTGGCCGCATAATGGTAGCAGACGCATGAATTACATCATAAATTCTAATTTTTTCATCTTCTGTAATTCTATATTTAAAATTCTCAATAGCATTAACTGCTTTCATACATGCATGCAAATACACCACAAAAAACGGAATCTCTTTTTCTTTTGCTGTTTGGTAAGCTACAGTTACATCTACCTCTACTGTAACAGCAAAATAAGGATCTAATAATTGCTTAAAATGCTCGAAATGTTGTTTCCGGTTCCAAGTTTCTATTTCTAAAAATTCCATTAAACAAGTTTCAGTATTTCTGTTATGGATGCAACAGTTGTATAATCCGTTGTAGATTGTTCTCTTACAGAAACTTCTTCATGAGCCCAAGTAGTATGAAAAGGGACATGAATTGCAGAAGCTCCAATCTTTACCAAAGGTAGAATATCCGATTTCAAAGAATTTCCAATCATTAACAATTCATTTGCTTCAATATCTAAATGAGATAGCAGTTTTTTATAATCACTTTCTTTTTTCTCGCTCATCACCTCTATATGATGAAAGTATTGCATCAATCCCGATTTTTCAAGCTTACGTTCTTGATCTAACAAGTCTCCCTTGGTTGCAACAATCAATTTATACTTCCCTTGCAATGCTTTTAACACTTCTTCAACACCTTCTAACAATTCAATTGGTTTTTCTAACATCTCTTTACCAATGTTTAAAATATTGTTAAATAACGCTGGATTTAAATTGTTGTTAGACATCTCTAAAGCACACTCAACCATAGACAACATAAATCCTTTTACGCCATATCCATACAAACCTAAATTTCTTATTTCTGTTTTAAAAAGCTCTTGCTCTATCTTATTTTCAGTTTCGAAAGCTGTTAATAGTTTTGCAAACTGATGTTCTGCATCTCTAAAATACGTTTCGTTTACCCACAAGGTATCATCTGCATCAAAAGCAATTACCTTACAATTTGTATTCATCCATTTAAAATTAAAAAAACCTCATATAAATTATATGAGGTTCTTCTTGTTATTTATTTAAATATTGTTGTGCTTTTATCAAATCTTCAGGTGTATCAATTTCGATACCCATAAAATCTGTTTCCACCATTTTTATTTTCTTCCCGTATTCCAAATAGCGAATACATTCTATTTTCTCTGTTGCTTCTAGTGTGCGCATTGGCAATTTATAAAAATCTAAAATGGCTTGTTTTCTAAAAGCATATACTCCAATATGCTCAAAATATCTAGCTCCTGCGTCTTTATCTCTTGGATAGGGAATTGGAGAACGAGAAAAGTACAAGGCATAATCATTTTCATCTACAATTACTTTTACATAGTTTGGATCTGTAATGTCTTTCCAATCTGTAATTTCTTGCATTAAAGAAGCCAAATCTATTTGCTCTGCATCCTTTCCTTTAAATACTTCCAACACTTTAACCAAAGGTTCTCTTTTAACAAAAGGTTCATCACCTTGAACGTTCACCACAATATCAACATCTAAATGCTCTACTGCTTCTGCAATACGATCAGAACCACATTCGTGTTCTCTGATACTCATCATTGCTTTTCCTCCAAACTTCTCTACTTCTTCTTTAATTATTTCACTATCAGTAACTACATATACATCATCAAAAAGTTCTGTAGCAACGGTAGCTTCATAGGTTCTAACAATTACAGGTTTACCTCCCAAATCTGCCATTAACTTACCCGGAAAACGAGTTGCTCCATAACGAGCGGGAATCATTGCAATAATTTTCATGCTTTATGAATTTTATTCTTTAACTGAGATTCCTGCTTACGCAGGAATGACACTAATTTATAGTACTGATTTAATTGCTGCAACCATATTTGCCGCTCTTTCGTTCAATTGCTCTTCAGTCCATGACAATTTAATTAAACAAGAAATATTTCTTGAAATGATATCATCTGACTGTGGAAATTCAGTGGTGTTTAAATCTTGCATTCCATTTACTATCTGATCTGATAAGGGAAATAAAGAAACTTGGTCTTTCAAATGATTCCATTTACGCACATAATGCCAATCATTTTCGAAATAATTCCAATATGCATCTACTCCGTGTTCTTTAAAAGCTTTTACTACTTTATCTGTCAACTCTTTTGTTGGCATAAAGAATGATAAGAACCCTGCACTATCTCCAGCTTCATCTGGAATTCTTCTAAAAGAAACTTCTGGAATTGCTCTTAAGGCGTCTTTTAATACTTTTTTATTTTTTCGTTGTGTCTCTACAAACCCATCTAATCTTCTCACTTGTGCCAATCCAACAGCCGCATTTAATTCTGATATTCTAAAATTATATCCTAAAAACGGATGCGATTCTGCTCCTCTATCATTACCTACATGATCGTGACCATGATCAGTGTAATGATCTGCATTTACAGCAAGGCTTGGATTATTGGTAACCATTGCTCCACCTTCACCACATGTAATTGTTTTTACATAATCAAAAGAAAAACAACCTGCATCTCCAATAGTTCCTAGTTTTTTTCCTTTATAAGAAGCTCCAATTGCCTGACATGCATCTTCTAATAAGATTAAATTATGTGTGTCACAAATCGCTTTCAACGCATCCAAATCTGCCATAGAGCCACACATATGAACTGGCATTACTACCTTTGTTTTTGGTGTGATTGCAGCTTCAACAGCTTTAGGGTCTAAAGTAAGTGTGTCGTCAATTTCAACTAAAATTGGTGTTGCTCCAGCCGCTAAAATAGATTCAAAACTTGCTACAAAAGTAAATGTTGGCATAATTACCTCATCTCCTGCTCCAACTCCTAATACAGCCAAGGCAACATTCAAAGCCGTGGTTCCACTACTTGTTAATTGCGCATATTTTACGCCTAAGTTATCTTGTAATTCTTGTTCTAACTCTTTTGCTTTCCAATGTCCGTTTCTAGCACCATCAAATCCATAACGCATTAAAACGCCACTTTCTAAAACGTCGTTTACTTCTTTGCGTTCAGCATCTCCAAATAATTCAAATCCTGGCATTCTTTTAGTTTTTTTAATCGCAGGGCGATAGCCCAACTGGGTTTAATTCCCCAACGCTTGTGTTGAAATAAAAAAGGAATTTTATATTTGACACATATCCGTGGGTTAAGCTTATTTATTATAAAGCATCAAAGATAAAGAATTAATCCTATTTTTTATTACTGAAAGAAATCAGAATCTTTAAAAAAAATTAACATTAATTTTATTTTCAGAATCTGCTCTATATCAATTTATTTACTACATTTGACATAGATGAAAGAACTACTTTACATATTATCGACTCTAAAACAATTGATTAACACCATTAATTGTTCACCGTTTTTTATGCAACGCAATTTAAAGACGCAAGAAATTAATGTCTATACAAAACAAAGTACCTATCATCGTTTACGAAAGAAATAAATTTATTTTATCTACATAAACTCAAAAAGGTGCTTTTAACAAAAAGCACCTTTTTTTTATACCCAATTATTAATTTTAAACCATAGTCAAATGAAAACTTTACAAATCTTAAAAGGTATTTCCAATCACCAATACCGAATGTTATTAGTCTTTATTAATATTCTTTTTATCGACCCCGAACCTATAGGCATCTTAAACACTTAAAACATCATGAAAAATAATAACATATCTCAACACAATGCTTCTTTTAAATTTGTTGTAAGTAAAGGACAAGTAAACAAAAAGAAGAATTTAAAAACATCAATTCTTTATGATAAAGTAGCGCTCTCTGCTAATCTATCTGTAAATCCTTACAAAAACATTTTGATTACAACTCCAAAAACATTTGATCTCAATTTTATCCAAAATGCCTCTCTGAATGATGAAATTATTGTTGAAAATAAGATTCAGAAATTAAACGACACCGAATTAAAATTGTGTGTGGTGGTGCTAAAAAAGAATAAAGATTACAACGATATAATTTGTAAAGCCGTATTTGGCTATCATTTTAAATCAGGATTGTAGTCTATTAATACATTATGCGTGTCATTTCGAAATGAATCTTTATGCACCATTCGCTTTATACCTTAATTCGAAATGGCATTTTAATTATCGAATATAAACTTCTAATAGTTCTGAGCTTGTTGTAGCATCAATTGCAAACTCTTTAATACTAGCTGGAACTAATATGGTTTCTCCCTGTTGTAATTTTTCTTGTTGATTTTGATACTTAAATGCTACCTCCCCTTTTACACACATATAAATAACAAATGAATCTTTGTCTGTGTGGTCAATTTGAATATTCTTTGTAATAGGTAAAACATTTGTGGTGAAATAAGGACATGAAACTATTTCTGAAGCCACATTCTCTTTCTTTATATATTCAGTTTTATACGAATCTTGCACTTTATACTCAATAGCATCTAGAGCCTCTTCTGTATGCAAATCTCTAAAAGTTCCGTCTGGGTTTGGCCTATCCCAATCGTAAATCCTATAGGTTACATCTGATGTTTGTTGAATCTCTGCCAATAATACTCCGGCTCCAATTGCATGCACTCTACCTGTAGGAATAAAATATACATCACCTTCTGAAACCTCATCTACATTTAAAACAGCTAACAATGTTTTATTTTCTAGGTTCTTTACATATTCTTCTGAGGTAACTTCTTTTTGAAAACCTACTATTAAATTTGCTTTTTCATCTGCTTGCAACACATACCACATTTCTGTTTTCCCAAAAGAATTATGACGCTCTTTAGCCAATGCATCATTTGGATGTAACTGTATACTTAACGCTTCTTTTGCATCAATAAATTTAATCAGTAGCGGGAATTTCTCACCAAAATGAGTATACACAGATTCACCAACTAAATCACCTTTATACGCAGCAATTAATTCTTTTAAATCTTTTCCTTTTAAATCACCATTAGCAACAATTGAAGTATCGCTTTCTACATCAGAAATCTCCCAACTTTCACCAATATTAACTTTAGTAGAATTCTTATTTAAAAGGTGGATTAATTTTTCTCCTCCCCAAATTTTTTCTTTTAGGATTGGTTCGAATTTTAAAAGCTGATTGATTTTCATAATACTATTTTTTGAAGCTTTACAAAACTACAATGAAAATTAGATTATAATCTGTAAAATACAAATTAATTAACTTTTATATATCTTTAAAAAATAAACCAATAAACAACTTATTAAAATTATGAAATTTAAAAGGCTATTCTTTTTCGCAATTACATGCACGCTTTTAAGTTGTAACAGTACCATTAATTGTAAAATTGAAACTACTGAAGGAACCATAGAAATAGAATTATACTCGAATAAAGCACCAATTACTGTTGCCAACTTTTTAAAATATGTGGATGCTGGTTTGTACACCAACTCTTCTTTCTTTAGAGTTACAACAGCAGAAAACGAGATTACACGAGACATTAAAATAGAAGTAATTCAAGGTGGAAATCTCTCTAAAGAAAAAGACTATGCTCCTATTGAAATTGAAACCACTGAAAAAACCGGAATTCTACATAAAACAGGAACACTCTCTATGGCTAGAAGTGGGCCAAACACTGCAACAAGTAGTTTCTTTATTTGTATCAATGAACAACCAGCATTAGATTTTGCAGGTAAAAGAAACCCTGATGGTTATGGTTTTGCTGCTTTTGGAAAGGTAACTAAGGGATTGGATATTGTTAAAAAAATTCAGTCTGGAAGAAATAAAAATCAACGCTTACTTAAACCAGTTCTTATCAACTCAATTAAAAGAATTAACCAATGATTACTTTCTTTCGCAACATACGTCAAAAATTAGTTTCAGAAAATAAAACTGCCAAATACCTAAAGTATGCTTTAGGAGAAATCGCATTGGTTATGATTGGTATTTTATTAGCTATGCAAATTAATAACTGGAATCAAAACCGATTGCATAAGAACGAATTCAATAATATTTTAGAAACCATCAATCAAGATTTAAAACGTGATACCTTAGTAGCTGGGTCTTTAATAAAGTACTACACACAAATAGAAAAAAGTAGTATGAAAATCATCAATAAAAAAGTAAATAGAAATAATTACAAAAAGCACCCTGAAGTAAGAAGCTTGGTAAGCAGATATCGCTCTTTTACAATACAAACAAAAGGTTTTGAAATGGTAAAAGATTATAGTTCTAAGAACGAAATTAGAAACGATTCAATATTTACTACCATCTCACAATTTTATATGCCTTTTTTAGAAATTATTGATGACAGTAATGGTTTTGTTAAAAAAGAAGTGTTGACTAATATTGATACTTATAAAAAATACGATTGGTATGTAGATTGGACTTTAGGTAAATTTACACCAGAAATGATTATCTATTTTACCGAAAGTGAAGAATATAGAAAACAAGTAGCGTCTCATAATTTATTGGCTGGTAAAAACCATTTGCTATTTATTAATGCGTACAAAGACAATGCTATTAAGTTAATCACTTACATAGATAACTATTTACAAAAAGAAAACTAAATGGACGGGTTTAATATTGTTTTAATAATTGCTATCATCTTATTTGCTCGATTAGGTGTACGTTTATACATTGGATATCAAAAACATAAAAAAGACAATTAACAAACACTTACATACATATTACTATCTATTTTTTTACTCACCAGAATAAGTCACAAAATTTCTAGGCGTTTCATACAATGTAACAGAAATCTCTAATGTAGCTCTAATTTTTGCTCTTAGTTTATTGTAAATAACAACAGCAATATTTTCTACTGTCGGATTTAAATTCTTGAATTCTTCTACCTCTACATTTAAATTTTTATGATCAAATGCTTCTTCTATCTCACTTTTTATCAACTCACGTAAAATAGATAAATCCATCACAAAACCAGTTATAGGGTCAATCTCTCCTGTTACAGAAACGGTTAAGTCATAATTATGTCCGTGATAATTCGGGTTGCTACATTTGCCAAAAACTGTTGCATTTTTTTCATCAGACCAAGCCGGATTAAACAATCTGTGAGCAGCATTAAAATGTGCTTTTCTATGGGCAGTAATTCTAGGCATTTGCTAAACGGGTGTAATATTCTTTAAAAATAATAGTAAACCAAGCAGTATACACTTCTGGGTTTACTTCCATATCAACTTTCACTTCTTTTAATGTCATCCATTTAAAAGCTTCAACCTCTTCTTTATTTACAATTGGATCTTCGTTGTATTTACCAACCATAACATGATCTAATTCGTGCTCTGTTAATCCATTTTCAAACGGTGCTTTATAAATAAAAGAAAACACTTCTTCCAACTCACACGTAAAACCCATTTCTTCTTGTAATCTGCGTTTTCCTGCTTGTAAAGAAGTTTCTCCATTACGTTGATGTGAACAACAAGTATTTGTCCATAATAAAGGTGAATGGTATTTATCTGCTGCTCTTTGTTGCAATAATAACTCTCCTTTATCATTAAATGTAAATACTGAAAAAGCTCTGTGCAACACTGCTTTTTCATGTGCTTCCATCTTGGCCATTAAACCAATTTGATTGTCATTAGTATCAACTAAAATAACTTGCTCTTCTACCATAAAACAAATGTAACAAAATCAATTATCTTTGCAATTAAATAACTTTAATTAATAAAATGAAAAGCATTCAACTATTCTTAAGTATTGCCATTGTTTTTATACTGACAAGCTGTAAAGAAGAAAAAACAAAAACAGTACTTCAGCCAAGTAAGAAAGTTGAAATTACCCCAATTAAGAAAGTTGAAAAATCTTGGGATAGTTTAAAGCGTCATAATGTAGAAGCTTTTTTTACTGAATATGAAAAAACGAATAAAGAAACAAAAGTTCTTATTAAAACAATTTATGGAAATATAAAATTACGTTTGTATACTGATACTCCTATTCATAGAGCTAACTTTATTTTCTTAACTAAAATAGGGTATTTTGACACCACAGTTTTTTACAGAGTCGCTAAAGATTTTGTAATTCAAGGCGGAAACTCTGATGAATACGACACCATGAAACAACGACACAAATATGGTAATTACTTAATAAAACCAGAATTTAGATCGAACAGAAAACACAAATATGGCGCTTTGGCTGCTGCAAGACATTGGGAAAACAACCCAAATAAGCTGTCGAGTCCATTTGAATTTTATATGGTACATAGCCGCAATGGAGCACATCATTTAAACAACGAACACACTGTTTTTGGTGAAATTATTTCAGGTTTTTCTACAATGGATAAAATAGCGAAAGTAAAAACAGATATAAAAGAATGGCCTGTAGTAGATATTAAAATGACAATAGAAGTTATTGAGTAATATGAACTAGTGGTTAGTGGTTAGTGGAATTTAAAAAATCAATTTAACTAATTACAAATCAAAATGGGTAATAACTATACAACTTTAAACCTTTACAATTTTTTCACTTTGTAACTTTACAACTAATGCACCCCATCTACATTAAATTTAACTGTTTTTAATTGGTTCTTCTTTTCAACAGAAATTGTCCAAACTACATACCCCATGTCATCTACAATTTCTAATTGTGGTACTCCAGTACTTCTACTAGAACTAATTTCTGAAATAGTAATTGCTTCAGAAACTGCACCATTCTTAGAAACTCTTTTACATCTCAAATATGAATTATTCTCATCAGATTCCATATAACTCACCAACACTTCATCATCATTAATAAATGCAACATCTACTCTACCGATTGCATTTATATCGTTTAAAACGATTGGGCTTTTAAATGCATCTTTTTCTAAAAACGAGACTTTTACTTGTGGTTTCTCATCTGCCGCAGTAAACCAAGCAGTGACCGTATTTATCTTATTAGAAACAACTTTTGGTCCATTTACTGGACAGCCATTTATTTTCCAATTGTCGTTAAAAACTGGTATTGGAGCTGACCAAACAGTATCCCTTTTTTGAGAAAAATAAATGTCTCTAATTTCTTGGTTACTTCTATCTCTAAAAACAATCATTGGTCCGTTTTGAGTCATTGTAATTGATGTTTGACAACAATCGCAAGTTCTTGCATCTAATTGAGTTTCGTTAAAAATGGTTCCATTACTAGAAACTTCTGCAACTCTTATGGTCATCGCTTTGTGATGACTGTTTTTCATTTCTTTTACTGTATTTCTACCATCTAACCAAGTAATTAAAAACCCATCCTTTTCATTCGGAATTACACTAACAAAACCATGTTCTGCCTCCATACCGTCTGTGTTCAATAAAAAATTCTCCCTGATAATTTCTCCATTCAGTTTTCGAAGATTCAACACAATATCATAGGTGTATGTTCCTGAAGCTGATTTTCGCAAATGGCTCGTTAACAAAACATCCCCGTTTGTAGCATTTGCAGGAAAATCTGCCCAGTTTACAAACCAATCGTTTCCAGATGTAATGGTTGTTGGTGTATTCCAAGCATCATTTTCTAATTGAGTATACAATAAGGTTGCTTCTTTTCCCCAAATAGAGTTCACCCAAGAAAGCGATACTTTTCCATCTTGCGCTACTAAGTTTGGTTCAGCATTATTAATTCCAAATTCAAAAGGAATCTCAGTAATTACCAGTTCTTTTTTTGAACAACTTGCTAGTATTACTACTAAAATCAATATACTTAATTTCTTCATTTGATATTCTTTAATTTGTGTATCATTTTTTCCGAACTCCATTCAACAGCTCCAATAATTTTATCTGCTTTTTCTCCTTTTTCATTATAAACAAAAGTCGTTGGCAAGGCATAAATACCTAATGAGCTTGCTGGTTTTTTAGATTTTAAAAAAGTAAAATCGTAATTCGTTTTCTTTTTAAATTCAGAAATTTGAGCTTGAGATTCATCAGAAATCAACAAAAAAACATAGTTATCTTTTGCTAGTATTTTTTGCGCTTCCAATAAATCTGGCATTTCTTTTTTACATGGTGCACACCAAGTTGCCCAAAAATTAACCAACACCTTCTTACCAATAAACATAGACATGTCTACAGATTCACCATTTAAATCTACAATATTAGAGATATTCTCTAGTGTTTCTGTTTTTTTTTGAGTGTTGCTTTTCTCTGAATCTTTACATCCAAAAAACAATGCTAAAACAACAACAAGGACTACTTTTTTCATGGTTCCAATGTACATACAAAAAAACAAATTAGTTGCTGTTTTAAAATTTAATGTTTACTGTATTTTATCAATCTGTGTTTTAAAAAACTATAGAATAAACCGTACATTTGCACCTCAAATTTTGTAGATGAGTTTTTTAGAAGAAATACAACGTAGAAGAACATTCGGAATCATTTCGCATCCCGATGCTGGTAAAACAACTTTAACTGAAAAGTTACTGCTTTTTGGTGGTGCCATTCAAGAAGCTGGAGCTGTTAAAAGCAATAAAATAAAAAAGGGAGCTACTTCCGATTTTATGGAAATTGAGCGTCAACGTGGAATTTCGGTAGCTACTTCTGTATTGGCTTTTATCTACAAAGACAAAAAAATAAACATTCTAGATACACCTGGGCATAAAGATTTTGCTGAAGATACTTTTAGAACTTTAACGGCTGTAGACAGCGTTATTGTTGTAATTGATGTTGCCAAAGGTGTTGAACCACAAACCGAAAAATTGGTAGAAGTCTGTAGAATGCGTAACATACCAATGTTAGTTTTTATCAATAAGTTAGATAGAGAAGGGAAAGATGCTTTTGACTTGTTAGATGAAGTAGAACAAAAACTGGGATTACGTGTTACTCCAATGAGTTTTCCTATCGGAATGGGATATGACTTTAAAGGAATCTATAATATTTGGGAAAAGCAATTAAACCTTTTTTCTGGTGATAACAAAACAACTATTTCTGAAGGATTAGAATTTAATGACTTATCAAATCCTGAATTAGATAACATTATTGGGAAACCGGCTGCAGAAACATTACGAGAAGAAATAGAATTGATTGATGAAGTATATCCTAAATTTAATCAAGAAGAATATTTAGAAGGAAAATTACAACCTGTATTTTTTGGTTCTGCATTAAATAATTTTGGTGTCAAAGAATTATTAGAAGCATTTATTGAAATTGCACCTGAGCCACAACCTAAAAAAGCGGAAGAGCGCTGGGTAGATTCTAAAGAAGAAAAATTAACGGGCTTTGTTTTTAAAATCCATGCTAATATGGATCCAAAACATAGAGATCGTTTGGCGTTTATAAAAATTGTATCAGGTGTTTTTAAAAGAAACGCTCCTTACCTACACGTTCGTAATGGCAAGAAAGTAAAATTCTCAAGTCCCAATGCTTTTTTTGCTGAAAAGAAAGAAATTGTAGACGAATCTTTTCCCGGTGATATTGTTGGAATACACGATACTGGGAACTTTAAAATTGGTGATACATTAACGGAAGGGGAGATATTAAATTTCAAAGGAATTCCGAGTTTCTCTCCAGAACATTTCCGTTATGTAAATAATGCAGATCCAATGAAATCAAAGCAATTGTACAAAGGGTTGGATCAATTGATGGATGAAGGAGTTGCACAGTTGTTTACATTAGACATGAATGGTCGTAAAATTATTGGTACTGTTGGTGCATTACAATACGAAGTGATTCAATACCGTTTAGAGCACGAATATGGTGCAAAATGTTCTTACGAGAACTTACAAGTTCACAAAGCGTGTTGGGTTGAAGCTGAAGACGAAAAAAGTGAAGAATTCAAAGAATTTAAAAGAGTTAAACAACGCTATTTAGCAAAAGACAAGCAAGGTCAATTAGTCTTTTTAGCAGATTCAGCATTTACAATTCAAATGACACAAAGCAAGTTTCCTAATGTGAAATTGCATTTTGTGAGTGAATATAAATAAAAAGATGATAGCAATAAGAACCAAGCATCAAGACGTTAATGCAACTAAAACGAATCCCTCTTTTTATAAGATGAAAGCGATAGTTTATTTGCTTCTTTTTCTTTGTTCTTTTCTCTATACCCATACTTCTTTCTCACAAGAAAATATTGCAACTTTAAAAGGAACAGCGTCAAAAAATGCTATTCGATTAAATTTTATTCCGGTACAAATGCCGACCGATTTTGATGCTAGACTAAAACCAACAATGGGTTTAATGGGATTACATTACCAAATACCTATTAACAATTGGTTGTATGGTGGTGTTGGAATGTATGCAGCTGTTACTGGAGATCAAGGTGGTTTATTTACATTAGGAGTAGAACTAGGGATTAACAAACAGTTGTACAAAAATTTCTATTTAGATGCCAATTTTCACTTTGGAGGTGGTGGCGGATATCGATATTTAATAAATGATGGCGCTTTCATTAATCCTAATATTGGATTGCAATACAAGCAAGAAAAATTCAATTTTGGTATACAATACAGTCATCTAAATTTTTATTCTGGAGAAATAAAAAGTAATTCTGTTTCATTTTTTATAGAAATACCTAGTATTTTAAAATTTACCGATTACAGTAATGCTCAAAAAGACTTTATAGCAAGTAGTCTTTCTAATGCTGATTTTTGGAAAGCGCCTGTAACTAAAAATGTACAACAGCTACGTTTTGATTTCTTTACACCAATTGGCAATTCTAGAAAAGACAATGCTAACAATCAAGAGCCACTAAAAGAAACCCTTGCCGTTTTAGGATTTGAATATCAAAAATACATTAGCAATACTACTTTTGTTTTTGCACATACAGATGCTATCTATAAGGGATTACGTGCTGGATTTATGGATTTGTTTTTCGGAGCAGGATACCACCCATACCAATCAAAAACCATCAATTTATTTACAAAACTTGGTATTGGAGCTGCCGGTGGGCGTATTGCGCCAGAAGGCGGATTAATGATCTACCCAAGTGCAGGAATTGACGTTAAAATATCAAATAAAATTGCATTAAGCTCACATGCTGGGTATTATAGAGCTATTGCTGGAGATTTAGAAGCCTATACTTTTGGATTTGGTGTGAAATACTTAGGTGCTAATGGAGGAACAGAAAACCACACTTCTTTTAGAACACAAGGCATTCGAATTGGAGTTCAGAACCAAACCTATTTAAATGTTTTAAAAACTGACAGTCCAACTACTGACTTACAACTACTTGGACTACAAGTAAATTACGACTTGAACACTACTTTTTACTTAATTGGTGAAGTTGGATTTGCCTATGACGGAGAATCTGGTGGTTATGCTCACGGAATGGCGGGAATTGGAGTGTATTCTCCTTATTTTTTAAAAAATAAAATAAGAGCACATTTTGAAGCAATGGCTGGAGCAGCTGGTGGCGCTGGTGTAGACACTGGAGAAGGAATTGTTATTAGGCCTTCAATTGGATTGAGCTATACACTTACAAATGCTGTATCTTTGCAATCTTCAATTGGAAAATTTATCACTCCATTTGGAGAATTAAAATCAACAAATATAAATATTGGATTGAGTTTTGGCTTGGCCACTTTATCTGCAAAGAAATAGTAGAAATTAAATACCAGTTCTAGCTGTTACATCGAGCGGAGTCGAGATGCAAGAACTATCTAAATATCAAAACCTCTCGACTGCGCTCGAGGAGACAAAATTAAAATACAAGAATAAATAATACAATTATGAATAACGGAATCTATGCTAAATTTAACACTAACAGAGGTGAAATTTTAGTAAACTTAGAATTTGAAAAAACTCCTGGAACTGTTGGAAACTTTATTGCTTTAGCAGAAGGGAACTTAGAAAATGAAGTAAAACCTCAAGGAACTCCATATTACGATGGACTGACTTTTCATAGAGTCATTTCTGATTTTATGATTCAAGGAGGTTGCCCACAAGGAACTGGAACAGGAAACCCTGGTTATAAATTTGAGGATGAGTTTCATCCAGATTTAAAACATGACAAGCCAGGTATATTGGCAATGGCTAATTCTGGACCAGCAACTAATGGATCTCAGTTTTATATCACACATATTCCTACAGCTTGGTTAGATAACAAACATACTGTTTTTGGTAATGTTGTTGAGGGACAAGATATTGTTGATATCATTTCTCAAGGAGATGAATTAACTTCTTTAGAAATTATTAGAGTTGGAGATGCTGCAGAAAACTTTAAGGCTGTTGAAGCTTTTAGAACCTTTGAGGGATCTAGATTAAAACGTGAAGAAGAAGAATTAGCAAAGCAAAAAGAATTGTTAGATTCAGTTGCTGCTGGTTATGACGAAACTGCAAGTGGATTGCGTTACCAAATCTTACAAGAAGGAAACGGAAAAAAAGCAACTAAAGGTGCTACTGTTTCTGTACACTATAAAGGTCAATTGTTAGACGGAACAGTATTTGATTCTTCTTACAAACGCAAGCAACCAATTGATTTTGCTATTGGAGTAGGCCAAGTAATTGCTGGTTGGGATGAAGGTATTCAATTATTAAATGTTGGTTCTAAAGCTCGTTTAGTAATCCCTTCTCATTTAGCATATGGAGAAGCTGGTGCAGGTGGAGTAATTCCTCCAAACGCTACGCTAATTTTTGATGTAGAATTAATGAATGTGAAGTAACATTTTTACCCTATAAAAAAAGCACTCAATTTTGAGTGCTTTTTTGTTTTTAAATCAATTACATTTACCATTCTAAAACCAGAAATTCTTATATGAAAATACAATTCATACACAGAAAAACAAAAGAAATTATTACAGAAACTCCACCTGCTGAAGGTTTATTGAAGTTTCTATATGACAACCCTTTTGGAAAAACTACTGTGCTACCAATTGCGAAACGTAAGTTTATCTCTGAATATTATGGTAAAAAAATGTACAAGCCTTCATCTACAAAAAAGATTGAAGGGTTTGTTAAACAATTAAATATTGACATGTCTGAATCTGAAAAACAAATTTCAGAATTCACCTCATTCAATGATTTTTTCTACAGAAAATTAAAACCTTCTGCAAGACCAATTGAAAGCGGTTTTGTTTCACCAGGAGACGGGAAACTAATTGCTTTTGAAAATAGTGCTGATGTGCAACATTTTTTTGTCAAAGGAAGAAAGTTTTCGCTCTCAGAATTTTTAAATAATATTGATTTAGCCAACACTTATAAAAACTCTTCATTAATTATTCTTAGGTTGGCACCTAATGATTATCATCGTTTCCATTTTCCATATAGCGGTATTCCTTCAGAAGTAACAAAAATAAAAGGAAGTTATTTTTCTGTTTCACCTCATGCATTAGCAAGTAACTTTACCAAGGTATTTTGCGAAAACAAGCGTGAATTCTGCACTTTAAAAACAGCAGACAAAGGGACTATTCTTATTGCACCAGTAGGTGCAACAATGGTTGGTAGTATAATAGAAACATACGCTGCAAATCAAGAAATTAACAAAGGAGATGAAATGGGGTATTTTGCCTTTGGAGGTTCTACAATTGTCTTATTAATTGATAAAAACAAATTAAAAATTGATGCCGACATTTTAGAAAACACCAAAAACAACATGGAAACTTTTGTACAAATGGGTGAAAAAATTGGGTACTAAAAAAACACTCAATATAGCCTGTTTTTTATTCGTTTTTTAGACTCCTTAATCAGATGTAGCAATCCAATGATGAAAATCAATTGTTTGATTTTCGTTGCATGCAAAACAAACACCTGCTTAACCTTTTAGCAACCTAGATACATCTACTTCTTGTATTTGATTTTCATTTCTCTTTTTAATGCACCATAAACCGTTAAGTACTTCTACCCCATTATCAAAACAGAGATTAATGCGTTATTAATAAGGCGATTACACACGTATATTTGTAAAACAAACATAGTTACTTCTTTTTCTATAAATGCTAGCACTATGGTAAGTATACAAAAGCCATTAAGCGGAAATGCACATATCGTTTCCAATCAAAATATTGATTAATTTCCTGAGGGCTAAACCCTGCATTTTTTAAGCACCGCTACCGCGGTGCTTTTTTTACAGAAAAATCAACTTCTTATTCTTAATGACTCAGCTTCTAATGCTGCTTTAGCAGCAGCGGCTTCTGTGGATAAAGTTGTTCCTATTAAATTAGAATTTTCATAAGCATCAGTAGTCAAATTATAAAACTCTTCCACTCCACTATCATATTGAATAAGTTTATAGGTTGCATTTCTAATTGCATATCCTATTCCGTTATTAGATATTTCAGTGTACACATATTCTCTAGTAGAAGCACCTGAATTTGTGAGCAATGGATAAAAGCTAGTACTATTTTCTCTAGTTGAAGTTGACACACCCGCTATCGAAGCAATTGTAGAAAATAAGTCTGCCGTTGATATCAATGCAGCTTCTTGCACATTTGTTCTCGTTACCCCAACTCCAGAAACTACCATTGGGACATTTACACCTCCTTGATATAATGAGTTTTTAGATTTGGATCTACTATATGGAGTTTGTGTTACTTTATTTGGAGTACCATTGTCTCCGATAAAAATAATAACTGTATTTGCTTTTTCTTCTGTAGTTAAACTACTCAAAAGTCGACCAATTTCTGAATCCATTGCTTCTATTGCAGACATATAATAAGGTGTTGGATTCGCATCAATACTAGCTGTATCTGTTGGTAAGTTCCCTTGCGAATGCAAACTTGTTGGCGCCAAATGGAAAGGTGTATGCGGTGCATTAAATGCCAACCACATAAACCAAGGTTTACTTTGTTTGTCTACCCATTCAATGGCTAAATCTGTAAACTTTGTAGTGGTATATTCTGTAGAATTTGATGTGACACCATTTTCTGTTAAGTCCCAATTTGTATAACTCTGTACACCTCCAGTTAATAATCCGGCATAATAATCAACACCCATTGTTATTGGATCTGCTGCTGAATTTGATAAGTGCCATTTCCCAATAATAGCACTAGCATATGCATTTGAAGTAGCATCATCTAAAAACTGTTGAATAGAAGTTTCTGAAGTATTTATAGTATTCCCAACTTCTAAAACACCTGTTTTACTTCCATATTTACCTGTTAAAATAGAGGCTCTTGTTGGAGAACAAACCGGATACGACCACAGGTTTTTAAAAGTAATACCAGTATCCATCATTGCTTGTAAATTTGGCATGTTAGGCTTAATAGTTCCTTCAGAAAAATTAGGCGTAGCATCTAGTCCCATATCATCTGCTATTATCAATAGTATATTTGGTTTGCTAGAAATTGGGTCAGTTGGGGTATCAACATCATTCACATCAACATCTGAAGAACTACAACTGCATAATAATGCAAGTATTCCAATTATAATAAAGGGCTTTTTTAAACTCATACCTATAGTGTTTGCTTTGTAAATATAACAGGTGTTTTAGTAAATACCCTACTTTAAATTTAATTATCTTTGTTTTTTTGTAACATCTCGTACCAAAAAAACGTCTAACTAGCCAGTTAAACTCCATATCAAAACTTAAATAATTTTTATGAAACGCATTCTTCTTCTTCTCTCAGTAATCCTTTTAGCATCCTGTGGTAATTCTACAAACAGCAAAGAATTTATGGATGCTGTGACTGGTAACTATTTATTTAATTCTGATGAATCAATTGGAATTACTTTTGTAGAAAACAAATTGAACGTTCGTTGGCGAGGTAAAGATAATATTGAGCCTTTAAAAGTAAATGACAGTACTTTTTACATTCAAAAAATGAATGAAAAGTTCATTTTTGTAATGCAACCAGAAGTACATATTGTTTTAGCTGAAAAGAGAGAACATAAAGGGAGAAAGTACCATTTTAAAAAACTAGCTTTCGGAGAAAAGACACCTAGAGAGTATCTTTTAAACAAAGAATATGATAAAGCTTTAGAAGGATATTTAGCCATTCAAAAAAGAGATTCTTTAGATAGAACAATTAGAGAGCGGACTTTTAATAATTTAGGATATAGGGCCATTAGAAATAATGATTACCAGAAAGCTTTAGAGATATTTAAAATGAATACAAAACTGTATCCGAAAAGCTCTAACACCTATGATAGTTTGGGAGAAGCGTATTGGAAATTAAAAGATTCTGTAAATGCAAAAGAAAGCTTTAAAAAAGCATTATCAATTAACCCTGAGAACAGAAGAGCATTGAGATTTGTTAAAAAATATAAATTAGAATAAATTTGGAACATTTAAAATATCCTATTGGTCAAGTACATATTCCTTCAGAAATTACAATTGAGAATATTACCACATGGATTTCTGATATCGAAAGTTTTCCTAGCAAATTAGAAGCTCTGGTACAAAACTTATCTGAAGCTCAATTAAACACTCCTTACAGAGATGGTGGCTGGACAGTTAGACAAACCGTTCACCATTGTGGAGATAGTCATGTAAACAGTTATGTTCGTTTTAAATGGACACTAACTGAAGACCAACCTACAATTAAAGCCTATTACGAAGCTCGTTGGGCTAAATTGTTTGACACCAAAGATGCACCGATAGAAATCTCTTTGAACTTTATAAAAGCATTGCACGCAAAATGGGTGTATATGTTAAAAGGATTGACTACTGATGATTTAAACAAAGTATTTATTCACCCAGAAAGTGGAGATTCAGTTTCTTTAAAAAAGAACATCGGAATCTATGCTTGGCATTGCAACCATCATTTTGCACATATCGAAAATTTATTGATTCGTAATAATTGGAATTAACCAACCAAGTTACTTCTTGTGGTTTTCTGAAAGGAAATTATATCGAGAAGTTATTTGTTCTCTATACAAAATTGTTTTACAACTTCATTCTAACTAACATTTTTTTATATCTTTAGAACTCAAAATTCTAGATATGAAAACTGCACAACAATGGTTTGATGAATATGCAATAAGCCATCAAAACGAAACAAATAAAGCGATACATTACATTTGCGTTCCTGCAATATTTTTTAGTGTCATTGGCTTGTTATTTAGCATTCCTGCTACTTTTTTAGAAAACACTTTTGGCTTGTACAATCCATTGATAGAAAATTGGGCGGCTATGGTTGCTGTTATTATTTTAATCTTTTATGCACGTTTAGGCTTTTGGTACTTTGTAAATATGTTACTACTGACTACTTTAAGCATTATAGGCAATTATTGGATAAGTGGATTCGGAAATTTAGCATTGATTTCATTGGCGATTTTTGTGATTGCATGGGTTGGTCAGTTTTACGGACATAAGGTAGAAGGTAAAAAACCATCATTTATAAAAGACCTGCAATTTTTATTAATTGGCCCACTTTGGGTGTTAAAAAAATTAGGGAGATAAACAATGTAGTCTTCTCGATACATTTTATTTTTCCGTGCTCACTTCAAAATAAAACACTCGAACCGACAATAAAATAATACAATGAATACACAAGAAATTACATTTGAAGACTTTTTAAAAGTTGATATTCGAGTAGGAACCATACTAGAAGTAAATGATTTTCCAAAAGCTAGAAAACCAGCCTATCAATTAGTGATTGATTTTGGAGAATTAGGCATTAAAAAATCGAGTGCTCAAATTACTGACTTGTATTGTAAAGAAGATTTACTGAATCGCCAAGTGCATGCAATTGTTAATTTTAAACCCAGACAAATAGCTAATTTTATGAGCGAATGTTTGGTCTTAGGTATTTATAATGAAGATGGACATGTCGTTTTACTAAAAGCTTCAACTACCATTAAGAATGGAGAACAAGTTCGGTAACGTCATTGCGAACAAAGTGAAGTAATCTTTCGATTAAAAAGAGTACCACGAATTTAAAATTTTAGCAATGCAGGTTGGTATCTAATTATCTGGATTGTTTAAAATTACCAATGCAGCAATTACTCCTGGAACCCATCCGCAAAGTGTTAGCAAAAAAACAATCACAAAAGAACCACACCCTTTGCCTAGTACTGATAATGGCGGAAAGAAAATAGCTAATAAAACTCTTAATAAACTCATAGTATTTTTAAAATGTTGACATCTATATGACGAACATTGTTGTAAAATGTTACAAAAATCAAGGGTCAAAAATGTAAAACTAAAAAAACCACAAATCTGCATATAAATCTTCGCAAACTTGTGGCAATACGTTCAAGAGCCTTCAAACTTTAAATCTCGGCAACTTTTGAACCTATTGATAATAAAAAAAGCAGCAAAAAGTAAAACGAATTACTCTTTGCTACTTTGCCTCTTTGAGACTTCCTTCGCGTTAGCGAAACCAATAACTACATAGTACTACTAAAGAAAATAGCATTCATTAATAATTTATTTGTTCCGTACCAAAACGCTCTAAAGTTGGTGTTATCTGTAAATACAACCACTTTACCTCTACCATTTCGTTGAACTTGAAAAGGAACCGTGTTTTTTAACTGCTCTAAATTCTCTTCAGAAATATACCCCGCTAATAATGGATTGCTTGTATACTGAATCGGGTTGTTGAAGTTTCTTTTATTCGGCTTTACAAAAATAGTTGTGTTTCTAAACATCGCTAAATGATCGTTCTTATATCCAAAAGTAATAGGGTGTGACAGGTCTAATTTTGTGTTAAAAATAGCACCACCAATTACCTGTGCTCCAGACTGCAAGCTTCTATCCTCAAAAGTAACTGGCGCCGTAATTGATTTCTTTTTATTAAACTCTAAGTTGATAAACTTCTTTGAAGACAACCAGTTTGTTGCAGATCGATTACCAATTAACGTTCCTCCGTTTTTAACCCATGTTTTTAATTTAGCTTCTAATGCTTTGTCTACAGAACCTCCATTTGCAATAATGGTAGTATACTTGCTTAAATCTACTCTACTTGCATAGGATACATCTAACTTGGTAATTTTCATATTGTAACGCGTGTCAAATAAATGCCAGATCTCACCAGCATCATAACTGGAGAATCTGCCACCAACCAAAATTGCTACTTTTTTAGGCGCAACATTTCTAAAATTTCTAGAACCTAAATCAATTCCATCATTCAAACCAGTTTTTGTTCCGTTAATTTGTAAATAACTCTCTGTAGCTACTTTTTCTAAAAATATGAACAAATCTCTAGAATTCAATTTTTGATTCTGTACAGGCACAAAAATAGTTCCGTAATCATAAGAAATACCGTCATTCTTAAACTCCTTCATAGAAACCTTTGCTCTAATTCCTTTCGCTAAAATAGCATTCAATGCTTTTGGCGCATAATATTCATTCCAAGGCATTAAATATCCATATTCACTTTTATAAGAAACACGTCCTTTTGGCAATGCTAAGTTTGTTACTTCTTTACCAATTTTACTTGTTGCAATTCCTTCTTCATAATCTAAATTGAAAGCCAATGGAAATGTCCACGCAGAAATATCGTAGAATAAGCTGTCTTGAAATGTGGTTCTTTTTTGGAACATCGCTTTTACCAAACGGCTGTTCTTTTGATCCATAGGTATTACATAACTATACCCTTTCTTATATCTTTTCCCTTTTGATGTAAAATCAGATTTTACTTCGTTGAATTTTATATTGTGTCTTTTTAAAATTTCTGCCAAATGATAGGTCTTTGCAGCATCTTTTTCATCACCAAAAACAATGGCTTTTGTTTTAGCAGATTCTTTCTTAGCATTTTTATAAAAGCTTTGTTGGTATTGCTTAATCTTTACACGCATGCTTCTTGCTGCTTCTAAGGTAGAAAGTGCTGCTGTAAATTGATTGCGAATTGTAAAAGGGAATGTCAACACTCCATTTTCGGTTTCTTGTGCATGACCACGAGAAGACCCTTGCTCAAATAAAATTCCGATACTTCCATTTACATCTGGAAACGTTGATCCTTTTCCGTAATAGAAATCATCAAAGCTTTCTTCAGAATAATATAAAGAACCTATTTTATCCAATGCTTTTGCATGATAGGTTGCTATCTCTTTGGTTAAATCTTGATTTAATTGTGGTGTTAATGGGTTTGTTCTAGAGGGAATTCCTGGTTGAAAGAAGAACGAAGAGTTCGATCCCATTTCATGATGATCTGTTAATATGTTTGGCAACCATTTATGAAAAGAAGCAATTCTTGCTCTAGATTCAGGCAACTGTACTGGCAACCAATCTCTATTCATATCAAACCAATAATGATTGGTTCTACCACCAGGCCAAACTTCGTGATATTCTCTATCGTTTGGATCTGGATTGATGTTCGATGCCTTGTTTGTATTTGCCCAATAAGCAAAACGCTGCAATCCATCAGGGTTAAATGAAGGATCAAATAAAACAACCGTGTTTTGTAATAAATCGTCTACTTTATTCCCTTGTGCAGCTGCTAAATAATAGGCTGCTGCTAAACCAGCATTTGCCCCACTTGGCTCGTTACCATGAATAGAGAATCCTTGATACACAACAATAGGATCATTAGAAACATCTAAAGAAGCATCGTTTGTTGCTGCAATATGGCGTTGTCTAATTGCTTCCAATTTTTGATGATTGCTTGGCGATGTAATGGTTAACAACAATAAAGGTCTACCTTCTGCAGTAGTTCCTCTGTTTTCTATAGAGATTCTATCAGAAGATTTTGCCAATACCTTCATATACTCGGCAAGCTTATCGTGGGTAATGTGCCACTCTCCTACTTCGTGTCCAACAACAGACTTTGGCGTAGGTATGTTTTTATTATAGGTAACATCTTTTGGTAAATAGTACGATAAATCTACCTGTTGCGCAGATACAACGCAGGTGACAAACAAAAATAGAAATGCTAATTTTTTCATTAGAAATGGTTTGGTTATAAATAAAGATGACAAGGTATAAAAAACAATGAGTGTACTCAATTTGACTGATACCTATTTAACTTTTCTTTAACAACCTGTTGAAAACTATAATTCTAAGTAGTACTTTTTTTTGTTAACTTTAGCATTGCTAAGAAAAATGAAACTACCTTCAAAAAACAATTGCTGTTTTACAAATAGATTCTTTTTTTGCTATGGTTCTTTAATTGATAAAAGGAACAAAAATTCCTATTATCCGGAACATAGAACCAATAAACGAGAACTTTATTCTCTATATAACCAGTTGGCTTTAACGCATGAAAACAGAAAATTAACTTAAAATTAAAAATATGCCTTTTTTAGAGATTACATTATCAAACAGAACAATGACGATACTTGGTGCTTTAGCAGCAGTTGCAATTGTATTAATTATTTTTTTTATCGCAAAACGTTTGAATAAAAAAACGAATTAAAAACAAACTATGAAAAAAATATTGACAGTAATGCCATTTGCATTTATTTTTATAACTTGGCATTGCTAAGAAAATGAAACTACCTTAAAAAAACAATTGCTGTTTTACAATTAGATCCTTTTTTTGCTCTGGTTCTTTAATTGATAAAATCACTAAAAGTTCCTTTTATCCGGAACATAGACCCCGATAAAATTACTTTTAGTAATTATATAACTAGTTGCCCAACATTAGAGAAAAACGAAAAAATGAGAATGAATCACATCATATTAATAATCGGATTATTGATTGGAAATACAACTTTAGCCAATGATCGATTTGAGTTTACCAATGATTGCTTAGATGTTTTTGCAAAATTGAATTCTTCTACAACTGAATTTCATACAGTTCTTAAAAACAGCACAAATTCTGAGGAATTAAAAAAAGCAATTGCAAAATACAACGATGCTTTAGTTATGTTCTCAATGAATAAATTATTAAAGCACTCCAAAAGTGAAAATAAAAATATTCAAAAAACTGCTACCGATTTAAGAGATCTAATTACTGATTTGGTTAAGATGAATTATAAATATCTGAATTATGTTACTAATTCAAAATACACAGAAGCTCAACTAAAGAAAAAAACTGAATCCCTAATAATGGAAAATAAATTTGCTTCTGGGTTTTTTAGACAAATTTCAATGGGAATAGTTGCAACTTTAGTGAAAGACAAGCCGAATAAACAGAAAGACACACAATATTCTGAATTAACTTTAAAACAGCGGAATTTAATAAACGAAAAGCTGATTAGTAATTATGGAAAGTCTATAAAAAAAGG
>MAAC01015449.1_pt1 | contig 24294 bp, 15 predicted proteins | sample 1115981 | NCBI WGS metagenome assembly MAAC01 (sample SAMN04961126, study PRJNA320927) | seawater metagenome | isolation source: sample BD02T64 sea water enriched with oil for 64 days | place: USA:Gulf of Mexico | collected 2013-07-27
CCTAAGAAAGCAATTAAACCTGCCATTGAAATGAATGACGCTGCACTCATCCAATCGGCACCAATTGCCATACCGTTTTGTAATGGGGTAATACCACCGCCCGCTACGTAAAAATCACTCGTTGAACCCGCACGAGCCCACCAAGCTATAGCAAAATATAAAGCGAACGTGCTAAATACTGCAATGTAAGTATATAGTTTTAACTCATCCATCGATTAACCCTCCGCGTGATATTTTTTATCAAGTTTGTTCATTTTGGCTCCGTACCAAAAAATCAAACCTAAAAATGAATAAATTGAACCTTGCTGTGCAAACCAAAAACCAAGTTTGTACCCACCTAGACGAATTGCATTTAGCGGCTCTACCAGAAGTAAACCTAAACCAAATGAAACCACAAACCAGATTGCAAGACAGATAAAGATAAGGCGAAGATTTTCCGACCAATACGTTTCTTTATTTTCCACAATAGTCTCCTAGCGACATAGCGTTTTTTAGCGATTTATTTTTTTATTTCGCTTTATTACGCCTTTCTTAAAAAAGAGTTAGTAATAATTCATGAACATGTAGTCAAAGTGTGGATATAGATTTCTGTCAAAATATCTCCTAGGAGCTAACAGTGGCAAAAATCCATATTCAACTTTTAACTGTTAAATACACTAACAAGCTTTGTTTTGACGGGGTATTAGCCTTTAGTCTAGATCACAAAAAAAGCCTAAAATCAGAGGATTAACTGAGTAAATAGTCTATTTTTTAATTTTCCTCTATTTAGTCATTATTAAGTTAGGTCTCATTCAAAAACCAAGGTTATACACCCTTTATAGCAATAACGTCTCGAACTTTAGTCTAGGTTTAACCAATAACACTTGTCTATTAGCACACAAGGCTCTAAATTAACGATATCACTCGATATTTGGTCATAAATACCTAAAGGAAGAGGCAATAGCATGGATACTGAACTTTCAGAAATTAGCACATTTATTCACAGCATCCCGCCTTTTGATAGCTTACCTAAACAAGTGCTTGCTCAGCTTGTTCGTGAATTAAATATCAATTATGTTAGAAAAGGTGATAATTTACCGCCAAAAGGCATTAGTGAACCCAGATTATACATATTACGAAAAGGGGCTATCAGCTGCCTTTCCGCTGATGGAGAATTAGTTAGTCGTTTAGGTGAAGGAGACTTGTGTGACGCTTTTTATCATAGTGATGCCAACACACTCACTCAAACCCGTACGAATAATCAAAGCCCTGTAGAAAGCCAACTTAACGTTCATACTGATGAAGACTGCTTAATTTACAGTGTCGAAGCAAGGGTATTGATTGAAATAGGTGAGCGCTTTCCCAGTATTAGTGACTATTTCAGCCAAAACTCAGCTCAGCGCTTAAAAACTAAAATGAGTCAGGTTAACGAAGAAGCTATTCTATCTTCTACCTTGATGAATACTTCGGTCAGTAACTTCTATCAAAGCCCCTTAGCTTCTATTAGTGCTGAGCAAACAATTCAACAAGCAGCAGTGCAAATGACGGAACAAGGCTACTCTTGCTTAGTTGTGCTCGAGAATAAGAATCCTGTCGGTATTGTTACTGATAAAGATATCCGCCGACGCTGCGTAGCCGAAGGGTTAGCAACCAGTGAAGTCATTAGCCAAATTATGACGCGCGATATGTGCACTATTGATGCAAAAAGCAACGCTTATGATGCCTTAATGATGATGACTGCTAAGCATATCCACCACCTTCCGGTCACCAAATATGACAACCTTGTTGGTATGGTTACCGTCACAGATTTGATTAATAATGAAGGCCATAATGCCATAAACTTATCTGGCATTATCAATAAAGCTAATACCGTCATTGAGTTAAAAGAAATCAGCCAGTTATTACCTAAACTACAGATCAGATTAGCAAAATTAGGTAGCAGCGCCGATCATGTTGGTAAAAGTATTAGTGCAATTACCATGGCTTTTACCAAACGTTTAATTGAAATGGCTGAATACAAATATGGCCAAGCTCCGGTGCCTTATGCATGGCTTGCTGCGGGCTCACAAGCACGGCAAGAACAACTGGCTCATTCAGATCAAGATAATGCCATTATTATCTGCGATTCAATGAACCGGTATGATGATGCTTGGTTTGAAAGTCTCGCCACTTTTGTTTGTGATGGTTTAGCCGAGTGTGGTTTTATATATTGCCCTGGCGATATTATGGCAACCAATCCAAAATGGCGACAACCTCAAAAAACCTGGCATAACTATTTTACTGATTGGGTAGAAACACCTAGTCCAAAGGCCTTGTTAAATAGTAGCGTCTTCTTTGACTTAGAAACCATTTATGGGGATGCCTCTTTACTTAACAAAGTAAGAAAACAGCTATTAATAAAAACTCAAAACAGTACCTTATTTATTGCGCATTTATCAAAAAACGCCTTAAATTTACGTCCACCTCTTGGCTTTTTTCGTGACTTTGTTTTAAAACAAAATGGTAAACATAGAGCAACATTAGATTTAAAACATAACGGCATCGCGCCTGTGGTCGATTTAGCCCGAATTTATGCACTTGCAGAAGGCATCAGCGCAGTAAATACCATAGAAAGAATTCAACAAGCAGCTGGCACACCTTCATTAACAAAAGCATCCGCAGAGAACTTGATTGATGCTTATGAGTTTTTAGGTATGCTCAGAGTTGAACATCAGGCGAAAGAGTTAATACGAGGTGAAAGTGCTGATAATTACTTATCACCAAAAGAAATATCTAAGCTAGAGCGTGAACACCTTAAAGATGCCTTCAAAGTAATTAAAAGTCTACAAGACGCTAGACAATCGAGTTACTAATGACCAGTACCACCTTAGCAAATTCAAATATGTTTGGTTGGTTACTTGGTTATGAAGCCAAGCGAAAACAGCTGTTAAAAAAGGCGCCCGCAGGCGCATTACGCGATTATTTATCGGTACCTTTACCTGACATAAATACCCGCATTGATAAAGTAGAAATATTAGCGGTCGATTTTGAAACAACAGGCCTTAATGCCAAACAAGATAAGCTATTAAGTGTTGGTTTTATCACCCTGAAAAAGCAGCAAATATCACTAAAAACAAGCTATCATCAAATTATCAAAACTAAAGAGCAGCTTGAAGAAAGTAATGTCATTATTCATCATATTACCGACAGCCAAAAAGAGCAGGGACAAGCGTTAGCGATAGTGGTTGAAGCATTATTAAAAGCCTTAGCAGGTAAAGTGATGCTGGTACATTTTGCACGAATTGAAAAGCAGTTTTTGACTGAAGCTTGTTATGAGCTGTATGGTATGGCGCCAATTTTCCCCATGATAGATACACTTGCGCTGGCTAAACGCCGCTTAGACAAACGTGATGTTTCCTACGATCCCTCAGAGTTACGTTTAACTAACTTGCGAAATAATTTTCAGCTACCTGTACACCATGCCCATAATGCATTAAATGATGCAATTGCCACAGCTGAATTATTTATGGCACAAATGAGCAGAGCCAATAAAGACGGTAAAACCACACTTAAAGATGTTTTATTGTAGGGTCTATTGAACTTTCGCGGTTAAATTTTGTTCGAGATAAAAGCGATTTAATCAAGGCGAGTAGTGTGTAGCCTAGTCACTCTAAGCAAATATTACTCAACAAAGAGTAAAACGCTTTTAGCCGAATCCTTCGGACAGCGTTTGTTGGACATTTTTACGGCGTTATCGCCTTTTTATGTGGAACAACCACATGACAAAGGCTCTGCCTTGTATAAATACCCAACAAATCGCTGCAAAAACAATCTCGAAAGGTCAACAGCCCCTAATAACATCAATACAACTTCTTCATTTCTTTTGTTAAATAATATGTGCTTTTGCGCTGTACCTCTTCCGCTTTACCGTGCTTAGGTTACAATCATGAAATGCTATACAAAAAAGGATGCTCATGAATAACTTATTGAACGCAGAAAACAACGGCACACCGTTAATCATCATTGAAAAATCAACCTATCAAACTTGGCTTGAAAACCAAGATAAACAAAGTCAAATTTGGTTATCAAATACGCAGTTTAGCGGTAAAGGTTTAGCCCTTATTCCTAACTTTAGAACAGGTGAAGAAGGCGAATTAAGCCAAGTGTTATTTGTGGTTACTGATGCGAGTGACTTTTTTGCTTGTGGCGACTTAATTAAGCAGTTACCGCAAGGACAATATTTATTACAAGCGGAGCCAGAACATATTGAACCTATCGGCTTTGGTTGGTTAGTGGGTGCTTACCAATATGATAGATACATCAGTAAGAAATCAGATAAAAAATTAGCCAGTTTAGCGATTAACAATGCTGATATTGTAGAAAGCGCAATAAAGTTTGCTCAAGCGACAGCATTGACCCGTGATTTAGTGAATACGCCTGCTGCCGATATGATGCCGGTAGACATTGCTCAAACTGCGTTGGAACTTGCAGAACAGTTTAACGGTAACGTTAAGCAAATAATTGGTGATGAACTTTTAGTCCATAATTACCCGACCATTCATGCTGTTGGCCGTGCCAGCGTGCATACACCTCGTTTAATCGATTTAACATGGGGCGATAATAAAAACCCAAAAGTCACGTTAGTCGGTAAAGGGGTTTGTTTTGATAGTGGTGGTTTAGATATGAAACCTGCTGCTGGTATGCGTAACATGAAAAAAGACATGGGCGGTGCTGCACATGTTTTAGGTCTAGCACAATTAATTATGGCGCATAACTTACCGATAAATTTACGTGTGTTAATTCCAGCAGTAGAGAATGCGGTATCAAGCAATGCGCTTCGCCCAGGCGATGTAGTGACTACCCGTAAAGGTCTTACTGTAGAAATTCACAATACCGATGCTGAAGGTCGTTTAGTGTTATGTGATGCACTAGCCGAGGCAGAAAATGACGAACCTGAATTAATTATAGATTACGCCACGCTAACAGGTGCAATGCGCGTTGCTTTAGGCACTGAATTACCGGGATTTTTCTCTACCAATGACGAAGTTGCCGCAGGCATTACCTTAGCAGGTAGTAAAATTAGCGATCCGGTATGGCGTATGCCTCTTTATAGCCCTTATGACAACTTATTCGATAGCACTATTGCTGATATGACTAACTGTCCAACACAACCGTTTGGTGGTGCTATTACGGCTGCTTTATATTTACAACGTTTTGTCGAAAAGACCGATTGGGTACATTTTGATGTAATGGCCTTTAATGTTCGTCATTTGTCAGGACGTCCATTAGGTGGTGAAGCATTCGGTATTCGCGCTGTGTTTGATTATTTAGCTGCTAGATTTAACTAAGTTAGACTTAACTAAGACTACTTTAGTAATTAACATTCTTAGCTAAAAAAAGCCTGTTCTTTATATCCTCTGGGTAATAATACAGGCTTTTTTATTGTGTGTTTTACTCGCTAAATTATTTAATCTCAATTTTCACGCTTCTCATCGAATTTAAGGCTCTTTTCATTGGTTTACCCTTCCAAAAAACATAAACTCAAGGGTGAACTTTTTCGAATAGACCTCTAGGACTAGAAATGAAACTAAAAATAAACTCGCTAAAGCGGGCCTTAGCAATCAGCTTAGGTTTGCTTACTTGCTCTGTAGCAATGGCTGAACAAACAAGCAAAGTCATTACCGCTGAAAACCTTGCTACCCTGCAATCAGTTAGCCAAGTACAAGTAAGCCCAAGTGGAGAGTACATTGCTTACACTCGCTCGGTTCCTCGTGAAATCTATGTTGAAAAAGATGGTAAAAACTGGGGTGAACTTTACCTAGTAGATGATAAAGGCGTAGAGCGTCCTTATATTACTGGTGAAGTAAATATTAAGAACATTCAGTGGTCTGCTGACGGTTCACTGATATATTTCTTAGCAAAAATGAATAATGATAAATTTACTTCGCTTTATCAAATTCCAGCAAACGGTGGTCAAGCGCAAAAAACTGTGGTGTTAAAAGAAACTAACATTAGTAACTACGCACTTAGCAGTGATAACAAAAAAATCGCCATTTTAGCTAAAAAAGCGAAAGACGAGTCAATTAAAAAGCTGGCAGACTTAGGCTTTAAAGCCGAAATTTTCGAAGAAGAACTCACTAATCAGCTTTTATATGTAACTGACCTTACTCAATCTGATAAAGCAATAACCCCGGAAGCATGGGACATTAAAGGTTATGTTTCTGATGTGCATTTTTCACCGACAGGTAAAAATTTATTAGTTAAAACTCAACCCACTGCTTTAATTGATGACAAATACATGAAGTCACAATGGCATATTATTGATATCGCTAAAAAAGCAGTTAAAACGTCTTTTGCTACTGAAGGTAAATTAGGCGCTGCGGAGTTTTCATACGATGGTAAATACGTTGCCCTACATGGCGCACAGGACAAACATGATCCGGCAAATGGTCGTTTATTTATTGCCAATGTAGACTCTGGCAAAATAAATAACTGGTTACCAAACTTTAAAGGTCACGTTAGTGACTTTGAATGGTCACATAAGCGCAATGAATTATTCTTTATCGCTAATATTGGTACGCAATCCGTTGTTGCCAAAATTAAACCTGGTTCGAACAAATACAAAACAGTTGTCGATGCGGGTAAATTTATTGCCGGTAATTTAAGTATTTCCAACTCAGACAAAACTGTTGTAGTAAAAGGTCATACCGCCCAACATCCTAGCGAAGTATTTATGTTACGCGGCAAAAAACAAACCCGTTTAACTGACTCAAATGTTTGGTTAAATGATGTTGCTTTAGCTAAACAAGAAAGCCTTACGATTAAAGCCCGTGACGGTGTTGAGATTGGTGGCGTTTTAGTTTACCCACTTGATTACAAAAAAGGTCAACGTTACCCTTTAATCATGTCGGTGCATGGTGGTCCAGAAAGCCACGATAAAGATGGTTGGATGACGGCATATTCTCGCCCGGGTCAATTGGCGGCAGCACAAGGTTACGCAGTATTTTACCCAAACTACCGCGGTAGCACAGGTAAAGGCGTAGACTATTCTAAATTGGGTCAAAACGATTATGCAGGTAAAGAATTTGATGATTTAGTCGACCTTAAAAACCATTTAGTTAACATTGGTTTAGTCAACGAGAAAAAAGTGGGTATTACTGGTGGTTCATACGGCGGTTATGCTTCCGCTTGGGGTGCAACTAAATTAACCAAGCATTTTGCCGCAAGTGTCATGTTTGTTGGTATTTCTAATCAGTTATCAAAGTTTGGTACTACGGATATTTCTAACGAAATGCATTTAGTTCATGCTCGTTCTTACCCGTGGGACAAATGGCAATGGTACTTAGAGCGCAGCCCTATTTATTGGGTAGAGCAATCTGAAACGCCATTGCTTATCATGCACGGTAAAGCCGATCCTCGCGTACATCCAGCACAATCTATGGAAATGTACCGTTATATGAAGGTCCATGGCAAAACAGTGCGTTTAGTTTATTACCCAGGTGAAGAGCACGGTAATAAACGCGCTGCAGCCAAGTACGATTACAGCTTGCGCTTAATGCGTTGGATGGATAACTATTTAAAACATGATAACAAACCGATGCCAGCTCATGATTTACCTCATGCAGCTAACTTAACAGCGCAAGAAGAAGCTGATAAGAAATAAAGCTTACGCTTTAGCTACAAACTCATATTCAAAAAGGTCAGCTTAGCTGGCCTTTTTTATTACGCTCGATTAACGATAAATAGTGTTATGACTTTGTAACAAACATGTGTTTAATCAAATACCTGAAATATAATTCAAATAAAAACAAAACAAAGATTGCAAATGATAATAGTTATCATTAGAATTCGCATAATTATTTTGTGCACACTTGTTTTACTCTTCTATTTATTAAGGTTTGAGTTATTTATGAAGTTTTCTCCACTCTTTTTAGCCGTAAGTGCGGTTCTATCTTCAACAGCAGTTTTTGCCGACACAGCTGACAGTGCAACTGACAGCTCATCAAATAAACAAGCTATGGAAGTCATTGAAGTAAAAGGTAGTTATTTCCATGGTTATAAAGTTGATGAGGCTAATGGAGCTATGCGCGGTAACTTTTCCTTATTAGAAACAGCACAATCGGTCACCGTTATTCCTGATACCGTAATAAACGAGCAACTAGCCACTACGTTAGGTGAAGTACTCGTTAATGACGCTAGTTTAACCGCTGGTTCAAAACAACGTAACCGTGAAGTCTTTAATTTACGTGGCTTTGAATTAAGCTCATCAAATGGCTACTTACGCGACGGTCATCAGCATTGGTCTCATTATCAACAACCGATTGAAACACTTGAAAGTATTGAAGTAATAAAAGGACCTTCAAGCATATTATACGGTCAATCGGGCCCTGGTGGTTTAGTTAACATGGTCACTAAAAAACCTACCGCTAACAGTATTTTCAACCTAGGTGTCGATTTTGACCAAGAAGGTTCATCTCGCTTAACGTTAGATGCCGGGGGTGCTATAACAGAAGATGAGTCGCTGCGTTATCGCGCTAATTTAGTTAAACAAGATGTGACTTACCAACGTGAATATCAAAACGGCGAACAAAGAGAACGTGAACGTTTCCTTGGCGCAATTGTAGTTGATTATGATGTGAATGAGGATTTATTCGTTAGCTTTCATTACGATAGAACCAATGACAAAGCGGGTTTAGATACCGGTGCTTGGCTTGATGATAACGGCGATGTTATTGGTGATGATAAAACTATTCGTGATATGTCATGGGCCTTTACCGATATCACCGTAGAAAATTACGGTGTTGATGTTAGTTATATTTTAAGTGATGCATGGCAAGTAAAAGTTGGTTATAACGAGCAGTCCTTTGAACGTCAACGCTTTGAATCATCACCGAAAAAGGAAGATGGCTTTAACGAAGGTGACGAATATACCTCAAAACCTTATGATCGTTATGATGATTGGCAGTTTACTACTACTTTCATTGATTTCACTGGTGAATTTGAGCTGGCTGGTGTCGATCATAACTTACTTGTCGGCGCGAACTACCTTGATTATTACTATGGTCAACTGAAAGTAAAAGCCGACTCGTTTGAGTATTCAGCAGGTCAAGCTGAGCCACTTCGCCCAGATATCAGTTATGCAACAGACGATAGCCTGTACACCAGTGAATACAATTATTACGGTATATATATCCAAGACTTAATCACCATTAATCAAGAGTGGCAAGTAATGGTAGGTGGTCGTTATGATAAACAAAGTAAAACAGGCGCTGACAATGAGTCACTATTACCTAAAGCTGGTTTGTTATATCACCCAAGTGATAACACCACTTTCTATGCCAGTTACAGCGAAGGTTTTGAACCGCAAAGCAGTGAAACTATCAATGATGATGATGATTTAAACTATGGCATGGAAATAGATGCCATGACTTCAAAACAATATGAACTTGGTGCTAAATGGCAGTTATTGGATGATCGCCTCTTACTAACCTCTGCAATATTCGACATCACCAAATCAGGTGTTCTAGTTAAGGAATATTATGATGACGGTAGCTACGCCACTTCACAAGTAGGCGAACAAAGACATAAAGGTTTTGAAATGGCTGCGCAAGGCGCGGTAACCGCTAAGTTTTTTGTCATGGCATCAGCAATGAATCTTGATGCAGCCTACGGGGCAAGTGGTAAATTTAATGGTGCGACACCTGTAGATGCGCCTGAATGGTCAGCTTCTATCTGGTCTCGCTATGAAGTAACAGAAGATTTGTCGATTAATGCCGGTGCTTTTTATGAAGGTGAACGCTTTGCAGACCAAGACAATACCATAGTAAAAGATGCTTACACCCGAATTGACGTTGGTGCTACTTATAAAATCAGCGTAAGTAATACTGACATTAATTTACGCTTTAACATACAAAACTTATTTGATACCGACTACCTTGCTGGTGGCGGTGTATCTAACGTGACTGTGGGCGATGGCAGAAGCTTCCGTCTTGCCATGCAGGTTGCTTTTTAATTAGATAAAAAAGAGTACAACAGTAATAAAAAAGTCTAGAGTCTCTCTAGGCTTTTTTATTATCTATTTTTCACTAGCTTATCGAACTTTTACCTCTGCCTTTGCCTACTTGGTTGCCACTAATTTAGCGTTAATAATGTTTAGCTGCCACTGATTAGCTTTTTGCTTTTCTGCAACCACTAGCGCCTTTTGATAATATTTGTGCGCCATATCCTTATCTTCTAATTGCTCATAAGTGCTCGCTATCGCTTTTAAGTGGTCAATGGATTGTGAGAACTCTTTTTCTACCGCTGTTAATAGCGGTAATGACGCCTTAGGTGAATCAAAATGCGCGACATACTTGGCTTGCATAGTAATCAACGCTTGTTTAGATGCGGGTAATTTCTTGATTGTCTCTGCAATGAACGTAGGTAATAAAGCTACATTTTTATTACGATAATAGCGCCTAAATATTTCTTGAACACTCGTTGATGGCATCGGCTGACTAAAGCCGAACTCGGTCATTATTGTTTGATAATGCTCTACTATCGACTCTGGCGTTTTAAATGTAGCCAGCTTATTTTCAACAATATACCAAGGCTTATAGAGTGATTTTAAGCTATCTCGTAAAGCAATAATGCCCACAGAGTTATGATTTTCATCGGGATAGTGCTTAAATTGCCAATCAATGTTATTGGGTTGTGTTAGATCTAAGATATTAATAAAATCATATTGCCCCATGCGTGTTTCATCCGCGAGTGACAAAAATAATGACACAGATTTGTGTTGCGCTTTGGTCAGTTTTTCTTTCGCTTTAGCAACAATGCCTTGTTCAGCAACCCATACTGACGGGCTAATTGCTACGTAATTATTGAAAGCAGACGGCTTTTCAAGCAACATATTTAACACAAATAAACCACCCATTGAGTGTCCAACTAAGGTCGAGCTGTCTGCACTACGGTAGTTATTTTCAATATAGGGTTTTACTTCTTCCGTCATAAAACGAATAAAGTCGGCTGCTTTTCCCTTACTTGATTTTGCTTTTGAAGCAAAGACACTGGGTGTCATATATTCATGGTATTGACTCGTACCTTTATCAGCAATGCCCACTAAAATAACATCAGGAATTAATTGTCCTTTATTAGCCAGTAAATCCAACATGCCTGATACACCATGAAAGTTATAATCTCCATCAATCAGATAAATAACTGGGTAGGTGCTAGTTGTGTTCGCGTAATAATTTTCAGGAAGTAAAACTTGAAGCTCGCGCTCGGTTGATAATACTTTGGAGTCAATAGAAACTCTATCCCCCAAGCCGAATGATGCCGCTTGCCCAACTGCTGAGTATGCTAATAAAAACAACATAAATACTAAACTGTATTTCTTCATAACACGTCCTTTAAATACTTTAATATGTATCTTCATAAATGCGCCAATGAAGATGATTTCTCACCTAGATTAGCATGTCTTTTACCAACAAGGACACTTTGGTGATTCCTTTATTACTCAGTAACTTAAAACTGTAAACGACTGCTTACAGTGACGTTAAAATCATCATAAAGTCTATGACTGCAACACTAAAGTCTAATAGCTGAACCATTGTTTTTAGTGCTGTAATGTTAAACTTGTCGGCTAATTACTATCAAAATTTCAAGGATTTATTATCAAATATGGACAAGCCGAGTTTAGAGATTATTTAATCATATTTTACAGTGCCTTATGCACTAAACTGTTAATGAGAATACCATGAATAAGAAGTTACTCTCTACTGTCGTTTTACTGTCAGCCTTAATAACTATGCTGGCTTACTTGAGCCATACCTATTTTGAATCAGCACTACTTTATACGCTTTGTCTGTTCATTCTTAGCTGTATTTCACTCTTGCTTTTATCCAACTTCATACACAAACAGACGCTACAAGCTGTCGCACTCTCAGCTGAGCACGAACAAACTCACAGTAACGTTGAACTTGGTGTCATTGGAGGTGAAATCAATAACAAAGCAAGCGAGCTTGCCATTAACTCAGCCGAAATAAGTTTTTTCTTAGGCCAACTTAGTAGCGCAATTGAACAATCGAGTGAAGATGTTGACCGGTTAGCTACAGCAGCCGAAGAAATGTCTGCCAACTCAAAACAAATTAACGATAATGCAGAGCTTGCTTCTCAGCAAGCGAGTCATGCGATGTCAGCCAGTACGGCAAGCTCAGCGCAATTAAGTAATAATATTAGTATTGTTAATCAACTAAACGTGTCGGTAAATAATGCTGCAGAAAAAATACGTTCTCTTGAACAAAAGACTTTAGCAATTCAAAGTATTACTGATGTTATTGATGGCATTTCAGCACAAACTAATTTATTGGCTTTAAATGCCGCGATAGAAGCGGCGCGTGCTGGAGAACAAGGTCGTGGTTTTGCCGTCGTTGCTGATGAAGTTAGGGCTCTAGCAGGAAAAACAGCCGATGCGACGGCGCAAATAGGTGAGATGCTCAAGCAAACGAGTGACGAAACCAGTGCAACAACCAAAGCTATGTCACAAATTGTTGAGCAAACCGACAGTGTCGTAACCACAATGACAGAGCTATCACACGGCTTTGCTGAAATAGATCAATTGCTAACTGACTCATCTGCGGCAAGCGATCAAATCAGTCATGCGTTAACAGAGCAAGATTTCGCAGCAGCAGAAATTTCATCTTCTGTAGTGCGTTTACATGATTTCTTATTGAGTAAAAGTAGCGAAACTCAAGACGCGTCAATTCAAGCGCAAACGCTGTCTAATAGTACAGAATCAATTTTCGTTCATATATCCTCTTTTGAAAGTGACTCTCTCATTGCGAAAATGTGCCAACAAGCACAACTTTCCGCCAATCTAGTAGGTCAATTATTTGAACAAAGTATTGAAAAAAATCTTATTTCTCAGCAGCAGTTATTTAATTTTACTTACCAAGAGCTAGGCAGAAGTGAACCAAAAAAATACAGTACTTCTTTTGATAAATTTACCGACCAACATCTACCTCAAATTCAAGAGCCCTTGTTAGTAAAATTTCCTGAGATGATTTACGCTGGCGCTGTCGATATCAACAGTTATTTTCCCACCCATAATAAATGTTTTTCTAAACCGCTAACAGGCAACCCTGCAACTGATTTTGTCAATAACCGTACTAAACGACTATTTGATGACCCCACAGGCATTCGTTGTGGTAAACACACTGATAAATTTTTACTACAAACATACAAGCGTGACACGGGTGAAATTATGCACGATGTTTCAGCGCCAATATTTGCCAATGGCAAGCATTGGGGTGGTTTTAGAATTGGTTTTAAAGCCAGATAAATATCGAAACATCTAAAAATGTACTGTAAATCGACTAAAGTCTACCCCCTTTTTTTAGCAATGTAGACTTAGGTCTAATTCCTTTTGTTCACTTTACACACTAACTTATTATTCGATAACAAAAAATAACAACCAAGCAAACCAAAAAGAAAATAATAAGAGGCACTTAAGACCTCATAATAATAAGTCACACTAAAAACAAATAAAACAAAATGGGAAATACAATGTTTAATAATTCATTATTTAAATTCAAAAAAGTAGTACTAGCAACCAGTTTATTAGCTGTTACTAGTGCCGCTAATGCCGGCTACACTGTTAAATTAGATGACGGTGACACTATAACTTTTGGTGGTTACATCAAAGTAGACGTTCGTTCAATCAGTGGTGATGTTAGTTCACCAGTAACCAATGATGATTACTGGATTGGTAACGCAGCAGTAGTTGATGATATATCCACAACCAAATTTTCAGCCAATGAAACTCGCTTCAATACTAAGTACGTTCATGGCGACGTTACCGGCTTTATTGAATTAGATTTTTACGGTGGCGGCGGCAACCAAATTATTTCTAATTCATCACATCCAAGATTACGCCACGCTTTTATCAAATATAAAAACATTTTAGTTGGCCAAACTTGGACAACCTTTATGAACACTAGCGCGCTTGCAGAAGCCGCAAACTTTGGTGGTGCATTAAATGCGTCTGCATTTATTAGACAAGGCCAAGTTCGTTATACCATGGGCGGTTTGCAGCTTTCTTTAGAAAATCCACATTCAGATAAAGGTGACAGTAGTCAGGATTCCATTCCTGATTTTATTGCCAAATATACCTTCAAAGGCGACTGGGGTAATGTTTCAGTATCAGGTTTAGCCCGTCAGTTAAATACCGTGGGGGGAAATTCAGAAACAGCGATTGGTGGTGGTATTGCTGGTCGTATTAAAACTTTCGGTAAAGATGATTTCCGTTTTCAAGTGCACGGTGGCGAAACTGGTCGTTACGTGGGTGTAGTTGCCGCGAGAGATTTAGTGGGTGAAGAAGTTGAAGAAACCACCTCGTACATGGTGGCTTACCGTCACTTTTGGACCGAAGAAATGCGCTCAACCGTATTTTACGGCAGCACAGATGCTGACGTAGCCAATACAAAGCGTAATCATGTCGCTGTTAACTTATTTAAAAACTTTACTAAGCAACTTTCTTTTGGTGTAGAAGTGGGTAACTTTGAAATGAATGAAGTAAATAAAGACTCTAACTACTTACAATTCTCAGCTAAATACGTTTTATAGTTTTATGACTTACACACGACTAAAACATATATTTAGTATTACAACTTGCGTTAGTTAACCTCTTTTGGGGTTATTTTATAGGGAAGCATATGCTTCCCTTTTTTTATGCTTATTATTATCAATCAACCTAAGAAAAATGCTAAACGCGGTTTTCTCACGATACTGACTTTGCTGCTTCTAACCTGCCAACAAATAAAATAAAACAGCCACCTCTTTTTATCCAACTCAAATATGGCTCCGGCCAAGGGCGGCATAGTGTAAGATATTTTATCAAAAGCCATAAAATAGTTTATAACTTTCAACTGAAATACTTTTATTTAGCTTATTCATGATTATCGTAAAAATTGAGCTAAACTAAAATTGAACTAGACTAAACTAACTAACACAGTTTACTAATTTAAAAGGGAATTTTATGGATTTTTTACGGAAATTCACCATACAGAAAAGGTTATCCATGCTGGTGGTATTAATCATTATTGGTCTTTCAGTGCTCGATGTTATGAGTTTATCAGGAGAGTACAAATCGTTGGTGGAGCAAAAAAAACAGACTACCAAAGAGCTAGTTGATAGTGCTTACGGCATTATTGAACACCACTATGCTTTACAGCAAACAGGTGAACTCAATGAAAGCAAGGCAAAAGAGCAAGCGTTGAGTATCCTCGCCAGTATGCGTTACGACACCAATAACTATTTTTGGGTGAATGACTTTACGCCCAACATGATAATGCATCCAATCAAACCAACGCTTAACGGGAAAAATGTAGCGGGTATTAAAGACGCCGATGGGAAACCTTTGTTTATCGATATGGTTAATGTTGCAAAAGCTAAAGGGGATGGTTTCGTTTATTACAAATGGGCCAAGCCTGGTTTTGACGCTCCTGTCGATAAAATTGGCTTTGTTAAAGGTTTTACCCCATGGCAATGGATTATTGGCTCAGGTACTTACCTCGATGATATTGAAGCTACTTTTGCTAAACAACGTAATATGCTCATTATTGATAGCCTCATTATCGCTTTACTCATAGTTATTTTAAGTTATGTTATTGGCAATAGTATCCTCTTACCTACTCGGTCAGCTGCAGAGTTAATGAAAGATATTGCTCAAGGCGAAGGTGATCTTACCAATTCTTTAGATGATAGCGGTCAAGATGAGATTTCTCGACTATCTAACTATTTCAATAGTTTTACCCGTAAGATGCGTCAATCACTACAAGATGTATCCAACAATACCGCACAAGTTTTAGACCATGCACAAGCGGTTTCAGGTGCCAGTGATACCGCCCAAACCCTGATCCAAAACCAAAATGACATTACTACTCAAGTAGCGACTGCGATGGAAGAAATGACCTCTCAAATCAAAGAAGTGAGTGATAATGCCAGCTCGGCTGAGCAAGCAGCAAATGATGCGAGAAAGAACACTGCTGATGGCAAAAGAATAATTTCTAGTACTATTACACAAATGCAGTCGCTGTCGATTAATATTGATGAAGTTAGTCAAGTGGTCGCAAGCCTTGCTTCTGAGAGTGACAATATTGGCTCAGTTCTCGATGTGATTCGTGGCATCGCCGAGCAAACTAATTTGTTGGCACTTAATGCCGCCATTGAAGCAGCCCGCGCTGGTGAACAAGGTCGTGGTTTTGCGGTAGTCGCTGATGAAGTGCGAACCTTAGCTAATCGTACAGAACAAAGTACCAATGAAATTCAGCAAATGATACAAAAGCTACAAACTGGCGCGCAAGAAGCGGTTTCCGCGGTGAAGGTTAGTCAAGATATTTCACTACAAACAGTTGCTCAAACAACCAAAGCTGATGATTCTCTTTCTGAAATTAACCGCTTAATGGAAGTTATTTCAGATATGAATACACAAATTGCTAGAGCAACAGGGCAACAAAGCCAGGCTGCTGATGAGGTTAATTTACGTATTAACGAATTAGCAGGTATGACTGATGAGTCTCTTACAACAACACAACAATTAAGTGAAACTAGCCAACAATTGAAAGTAAGTAGTAATAATATGTCTGAAGTAGTCGGTCGTTTTAAAATAGCGTAACAAAGCACAATAGAATATATAGCCGTTACCATTAATTAACAGGCATAAAAAAACCAGTAACGCTTGCCATCAAGAAAGTATTACTGGTTAAACCATCAAAAATTTTAAAGTCGAATGAAAACTGTAGAACTCCAAAGTGGTGCTTAGTGGTTATGCGTCCTGGAACATAACCACTAAGTTCCGTGTTTTGCATGTTGCCTATTTAGTGAGAGAGCATTCACTGCCTAAGCAACGAAACAAATGGTAATCATTCTCATTAACATAGTCAATACTATTTTTTAACTTTTTTTAATTAATATTCTCATTGATTAAAACAGTCAAAATATAACAGGCATAAAAAAACCAGTGACACTTACCATCAAGAAAGTGTTACTGGCTAAACCATCAAAAATTTTAAAATCGAATGAACTCCGTAGAATCCCAAAGTGGTCACTTAGTGGTTATGTGTCCTGGAGCATAACCACTAAGTCCCGTGCTTTGCTGTTGCTTATTTAGTGAGAGAGCATTCACTGCCTAAGCAACGAAACAAATGATAATCATTCTCATTACTATAGTCAACATTATTTAAACATTTTATTTGAAATAGTTGTTTTTTATTTCTTCAGCTTAGCAAAAGCATCGGCAAAGGCGTTACCCATAGCGGCATTGTCTACTTTTTTGCTTTTCGATTTGTTTTGCTGGTTAGCTGATTTCCCTTGATGGTTCTTACTATTACTATGGTTGGTCTGCTTGTTTTTAACGCTATTATCACAACTTTTAGGTTGAGAAGGTTTGCCCGCTTGAGTTACCGCTTGCTCATCCAGTCGCATAGTTAAACTAATACGCTTGCGAGCAACGTCAACTTCCAAGACTTTAACTTTAACAATATCCCCTGCTTTAACAATTTCACGCGGGTCACTGATAAACTTATCGGTGATTGATGAAATATGTACTAAGCCATCTTGATGCACACCAATATCAACAAAGGCCCCAAAGTTAGCCACGTTAGAGACAACACCTTCGAGTATCATGCCCAACGTTAAATCTGCCATGGTTGTAACGCCTTCGGCAAAACTAGCCGTTTTAAACGCAGGTCTAGGGTCTCTACTGGGTTTGGCTAATTCTTTAATGATATCTTTAATGGTTATTTCACCCACATCATTATTGGTTAACTGAGTGATATCGAGTGATTGTAATTGCTCGTTGTTATTAAGTACTTTGCTGACATCAAGTTGTAATTGGCTAATGATTTTCTCAACCACAGGGTAACTTTCAGGGTGAAGTGCTGACTGATCTAACGGATTATCACCATCTGTGATACGTAAAAAACCAGCGGCCTGCTCAAAAGCTTTAGGCCCTAAGCGTGCTACTTTTTTCAACTGCTTTCTATTGGTAAAGCGACCTTGGCTATCGCGAAATGCAACAATATTGCTAGCCATTGTTTTGTTTAAGCCCGAAACGCGTGTTAATAACGCTGCGGAAGCACTATTTAGGTCAACGCCAACCGCATTTACACAATCTTCAACGACGTCATCAAGGGTTTTACTGAGCTGGCTTTGGCTGACATCATGCTGATACTGGCCAACACCTATAGCTTTAGGGTCAATTTTTACTAACTCAGCCAATGGATCTTGTAGACGTCGAGCAATAGACACTGCACCACGTAATGACACATCTAAATCAGGAAATTCGTTAGCTGCAAATTCAGAGGCTGAGTAAACAGATGCCCCTGCTTCACTAACAATCATCTTAGTGAGTTGTATTTTACTTTCATCCGCTTTAAAGGTTTGAATAACCTCGGCTACTAATTTATCACTTTCACGAGAGCCGGTACCATTGCCAATAGCCACTAGCTCAACTTTATACTGTCGGCAAATATTAACGAGGGTACGAAGCGATTTATCCCAATGATTTTGCGGGACATGTGGGAATATGGTAGCAGTATGTAATAGTTTTCCTGTACCATCGACAATGGCAACTTTACAACCTGTTCTTAAGCCAGGATCCAACCCCAATGTTACTTGAGCACCCGCGGGTGCTGCCATCAATAAATCGGCAAGGTTATTTGAAAAAACGTCTATCGCTTGTGTTTCTGCTTGTTCGCGTAAGCTAGTGATTAATTCATTTGTTAAACTGATATTTAATTTAGCTTTCCATGTTAATTGCACGACTTTCGTTAAAAATTCCGCAGCAGCTTGTTTACTACCTGTAGATAGGCAACGTAGTGTTAAGTGCTCAATAATAAGTTGCTCTGCACTATTAAAAATTGCAATAGTTTGACCTGGGTCGACATCAATATTGAGTTGTAAGAAACCTTCATTTCTACCGCGTAACATGGCTAACATACGATGAGAAGGAACTGTTCTCAGCTTTTCACTATGCTCAAAGTAATCACGAAATTTAGCTCCTGCTCTTTCTTGGCCTTTAACAAGTTTACTGGCTAAATGTGCCTGTTTTAACAAGTGACTACGCAGCTTTGCTAATAAGTTAGCATCCTCACTAAAACGTTCAGCTAAAATATAGCTAGCACCTTCTAGCACAGCTTTCACATCAGAAAAACCTGCCGCTTCATTAATAAAAGCTACCGCCTCAGTTGTTGGAGATAGTTGCCAGTTATTAAAAAGCTTATTCGCTAATGGTGCTATGCCTGCTTCGCTGGCTATTTTACCTTTAGTACGACGCTTTGGCTTATAGGGTAAATATAAATCTTCTAGTCGAGTTTTGTTATCTGCTTGCTTAATTAGTTTTTCTAATTCAGCACTGAGCTTATCTTGTTGTTTAATGCTCACTAAAATAACTTGTCGACGGTCTTCTAATTCGCGTAAATAACTTAAGCGCTGTGCTAAATGACGGAGATGGTTATCATCTAACCCTCGAGTGGCTTCTTTACGGTAACGGGCAATAAATGGCACAGTAGCACCATCATCAAGTAAGGTAATAGCGGCATTAATTTGTACCGCGTTAACATTGAGTTCTTGAGCTATTTGCTCGGCAATAGTTAACATTGAAAGACAGTTCCAGCAGGATAATATGTTGGTTTGCATAATAACAGAAAACTGTTCTGACGAAAATTATACTGCAGTATTCAATCTGATGACTCAATGCAGCACCTTGTATAGGTTATTTTTGATATCATTAACAAAGCGCTAATTTATTATGTAAAATAATACTATGAAAAAATCAAATTATATAACCCGCGCCGGCTGGGATCGTTTAGATAAAGAGCTTAAGTTTCTTTGGAAAGACGAACGCCCTAAAATTACTCGCTCAGTCAGTGAAGCAGCGGCACAAGGTGACCGCAGTGAAAATGCTGAATATATTTATGGCAAGCGTCGTTTACGTGAAATAGACCGTCGAGTACGTTTTTTGATGAAGCGTACTGAAGATTTAACCATAGTATATCCCGATCCTCAGCAAGAGGGACGAGTCTTTTTTGGTGCTTGGGTCACCCTAATCAATGAAGATGATATTGAAGTTGTTTATCGTTTAGTCGGTCCTGATGAGTGGGACGTTAAACGAAGAGAGATCAGTATCGACTCTCCTATGGCTCGTGCGTTATTAGGTAAAGCCGTTGATGATGAGATAGTAGTACACGCTCCTGAAGGTGAGCGCGTCTTTGATATTGTAAACATTAGCTACAAGTTAACGGAATAAAGCGACTAGTTATCTAGTCGTTTTTAATCAAATTTAATTACTGATTGAACTCACTATTTTAACTTTCGAATTTAGTAATCAAAGTTAGTAATCAAATTGTACGCCTAAACGAAGGTTTGCACCGCGCAGCGTCTTACTGCCATCTAACGTGACCGTATCTAGGGTAGTTGCCACATCAATGTTAATAAATTTCATTACAGTAACCCCAGCATTTATGTAGGCGAGCTTTGATCCCGCTAAATTTCGACTAAAACCTAAGCGTGCACTTGGCAGCCACCAACTATCTGCCGCATAGCCAGCTGTTAATGTGAACCATTGGTAATCATCATGCATAGGATCTTCAACCGAGTTAGCATCTAATTCAACGTTTAAACTCCAATGTCGTTGGTCAGTAAAAACACCGGCCTCTAACTTCAACTGACGCTCCATAGTATAAACACTTTGCTTATTAAGTTGACTCAAGATTTTTAATGACGTAAATGATGCTCTATCAAAGTCAGGAAATTTATAGCTGTGTTCAAATATACTATTTACTGAAGCACCCAATTGATAATGCTCTGCCGCCCAAACCAGTCCTAAATCAATATCAAAACCATTTTCATAAATAAAATCAGCATTTTTAATATCATCAAACAAATCTTCGGTATCGGTAATGTCACCAATACGGGTATTGGCATGGGTTAAACCAACCCGATAAAAGATAGGTTTTATGCCCCAATATAAATCGCCAGCATCACTATGAATTGCATTACGACTGTAAGATAAAGAAAACTGCGCTATTTTGGTTGCTTTAACCAGCAACAAACTGTCATTTTCGACAGACATTTTAACTCTCTTATTCGCGGGGTCATAAAATAAAGTAATGCCGCCAGATAAATCGAGCTCTTGTATTGGATCACTTTCATCAAAATCAGGAATTGTTTTCAATTGTGCTCGTGCGTAGTCTGAATCAAGAGTAATTTCTTCAAAAATGCCAATCGCTTTTGAATTACCTTTATATGCCATGCCAAAGAGTAAAGTGCCGCCGAATAAATTTTCATTCAAAACAAAGCTAGCTTCACTGGTAGCTTCTGCTTTTCCGTAGCCTTCCACCGCAATTAAGGCTAACAAACCTGCGGTGGTAACTACTTTTGTTTTAACAATATCAAGGCGATCTTCTAACTCTGGGTACTCGTTAAAGAGATCTTCCCAAGTGTAATTTCTGATGGGGTTTTCTGGGGTAGGAGGCAATTCGATACCCGTTCCGTTATCACCTTCGCTTGGAGGATTAAACAATAATGATAATTCATCTATTTTGTAAAATAGTTCATCTAAATTACCAAATTCAATACCGCCACCTATTTCGATAGAGCCACCGGTCATCACATGAGGATCTTTACGAGCAACTATTAATGCCGCTGCTGCCGGGTTGCCAGCATTTGATAATGACTTTTGCGAATAATTAAGGCTCGCACTACGTGGCTGAATATCAGCCCAAGCAAAATCACTTAATGCTGACAAACTAAGAAAAGTAATTACGGCGGCTAAACTATCGCGCTTAACTGTTGTTTCAAGGAAGTATTTTTTTAATGGTTTTAATAAAAAAAATGGCAAAATATCGTCCCTATTCAGCTATTAACTATAGATAATTGTATCATTAATAACCTATATTAACATATTGCCGACAACTGGGCATTGGTAAAGGGTTTCAATTACAAAGTCATAACAACTCTACACAGTAATCTTGCCAGCGCTAAATACTGTTTACTTAAGCTGTTTTTATTTTACTCGTCGACTTCTAATGGGGATCTGACAAACGTCAAGTACCTGTGGTGGTTTTTTATAAAAAAAATCACCTTCACGCGCACGACGTTTTACCAAACGTTTGCCAAACGCCACTGATTCAGTATTCTCAACTTCAATATGAATTTGCTCTGCTTTTGCCACATCACTCATCAATTGCATGCTGACTATTTTAGTAAAATCTCGATGATCTACAGCATAATCACCTTGTACTGCTTCCGTTCGCTGTATTGCTTGAATATGTTGCATACCGTAAACCACGCGACCAAAAATAGTCATAATGCGATCTAAATATCGTGGTGCCTGGCCAATAACAAAATAAAAATGGCTCGATGCTGAATCTGCTTCATTATTTCTAGCCATTGCTACTGTGCCTGGGCAGTGTGTTAACCAGGCTTTACCTAAAGCATCATCATTACCTGCCTGATAAGCAAGAGCAAAACTGTCTTTAAAGCCTGTTTTTTCTGCAAATAAATCTTTTTCCTGTACCTGTGTGTATGACCAATTTTTATCTGTCTGCCATTCTGCTTCCATTGCCAGTAAGGGTACTGAACGATCTTTTTTACTGCCATCTTTTGGACCCGCTTGGGCAACAAAACCATCGATCACACGATAAAATTTTGTCTGATCATAAAAACCTTGTTGCGTTAACTGGCTGAATTGAGCTACGTGTTTGGGGGAAAACTGAGGAGCTAATTCAATAACCACTTTGCCATGAGGCAAGGTTAATAATACCGTATTTTGAAGTGCTAATTTTCGCCAGGTAGAATCGGTAGATTTTTCCGCGCCACATGCGCTAATAAAGAATAACGCAGTGAGCGTTAGCGCACTTTTTAAAGAAGCTTTCATAACAAAACCTTTATCTATTTTAAGGTAATACCAAATCCATTAAGTTATTTTCACTCAGCAATACATTTAATGGAATTGGTATATGTAAATTAAATGCTATCATAGCCGCCTTAAAATTTAACCAAATCATCTCGGAGTATTTCGTGAACAAAAGCCTTATCACCAACCTTATCGCATTAGCTTGTACAATAGGGGGCTATGTTAACGAGCATCATATTCTTTTTACCTTAGGCCTTTTTGCCTTATCCGGCGCAATCACTAACTGGCTTGCTGTGTATATGCTATTTGAAAAGGTGCCATTATTGTATGGCTCAGGTGTAATTCCTGCACGCTTTGAAGAGTTCAAAGTTGCTATTCGTCAGTTGATGATGGAGCAATTTTTCACTGAGCAAAACATTGACCGGTTTCTTTCTGATAGTTCAGGAAAAGCCAGTACCATTAATTTAGCGCCCGTCATTGATAAAATTGACTTATCCCCCGCTTTTGACAGTTTAGTTTCTGTTATTGAAAGCTCCTCTTTTGGTAGCATGCTTGCCATGGTGGGTGGCAGTGAAGCTTTGCAGCCAATGAGAGAGCCGTTTATCGAGAAAATGAAACTTTCCATACAAGATATCGCACAAAGTGAACAATTCAATACCTTATTACGAGAAGAATTAGAGCAACCTGACATCATTTCAGGCATGCGAGATAAAGTCAGCGACATTATTGAAAAACGTCTTAATGAATTGACCCCACAATTGGTCAAAGAAATAGTGCAAAAAATGATAAAAAAACACCTCGGCTGGTTAGTTGTTTGGGGAGGTATCTTTGGCGGTATCATTGGCGTAGTTGCTGCGATTACGAATAATTTTTAGTGCCTAGCAGATGAATAATTTATACCCGTTCTACTTGAAGATGCATGATTCAGCTGGAATTTGAAACGTCTTTAGGCAAGGCATTGATTGAAGAGAATGGTTGTCCCCTTCTCAATATCAATAACGCAGCATAAAGCGTTTCTAAACCAGCCCCTTGGGGAAGGCTGAGCAAACCATACTCTGCGTTGCATTTCTTTTTAAGGGAGTAACCCTTAATAAAAAAATGCGCCTTGATTATGAATCGCTCAGACTTCCTGAAACGAGCATCTTCAAGTAGAACGGGTATATACTTATAAAATAAAGACCAACATCCGTACAAATTAATCTTACTTTTGTCACTATATGGTATAAAAATCACTTTAATTACGCCCTAACTTTACGTTATGCTTGAGTGATTAAAAATTAGAGAGTTTGAACTCATAAGCGCGATGATGCCTTATGGACGTAACTCTCTTCAAACCATAAGGTAAACTTCTGTCATGTTTGGTAGTTTAAAGGCTTTGCCTGCCGATCCAATTCTTGGATTATTGGCTAAATATAAAAAAGATAACAACCCAAATAAAA
>MAAC01009475.1_pt1 | contig 24291 bp, 19 predicted proteins | sample 1115981 | NCBI WGS metagenome assembly MAAC01 (sample SAMN04961126, study PRJNA320927) | seawater metagenome | isolation source: sample BD02T64 sea water enriched with oil for 64 days | place: USA:Gulf of Mexico | collected 2013-07-27
ACTAATTCGGGGGAATTAAAATGAAAATAAAAGATACTAGCGATCAAGATACCTTGATCACATCAGCACATGCACAATCAAAATCTAAAAAATGGCTAAACATCACGGCATCAGCCCTAGTTTTTGCCGCAATTGTTTGGCAAGTCGCACCTGCCGCCAGTCGTTGGAGTCAAGCAAGCGAGTCTATTTCAATAGACAGAGTACGCATTGCAACCATTACTAGAGGTGACTTCACCCGAGAGATATCGGTACTTGGCAGAGTGGTCGCTGCGGTAAGCCCTACGGTTTATAGCCCTGCCGACGGTACCATCACCTTGATGATTGAAGCAGGTCATGAAGTTAAAGAAGGGCAAGCATTAGCCGCACTAGACTCTCCAGAGCTAACTAGTCAACTGTCCCAACAACAAGCTATTTTGGCCAGTTTACAATCTAGTTTTGAACGTCAGAAAATTCAAGCGAAGAAGCAGCATTTAGTTGATCAAAAGGCGGTTGATCTAGCAAACGTCAGACTAATATCGGCTAACCGTGAAAAGCGCCGTGCCGACCAAGGGTATGAAAAAAATGCCATTAGCCAAATCGATTTTGAAAAAGCACAAGACGAATTGGCCAACGCAAAACTTCAACATAGCCATGCAGAAAAAGACGCCGCTTTAAACGTTGAAAGTTTAGATTTTGACAGCAAGTCATTATCACTTGATATGCGTCGTCAAACGCTGTTAGTGACCGAGTTACAACGTCAAGTGAGTGCATTAACCATTCTATCGCCGGTTAAAGGGATCGTTGGTAATTTAAATACCGACAACAAAACATTCTTAAGTAAAAATCAAGCCATTCTTACCGTGGTTGATTTAAGCAATTTTGAAGTGGAAATTGCCATCCCAGAAAGCTATGCCGATGATTTAGCCATTGGTATGGACGTTGACGTACAGTTTGAACAACAACAGTTCAGTGCTCGTCTAGTAACAATTTCCCCCGAAATACTGGATAACCAGGTTACTGGGCGAGTACGTTTTTCTAGCAATTCACCTGCAAAGCTTCGTCAAAATCAGCGATTAAATACGCAAATCATCCTTGAACAAAAAAGTGATGTATTACAAGTGCAACGCGGTCAGTTTTTAGAAAGCAGCGGTGGCCGCTTCGCTTATCTGGTTAATGATGGTTTAGCGCAAAAAACACCTATATCGCTTGGCGCACGTAGCTTAAGTCACGTGGAAGTTATCGACGGACTAACAGCAGGCCAACAAATCATTATCTCGGGTACTGATATGTTCAATGCCGCAGAACAAGTACTTCTCAACGATTAAAAACAAAAAACACAATACAAATATTCGACATTTAGCTTAATGCAAATAAAGGAACATCTTATGTTAGTCATGAAAAACATTAATAAAATATTTCAAACCGCCGACATTCAAACTCACGCATTACGTGATTTTAACCTAACCGTAAATGAAGGTGACTTCCTCAGTGTTACGGGTCCTTCCGGCTCAGGAAAAACCACCTTCTTAAATATTGCCGGCTTGTTAGAAACCTATACCAATGGTGAATTTTTACTTGATGGTAAAGACGTAGGTTCACTGAATGACAATGGTCGTTCTCGCATGCGAAATGAAAAAATTGGCTTTGTTTTCCAAAGCTTTAACCTAATTCCTGATTTAAATTTATTTGACAATGTTGACGTGCCACTGCGTTACCGTGGCTTTAATGCCAAAGAAAGAAAACAGCGCATTGAAGCTAACTTAGAACGTGTTGGTTTAGCATCACGCATGAAACATTTACCTAGCCAACTCTCTGGTGGGCAGCAGCAAAGGGTCGCGATTGCGCGTGCTCTTGCTACTGACCCACGTTTTTTATTAGCCGATGAACCCACCGGCAACTTAGACTCTGAAATGGCCCAAGGGGTAATGAGTTTATTGCAAGAAATTAATCAACAAGGTACCACCATCATTATGGTGACTCATGACGCAGAGCTTGCTCAAAGAGCTTCAAGAAAAATCCAAGTAAAAGACGGCCGAGTCAGTGAACTAGAAATTGTTAGCCAAAAAGCCATTGCTTAATAAGCCTTAATTAATTCGTTAGGAAAAACTATGTTTAATTATTATATAAAAATTGCTTGGATCAGTATCTTACGCCATTGGGGATTAAGTTTACTGATGATCTGCGCTATTGGTTTAGGCATTGGCGCTACCATGACAACCGTTACGGTAAATTACTTAATGTCTGCCAACCCAATCCCACATAAAAGTGAGCAACTGTATTATGTTCAGGTGGATAGCTGGGACGTAAACGACCCGTTTGATGAAGGACAAAATCCTCCTACTCAACTGACTTATACCGACGCCACTAATTTGATGAAAGCGAAAAAAGCTTTCCGTCAAAATGTGCAAGCACAAGCTTACGCAGTTATTGAGCCAGAAAACCCTGAAGTATTGCCATTTCTTATTGATGGTAGAGCCAATTCTGCTGACTTTTTTGCCATGTTTGACGTACCTTTCATCTATGGTGGTGCTTGGTCACAACAAGCCGACGACAACAAAGAATTGGTGGTGGTATTAAATAAAGAAACCAATGACAAAATTTTTGGTGGTGAAAACTCGGTTGGTAAATCACTTAAAATTGACGGCAATATGTTTAGTATTGTTGGTGTTATTGATACTTGGCAACCTAAACCTCGATTCTACGATATTTCCACCGGCGCATTTAACGACTCTGAAGACTTTTTTGTTCCTTTTAGTTTAATTGCCGAAGAAAAAGTTCGTCGTGATGGCAATACCAATTGCTGGAAACCTTCCGGAGATGGTTTTCAAGCCTTTCTCAATTCTGAATGTGTCTGGACACAATTTTGGGTAGAGCTTAAAACCGAGCAAGACAAAGAACAATATATGACCTTTGTTAATGCTTATGTTGAAGAACAAAAACAATACGGTCGCTTTCAACGTCCAATGGGTAACCGTTTAAGTACCGTTACCGAGTGGCTCGAGAATCAAGAAGTTGTCGCCGATGACGCACAAATGATGATGGCAATGTCATTGATGTTCTTAGTGGTATGTTTATTAAATACTGTTGGATTGTTACTGGCTAAGTTTTTAGGTAAAGCGCCTGAGATTGGTTTGCGCCAAGCTTTAGGGGCAAGTAAAGCAACGTTATTTAGTCAATATATGATTGAGTCCGCTTGTATCGGTTTGGCGGGTGGATTACTCGGTTTATTGCTCGCTTATTTAGGATTAAAAGGCGTAGAAAGTTTATATGGTGATTACATGCAAGGCTTAGCCACACTTGATACCAACATGATGATACTTTCAATTGCCGTATCTTTATTAGCTACGTTGTTAGCGGGTTTATACCCGACATGGCGCGCATGTAAAGTACAGCCAGCCCACCAATTAAAATGTCAATAACAGCGAGGAAATAACCATGTTAGAAATAGGACTTATTATTCGCGCTTTGTTGCGCAATAAAATCGGCGCTTTGCTGATTGCCTTACAAATAGCCCTGACCTTGGCCATTATGGTTAATGCCATTTTTATGATCCAAGACAGACAAACAAAAATGCAACGTGATAGTGGTTTGGATGAAGTTAATACCTTTTATTTAACCAATAACGTTTTTGGTAGCGATTATAATCTGCAAGCGAATTTGCAAGTGGATTTACATGCTATACGTAATACTCCTGGCATAGTTGATGCCGTGCAAATCAATGCCATTCCATTAAGTGGTGGTGGTTGGTCAATGTCTCTGCAACATGAACCCGGTGAAGATAAAGACAGCTTGGGCAGCGCCCTTTACATGGTTGATGACCATGGTATTAATACCTTAGGGCTTGAACTTATTGCCGGTGAAAACTTTTCACAGCAAGACATTCAATGGCGGGAAAGTGGTTCATCAAAATGGCCACCTAAAACCATTATTACCCAAGCTTTTGCAGAGCAGCTTTATCCTGATGATTGGCAAAGCGCTGTTGGAAAAACCTTCTATATTTCACAAAGCCAACCCATGCAAATTATTGGTATAGTAAAAACACTTCAAGCCCCTTGGAACAGTTGGGATGGTGTTGAACGTAGTATGTTAGTACCGTTTCAGATGGAATCTAAAAGCAATTATTACTTTATTCGCACTGAAAATGGCCAACGCGATAAAATGATGCCGGTGATTGAGAAGCTGCTCGCAGAAAGCAATAAAGAACGCATTATTCGTCGTGTTACGACTTTAGAAGATACCCGAGCAAGAAGTTACCGTCAGCATAATGCCACCAATAAAATATTAACGACTGTGATCATTACGTTAACCTTAATCACTGGTTTTGGTATTGTCGGTTTAGCGATATTTAGTATTAATCGTCGCACCAAACAAATAGGAACAAGACGTGCATTAGGAGCCACTCAATGGCAAGTGATGCGTTACTTTATGGTGGAAAACTTTATGATCTCAGGCGTCGGCATACTCTTGGGTGTAATAGGGGCAATAGCACTTAACTTTTGGTTAGTAAAAACCTTTAATTTATCGCCTATCGGTTTTGACCTGATTCTATTTGGTATCGGTACGTTATTTGTTGTCGGACAGCTTGCAGTGCTTTATCCGGCAAGACGAGCAGCGTTGATCCCGCCAGCAACGGCAACCAGAACAGTGTAAGTTTAACCAACTTAAACCTTGGTGATTTATAGGGGATCTTTTATAAAGATCCCCTTTTTCTATCCTTACAAATCAATTTTCAGCCTTCTAGTAAAAGTATCAGTTCGTGCTATTATAAATTTCTGATAATAATAATAGTGATGATTTCATGAATAAAACCAAAGCCTTGCTGTCGGCTATAACCTTATGTTTAAGCTCTACAGTTGCTCTCGCTCAAACCACAATCATTAAAAACGTGCAAGGTTATACCCTTGAAGACAGTAAATTACGCCAATTTTCCGCCATTCAATTTACCGATGACAAAATAGATAAACTATTCACTGAAAGTGAAAAATATCCACAGAATAATGACTGGCAGATTATTGATGGTAAAGGAGCTACGTTATTACCCGGCTTAATTGATGCCCATGGCCATGTATTAAGTTATGGCCAAAGCTTAATGAAAGCAGATTTAGTTGGCACTACTTCAGAAAAGCAAGCGGTACAACGCACAGTAGATTACGCTAAACAAAATAAATCCCTTAATTGGGTAACAGGTCGCGGCTGGAATCAAGTGCAATGGGCGAATAAAACCTTTCCTAGTGCAAAATCATTAGATGAATATTTTCCAAATACCCCCGTGTGGCTAAGACGTATTGACGGACATGCCGGTTGGGCAAATAGCAAAGCCATGGCACTAGCGGGTATCACTAAAAATACCCAAGCCCCTACTGGTGGCGATATTATTCGTGACAGTAACGGTTATCCTTCAGGCGTTTTTATCGATAATGCCATGGATTTGATTGAAAAAAATATTGCTCCGCTTACTGTGGCGCAACAAAAAAACATCTTGTTAAAAGCGATGAATTCTTTAGCAAGTTTAGGCTTAACCAGTGTGCATGATGCCGGTATCGATAATGATAACCTCCAAGCATATAGTGAATTAAGCAGTGAAAACAAAATGCCTATTCGCATTAATGCCATGCTTTATTTACCCAGTTCAAACTGGCAAACGACCTTAACTAAAGGTACCTTCCATTCTAAAGATGACATGCTTAATTTTAACAGTGTAAAAATTCAAGCTGATGGCGCCTTAGGTAGTAGAGGGGCTGCGATGATTGAAGATTACTCTGATCATAGCGGTCATAAAGGCTTATTGTTACATGATGAAAAATCCCTTAAAAGTTACATAAATACCGCGATGAATGCTGGTTTTCAGGTTAATACCCATGCCATTGGTGATAACGCCAATAAAATAGTGTTAGATGTTTATCAAGACTCAATTAAAGAAACGGGTACTAAAGCATTACGGCACCGTGTTGAACATGCACAAATACTGCGTTTAAAAGACATTCCACGTTTTAGTGAACTCGGTATTATTGCATCAATGCAAGCTACACATGCTACCAGTGATAAAAACATGGCAGTTGACCGAATTGGCAATGACCGTATTTTAGGTGCTTATGCTTGGCGTAAACTACTTAACCTTAATACTATCATTGCTGCGGGTTCTGATTTCCCTGTTGAATCACCCAATCCATTTTTTGGTTTACATGCTTCAATTACTCGACAAGATAAAGATAACGCTCCTAAAGGTGGCTGGTTTGCCGAAGAAAAAATGACTCGGCTCGAAGCGTTAAGAACCTTTACTATTGATGCGGCTTATTCTGGTCATCAAGAACAACTAGTCGGTAGTTTATTACCCGGTAAAAAAGCCGATTTTATCTTACTACAAGATAATTACTTCACCGCCAAAGAAACAGAGCTGTGGAAAAACCAAGTATTACAAACTTGGGTAAATGGTTTGGAAGTTTATCGCCAAGCAGCAAAATAATAGTACATAAAAACCTCTGAAGATCCTGAGGCTGTCTCAGGATCTTCTCCTAAAACCCGATGTTTACCTCTAACACTTCTGCCATATTGATTAAAACGAAAGAGGACTAAGATCCGTTCATGCGAGTAGTTCCGTGAACCGGCACCTAATTGCAACTAAAACAACCTACCCTAAATAGTTATATATAATAAAAAACAGTTGTATTAATCTCTTTTTTAAAACAATATTAACAATTATCTAACAGTTAAATTAAGTTTTATTAACGCTGGAATTATAAAAATAAAAATAAAAATTCGTTCCTGACTAAGGATAACGAATAATAAAGGGACTATATCCAGATGAATAAATACAACTTAAGTTTTGGCTCACTCACTGTACTTGATAAATGCCTTGCCGAATTAATCATTAATAATGAAGTAGTTATCACACTAGAAATGGTTGAAGAACTGGACGTGATGTTACAGTCAATCTTCAAACATAATTTTGGCCTATTGGCTAATAAATTAAATACCTATTCGTATACCTATGAAGCAAAACTGGTATTGGGTTCGATTGAGCACATGAAGGCAATAGCTTCCGTTTATTATACAACTCAAGGTCGAGAAGTAAGTCTTGATATTGTACAAAAACGTAATATCGATGGTTTGAATGTGAGAGTATTTTCTGGTTTCGAGTTAGGCCGCCAGCAAGCCCTTGACTGGTTGACTTATGAACTAACCAAGCAAAAGACAACATAGCGGTAAAACCTTCAGCTTGAGGTTTTCCCTTTAAGAAAGATCCTACGAGTAAGTTTTAGCTATTCGATTATTTGCTTTTTATTTATCGGTAGTCTTTTGCCCAACAATGTCTTTGAGTCGTGCCTTACCACGACTCGATACCATTAAAACAGCAATGCCACTTTCCCTTAACGTTTTCTCTAAAGCTATCGCTTTTTCTTTAGGGGCAAAAAAGGCTTCAATACCGTAATTAATTCTTAACATACCACTAACTTCAAATCGCTTATTCTGTAACCGGCCTTTTAAAAACATCCCTGAATTAGGTTCAACTAAAGAGGCGCTGGCAAATTCATAAAGGCCATTTTTTGTTTGCTTTAAGTTAACAAACACCAATTCGCCATTTCGTAGGAATTGACTCCCAGTGATGTCTTCAGAATTTATTGTCGATATTTCATAATCAAGCCTTGCATAATTTCCTCTAAAGAGAGAACGGGGATCGACAGGAGTGGTCTTTATTCTGATTTCTTTACCTGTCCATAATGGAGCTTCTGAAAGTAGATACATTCCTATCAATACTAAAAACTGAAAGGCAATTGCAGTGAGAAAAGCTAAAGTCATTGGTTTTTTCATGACTTTGCCTCCGACAATTTACTATGTTTCCAGTATTTAGCAGCGCCAAGTAAGATGGCCGCAAACACGATAAAAAGTAAAGCACCGCCAAGGTAATTACCCACTAAGTCGGCATAACGTATCATTGCTGTTAATAAAATGGACATGACACCAAGAAAGAAATAATGAGAAACCCCCTCTTTGATACCTTTAAGGATAAGTCGGATACCAAACAAAATCAGTGCGATATTGCTCATTATTTGCATGTAAACAGCTTGACTGCTATCACCTGAATTAATAACTAATAGCAGCGTTAGTAGATACAAACTAACCACTATTACAATCTGTTTAAGGTAATGGGTCTTAGCAGCTAACAATAGGGAGATCACCGATAAAGAGAATACTATGATGCCCATCGAAAACGCCTTGTCCCAATTAGCCTGTATTAATTCTTGCCATGGCTCTTCAAAACTAAGAATTAACATCAAGATAAGGGTAAAGCGTAAGCCCCATAAAGCGAGAACCGATGCATAATCTTTGGCAGTAACTGACTCCCTAAGGCGTAACCAATGACTTAACGCATAGACAGCAATAAACAACGATACGCTAACAGGAACGTGCTCTGCTTGAAAACTAAAATGATTGGTGTCTCGCCATAATTGCGCCAAACTATATTCAGCCCAAAGGCCTATGCTGAAAATAACCATTAACAGCAGAAGAATACTTTGCTTAGCACGTTTTAAGACAATGAGCCCCAGCATAATAAATATCGGGAATAGCGTTGGGTAAAAGTGCAGATCGACTTCGACTAGGAACCAAATAATAGCGAGTATCAGCGTTTGCAAGGTAATTGCTCGGCTATTGGTCAGCAAAGCAAACGGCAAACAACCCAGCGCCCACCAAAATATACCATCGGGCATGTGCTCCCCTAAATGATATATTTGCGCGATTAAAATGATAGCCGCGCCAAAAAACATATTGCCTAATAAAAAGCCATTAGTCGCACTTGCATGATTACCTTTTAGATATTGACGAAGAGAGACAGCTTGAACCCCAACGGTGATAACAATAAGGCTAAACATTCTCAGTTCTCTAGAGAGGTCATCCCAATTTGCACTTATCAAGGTAATGAGAGCTAATCCTATGAACAAGTACCCTAACCCGACTAGTACGTTGTAGCCAATGGACTGACTTTTTACCTGATGGAAGTCAACTTCATATTTAGCGCAAATGTTTACGGCTTGCTCTTGGGTAATGAGCTTTTCATCTACCCACTCTTCAGCTTCTCTAGCAATGTCATTTTTAAGTAACCGTATTAAACGCATAGCAAATCCCTTTGTTACGAATTATGTGATGTAAAGAAGTATAAACCTTGAGCTAACCATACCATTAAATCGATAGATTTAACGTTCATTTAATAAAATGTATAAGCTGCTCTTTATAGTCAAATATATTTTTTTAGATGCCGATGTTATGAATTAAGTCTATTTTTACTGTCGGCAGTACCCCATTTTCATAGAGATAGAGCAGTAAATACGCGTCTTAAGCTAAAAGTTAGCAACTATTCGCTCTGAAGAGACTATTTTTATTGCTCAATCCTCAGTTATTACTTAGTATGTATCGACAACAATAATTATGAAGGAATAAAAATAATGAACAAAGGTGAATTAGTAGCAAAAATCGCTGAAGGCGCAGACATTTCAAAAGCTTCTGCTGGCCGTGCTTTAGATAGTTTAATTAGCTCTGTAACAACAGAATTAGCTAATGGTGGCGATGTTGCTTTAGTTGGTTTCGGAACTTACAAAGTAAATGACCGTGCTGCACGTACTGGTCGTAATCCTCAAACAGGCGCAGAAATCCAAATTGCTGCTGCTAAAGTACCTGCTTTTAAAGCTGGTAAAGCATTAAAAGACGCTGTTAACGGTTAATCGTTGCAGGTCTCAATAGCCCAACTTACTTTAAGTTGGGCTTTTTTATATCCGTTAATAAATAACTAGCACAAACAAAGCACTAATCTTCTAACCGAACACGCCAGACACCTTGTTCATAGGCATGAATAATTTACCCCCATAATTGACCGCCTAAATTGATCGCCTAAATTGATCGCCTAAATTGATCGCCAAGCTCAGCATAATAATCATCAGATAAATAAATTTCACCATCAACTTCTGCGATATCCATGTAAGAGCGCCCTGCAAAGCTTTTAAATAAGGAAAGAGTCACAGTTTGGTCATGACAAATTCCAAAATATTTCCTAACTAATCACCCTTTATTCATTCTTTTCATCGATGCTTGCTCTAGAATTTCCACACATCAAACAGCAATGCATTTTACTAATGTATTCAAAGCATGGAGTAATATATGAATACTATTCACCTTATCAATAAACACAAGCAATCAAAAACAAAGTGGCAAGCTTTTCCAATGTTCTGCTTTAGCATCTTATTGACTACGTTCTTTAGCCTAAGCAGTTTAGCATTCAACAGCAATGCTCAAAGCTTACAAGGCGAAATTCATCATGAAGCAAAACAAAAAGTACTGATCGTGATATCTAGTGATAGCCATGGTTATTGGTTGCCTGAGGTACTGGAACCATACGAGTTATTGGAACAAGCAGGTTTTGAAATTGATATTGCTAGCCCTTTAGGTGGGAGCGGCAAAGCGAGTGGTAGTTCTAGGTTATCATCAGAACAGGAAAAGTGGTTTGAGCAATCAAGCTTAGCTAAAAAATTACCTCATTCTTTAACGATTAATAAAGTACAAGCCAATGACTACCAAGCTATATATTTTGCTGGTGGCTCAGGCCCAATGTTTGACTTTATCAACAATAAAACGATGCAAAAACTCACTGCATCAATTTATCAAAGTGGTGGGGTTGTTTCAGCTGATTGTCACGGTATTGCTGCTTTACTCAATGTGACTCTTGAAAATGGCAATCGATTAATAACAGGTAAAAAAATAACCGCGAAAGCCAATCATGAAGAAGGACGTTGGGCACGTAATAACTACCCGTTTTTGCTGGAAGATAAAATCACAGAACTTGGCGGCCGCTATTCGTCAGCAACAAAGGGCAAACCACATGTAGTGGTAGATGGTCGTTTGATCACAGGACAAAATCCTGCATCGGCTATTCCTATGGCTGAGCAGTTAATAAAAACATTATTAACACTAGAGAGTAGCCAGCCATTAGAACCTCGAAGCTGATAATGCATCAACAAAAATTAGTTGATGAATAGATAAAGAGTAAATATATAACTAGACCATTTAGAATCAAAAAAGCCCAATTTACTGTAAATTGGGCTTTTTATCTTAGGACGGGACAAGGTAATTAGTAATTAGTTAGATCAAAGTACTAATCTTCTACGCGAACGCCCCAAACATCATGTTCATCGGCATGAATAATTTCTACCCAAATTTGATCGCCAGGTTCAGCATCATAATCATCAGATAAATATACTTTACCATCAACTTCTGGAGCATCCATATAAGAACGACCAACAATGCCTAGCTCATTAACCTCATCAACGAGAATTAAATATTCTTGACCAATACGTGCTTGGAGTTTATCCGAGCTAATTTGGGCTTGTACTGCCATGAATCGTTGTAGTCTATCTTCCATCACTTCATCTGAAACGTGATCAGGCAAATCATTGGCTGTTGCGCCTTCAACTGGTGAGTATTTAAAACAGCCAACACGGTCTAATTGCGCTTCTTCTAAAAAGGCTAATAGTTCTTCAAACTCTTCTTCGGTTTCACCTGGAAAACCAACAATAAAGGTTGAACGAATCACTAATTCAGGACAAATTTCTCGCCATTTAGCAATGCGCTCTAACACTCGGTCTGAGCTACCAGGACGTTTCATTAACTTCAGAATGCGTTTATTGGCGTGCTGAAAAGGAATATCTAAATACGGTAGTATTTTACCTTCTGCCATCAATGGGATAATTTTATCAACATGTGGATATGGATAAACATAATGCAAACGGATCCACACGCCCTGCTTGGCAAGCTCTTCACATAATTGCTGCATGTGAGTTTTTATGGGCATGCCATCCCAAAAGTCAGTTTTATGTTTAACATCAACGCCATAAGCAGAGGTATCTTGTGAGATAACCAATAATTCTTTAACACCCGCTTTAACTAATCGTTGTGCCTCTCCTAATACATCACCTACCGGACGTGAGTCTAAATCACCACGCATTGATGGAATGATGCAGAACGTACAGCGATGGTTACAGCCTTCTGATATTTTTAAATAAGCATAATGTTTAGGGGTAAGTTTAATCCCTTGCTCAGGCACTAAATCAATAAAAGGGTTATGTTTAGGTTTAGCTACATGCTCGTGCACTTGCGTCAACACTTCATCGTAAGCGTGTGGTCCCGTAACCCCTAAAACATTAGGGTGAAGCTCAATAATTTCATCTTTTTTAGCTCCTAAACAACCAGTTACTAAGACCTTGCCGTTTTCAGCAAGAGCTTCACCAATGGTATCAAGGGACTCTTGTACGGCTGAATCAATAAAACCACAAGTATTCACAATCACCATTTCTGCATCAGCATAACTATTAGTAACGTCATAACCTTCAGTACGAAGTTGAGTAAGAATGCGTTCGGAGTCGACTAAATTTTTCGGGCAGCCGAGGCTAACAAAACCAATCTTTGCAGAGCGCTCAGAGCTTTGTTCATCTTGATTAGCGTTAGATGTGAAAGTAGCTGACTGCTGTTCAATGACCTTTTTAGGTGTTTCTAGTGTCGTGGTTTGTGTCGGGTCAAATTGGTTAACTGTCATAACGCGCCTTTAGAATCAATAGTGGTTCTGGTGATTTTTAGTGCGCGCATTATACAGGAAATTGATTAATAAGTCTGCTTAACTTCAATTAAGGAAATTATAGAGATGTTGCTATCAAGGGTTCGGCAATTTGATAGGTGATAACTGCTCTCTCATACCGTTCACAATAAAGAATTGTGCGGCATAATAAGTAAACATCACCCAATGAGCTGATAGCTCAACAGGCGTTTTAAAAATACTTTGCGCTAATAATGAATCAGAAACAATGAAGAAAAAAGCGCCAACAACTGTCGATGTGGGCATGTTAAATAACAAAGCATTTAATACCATAATAGTAATGACAGTTAAATATATCCCCACTGGGATCAATAGCTCCGCTGTTTCGGGCAAAATGTGATTCGCCATAATACCAGCAAAAAATACAACCCCAATAGCGAGTGCTATTCGTGGTTTTGATACTTTCCCATGAGCTCGTAATTTAAAGAAGCTAATACTGTAGATAAGTTGTGCAATTAAGAAAGCTCCTAAACCAAAAATAAAACTATTCTCAATCGGTAAAGCTAATAGAACGTCACCTATCCCTGAAGCGATTAAAGCACTGCAGATAAGCATTCTTTTATTGCCTTCAAAGTGACTAATAGAAAGTACTAGCAATACTACAATGGGTAAAACCTTGCAGGCAAAATCCATATAATACGGTGTGAAAGATAGTGCAATTAAATAGCAGCTTGCTGTAATAAAGAAGAGTATATTCAGTTTCTTAGAAGTCACATTCATTCGTTATTTTAATAAAAGATAGTGCCATTTATATCATGAACAATTAACGATGTTAACCGATCTTATAATTACTATAGAGAACAAAGAAGTATTAAAATTTAGCTTTTATGCTACTTTTGACCATACACGAAATTATGCTCCTGCAATTTCGATATACCGTACATCCTGTATATAAAGCCCATTAAAAAAGCCCATTAAAAAATGGGCTCATTCAACATCTACCAATTATATAAAAATGTTAGTAGTTATGCGGCTTTATACTGGCCCACTTCTTTCGCTAAATATTCATCTAACGAACCTTCGAAGTTAACTAATTTTTTATCTTTAATATCAATAATACGTGTTGCTAAGCTGGAAACAAACTCTCTGTCATGACTAACAAAAATCAATGTGCCTTCAAAAGCTTTTAGGGCATTATTTAACGCATCAATAGCTTCGATATCCATGTGGTTAGTGGGCTCATCCATTATCAATACATTGATGTCAGCCATCATCAATCGACCAAATAACAAACGATTCTTCTCACCACCTGAACAATTACGTGCTTTTTTATTGGCATCGTCGTCAGTAAATAACAATCGACCTAACATACCACGCACACTTAAATCGTTATGACACGGTCTACGCCATTGTGACATCCAATCCATTAGCGTTAAGTCATTGTCAAAAAATGAGCCGCTATCTTGTGGACAATAACCCACAGAGGCATTTTCAGACCATTTAACCACACCTTCATTGTGAGATAATTCGCTCATTAAACAACGTAACAGGGTAGTTTTACCAACACCATTTTCGCCGATAATAGCTAACTTGGCGCCAGCTTCTAGTAATAGGTCGCCTTTTTCAAACAACACTTCGCCATCAAAGCCATGACCTAAACTTTCCAGTTCCAAGGCTTGACGGTGCATTTTTTTACCCGGGGCAAAAGCAATTTTAGGGGTAATGCGACTTGATGCTTTTACATCATCAAGTTTAATTTTATCCATTTTTTTAGCGCGAGAACTCGCTTGTTTCGCTTTTGAAGCATTGGCACCAAAACGGTTAACAAAGTCTTGTAACTCAGCTATTTCTTCGGCTTTTTTAACATTTCCAGATAATAACTGTTCACGCAATAAAGCAGACTGCTCTAGGAAAAACTCATAGTTACCAGGATAAATACGTAATTCACCGTAATCAATGTCTGCCATATGTGTACAAACAGAGTTAAGGAAATGTCTATCATGCGAAATGATAATCATGGTGCATTTACGTTTGTTTAACTCACCTTCTAACCAACTAATGGTATGAATATCCAAGTTGTTGGTCGGCTCATCAAGTAATAAAATATCAGGATTAGCAAATAATGCTTGAGCAAGTAATACACGTAATTTCCAACCGGGCGCAACTTGCTGCATTGAACCATAATGGAATGACTCTTCAATACCGGCTTCTAACAAAATTTCGCCTGCACGACTTTCTGCGGTATAACCGTCCATTTCAGCAAATTCGCTTTCTAATTCACCGGCACGCATACCATCGGCTTCACTCATTTCAGCTTGAGCGTAAATTGCGTCACGCTCTTGCTTTACTTTCCATAACGGCATATCACCCATGATCACGGTATCAATCACATTGAATTCTTCAAATGCGAACTGATCTTGGCCCAAAGTACTTACCTTGTTACCCGTACTAACCGATACATTGCCCGAGCTTGGCGCTAACTCACCACTCAGTATCTTCATAAAAGTAGATTTGCCGCAGCCATTAGCACCAATTAAGCCGTAACGGTTACCGTTACCAAATTTAGCCGAAATGTTCTCAAATAAAGGCTCTGCGCCAAATTGCATGGTAATGTTCGATGTAGTGATCAAAAATAATTCCTAGATTTACTGCTAACTAATGACCGTCTTGTTAAATAACAAGACGACTCAGAATAATATGGTCGCGCATTGTACAGTATTTAATCCATCTCCCCAACTTAACATTGATCTTTTTTACTGGTTTATTTTTCTGATTAGGTTTGTAAAAGTGAATTTTCCCGAGCAATCAATAGATTACTCGGGAAATATTACAAGGCAGGCACTTTTTAATAAAAATTTAACGATGGCTACCAGCGGGAACAATCAATACTTTTATTTGAGTAGCAGAAACGGGTTCACTCTCACTTTTGCGTTCTACGACTGATTATTTCAAGCACATTGCCATCAGGGTCTATTACTTGTAACAGGTCAATGCCTAGATTTTTATCCTTCCAGATACGAGTGGCGTTTACGCCGATAGTATTTAGGCACTGCTTTAATTTGGGTAATTCAGCGTTGCTAAAAATACCAATTTTATTTACTCCTTGCCACTGCTCGGCTGATGACTGTGGTATTTGTTCTTTTGCCACTAAGAGCTCTTCTTTAAAGAATACTTCAACGATAAAGTCGTTTTTATGCATTAAAACACCCGTAGTTTTTCCGTCTGGAAATGCGAACTCTTTTACCGTTTTCAAATCAAATACTCGTTGGTACCAATCAGCTAATGAACTGCCCTTCCCCGCAGTAAACGCAATTAAACTAGCTTCTAGCTCAATGTTAGCGAAACATTTTGTTGTTTCAATAGAATTGTCATTTGCTGTTTTGGCTGTAGCTAGATTACTTATAAAAGTTAAACCCAGTATAAAGCTTGTTAACAAGGACATATGTATCGTGTTTTTTAAGCTTTTCTTGCTGTTATAAATCATTAATTAATTTCCTATAAATCTAATCATTTGTTAACGCTGTTATAAACGGCGCAAAGGCTACCTTAACGCTTCGAGCTGTGTTTATTGATGTCATGGTATTGCCATAACACATTGATGATCTGCCAATGACCCTGTTGGTTTTTCATTAAGTGCATGTAATCAACCCAGTCATCAGCGCTTAGTTTTACTGAGGCAATACGTTGGTCGATATCTAATATTTTGATATCGATACGCGGCGATTGGGGAAACTTATCGCCCTTTAGGTTATAGTTTTCAGCGACATTAAGCATAGCTTCTCGGCTAGTTTCCATGACAAATTCACTGCCACTTTTAGCTTTCCAATAGGTGCGCTTGGTTAATTTTGGGTGTAATGCTCGACCCATTTGCTCTTTTGAGCTTTTGTGTTGAGACTCGATATAGTCTCGCGCCGCTTGTATAACAGCTGTTTGGTCATTTTCACTCTCCTTTGCGCCAGCAGTAAAGGGAATAGTATTTAGTAAGAATATGGCAAATAAAACAATGCGTAGCATAAGTACTCCTTAAGTTTTCGATTTTATGCAAAATGGATATTCTGAACTTAATTGTTGATTAATGTGGATGATTCTCGCCTTGGCAAATATAACTATACCGTTGACAATTAAACTTGCGATAATTATCCGTGGCGTCAACGAGCTGCTGGTACGTTAATATCCTAATGCCATGAACACTGGCAAACTTATCTGGCTGGATATTTAATTGTTCTATAGCCTGACGGAAGTTAATTAAATCCGTAAAACCAACAATTTCTTCACCCTCATTACTTGAACGGTAATAGTCGGCTGCATAAATTAGCTTTACATCTGGTACATGGATAATCAAATTATGCGATGAATGCGCGGTGGCAATATCAAATATTTTAACGGCTGTACCGTTTTTTGTTTGGTCTTTAAGTGACAACTCATCATCAACAAGTATCAAGCGTTTTTCGTCAAAATTTTCTGGCATACGCATAAGAATTTCTTGGCGATGTGCAGATACCGTGATGATATTGGTCGCTAAGTTAGCCAGTTCATGAATGCCACTTAAGTGGTCGCTATGGTGATGTGTTACGACTAAATCCGTCAACTGCAGTGGTTTAGCTAAATACTTTTTAAGTGCGTTAAAGCGTTCAACAACACCCGCATAAGATTCACCACCTATGACCTTATTTCCATTAACGATAAATAGAGAGTGTACCGCCGCTTTGCCAACTAAATACACATTATCTGATAACGACCGTATCGTCATCTCTGCGGGGTAAAGATCTTTACTGCGTTGCTTATACTCATCAACACTAGCGAAATCCTTTGGTAGCTGAGAATTTATTGAAATCTCTCTATTTATTACGACCATAGCTAATTCTTTGCCAAAATAACTTTCGGTATCTCTAGCATAAGCAATGTGTTGGTTACGGACGATATTAGAAAAATCAGTTCTAATAGCGCCTACAGTTGGGTGCTGTCGTAATGTTCTTTTAATAAATCCCGTTTTTTGATCAATATTGATCACCAATTCCTCGCCATTAGGCAATTTCACAGAGAGCGTGTGAAATGGTTTAGCTTCAATAATGGTTTCTGTAAGTAATTTTGCACTTTTAATATTTTCAATGAGTAACTTAGCTATACCAATATCATTAAGTAACATAGCAAAGCCTGAGGCCGTTTGACGCGTTGAAGCAACTGGTTGACTATAAGTATTATCAACTAAGTTGATATTATAAAATAAACCATTACTGAAAATACGCTGCATGAAAAAAGTAATTTCTCTTTGTTTAATAGATTGTGTCACTTGTGCCTGATTGCTTTTAAAATCAATAATGGCTGTTCTATCTATGGTGCGTAAATTAAGTATATCTGGGCTTTCACTTTGTCCAACCATCGTCCTTTTGTAGCTTTCTTTTATCGTTAAATTAGTTGCCTCTTTAAAATATTTACCACCGTAGGCGTTACTCATTTTATTTATAACAGTATCTATATTTGGTGATATAGATAATGGTTTTATTTGTTCGACAGCCCAAGTTGCTTTAGTTATAAGCAAGAGGCTAATAACTAAATACCAAGGCGTTATTTTTTTACGATTCATTTTCATTGCTAATATTTTCATTTTTGCTTATCGGGTTAGATGATTTATCACCGCCGAATTAAACAACAAATTCATCTGATTTTTTCTGATTTTTTTCTGAAATAAACTTTATAAAGCTTATTTTTATTGACTTAACTCTGAAATAGCGTAGTTTCAAATTCAATGGATTTATCTTCTCTTTGCGTTGTTTTGACATGTCTGTATCCAAACAAAAATATCACTTTAATCAGTGGCTATTTGACCCAGTTCAAGATCGGTTAACCAATACCTCCGATAATTCTGTTACTAAGGTTGAACCGCAAGTTGCAGCATTATTGAGTTTATTAATTGAAAATTCAGATGAGGTTTTATCTAAAGAGCAGTTAAGTGCTCAGCTTTGGCCAAATACTGTCGTTGAAGAAAACAGTGTTTATCAATTATTAACTAAGCTCAGAAAGATCTTACAAGATCCACCTAAACAACCAACAATCATCAAAACCTTTCCTAAAAAAGGTTATCGCTTTATTGCCAAGTTAATTGATGCTCCAGAAACCATAAAGTCAGTGGCAAGTACTGAAAACAATAAAAGCGCTCCTATCATTAATTCTGTGTTTTTTAGTGCGAGGGTTAAGGCTTTTTCTTTGTTGTGTTTAGTGATTGGCTTTAGTGCTATTGCATTTTTCTCTAAACAAACAAAAGAACTTCAGGTAGTACAATACATTTCAGAAGATATTACCACCGAGTTAGGTTTAGAAAGTTGGCCAGCACCTCACCCATTAGATAACAGTATTGCTTATATTAAAGACGCCCAACAACTTTGGTTAAAAGCTAAGGACAAACCGGCCAGCTTATTAATCAGCAGTGAAAGCGTATTATCAAATGTTACTTGGGATGCTGACGGTAAACGTTTAGCATTTTGGCGTGTAGATCCTGCGGGTTGTGCGATTATTATTGCCGACCAGCAAGGTGTTCAACTCAGCAAATCAGCAAATATAGATTGCCAAAGAGTCGCTCGTTTAATTTGGCTAGACGATCAGAAAATAATCGCCTTGTATCGTGAAAAATCTGAATTGACAGTTTTTCAGTACAATATACTAAAGAAAAATTTCATTGAAATCCCCCTCTTAAAACAGTCAAACGAACATCTAAGAACAGCCGTTAAGGCTTGGCATGAAGAACTTTATTACATACTTATCGACGCTGACTATAACAGTCGTTTAATCAATCAGCAGGGAGATACTCTTTTTCAATGGAAGTTTCCGGTAAAGTTTGCCGCTTTTGATAGTAAAAATCAGCGGTTATTGATTAATGACGAGTCTAAGCATCTTGGTTTATATAGTATTGGTATTGATGGTGACAAGCAAAGTATTGCCCAGACCGCTCGAGGTGTATTCTCAACGATAGCTGCCGATAGCCAAGGAAATTTTTACGCTACCGTTGAAAACTGGCAAGTAAATATTAGAGATAAAGACAACTTGCCTATTTTTTCCAGTACAAGTTTAGATTACTTACCCGTTAGCAATGCACTAGGTGAAACAGCCTTTATGTCAAGACGTGGGGGCTTTTGCCAAATCTATTTACATGTCGGTGGTAAGGTGTCACAACTCTCTCAGTATAAAAGCTATGACACCGTTAAGTTTTTACAATGGAGTACAGATCTGAGTTTAATTTTAACCAACAGAGACAATAAAGCGTATATCTATAACCGCAAAGGTTTGGCTCAAAGCTTTCCTCTGATCACTAAAAACCTACCGGTTAGTTTTGGATGGTTAGCAAATGATAAAATTTATAGTTTTGATGGCGAGTATCTACGTTATTACCAACTCTCAGGACAAAAAATTGCTGAGTTTAAAATAACTGCAGAGCAAGTTTATTACCAAGTAGATCAAAAAATCTGGTGGGTCTTTAATAATGAACAACTTAGCAGTGTTCAGGGTGAGTTATTAAACACCGAGCAGTTAAGCACTCAGCAAACATTATCAATAAATCAGAGCAGAAAAGTATCTGATATCCGCCTTATAGCTAATAACCTTTATTGGAAAACTCAAGTTGGTCAGCAAGATAATATCTGGCAGTTATCACTTGATAATATTAATGAAGATGACGCACCTGAATTAGTAAAAAGTGGTAAGTTAATTTGGAACTATGACGTTAATAGCAACAATGAATTAACCGTTGCTATTAAAGAAAATATTGATGGTAATATACGCTTTTACCATCAGGAATAAACAAAGATTTAAATCAAATAAGTGCTAAGTTATTAGAAACTGTGCCTGAAAGTAATGCTCGCGTTAAAACCATAATGGGAGGGTATACTATTATTAGTGCCTTGATTAATCACATCAGGCGCAAATATTTCTTCATCAAATATATTGTCTAAAAATAATGTTAAAGATGATGTTCCGGTTTCAAAAAGTGCTGTCTTCGTATCTAAATCCCATTCAAGGTTGGCTGTCAGTAAATTATATGAAGTTGGTAATGGATTATTTACAGGTATGCCTTTGGTTTCATTTAGATCTGTACTTTTACCGATATAACGATTAAATAGCCCGAGTGACAAACCATTAGAGTATTCATAAACCAAGCCAGCCTTAATCATTTCATTCGGCGCATAAGAGTCATCTTTAACCCCTGCATCCGTTTCGCTGGTCTGATAATTAGCATTGAAAGTAAACAATAAACGTTCTGATATTGAAAGTTTACCTTCTACTTCAATGCCTTGATATTCAACAATGCCTTGGTTGATATAACTAGGTGGGCTACCTACTTCTACAAATGCCCTACTGATTGTTTCGCTTTGTTTTGAATTATAAAGACTGATTGCCAGGTTCTTTTTAATGTCTTGATAAATGAGTTGTGCTTCATAAGTTTTTATTTGTTCAGGTTTAAGTTTACTGTTTCCTACTAACCCAGGAGAAACAACAAACAATTCAGTAGCAAAAGGAGAACGGAATGCTTCTCCATAGGATAATTTAAACCACCAATTTTCTTCAAACTGTTTCACTAACCCTATTCGAGAAGATAAATCACCTTTAGACTCCTGTGGTCGATTCCATTGCAAGCCAATCACTATTTTTGTGGTTGGATTTGCCATCATTGATGATTGAATAAAGTAACTTTTCCGCCAAATTTGATGTTGCTCAAAGCCATATTTAACCTCTCCTTTGAGCATAGAGTAACTTGCCCCAGCAATTAAGCTGATATTGTCGTTAATATGACCTTGTATATATGCCTCAGCCATTTTTTCTTGGCTATCACTGACTTGTTGAGCATTTATCGGGTTATTGACTTGCCATTTTAATAGCTGGTCATTGTACAAATAACTTAACTTTAATTGCCAATTCTCGAAAATTTCATCTTCATAGCCAACGGCAATATATTTTTTTATATCTTGATAGGTTTGCTCTTCAAGCTTAAATAACCCACCGCCATTGTCTACCTCAAAATTAGTATATAAACTGGTGAAACTAAATTGTCCTACGGATCCCGACGCTAGCAAAGTTGTTTGCTCAAAGCCACTATGGTATGTACCGATACTGCCAAATCTATCAAGAATATTATCAAAAGTATCACCGTCACTTTTATCGATATTTACACCAAGTATAAAGTCATGATTCTCTCCTGAAGTGTGTGATGAAATATCCAGCCCCTTGCTATCAAAGGATCCTAGAGTTGCCTCAATACTTGTATGTGAATCTTTTGTGACACTGTTTTTTATCACTATATTTATAACACCAGAAAAAGCATTTGAACCATACAAAACAGATCCTGGTCCTCTAATAACTTCAATCCGATCAATCATTGAAAGTGAAACACCATTATATAATGCTGGGCTTGAGCCGCCACCATTGGCATTTTTAATTGGGTTGCCGTTTATTAACAGCAATACATTGGTATCATTTATGCCGCTATTAACTCCACGCATAGAAACTTTATGCTGTGGAAATACGTGAGAAGTAATAACTTGCATACTGGTCATTCGATCTAGAATATCTCGCAGATTCCTGCCACCCAGAGCTTTTATTTCTTGTTGAGAATATACTGTGATATTTCCGACAGCAAAAGAGACATCTTCTTCTTCTCTTGAAACAACAGTAACTTTAATCTGAGACAATTCAGCTAATGACAAGTTAAACAAGTGTTCACTACTATTTTCATTTGAGAAAACGCTGAATGAAAGAAATACCACAATTAAGACTGACATTCGCATTAGTACATTTTCAAACCATATATTTGGGTAACTCATTCGTCAACTTCACAAGGCTTTAGGACTTTTATCTAATGTTCTTAGAGTATAGTAGCTTCAAGAAAATATGATTTATTTTTAATAGTCGATATAAATTAATACTTCAACTAACAATTATGTTTAGGATATTGAATCAATAGTCCTGAATACTCTATTTAGCAGTACCTACATTCCTCGCAAGTCTAAATGATAAAAAAACTAGTTTAGCAACTCTTTAAAGGGGGAGATTTGTTGTTAACATTATTGTTTTGTTATCGATCATATAAACACAATGTAACTACTCAGTTAACAGCTTGTTAAAAACAAAAAATTCGACAATATATTTTCTTTTTCCCTCTTTCTTATGATGATTTAATTGCATTGTAGTGCTTTAATTAAGATGTGATATTTAAGGCAAGGCTAATGCCTATCATTGTTGTAGCATCATTTAATATTGCACAATAATATGAGGCCATAACAATAAAGTAGTATAAAAAAGCAGCCAATTTTAAATGACGCCAAAGTTCCTTTAACTTTTACTATTTTTATAAGGGATGTTTTTTGTTGAAATCGTTAATAATAAATTATTTTCATGCTGGCTGTGAAAGTGATAAATATGAAGATGAAAATAGAAAAATATTTGTTATAAATTTATTTTCTTTTTTCGGTATGACCATAACAGGAGTTATGGCGTTAATTGCTTTTTCTAATAGTAATACCTCGTTAGCAATTGTATTAACCATTGCAAGTTTTGTTCAGTATCTGGCTAGGTATATTCAGCTTCGATTCAACAGACACACGATTTCTTCTTCCGCCGTACTTTATTCGTTATTTCTATTAATGTTTTATTTAGTATTTTATGGGGGTGTCAATAATACCGGACCATTATGGATATTCCTTGTCGCGCCAATTTCATTTTTTCTGCGTGGATTTAAAATAGGATCAGCTGAATTATCTTTTTTCATTGCCATTATCTGTATTATGCTCTTTTTCCCTGACAATACTTTTTTAGCTACTGAATATTCTGATAGCTTTAAAACCCGCTTAATATATTCATTTTTAGCGACATCCGCTTTATCAGCTTTTTATGAGTATTCTCGACAAAAATCATATATTGATTTAAAAGAGCTTTCGATTAAATATCAAGAACTGTCAAAGTTAGATCATCTGACTCAATTATCAAATAGGCGTGATGCATTAAATAAGATTGAATATGAGCAAAATAAACTAAAAAGAAGTCATAAACTATTATGTGTCATCTTATGTGATATAGATTTTTTCAAAAAAATCAATGATGACCACGGCCATGACGCCGGCGATTATATTCTAGTAGAGCTCGCTAAAGTATTTAAGGATATAGTCAGAAAACAAGATTTGGTTGCTCGCTGGGGCGGAGAAGAGTTTTTATTCCTCCTGCCTGATACTGATATAAAAGGTGCACAAATAATTACCCAAAAAATCCATGATACTTTAGCCGAACTTCATTTCGAAAAAGGGAATATATCTCTGCAACTGACAGTTAGTATGGGAATTGCGGAAGTGGATGTCGATCAAGATATACAGCAACATATTTCTCGGGCCGATGAAAATCTTTATAAAGCAAAGGTTTCAGGACGTAATCAAACAGTTTGTTAAATTGAATGACTAAAGCTAGGTACTTCCTTGAAGCTTAGCTTGTTTGACTAAGTACATTTTTTTATCCGCGTGATCTATTAATTCATCAAGACTTTCACCATCAACATGGCAAATTGCAGAACCTATTGATAGATTTATAGGCGGATTTTGTATTTTTGATAGTTTTTCAATTCTTGCTAATATTCGCTCTAACAGCTTACTAAGGTGTTTAGTTGAAAAACTGTTCGCTAATATAATAATAAACTCATCTCCCCCCCAGCGACAAAGAATATCATCTTCTCTTAACGATAAAGACAAGCTATTCGCAGTCGCTTT
>MAAC01018100.1_pt1 | contig 24283 bp, 19 predicted proteins | sample 1115981 | NCBI WGS metagenome assembly MAAC01 (sample SAMN04961126, study PRJNA320927) | seawater metagenome | isolation source: sample BD02T64 sea water enriched with oil for 64 days | place: USA:Gulf of Mexico | collected 2013-07-27
AAATTAAATCGGCTTCGTCAATGTCATCAAGTAAGTAATAAATTCTTCTCACCACATACCTCCTAACGTTAGATCCTAACGCAACCCATCTAGAACAATTACATGCGCCATCAATCTAACCTATTATTGAATGTTATTTTTTACGCGTTCCTTTTTCACTCTATAGTATTCTAGCTTTACTAACAGAGCATATTTGCGGCCTCTAAGAACAATAACTTATATAGAGCCAGAAGCTTATCTCGTTACCATCTAAAAACCCCAATTTACACACAAAAAACACACAAAAAACACACAAAATACTGACCTAACGCATTGTTTTTTTAGTAATTTTTATTGGTTTTATCGTAAATATCGAATATTTAAGGTCTTTTTCACAGGAATTGATTCAGCCAACCATATTAAACAAGCAATTCTGATGGCTTGGCATAGAGCTCAATTAGGAAAATCAGGAATCCCTCCCCTTTTTAGGTTCATACTTCTAACGATCAAATATTCTCGGCGACAAGCTCTCCAGCTTCAAATGCTGGCGCATCCGTCGCATACTTTTCTATCCTGCTAACACATTTAATCACTGCACTGGTAAGAATCGGCATACGTGTATCACCCATCGGTGTGCCAACCCCCGTATTGACCGTCATTGCACAACTTAGCTCTCGCTCTGGATCACACCATGCACCCGAACCGCCAAAACCAAAGTGGCCAAAACCACTCTTTAATGGCGCACCAAAAGCAAACACTCGGTGGTAACCTAACCGCCAATGCATCGGTATAAATAGAACATCATCACGCTTTCTATTTTGCACTCGTGACATTTTGTGAACGATTTCTGGCGTTAGTATTTCAACACCATCAAGAGAACCTTCCAATGATAGTGCGGCATACATTTTTGCCAAAGAGCGAGCAGTAAAGTGGCCATTAGCGGCGGGTTGTACTGCCCCCATAAGTTCTGGGCTATTCCAACAAAACTTGTCATCGGTAAAAGGGAATATAAACGTTCGAATAAAATTATTCGGTTTATTGGTAAATAATGAAAGTGTCTTTAACAATAATTTAACCAAAGGCTTTTCTATTAATTTCATTATTCCTTCTAAATAAAATTGATCTGATCGCCGACCGCCTCCAATTAGATTCGCTCGACGATGAAATTCTGTTTCAGGTAAGCCAATAAATGCACCATCGAGTTTCAATGGATCGACTAATTCTTCCTTTAAAACCTGTTGAAATTTCTTGCCGGATATTTTCTCAATCAAACCACCGATAAGATATCCATAATTAAAGCCGTGATAACCATGGGCAGAATCCGGTTGATGTGTTGGCGTAGCTTGCTCCATCCCCTTTAATGCTTGATCCCAGTTGAGCATGTCAGATGATGTTTCTAGCTGTTCTGTTACTGCATACAAACCAGCTTGATGAGACATTGCAGTGCGAATGGTAATATCTCCCTTACCATTCTGAGCGAACTCTGGCCAGTATTTCGAAATCGGATCATCGTAGTCTGCCAGACCTTTATTTACCAGGATATGGAGTAATGTTGAGGTAACCCCCTTTGTGGTTGAGAAAGAAACCGCCAGTGTATCTTCCTGCCAAGGCGCACCTGCCCAATTTTTTGTGCCGCCCCATATATCAACAACTTTTTTACCCTTGTGATAAACACATATGGCAGCCCCTCCTGCAGTCTTCTTTGGTAATTGTCGCTGCAAAACCTTAGCAACATCAGCAAAATCAGGATGGACGTAACCGTTTATCATGTGAGCACTCCTCTCAATAAATTCTCAAACTAACCTATAGCCATATAGGCAGGAGACCTATAATCATATAGGCAGACCACTGAGTCAATAGCTCTTTTTGTGAATAAAATTGATAATATTCCATTTAAAACAAAAAACACTGCTTCAGTTCATCGAAATACCCCCACTTAGGGTTTATAATTCAACACCTTATGAATACACCTCTAAAAAACAAAAAGAAGCTTTCAAGAGTCGAAAGCAAAGCGGCTACACGGCAACGACTACTGGATGCTGCCTATCGGCTCATTCTTGAAGAAGGCATCACCGCTGTCAGCATGAATAGAGTGACAAAACTAGCAGGCATCGCTCAACCTAGTTTTTACACCCATTTCAATAACTTGGCAGGGCTAATCGATGAATTAGCGATTAAGATTAAGAACGATATCCTCTACCCCATGCAACAAGCATTGGTTGCAACTTTTACAATGGAAGGGATTGAAGACAAGTCTGTTGTTCTAGAGCGGCTGTACCGCATGTTAGTTGAAGGGCTATTCGCCAATAATTTCCTTATGCAACAGGCGTTAGAGCGCCACCAAAGCAACTCCCTATTTGGCCAACACATTCAGTCATTTTACGTAGATTTAAAATCAGAGTGGCTAAAATTTCTTATCCAAAACTCCAGCAATAATGTTTCTGCTATTCAGCAAGAACGTTATTCAATGGCTATTGATTGTATTTTTGCGATGAGTGAATCGCTTGTATTAGGTTTATCTCGCGGGGAATACCAAAGCAAAGATAGTGTTATTAATATCCTCACTGAATTCACCATTACACACTTTGGTGAATTAATTGATCAAATCCCCCCTCCTAAAAGCAACTAAAAGCCCATAACAACAAATATTGTCGTTATCAGAAACGGAGGGCACCCCTTGCATTCGAGCATTCAATCAATTGATATGAACAAGCCGAAGAGGCCCTCTTATGAAGCTATTCCCTGAATGGTTAACAGGTTTTCATTCAGTTACGCAGAATCAGGGAAAATAATATTCGTCCCACAGTTATACTATTTCCGTCTATACTTGTTGGCAACTTATCCTTCAAAAAACACTCCCCCCTTCAGAAAAAGAAAAGAATAAAAACAACACAAAAAGAAACGTTCATGAAAAATAGACTTTGGCTCTTCTTCGCTTTCTTATTCTCCACCGTGCCCACTCAAGCAGTAGAAATAACGCCAGAATCTGTTAAAGGCATATATCACCTAGGAATTCCAGAGAGGGGCCAAAAACAGGTTGAGATTGTATACGGCGATATAAAAGGGAAAATGGTTATCGCTGTTGCTCCCTGCGAACGCTGCCCTCCTGCGGTGTACTCTTACCTTAAAAGGGAGAGTCGGATCTTAGATATTCCTGTTTTCACCACCAATGGATTGTACTTATTTCAATATGATAACGACAGTTTTGTTATCGTTCAGCCTGACAGTGCCCTTGGCACAAAAGCATGGTCTAAAATAGACCACGCCAATATTTATTCAAAAAATATTGCAACAGCCAAGTCTGTGTCTCGCCGTCAAATAGAATCATTTGCGACCAATCTATCCAAAAAAGTAATAGGCCAAGATATTGGAAAAATGCAACACGCCACTGGCATTTATCATTTGGCAATGCCAGTCGTTCATATTGGAAATGCTGAATCACAGTACACCATAGAGCTAGTCAGCAATGGCAAAAAGGAAGTTAACATTGTCCCTTGTTCAAAGTGTACAGTTCACCGCTACCAATACCTAACAGAAGAAAGTGACATTGTAGGTATTGCTATTTATCGCTATGCATCGGGCGACTACCTATTTGATATAGAGGATGGCGTGTTGGTACATGTATTTGCTAATGCGGGGGGGCTAGGGAAAATAGAATGGGGTGAAAACAGTCAATACAATGTTTTCTCAAACAACCCGATGTATATTCGCCACTTGGTCGCAAGTGCAGAAAAACAGATCTTAATCTACAAAATGATAAAAGGGTATTTTTCTGCCATTAAAGAGGCACTTGATAAACATTCTAAAGAAGCCGAACAAGAAACACAGGAAGGCGATGTACCGACAGAGTAATGGCCAGTGGCTGTCATCTCATCAATCAACCATTAGCCATACCTGTCGTCTCATGTATTATTACAATACCATTTCTCTCGCTTCTTCCGGTGTTGCAATTACCCGTCCTGCTTGTTCAGCAATCTTAACCATCGCATCAATCAACTGACCATTACCCGTGGTTTTTTCGCCAGAAGGTAGATAAAAAGTATCTTCTACCCCTGTTCGTAATTGCCCGCCCAACTCTGCCGTTTTTTGGTGTAATGCCCAAATTTCCTGTCGACCAATGGCAGTAACTTGCCAGTTTGATGCGGGCTTTTTATATTTCACTAACAGGGGTAATAAGTCTGGATCCGCTGGCATACCCGACGCAACACCCATCACAAAATTATATTCTGGATCCTTATCAAACATTCCTACATCTTTGTACATACCGACAGACTGTACGATACCTACATCAAAACATTCGAATTCTGGGCGTGTATTAGTTTCTTTCATCACTGCCAGTAGCGCTTCTATTTTTGACACTGGGTTTTCAAATACCATAGGGGGCCACGCCCAAGTGCCTTTACTGGTGGCTTTTAAGTAATTTAGACTGCCGGCATTACATGCTGCTATTTCTGGTTTGGAGCGACGGAGGCAGGCAATCGGGCCTGATTGATCTGCTGTTACCGTGCCTGTTGTCATGTTGATGATGACACCTGGGCATACTTCTCGAATAGCGGCGTCAACTTGTGCGACAACGTCTGGATCCCAGCTTGGTAAATGCCCCATGCCTGCTGTTTGGTTTCGGTAGTGGACGTGCATTATGGAGGCTCCGGCATCATATGCTTCCTTTGCTGCCGAGGCCATTTGTTCGACGGTTACCGGCACTGGGTGCTGCTGGGGGTTGGTCAAAACCCCTGTTAATGCACATGTGATAACCACTTTATCTGATGATAACTTCGACATATTCCCCTCCAATGTGTTAAAAATACAAACCGAGCGCTTGCTTGGTTTTTAGCATAACCTCATTTTTGCTTGGTTTAAACCAACAATTAACAAAATTATCATTTTTATTAATTTTGCATTTAGACAGCGAGTTGGGTCGCTATTACAATGCTCTCATTATTTATCAATAACATAAGGCATTATTATGACTGTAAAAACGGGTGAGGAAGTTCGACGAGAGGTGATGGGGGATGAGTTTGTTGATCGCGCCTTAAACGCTGCTGATGAGTTAACACAGCCATTGCAAGATTACATCAATGAACATTGTTGGGGGGCGACGTGGAATCGCTCTGGGCTTGAGCTTAAAACACGTAGTCTAATTACCATTGGAATGTTGGCTGCGCTTAAGGCACCTAATGAGCTTAAGGGGCATGTGCGTGGGGCGTTGAGGAATGGGTGTTCGAAAGAGGAGATTCGTGAGACGTTGCTTCATTCGGCCATTTATTGTGGAGCTCCGGCTGCTCAAGAGGCGTTTAGGGCGGCGAAGGATATATTGGATAACTGGGAGGGTTGATTGTGCTTTGACCTCGGCAGGCCTACTAAAAAGACTGGCGGTTACGGGTATTCGAGACTGCCTTATCTGTAGTTATCTCATTTCAGAAACCGCAGCGAGTACATCCATGCACCCAATGCACTCGCTGTGCTCGCGGGGCAGGCTCTATGCTTTCTTCGGCACCCTTGCCTCAGAGATTTCTGAAATGAGATAACTACAGACAAGGCTTATTGCCACATTAGGGTTTGTTAGCCATTTGAAAAGGCCAACGCTCCAATATCTGTACGCTACAAGAAAATACAGTGTTATAAGTTCACTCGATTAAATGTACCCAGAGACGTACCTCCAGTTGCGCCAGTATACACAGCAAATTGGTCATCTTCGCTAAAATCGAGATAAAGTGTAACACTCTCAGCCTCATTAACAGGCTCGTTTTCATCAAAGGGGGATGATGCACACGTTGTGGAATCTTGTATATTAGTCACTGTAAACCTCAGCGAATGGCGATCACCGCTTGTAACTACGGCATCAAACACGAATGCACCGATACCTATATCAGTTAATGTTTCTGCATCCACTTGAGACCTAATTTGGTACGCATCAGCAACAATATCATTATCCTCGAATGCCCAGGTTTCATCGCATGTGGCTTCCGCTTCGTGCAACCAAGACCCAGAGCCACTTACCAAGGATCTTGTTTCCTCATTACTCGCGTCATTCCCCGGAGTACTACTACTCGATCCACCACATCCAACTACACCAACCAGAACTGAAGCAACCAACAAACCCGATACAAATTTAACCATATCCATTCCTATCTATTATTTTTCATTCCAAAAGATAAGGTCATTCTAGTGCATTCTTCCTCAATATGCATACAAGGTACTGCTATCGCACCAAACGTGTGCAACCCTTAAATTAGGCAGCGATATTCCACTTTGGCTATCTACCATTTGGGGGATAGTCGGATATGTGAATGCCATCTATTATTGTTTGGTGACTTCGAGACGTGTACTGACGTCTGCCCCCAGAAAGATAGTGCACGTGTCTTAGTCCACTTTTTTAAGTAGCGTCTGCTACTGGAGCTTTTGCTCCACCCCACGCCCGGCTTCATACCTATCAGGTTGAAGCCGGTCTTAATTCAGCTTGCCTTTTTAATTCCCCCTGCCCAGTTATTCACTTCAACATGTCATTCAAAGCTTGTAACACGTCGAATACTCATTTCTGGAGAGGCTGTGATGACCTTTTGGGTTATGATTGACAGAGCAATTCAATGGCTCGTAGGATGCAAATAATCAATCCTTTGTATTACAAAATCCACTGCTATCACAGGACACTGCATGCTCTTCAACAAATCATCAATAAATCAACTTCTTATCGTCGTATTAAGCACGCTACCCATCCCTGCCTTAAGTGAAACCATTACGCTAAATGAAAACACTAAACTTCAGGGGGAATTTACCCAAGGCGGACTCATTCGAGGAAAAACCCTCGCTAGCAGCCACATCACCCTAAACGATAACATCATTCGATCCACCCCAGATGGTCAGTTTGCTTTTGGTTTCGGGCGAGATGCGGCGAAGATCAGCACCATTGTAATAACCCCTCCACATGGGAAAAAGCTATCACACACATTCAAAGTAAAATCCAGGAACTACGCGTTGCAGGAGGTTAACGGGGTTCCTCAGAAAACGGTGACGCCCCCACAAAGTGTCCTTGGCCGGATAAAAAAGGAAACTCGGCTGGTTAAAACTGCGAGAAAAACGGACTCTGATTCTACTGATTTTTTATCCACCTTTCAGTGGCCATTAATTGGCCCCATTACCGGGGTTTACGGTAGCCAACGCGTTTACAATGGCACGCCTAAGCGACCACATTATGGACTCGATATTGCGGCTCCGGTTGGCACTCCTGTAAGGGCACCGACGGATGTTACCGTTACCCTCGCCCATCAAAACATGTATTACTCTGGGGGCACCCTTATTATGGATCACGGGTACGGCATATCATCCACATTTATCCATCTTAATGAGGTACTCGTTAAAGTGGGCGATAAGATTAAGAAAGGGGACGTTGTCGCCAGAGTCGGGTCAAAGGGCCGCTCAACAGGCCCTCATTTAGATTGGCGGATTAACTGGTTCGGTGTGCGGCTAGACCCAGCACTGATCATGCCTGACATGCCAGCTGCACAAAGAAAATAACAAGAAAACGCTAGCCCAACCACCCACTTAGCTTTTCTGGCGTATCAATCGTTAGGAATACCGTGTCTTGTTTTGGTATTTCTAACGTGACGTCAAAGTGCATCAGCTCATCACGCCGAAATGCATAAACAGATATCACTTCCCCTGACGTAAATACTGAAAACGCCTTCTCAATTGAGCTCTTATTAACTCGAAGACCATCAACAGCAATCACCACATCTCCAGCCGATAGCCCTGCTTTATGTGCAGCACCATCACTAACCACAACGGAAAGTTTTACACCTGACGCAGCCTCTCCATAAGTCGCGCCTAATGTCACCCTATCTTGAGATTCGTTACTGCCGACTTTACCACCTTTATCCATTGCCGAGTCCGCTGTACGCAACTGAAGCAATACACCGCGATCTTCCAGCAGAGGTGCTAAATCGATATCTTTCGTAGAACGCAAAGCTTGTTCAAAGTAGATTTCCAAAAGCGCTTTACCATTCTCATCAATATAGGGGGTAGCTAATTCAACCACTCGACGCTCCAATTCTCGCTCTTGGATGCCCACTTGTTTGACTCCGAACTCTTGCCACAACATTACCATCACCTGATCCATTGTAAGCTGGTCGCCCGTCAGCTTACGCAACAATAAATCCAAGCCAAGTACAACTAATGCTCCCTTTGTGTAATAGCTAACAATAGCATTGGTAGCATTCTCATCTTGCTTATAAAATTTCGTCCACGCATCAAAACTTGATTCTGATACGGTTTGCTTATGACGCCCTTGAGCACGCTCAACCCGCGTCATTACCTGACCCAACAGCTCCAAGTAAGATTCTTGAGAGATAATACCTGTACGCGCCAAAATAAGATCATCGTAATACGACGTGATACCTTCAAAAGCCCAAAGTAATTCCGTATGACTTTCCTGCCCCAATGCATAAGGAAGGAACTTTGCTGGCTTAATCCGCTTCACGTTCCATGTATGAAAGTATTCATGACTACAAAGCCCTAGAAATGTACGATAACCATCGGTAACATCATTATCTTTACTCGTTGGCAAATCTGCACGGCTACAAATCAAACTGGTTGATGCTCTATGCTCTAACCCACCATAACCATCGCCAACAACCCATGTTAGAAACAAATACCGCTCCATGGGTGCGGGCATTCCGAAGAAATTTATTTGATACTCACAAATCACTTTTAAATCAGCGGCTATACGCTCCAAATCGGCATAATGCTTTCCCGTAAACACGACATCGTGAGGCACACCACAAGCTTCAAAGGTTATCAGAGAAAACTCTGCCATCTCTACAGGATGATCAATAAGATCATCGTAGTTTTCCGCTTGATACTTACCAAATCCATAACGCTTTGCGGTTAACTCTTTTAATGTTGTCGCCACTCGCCAGTTTTTTGCGCAGGTATTGTGGGGCTGCTGAATATCCAGCTCACAAACACTGTCCTCCTGCCCCTCAACAGCAAAAAATACGCTGGTGCCATTAAAATATCCATGAGTTTGATCAAGGTGTGCCGTTCTTACCGACATATCCCAAGCATATATTTCATAGGTAACAATCACCCCCGCCTTACACTCTCCCAGCTCCCATGTGCTCTTATCAATTTTATAAATATCAACGGGCTCGCCAGACTCTGCATCCGTAGCGGCTATTCGCACCACATTTTTTGAAAAATCTCGAATCATATAGCTACCTGGTATCCAGGTTGGCATGATGAGACGTTGACCTAGTTTTTTGGGGGAGGAAATCGAACAGGTAACACTAAACACATGACCATTTAGGTCATCAGAGGATATTATATATTGAATCATTATCTCATCTTAATCTTTGTGGAATCACATAAACAGCACTAACGCCGAGTAAATTTCAACTGTTTTGTCATTCATCTGGAATATCGATTTTTGATGCTTCAGGCATTTGCCATTGATATTCTAACTGCATCAATTCAAGTTTTTGTAAGGCTTCTTCAGCCTCCTGAATTTCTTCTTCTGACTGACTTCCATTCTGCCTCGCCTGAGCGATCTTTGCACGTAACACAGGCAATTCTTTTACCGCTGCAGAAAAATATGCGCTCGCTTGACCCAAGCTTTGACGCATTTCATATTGCTGATATAACACAGGGTCATTTAGTTCATCTAGAGTCGGCTGTTCATACTCCAAAGGTTCAGATAATGCAGGGGTTCTTGGATCCCCTTCAGCCAATCCGTCACGCATACTATCAAGTGCTGATTCTATGTTATGAGGGGTCACAACTTCAGTCGACACTGTATTCACTTGATTGTAAGAAATGCCTGAATCACTTACATCACTATCGACACCCTTAGTTTCTTTCTCCACAGTAGGCTTACCTTTTTGTAGGGGGTTAACAATCTGTTCTTTAGTAACATCATCCTCAGATTGTGGCGATTGGGTTACTTCTCTTTGATGCTGATTAATCTGAGGCGAAGTGCTTGTCACCCACACCCCTATAATGAGCAGCAATATGATGGCAGCACTTCCAACAACCCACTTCATCCCTTAACCACCATGATCACCCCCTACAACTACACTAATAGACTATACGCGCAAATGCCACTCAGTAAGAAAACAGGCCATCAACCTCTTTAAAATATCGACTATTCAATAAAATGTCATATTTAGAGAACCACTCTGCAAATGAACGCTGTAAATCATTCTTTGCCTTTTTTACCGCCAATGTATTTGCAATCTGATTTTGTACGCTCTTATCCGATAACGGCAATGGTTCTGGCTGTTTTTTATCCACCAGTATAATCTCATAACTTTTCCCATCTAACATACGATACGGCGTAGATACTTTATTCACCGCCTGGATAAGAGCCAGCTTTTTAACAAAACTCAAATTTTTATCTTTTTTATTAATAAACCCTAACTTTCCTCCATCTTTCGTTAAAGAATAACGTTTTATTGCTTCGTTAAAACTCATTCCTGAACGCAATTTTTCATACACATAATCGGCTTTAACCTGATTTGCAACAGTAATATGACGGGCCTCAACTGATCCCACCTGAATAAATTCAGTCTCGTGCTCTTTATAATAACGTTGAATCTCTGCTTTTGTTACCAGCGCCTTAAAACGCTCTAACAAGGGCTGGTCATGATGTAAGTCCATCACAATGCCCGTTTCTAAATAGTATTGTTGCTTGTTTTGTTTATCCCACACAAATTGCCACAATGTACCCAAATCTGAATCTGTTAGTTTTTTATCTTTTTTAATACTTTGCTCAAGTAACTTTAACTCTACAATAGCGTTAACACCTTGCCCAATAGCAGCAAGATTTCCCCTTCTCACTTTCGCTTTATTTTGTACCGATTGGTTTTTATAAACATCCCAAAAAAAAACGGATTTAAGCGCATCACCGGGCAATTGATAGCGTCCCACCATTAAACTTTGAGCAGCGATTTTTTGAGCCTCTGAAAAAGATTCTTGGCTAACAATTCTGTTAGCGGCCACACTTTTCTTAGCGACAACCTTAGTCTTGAGCAAGGTTGCTAGCAACCTCGATAAATCATAGTTTTTAGATAAGGGTACGATAACCTGATCAGCTTTATAGGCTGGCCTCCTCGTGGCTAACAATAACAAAAGATCACGATATTCAGTAAAGGTATCAGCATAAAGTGCCAGAGCATGATCATGCGCATCATCATTCTCTGCCAACCCCAATAGATGATTTTCCACAATACCCTTAAGCAACCCAATACCCTGCATAACATCAGGCGTAGCACTTTGGAGCTGCTTTTGCTGGGATGCTTGCTGGGATGCCAAATGTGAAAACTGACTGTACGCTGGATAAGTAAAAAGCTGCTCGTTTACGGTAAAAGCAACATGTTCATCCATTTTCGTATACATCACATCACTATTTGCGGTAGAAGAATACAACCCACTTAAAAAAACACTTATCATTAAGCTAACCAAAGAGTAGCCTGCCCAATATCGATCCATCCGGTATTTCATCAACCTGCGATTACCTATTCAGTAAAAAAGCTGCTATTTATGAGCACCTTATGACTCTTAAAGTATTAGCGCCAATCCTCTACTTGGCAAGTTCGGCGCTTTAAAGATAGTTAAACGCACATCGGCCGGCTGATTTTGCACAAAAAAGCCCGATTCTCAAACAGAACCGGGCCAAGATATATCCTATGAAGTGTTATATTTCTCCGCACTCTCCATGTAGGCAATTTACCGCCTTTGTGAGCAACGTAACCGATGCACCAATCGTTTCCGGAATCATCACTTTTGCAACCGATAAGCGCGTTTCATGATCCATGGCTCTGGATGTGAATATGCCTCTTGCGCTAACTGAGTAATGATTGTTTTAACAGAATCATTGGGGTTGAAATGCCCTACCGCCTCGTTAATCGCTGTTACATCTGCCATATTTTCTTCAAAATAGTAATCTTGTACCCACCCTTCCCAGCCAGAGTGATGATTTGCCGACGTTGACATGGTGTGGTGAACTTGACCTGCATCCGTCAAAAAATGCAACGCATAACCGACGGTTTGAAATGTAGGTTGACTTAAAAACTCTCCAAACCAATAAGTTCCTGCGTTGGTAGAAGGCTGCCACGGCATATCTTGAAAGTCGTCATAATGCTCACTGTAGCTTGAATAAGAGCCCTGACGGTAGTTCGCTTCTGTTGTATTAAAGTCAGATTTTTTAAGCTGAGTATTCCATAAATAGTAAGCCGCTAATTTATCAATATTAAAGAATTCACCATTGCCCATTGAGCCATTAGGTGTTCTGTGACGGTAATTGTAACCGCCGTGGTCGTTTCCATGCTCATCTGTACCACGACTCATTGTCACAAAATGATGATAGGCATTATATCCAACAATACTATGAGCTAGACCAAATACTGGAGCTGACCAATAACCACGCCACCAACTACCCAAATGAACATCTTTAAAGTCATCTACGTCATAACATGCTTGCCCTAGCGCGTCTGCAGCGAAACTTGCATCACCACTAGCGGAAGACACATAAAAATCATAAGCTCGGCGCTGATCTGCCGTTGCGTAATCAGATCCCATGTAAGAAAGCGCATCGATAATTTCTTGTTTATGCGTTGGCTGCTTCCAAGCAAAAGCGCTTTCTACACAACTAAGTGAAACCAAACCCGCTAAAAGTACTGATGCTGTCTTCTTCATTAAATGCCTCATATGCCATTATGTTCGTTTTTATTCGTTATGATCGAAATTTATACGACACAAGCGTAAGCAGCAAGCCCTTAGTAACAAAATGGAATATTGTGTATCATTTGAACTAACAATGAATAAAGACGCTATCTAGTTGATATTAAAGATGTTTCAACGACTTTTTGTGCTCTTTCACCATTTATCAGTTACAAAACACACACATTACAGTCCAACAGTGCTAGTTTTTTTGCTGAAAAGAAAACAGTTCATCCATAAAAATTTCAAATTGTTCTGTAAATTGTTCGAAGAGAATAGGTAGCTGCTCAATACATCCATTACTACCTGCTTGCTCCAATCCTTCCATTGTTTTCCCTAACCCTACTGCACTTAAGTTAAGAACAGAGCCTTTTATATAATGCATAATCTCACCGGCAGCAATAGCATCCCCCTCCAAAATAGCTTGTTGTAACTCATCCATTTTTTCCGGTATATGCTCGATAAAGCTATTAACTATTGATAATAATCTCTCTGGTTTACCGGAGAACCTTGCTAGCGCAGCTTCTTTATCCCAACCAACCTCTCCAAGGTTAACAAACGACGGCTGTTGAACGTCAGCTTCTGGCTTTTTGACACCCAACCACTCACCTAGTTTCTCAGCAAGCGCCTCCACGTCGACAGGTTTTGTTAAATAATCATTCATTCCTGCTTCAAGGCATTTTTCTCGATCGCCTTTCATTGCATTTGCTGTCATGGCAACAATTGGAATACTTGAATTATGCTTGCCGCTAGCGCCCATTCGTATTCTTCTAGTTGCCTCATAACCATCCATTTCCGGCATCTGACAATCCATTAAAACCAGATTGTACCCCCTGTTATAAGGAGCGTCCTCTAATGCCTGTATCGCTTCAATGCCATTGGCGACAGCATCGGCATGAACTTCTAAGTCCTCCAGTAACATTAACGCAACCTCTTGGTTAACGGCATTATCCTCAACCAACAACACTCTGGCACCAGCTTCAATTAACGGATCATTAGAAATCGCTTGATGACCCGCGTGCCTTTTTTGCACAAATGTATTGATTTCAAAGAAACCTTCTTCGTTATCTAATACTCCCAACAACGTAGATAACAACACTTTAGGCGCAAATGGTTTCTTGATAAAACCAGAAAACGTAGCAAGCGCCAGCTTTGAAGTATCAGCTTGCTCTCCAACAGGTATTAATGCGAGATATCGTGTGCCATTTTCAGGGCAGTAATCTCCTAATTTTTCCTTTAGATTGTTTTTATCCACTTCCGACATTACAGAACTTAATATGACTAACGTAATCGATAAAGGTTTATCCTTACTCATATCATCCAAAGCGCGGCCCACACTATTGACATTATTAACGTCAACAACAGTCGCCCCCCAACGCACACATTGCTTGGCCATCACACATCGACTAACATCATTGTCATCGATCAACAGTATCGTTATCCCCGTTAATCTTTCATGAAACAGCCCCGCCTCTAACTGAGAAGGTTGCATATTCATGATTTTTGGCGAATCGTTCAAATCGAGTACCATTGTAAATTTGAATTTGCTGCCCTTGCCTAGTTCACTGTCAATAGAAACAACGCCACCCATTAATTCACACAATTGCTTTACAATAGCCAAACCAAGACCTGTTCCTCCATATTTTCGTGTCGTCGACGAATCTGCCTGCGAAAACGAATCAAATAACGATGTCAACTTCTCCGTTGGAATACCAATCCCCGTGTCAATAACAGCGCCGTTCAACATCACCTGAGAACCTGTCATATTTTCTGTGCTTACCCGTACCGTAATACTTCCTGTCTCAGTGAACTTAAGCGCGTTACTTACGAGATTAGTGAGAACTTGTCGAATTCGTCCTGGGTCTCCTTTTAACAAAGAGTTATGAACATTGGTTAAATCAAGCACAAACTCGAGCCCTTTCTCCTTGGCCCGATAAGCCATCGTTTCTGAAAACTCTAAAAGCTGCTGTTCCAAATCAAATTCCAAAATTTCGAAATCCAACTTTCCTGCTTCAATTTTAGAAAAGTCCAAAATGTCGTTAATGAGCCCTAACAGCGCTTCGGCACTCGATTTCGCAAGTGCTGCATAGTGGTTTTGTTGGCTTGATAAAGGCTCACGCATCAACAAACCTAACATACCCAACACACCATTCATTGGTGTTCTAATCTCATGACTCATACTTGCAAGAAACTCTGATTTTGCGGTAGTGGCCTCTTCAGCCTTTTCTTTTTCCGCCTCTAACGCCCATGCCTGAAATTCCATATTCTGCGCATACTCTTCCAACTTACTCTCGTTAATTTTGCGCTGAGTGATATCTTCGGCACAGGCAAAGAATCCAGTTACATTACCGTCTATATCAACATCTGGTGTAAAATCACACAGTAAATATCGAATACCCTTCCCTTGAATTTCAACTTGATGCTCAAAAGAGACCGGAGCACCTCTCAAAACCTTATCCACCTCACACATCAAAGAAGCTCTTTCTTCTTCGCTAAAAATATCACCAATTCCATGACCAATAAAACAAGTAGATTCCTTGTTAAATAGACGCCTATAAGCATTATTGACAAACTTGTACTGTTTGTACTTATCAACATAGGATAAAAGTACGGGCGCAGCATCGGTGACACTATCAATATAATTTCGTGTTTTTATTAGCTCATTATCAACACGTTTTTTCTCTTCATTAACAGAGTTATAACAAGAAACCAATATGGCTAATTCATATTGCTCTGGAACATCAATATTACCACCACCGGACTCATGATGAACTTCCATCGCTGAAACAATCCGTTGAATAGGGTTAACTAACCCCCTCCTCAGCACCCAAAACAACCCAACTATAAGCGCAAAAATACCGATAATACAAACCCAAACAATATGTGTCACATGGTTTTTTGCACGTGCCATTTCATAGAATTGATCATATACAACAAGTAAGACAAAAGGCCGGAGTCTATTCACAATAGGGTCTATCAAATTAATGGTGACAACTTGATAAATAATATCATCTTCAAAAAAGGAATATGTTTCTCCGACAGAATAGTCTTTTCGGTAGGTCATTAAAACCTGTCGTTCTATTCGGTCAGGCAATTCACCTACGCTTTTGCCGATAAGTTCTTGATGATTATCAGCCATAACCACATTATTTTTGTAATGTATCAAACTCAAATGTAAGACTTCATCCGAGATTGATTGCAGGCTTAACACTCGAGTCAAGTTACCTAGTGCAGAGTCATACTCAACAGCTATGGCAATAGCCGTTGAAAGATCATCAATATACGCTAATGCTAATCGATCATTTTCCTTACGAGCATCAACAAAAATAACTGAAACAACAGATGCCAGTACAGAAATACCAAAAACAACAACAAGAATATTAAGCTTTACAACAAGCCTATTCCTAATATTTCCAGAAAGTCCTTCCATTATCGACTCTTACTTATTCTTTCGATAAATAATATCAGGATAACTATTGCAGTCTACTTCGATAGATTTAACATGTACCATTGTTTTACACACATCAATTACGGCACGTTGTAAATCATCTCCCTCCTCAAATAGCCTACCCTGCTCCTCAATATCTAATATAATTAGGTCGTCTAAAGTGGCAATAAATTCGACCTTAGATATCCCCTCTCGTTGAGCCATAAGTTGGTAAGACTCATCCTTGTTCGAATTTGCATATTCCAAAGCCATCTGCCAAGCTTGTCGAAATTTTTCAACCAAATCTGGATTTTTATCAATAATTTCCTCAGAAAATGATACCGTATCAATAATTTCTCTAGGAATCTCATCACTTCCAAATATTTTTTGATACCCCTCATTTCGAAGAAGTGTCACTGATACAGGAGGGTAACTCACAAACGCATCAATATGCGCATCCTGCATGGCCTTTTCCCCTTGGGCCTGTTCAATATTAACCAATGAAACATCTGCTAACGTAAGACCTGCTTTACTTAATGCTCGTTCCAGGACATAGATACCTAAAGAAGCAATTTCAGCACCGACTCTTTTCCCTTTTAACTGCTTAACCTCCGTAATGCCTGGGGCCGATATTATGACATCCCCCCCATTAGAATAATCGGGAATCAATACTATTTTAAGGGGTTTTCCCCCCAAAGGCTGTGCTTGCACTGCTTCGATAAGAGTTGATGCCAACCCATCAACCTGTCCCTTAGTATAAGCTCGCTGCGTATCCGCCAGTGAAACTAACTGAAGAAGCTGTATATTAAGACCGACGTCTTTAAAAAAACCTTTTTTATCAGCAAGATAAAGAAACTCATAACCAGGCCAAGGGTTAATAGCCAATTTTATCGGTGGGGAAGACTGTTTTTCGCAACCCTGCAATAAAAGAAACAGCGTAAGGATGATTAAAGCTCTATAACCCATCGTATTAACCCCAGGTCATTCATGGACATATGTGGTGTTCCAACACCGTAAGCCTTAAGCGTAGGGTATATATAAAATGTGTCACCTTAAAATAGGCTTAATTAACGTCGAATGCCTTACTAACCCCAAGGGTAAACAAAGCATCCGTTCCATCATTATGAAGATTTTGGAGAACCCTCACATCCGAGCGAAAGGTAAACTTGTTATTTGCGTCATAGCGAAAACCACCGCCAACATGAAACTGTGTCTCCGTTTCATTACCCGATTTATTAGAACGCTGATCAGCAAAATTCAATTTCATTCTTCGATGTCCAATTCCTACGGCCAAATAGGGCTGCCAATGTTTGTCGCGGGGTAAGTAATACAAGCCATCCATATAATATAAAGAAACAGAAGCATCATCTCTAACATCACGAACATTAACATCTGCATGAGTAAAAGAAACTGACATGCCATAGGTATCTGACAACATATACTCAACACCCAGAACAGGCATTATTTTGCTTTTTAGCTCGCTACCCCCATCGAACTTCATATATCCAACGGAAGGATTTACGTGAATCACACCACTCTCTGCGTACGCCACATTAACCGATGTAAAAACCCACAAAAAACCTATCAGAATCACTTTGACCATTTTCTCTACCTTACGTATTTAATTCTCTTTTAAGTATAAATTCAAAACAGGTGCCATCGCTACTGGTAGTAAATTCCAATGTTGAATCCAGCCGATTTAATGCAACCTGCACAAAACGCAAGCCTAAACCTGCTCCTGTTTTCCCCCCTTGGTGGCGATATGAACGATGAAAAGACTTAAAAATATATTTCTGCTCATCTTCGGGGATACCTGGACCGGTATCCACTACTGACACCTGCACTCCCTTTGAAGAAGCTTGTAGAGCAATGCTTACTGATGCCCCTGATGCGCTATATTTGACGGCATTTGACAACAAGTTAACCAAGACCCTTTCCAACAGATCGCCATTGCTGCTAACCCAAAAATCGCCCCCTTCCTCTTCCATTGTAATACGAATGTTTTTCTCAACAGCTTGATTATAGATATCATCTTTTGCATTACATGCCACATCCAACATATCCACATCATAATGTTGTATTGGCTCATCATTATCAACTTTTGCCAGCTGTAGAAACTGCTCGGAAAAATGCAGGCTTTTATTGGCATAATGTCTGATATTCGCCAATGCATCCATCCACTCATTATCACCCTCATGAAGAGAACTCAACCTCTCTGCATAAGACATCAATGAAACCATTGGTGTTCGCATATCGTGAGAAACAAAATTGATAGTTTCATTTCTTGTTCTCTGGGCATTTTTAATGCGCGTGATATCAACCACATTAATAACAACAAAACGATGCATAGCACCCATTTCGCCAACGACTTCCAGGTTTAACAATATCTCTTTTCCGGCGCTGGATCTAATTTCAATCTGTTGTTTATGATTGTTATTTAGCAACACAAAACGAAAAACACCTTCCCAACAATCACTTCCTGAAATAATCTCCATTTCAGAAAATGTCTGCCATAAAGGTTTTTCGTCATCCAGTGACAACAATCGATTGGCCATTTTATTAGAAAACAATACTTCAGCAAACAGATCGCTAATAATTACCCCTTCCGCCATCTCAATCAAACATGACTGAAATAGTGATCGAGCTTGCGAAAGTTGGGCCTGCGACTGGCGCACCTTCTCCAAACTATTAATAAGAAGATCGTAAGAAGGTTTATTCTCCATGTCTTCCGGGATTTCAGTCAAGGCAATCAAATCCACAAAAAAACGATTAACGGAGTCATCAACGGCCGATTGTTTTAATAAAGGCAGCACGATGTCATAGGTACTTTCTTTAAAAATAACTGAATAGCACCGATAATCTGAGTTATTTAACCAAAATTCACGCCCACCTTTCGTGGTGCGGCCCCTTAGGTAATAGCGTTCGCCGTCTTTCCATATTCCACAATCCGGGATATCCAAACTTGTAAACAACGCATCAACACGAGAAAAGCTTTTTTTACCCGGTTCCGGTATCAATCCGGAATCCGATGATTCTTCAAGCTGCTCTGTTAAAATAACAATTTGCTTTTTAAAATACCGCAACGCCTGATCTAAACGAATAACACTCCATAACGGATACACTAAGAGCGCACCTAATATTGCAGATGCCGAGGGAATCCAAATATAATAGTTAACCAGAACCCAATACGCACCCAACAAACCTAAACTGCATACTAGCCCTGTCACAAGTAATGCCACAGGAGCACTCACCCTAGGAACAACAATTAGTGTTATTAGTAACAACGTGATTGAAAAAAACATACCCAGCAATGGATCTATGGGATGAATAAGATGCTGCTTCCGTATGGAATCAAATATATTTGCATTTATCTCAACGCCCGGCATCTGTTCTCCATGCACCGTTGTCGGTGTTTGCAACGCATCCCCCAGTGTCAACGCAGTTGCTCCAACAAACACCACCTTATCGTGAAAGACCGATGTTGGCACACGCCCTTTTATTACATCGACAAATGACACCTGCTGAAATGTCCCTGTATCTCCAGCAAATGGGATATATACTTGCTGCTCAGCCACACGATAAAATGGGGCGCGACGTACATTAGAACCAGCAGTTCCATCCCTTGACCGTGGCTTTACATACCCAAGAATTTCTGCAGCAGTTAATGAAAAGTGGTTCCAGTATGCATCGCCAACACCTTGATATAAATACGCACTTCGAACAACACCATCTGAGTCTAGTTCAGTATTAACATGGCCTAGCTCCGAGAACTCTGCAAACATAGGGTGCGGCATTACCTCAACTAACTGAGCGCCCTTTTGCAATTGATCTACATAAATAGGTAAAATTACCGACAGATCCAATTGCAACGCTTTCTGCAATGCAGTGTCACCATTTAGATCCAACAAAGATCGTTCAGAAAAAACAATATCATAAGCAACTAACCGTGCGCCCCCCTCATCAAGCAACTTAATAAGTTCACCATGATAACGCCGAGACCAAGGCCATTGCCCTATTTCACTAAGACTTTGCTCATCAATAGCTACAACAACAACATCCTCTGGAGGATCCGAATCTAACCAACGAATTTGTTGGTCATAGAATTGATTATCTACTTTCACAAGCCATTGAAAATAGTAAGATAACGACAACAAACACAACAATAAAAATGAAAATATTCCCAAAGCGAATCTAGACGTTAATCGCGCTGAAGATATCCACTTACGTTTATCCGACATTAGAGAATTAGAAATGACAGCAGGGCTGAACCAAAGACATATGGCCACCAGCGCTCGTTTTCCACTTTTACAATGACCTCCCGTGGAGACAACACTACAATCTCAATCGTCTTATCAACTCCCTCAAATCCATTGCTATCAATTGCTCTGACATTGATTTTATAGCGCCCCTCTTTTAATAAAGAAAGCGTCTTATTCGCAACAATTAGCTTTTCCTCAAATATAAAACGCTCCTCCCCTCTGTCACCTGCCTCCACAATAAAAAGCTCCAACCTGTAAGCACTGGCACCATCAATAGGCTGCCACCCCAATACTAACGGAAACTCTGATACAACATCAGCGATTCGTTTCTCCACATCAAGCGTTAGCGTCGGGGCTCCCAACAACGCTTGTGGCGGCATCACTACTTTTCCTTTTTCTGCCTTAACGGCATAACCGGCATCAACAGACTGCTCACCTTGGTCATTACCTACACTGACATTACCTTTCAATACTTCGGTCGTCATAACCGGTGCATCACCTTCAGTATCACTAACAGCACTTGATACTCGAAAAACGGTTCCTCTCACGGCCGCAGCGGCCGCAGGCGTAACAATTTCATAACGCGATCCACTGCCTTTAGATGGCGTCACTTTTGCCCGGACTCTGCCTCGGTTTAATCGAATTCGCGTATCCACCATGCCACTGTCCCCGTATAGAGTTAGTGTATCAAATAGCACTTCAGAACCTGCCTTTACCATCAACTGAGAACCATCAGCAAACTCCAATAAAAAACTACCATCACGACTGTGCAGGTGATCACCAACGGAGAAAGAGTCACCTTTCTGAATCGTTTTAAATTTCCCGTCATCAAGAGACATCACTGGCTCCCCTTCGACTGTTAGCACTTTCGCTTTTGCTGGTTGAACCTTCAACCACGCAATCGGCAAATATAACTTGGTGCCTGGGGAGATTCGCCTAGGGTTAGCAATTTTATTACGTAAGGCAACTTTATTCCAACAATCGGGCTCAGCAACATAGGTACTACATAAGACCCACAACGTATCTCCAGGTCTAAACGTATAAACCCATTCATCTGCTCGGACTGTCCCCCCGCCTAAAATTAGAAGCGTAAACAGTAGACCAATTAAAGGGTAAGAACGTGTTTCTCTAACCAATAATAGACTAACCAATCGTTTAACCAATCGACTTACCATGTGACGTACTTTCCTCTTTAGCGACTAATTTTCAGGTTCAATGCGTTCTAAACGATACCCATGCTGATACACCGTTTTTATTCTGTAGCCTGTTTCTGGCCCAATAGCAAAAGCTTTACGAACCCGACTAATATGCACATCAACGGTTCTTGTGTTTATATCTGCCGACAACCCCCACACAGTTTCCAATAAATACGAGCGAGATAACACTCTTCCACAGTTTGAAAAAAGGCATGCGGCAAGATCAAAGTCTTTTTCCGTCAACGTTATTGCTTCTTCTTGTTTGAATGCTTTTTTGCTCTTCAAATCCAATCGATAGGGCGGCTGAACAATAACGTCACTAACGACACCCCCTACACCTGCACGACGCGCCAAAGCATTCAGGCGCGCATTCAGCTCGCCTTTACGAACGGGTTTTACTACATAATCATCTGCACCTTTTTCAAGAGCCATAATAATATCGTCTTCGGCATCCCGCTGCGTACAGAAGAGCACGGGGATATCCTCATTAATTTGTGTGCGTATTGTTACCAATGTGTCAATACCAGAGATATCCGGCAGCTCCCAATCAAGAACAAGCACGTCAAATCGTCCTTGCCTTACCGCTTGTATTAGTTCAAATGCCCGCTCAAAATGTGTGCATTGATACCCTTGCTCTACCATCCATTGCGTTAACGTAGATGCCTGTTGCACATCATCTTCCAAATAACCTATATGCATAAATTCGATCCTTTATAAACCCCTTTAATAAGCCCCTTTAGCTATACCAAGAAGGTAGACGAGACCACTTCAATATAGATGCCAGCTTTATACATATCAACCGCAGGACACACCAACCCTCGAATAAGAACTAACCACATAACCCACGCGTTGGCGCAAGAACTCTGCTGTACATTCGCTCAACATAAAACTATCTGCCATCAGATGAGCAATTTTTGAAGAAAGCTCATCCCTAGGGCCAACACCAACTAATAAAGGTATTTTCTGCGAAACAACCTGAATAACGTCATTGTACAGCGGCATAGAATCGTTGAAATCAACCAACAGACACGCGTCATAATCATCAACTATCTGCTGACCTATCAACTCCGGCAGCTGACCAATCAAATAGTAGCTACAGAAAAAACACTCATGACCTTCAACATTACTCTCAACGATGTCCCAACCCGTTTCCTGAGATGCTAACACCAAAATATTCTGTGGCATTGCTGAATATTCTAGATATTGCTGTTTGAGAAATAACTTTTCCATCAATACCACCTGTTGATTTTGAGAATCAAATTAAGATCAAACAAAACACATTATTCTAATGATAAAGGTAACATAGGAGAGGGAAAAAGCAGATCGAACGACAGGGGGTTTTACAGTGTTTTACATTCCTGTAAATAGGTAAGCTCAATAATTTTAATATCAATACCTTACATTAAAATTATTGAGCTTACCTAATGCTATGTGGCAACGAGACTACGCCGTAGCGACAGTATTAACTGAACAACAACTAAAACATGTAATTAGAACGAGTAGTCCAACGATACAAACGTTGTTGAATCAAACTTATGAGTATCAACAGGTACGCTTGACGTATGCTTTGCCTCGTAAGAAATGACTAGTGCCAGACTTCCGTTTAGCTGTGTTTTAAATCGAGATAAGGACTTACTAATTGTACTGTCCTCGCCTGCTTCAACACTCACTTCCTGGCGAAATGAAGATGCTTTGGTGATAACCCAATCATAATTAAGCGCCCCACGAAGTGTACCCTCTTCTTCTACATCATTTTCGCCCTTTATTTCACTTCGACGATAACCTGGGCCCACTTCCATTTCTAGCTTATGAACATCATTTTGAATCAGCTTACGACCATAACCCGCAGTGACAGAGGTTTGATAATCATAACCACTGAAACGATCATCTTCATGTTCAATTAACCCAAATATATAATCAATTTCGCTAAGTTTTCTATCAAATTTGGCAGAAGCAAAATATTTCTCTGCAGAACGAATGTCATCGGTCTCTTCATTCAAACTTTCTAGCTTAAACGTATTACGCCAAACCTTACCGTCTCGAATACCCCTTGCCTTAACGCCAAGATTTTGACTGTTTGTATTACCGTTATTGGAAATAAAGGAAAGCCCAAGCTCACCACTCCACAACTTCTTATCCGGCGCATCATCTTCCGCCATTAAAATAGGCGATACAGCTATACCTGATGCCAATAAAATAGATGAAATTACCGCCTTGTTCATACCCTCTCCCCTAACACTCAATAAGCGCCATACACATTAATAAAATAAGTTGTCACAGTGTAATGATTTTCAACTCATTAACCAGTCCACAATACATAGTAAGATAGAATTTTTCAGCATTTAACAATTCAGATGTTATCTAATGTCACATTTCACGCTAGAATCCGCCAGGATACGAAGATTAAGCTACACTCACTCAACCCATACGCCTCCATTTTACATTTGATGCCCGAATAGCGACACAACCGTAACGATCACATAATGGGTTGTTGAAATTTTAATTCCAGCTCAATTAAACCTAAGCAAAAGTGCTTTTAATTGTTACCAATAAATCAAGGAAACAAAATGAATACCGAAAAAGTGATTACTCAAGGCACGGAAATGGCCATATTCTATGGCCCAAAATTGATCGGTGCCATTGCGGTATGGATCATTGGTGGATGGGTACTAAAAGCCATCGGACGTGGCGTAGAAAAAGCGTTAACT
>MAAC01016729.1_pt1 | contig 24265 bp, 25 predicted proteins | sample 1115981 | NCBI WGS metagenome assembly MAAC01 (sample SAMN04961126, study PRJNA320927) | seawater metagenome | isolation source: sample BD02T64 sea water enriched with oil for 64 days | place: USA:Gulf of Mexico | collected 2013-07-27
AAAAGGTCGATTACTTCATCAACTCCTTTACCATCAATCATCAACGCTCCTATAACAACTTTCTCTAAATCAACAGCTTGTGGCGGTATTTTACCTTTCTCAAGCGTAACGACAGAGGTGTTTCCTGTTACTATATTAGGGCGTTGTTGTACTTTTTCCATAGAGTTCAAAAATAGGGTTTTAATATTATCTTAACGTTGTCAGTTTATGATAAGGTAATGAACATTACCCTATAAAAACAAGTTTACAACCTGTTAATAACCATAAGTTTTTTGTGAATGATACTGACCATCACTACTAGCAAATCTACAAGTAGCCATCGTTTTAAATTAATAAAGTTGATAAGTACTTTAACGATCTAAAACTTAAAATTTAGGGGTTAAAAAAGCTACAAGTAGAATAGGTCTTTCTTGTAGCTTTTAATAGTTTTAAAAAGAGATGATTAGCCTTTAAAGACTCCCATATTACAATATTTATCCATACGTTTTTCTACCAGCTCTTCAGAAGAAAGGTCTTTAAGATCATCATATTGTCTTAAAATACAATCCTCAACTAATTTAAAAGTAGTCTCTCTATCTTTATGAGCACCACCTTCTGGTTCTCTTAAAATTTCATCTACTAATTTTAATTTTTTCATGTCTGTAGAAGTAAGCTTTAGAGCATCTGCAGCTTGCTCTTTATATTCCCAGCTTCTCCATAAGATGGATGAACAAGATTCTGGTGAAATAACAGAATACCAAGTATTTTCTAACATTACTACTCGATCTCCTACACCTATACCTAAAGCACCACCACTTGCTCCTTCTCCTATAATCATAACGATAATAGGCACTTTAAGACGAGTCATTTCAAGAATATTTCTGGCAATCGCTTCTCCTTGACCGCGTTCTTCTGCTTCAAGACCTGGATATGCTCCTGGTGTATCAATTAAGGCAACAACTGGCACTCCAAATTTCTCCGCGCTTTTCATTAAGCGTAATGCTTTGCGGTAACCTTCTGGATTTGCCATACCAAAGTTGCGGTACTGACGCGTCTTAGTATTAAATCCTTTTTGTTGACCTATAAACATGAAGCTTTGCTCACCTATTTTTCCTAGTCCACCTATCATCGCTTTGTCATCTTTAACATTGCGATCACCATGTAGTTCTAACCAGGTATCACCACATATAGCTTTAATATAATCTAAAGTATAAGGACGACTGGGATGACGTGACATTTGTACACGTTGCCATGCTGTTAAATTTGCGTATATATCTTTACGAGTAGCTTTTAATTTTTTCTCTATTTGCTTGATAGTAGCGCTTACGTCTACATCACTTTCTTCACCTAAGGTAATAGTTTGCTGGTACTTTTCTTCCAGCTCCTTGATCGGTAATTCAAATTCTAAATACTCCATATAAGGGAATTCAATTTTTGGGTGGAACAAATATAGTAATACAAGTTGAAGTATAAGTAAAATTGAATTTGAAGTTGTGAACGAGAATAGAAAAGTAATTACAAAATCTAAATTTTTAAATATGTGGCGATCGCTACTGTCCTGAAGTCATTAGTTTAGCAAAAAATGAATCTGAACTACTACTGCGCTAAGCGACTGAGATCACTTCTTAGCAAGTCGCGTTTTAAGTATACCGTTTGTAATAATTACTAGAACAATAACAACAGCTCCTATATAAAATTCTGGTGTCATTTCTTCTGCATCGCCTAAAATTAAATAAGCTAAGAAAATACCATAAACCGGCTCCAAATTAATAGTTAACATCACCGTATAGGCACTTAAAAACTTCATCACTTTTACACTTGCAATAAAAGCGTAGGCTGTACAAACAGATGCTAGTATCCCTAACAATAACCAGTCCATTGAAGATAGTTGCGATGGCATGACAAATTCAACAGGAAGAAATAAGAAGAATAGAGAAAGTAAAGCTACACCACTTAACAGCTCATAAAAAGATATTAAGGAAGGAGGATTCTCTTTGGCCCATTTCACGTTCATAATAGAGAATATCGCACTTAATAGTGCACTGATCAAACCTAAGATCATACCTGTCACATATTCGGTTTCAATCTGGAAAATATAATATAAAGCTCCTATTATGATAACACCAAAAATAAGCTCATACCAGACAAATTTCTTGGAAGTAAAAATGGGTTCTAATAAGGCTGTAAAGAAGGATCCCATACTCAACATAGCAAGTGTTACAGAAACGTTAGATTCTTTTATAGCTCCAAAAAAGGTCACCCAATGCAATGCAATCACAACTCCAGCAAGTAAGAAGGCTAGAATACGCTTTCGCGAAAGCGCACCTTTACCAAATAATTGAAAAGGAATTTTCTTCCATTTCATATATATAAATATGAGTACCACGGCTATACTCATGCGCCACCAAACTAGGGGAATAGAATCGATGCTAATTAATGCACCTAGTACAGCAGTAAAACCCCAAATAAATACAATAAAATGTAAATGAAGGTAATTAAGTAATTTATCGTCTCGCATTTTTCAAAAGGAAAATAGCCACTACAGCAAAGAAAATATTAGGGAACCACACGGCAATCCATGGGTTAAATGTACTTTTCTCGGCAATGGTACCAAAGACCTTATCTAGAAAAACATAGGTCATAGCGATTACAATTCCTATAGCGAGATTCATTCCCATACCACCACGTTTTTTTACTGATGATACTGCGACAGCTATTAATGTAAAAATGAAAGCACTTACTGGTATAGAGGTACGTTTATACTTTTCTACGTAATAGATATTCATATTTGCATTACCTCTCTTCTCTTCTAGCTCTATAAAATCATTTAATTCAGAGAATTGAAGTGTCTCTGCGATGTATTCTGATGGAGTAAGCTCATCAATATCAAAACTAAATAAGGTATCTTTCTTTTGTTCCTTTTCTATGATTTCTCCATCTTCTAGGATCGTACGTTTTTTATAACCGCTTAGTACATAGGTAGAATCCTCAAATTTGATTCGGTTTGCATAGATCTTGTACTTTAAAACATTTTCTTCAAAATGCTCTAAGGTAAAATCAAAACCGGTCTGGGAAGACTTTTGATAATTACTAACATAAATGTAGTCGTTATCATTGATTTGCCTAAAAACGTTAGTTGTATTAACGCCTCCACCACGTTTGAAATACTTATTCTGGAATTCGTTAAATCCAGCTGATGCATTAGGCACAAAAATAGCACTAAATATAAGTGCCGCCACACACACAATAGTAGCTCCTATTATATAAGGACGTAAAAATCTATTAAAAGACACACCAGAACTTAAAAAGGCTATCACCTCAGTATTCATGGCAAGCTTTGATGTAAAAAACATCGTAGAAATAAATAAAAACAGCGGAAATAAAAAATTAGAAAAATACACTGTAAAGTCTACCAAGTAAAGGAGCACCTCACCAGCGGGAACATCCTTTGAAATGATTTTACCGATTTTTTCGGCAATATGGACAGTTACCATGATAGGTAAAAACAAGGTGAGCAATAAAGCAAACGCACCTAGATATCGCTTTAATATGTATTTATCTAATATGCTTAACACTAGAGTCTGTTATCCATTTGTTTAACCATTTGATCCTTCCACGTTCTAAAATCTCCCGCGAGAATATGTTTACGTGCCTCTCTCATTAACCATAAATAAAACGAAAGATTGTGTATGGTACAAATTTGTCTACCTAGCATTTCATTAACCGTAAATAAATGACGCACATAGGCTTTAGTATAGGCAGTGTCTACCCAAGCATAATTTGCTGGGTCTAGAGGTGTGAAATCTTCAGCCCATTTAAGGTTTTTCATGTTCATGGTTCCATGAGCGGTAAAAATCATACCATTACGACCATTACGAGTAGGCATCACACAATCAAACATATCTACTCCTAAAGCAACATTTTCAAGCAGATTGATAGGAGTTCCTACGCCCATAAGGTAGCGTGGTTTTTCTTTAGGTAAAACTGCAGTCACCACCTCAGTCATCGCATACATTTCTTCGGCTGGTTCACCTACTGAGAGTCCGCCTATCGCGTTACCGAATTGATCTGTAGCAGCAATTGCTTCTGCACTTTGCTTTCTAAGGTCTTTATAAGTACTTCCTTGAACAATAGGAAAAAGAGTTTGTTTATGCCCGTATAAATCTGGAGAATTATCAAAATGAGTAATACATCTTTTTAACCATCGATGCGTCATGTGCATACTACGGCGTGCATAATTATAGTCACAAGGATAAGGAGTACATTCATCAAATGCCATGATAATATCTGCACCTATACTACGCTGGATATCCATCGCTCTTTCTGGCGTAAAAGTGTGGTAACTACCGTCTATATGAGATTTAAATTTTACACCTTCTTCCTTTATCTTTCTATTAGAACTTAAAGAGTAAACTTGGTAACCACCAGAATCTGTAAGGATAGGACGATCCCAATTCATAAACTTATGCAGTCCACCTGCTTTTTCTAAAATATCAGTTCCAGGCCTCAAGTATAAATGGTACGTATTCCCTAAAATTATATCAGGATTTACCTCTTGTTCTAACTCGCGTTGATGAACTCCTTTAACAGTACCTATGGTGCCTACTGGCATAAAAATAGGCGTCTCTATTTTTCCATGGTCAGTATGGATAACTCCAGCTCTAGCCTGACTCTGTGGATCGTTTTGTAATAAATCAAATTTCATGGATGGCAAAGATACTATTTGTAGTTAGGAGTTATGAGATATGAGTTAAGAGTTTTTAGTGTTTACCGCTTTCGCGAAAGCGAGTTAAAAACAATACTAGGTTCTAATTTATAGGCATATTTTAACTCTATTGTTCACAAAACACGGTATATCGTTAATAACTGACTGAGATAATTATTTAATGAGTTATTCAATAAGAGTATTTTTGAAAAGATCATTAAAAAACCCTAAAATGGCTGATACACAGCACTTAAAATATTTAGTAACGCAAGTAAGACGTGACATCGTTAGACAAGTTCACGCAGTAAGCAGTGGCCACCCTGGTGGATCACTAGGTTGCACAGAATTTCTAGTAACACTTTACAATGAAGTGATGGATCACGATCCTTCTTTTCAAATGGATGGTGTGAATGAAGATTTATTTTTCCTTTCAAACGGTCACATTTCTCCTGTATTCTACAGCGTTTTAGCAAGAGCTGGATACTTTCCAGTAGAAGAGTTAAGTACATTTAGAAAGTTAAACACTAGGCTACAAGGTCACCCTACTACTCATGAAGATCTTCCAGGAGTGCGCATTGCTAGTGGTTCTTTAGGTCAAGGAATGAGTGTAGCCATAGGAGCAGCAGCGACTAAAAAGTTAAACGGTGATGATAAAATGGTTTACACACTTCACGGTGATGGTGAGCTACAAGAAGGTCAGATATGGGAAGCCGCCATGTATGCAGCTGCAAACAAGGTAGATAATCTTATCGCTACAGTAGATGTAAATGGACAGCAAATAGACGGTAGTACTGATCAAGTCCTTGCTTTAGGAGATTTAAGTAATAAGTTCAAAGCTTTTGGCTGGGATGTGGTTACCATAGAAAAAGGAAATGATGTCGACGCTATAATCGATGGAATTAACGATGCCAAAACATTAAGCGGTAAGGAAAAACCTGTTTGTATTCTTCTACATACTGAAATGGGTAACGGAGTTGACTTCATGATGGGATCTCACGCATGGCATGGAATCGCTCCTAACGATGAGCAACTCGCTGATGCATTGAGCCAAAACCCAGAAACTTTAGGAGACTATTAATTAAAAAAACATCTGCCCAGCAGATTTTAGATATGAAAATTTACGAAAACACAGGAAATAAAGACACGAGATCAGGTTTTGGTGATGGCTTAACTGAACTAGGTCAAACTAATAAAGATGTAGTAGCGCTTTGTGCAGACCTTACTGGCTCTCTTAAAATGAATGCCTTTGCAAATAATCATCCAGACCGATTCTTTCAAGTAGGTATTGCAGAGGCTAACATGATGGGAATGGCTGCCGGAATGACTATAGGAGGAAAAATTCCTTTTACTGGTACGTTTGCTAACTTTTCTACAGGTCGTGTTTATGACCAGATAAGACAAAGCATCGCCTACTCTGATAAAAATGTGAAGATTTGTGCTTCTCACTCTGGATTAACTCTAGGTGAAGACGGCGCGACACACCAGATTCTTGAAGATATAGGGTTAATGAAAATGTTGCCTGGAATGACAGTAATTAACACCTGTGATTATAACCAGACTAAGGCAGCTACACTTGCAATAGCAAATCTTCATGGACCAGTTTACCTAAGATTCGGACGTCCAAAGGTGGCTAATTTCACACCAGAAAACGGAACCTTTGAAATAGGTAAAGCAGTGCTACTTCAAGAAGGAACAGACGTTACTATTGTAGCAACAGGACATTTAGTCTGGGAAGCTCTAGAAGCTGCCAAAGCTCTTAATGAAAAAGGCATCAGTGCAGAGGTGATCAATATTCACACGATCAAACCTCTAGATGAAGAAGCGATCATTAAATCGGTTCAAAAAACTGGTTGTATCGTCACTGCTGAAGAGCATAACTATCTAGGTGGTTTAGGTGAAAGTGTAGCGAGAACGCTTGCTCTTCACCATCCTACTGCTCAAGAATTTGTAGCGACTAATGATACCTTTGGAGAAAGTGGAACTCCAGCACAATTACTAGAAAAATACGGCCTTAATGCAGAAAATATTGCACTTAAAGCTGAAAAGGTGATCAAAAGAAAATAATTGATCCTACCTACTTTTTTAAAGTCCTCATCGATTGATGAGGACTTTTTTATGCATTCTTGACACCTAAAAGACAACTGAGGCAACAGATCAAATGAGTGTAAATCTACTGTTAGCGCTCGTTGTATTTAAAAGAGTGAATTAAACTTCCTATTCAGCTACAAAACAATTTATTGAGCATCAAAAAATCAAGCAGTAAAATTAAAATGATTAATAATCAATTTACATTGATCAGATTCCGCTTTCGCGAAAGCGAAATAACTTCTTAACTTTTAACCTACATTTATACCTACCTGATAATAAAACATTATGAGTCAACATAATTTAGAAATCATTATATCATTTCTCAATGAAATAGGGATAGAAGTAAAAGAAACTCCACTTTCTCAGGACACTTTTTTACCAGGTTTAAGCCTGTTAGGATGTAGTATTTTAATAGATTATGATCGACTTAAATTCCCTGGAGATTTACTGCATGAAGCTGGACATATTGCTGTTACCGAAGAAAGTAAACGAAAATTTATAGGTACAGAAAATATGAAAAAAGAATGGCCTACAGATGCTGATGAGATCACAGCTATATTATGGTCATTTGCAGCATGTAGACATTTAAATTTTGATCTTAAAATTGTTTTCCATGACGATGGGTATAAGAAGCAATCTCAGTGGCTCATTGATCAATTTGAAAACGAAAATTATCTGGGACTGCCTATGTTAGAATGGATGAACATGACAACAGCGGCTCAGTTTCCTTCAATGACAAAGTGGTTGCGTTAAGTCTAAAATAGGCACGACCTATTTTCAGTTCATTTCATACAAGACAGTAGTAATAACTCCTTTGTTATTTTGAAGTTGGGTTTGTGCAAGAAGTGTATGACTTTTAATTTTTAAATGAAATGGTGCGGCTAGAAGGTTTACACCACTATTTTTCTTAATTCTAATGCCTTGTCCTGATATGATATCTAAATTGGGAACAAAATCACCTGAAGGAACATGCTCTGTCAAAATAATATAATTGTAAGCGTATAGTTTCTTTACAATTTGTGCTATTTCATGATTTGACAAATGCTGTAAGACTTGTCTTAATATCACACCATCTGCATGAGGTAATTGATCTTTTGCTATATCTAGACATTGAAACGATACGTTACTTGCTTTAAACTGTTTCTTATTATGCTCTATAAGTTCTGGTACAATATCTATAGCAGTATAAGACTTACATAAGTGTGACAACTCCTTTCCTATATTAAAATCTCCACAGCCTAAGTCGCAAATATCGATAGGTTTATCTAGTGATTTTAAAAAACTTGATACACTATTCATGTAAGGTTTTACAATATGCAAACTATGAGAACCTGCGCCAGAATAAAATGAACCGCCATTATCACCCCATAGATTTAGTTCATAGATTTGCTGCATCGCTTGACGAGTAGGCCAAGGTTTTTTATTTTTTTTAATCTCAGTCATTAAATTGTTTCACACAAAACTTAGTATAAACGATCCATCTTTACAATTGCTTATATTAAGGATTGCCGGTTATCATTTACCGTTTACAAATTAAGCAGATATATATTACAACTAGCAACTTTTACTTACTTTAGCTTTTTAAATTTTTAATACTGCCACCATTAAACAGTTCATTAATACAATACATAGGAACAACAAAAGCTTGATGCTCTTCATCCTAATTACGGTGTGCTGTTATAATTTTTCTAAAGCACAAGATTCTATATCAAAACATTTTTTATCTAGTATAGGCTTACATATAGGTACTTCTTCACAAGATAGTTTTTTAGGTAATGATCCTGATTATTCTCACGATAACAAATTTATAAACATACAACTTACTCATATCGTAAAAACCAGCGGTAACTGGACTTTTGAATTACTCGCGCAGCCCACATATTACGAGACGACACATCAATTGCTCAATCGGTTTTATATAAAACCTGAGGATTTTGATAATTTTGAAGAATTAAGAGAACGCTTTTTACAGCCTAATGATTATCAAGAATACACCTTACATCTGGGTTTACAAACAAGGTATCATATAACTCAAAACTGGAGTATGTATGCAATAGGCGCGGTAGGTCCACAAATTTCTACTGAAAGTACAGAAAGGCTTAGAAAAGGATTTACCTTTTCTGACGTGATAGGTTTAGGGACTTCTTATCGTTATAAAAATTTGCGCTGGGACTTGAAAGCTTCCTTAAGACACACTTCAAACGCCCAACTAGCAAAGCCCAATTCTGGCCACAATAGCTTTTCTATAGAAACAGGCGTGTCTTTTCTTTTTAACAACTAAGCAATCCAGATATATTTTATTATTGATTATTTAAATCTCAAACAACTGATAATCGTACATTTGAAAACAACCTATCTTTATGAAAACATTTTTTACCTGCACTTTATTTATGTGTTTTTTATTTCAAGTGAATCAATCGCATTCACAAAATGATGTAGAAAACGTCTTATCAGATATCTTATTTATCCTTGATGGATTTAATGAACCTGCTACAGAAGCAAGTGTGATGCAAACAGGAGCCGGATGGTTTCATACTGCAAAATCTCTCGATAAATTTAAAATTAATGTTTCTCTAGGAATAAGTGGTTTGCCTTTTCCTAATAGTAAAAAGAATTTTACCGTTAGAGATGCTGACTTTATTAATGTAGATATCAGAGAAGGAAATGACGCTAGTATTCCTACCACTTTGGGTGGACGAGGATTGGACTTTTTTGACTTTACGATTGAAGGTGAAACCTATGAATTTCAAGCTTTCTCAGGACTAGACACAGATTTTTTTGCATTACCTTATATACAAAGTCAGGTAGGATTATGGAAAGAAACAGAAGTCACGATAAGATTAGTGCCACAAATAAAATTCGACAATTCTTATTATGCCGTTTATGGCTTAGGGCTTAAACACAATTTATCTCAATACGTATTTAGAGAGAATCGACCAGTAGACATTGCGCTCTATGCAAATTATAATCTAACCGATTTAAATTTAGAGTACGATGAGCCACTGGATCTCGCTCCTACTGACGGCGGTGAAAACCTAGCTACCATTACTGGATCTCTGATAGACTTTCATTCCATTAATACTGGCATCGTGGTGAGCAAGGATTTTAACAAATGGACATTATCAAGTGCTTTAAATTATAATACCAGCTGGGTAGATTACAGTCTTACAGGAGAACGTGATTTTTTCTTTGATTTATTTAATGATGTACTTACTACTCTTAGTGAAACAAGACATTCTTTTAAATTAGACCTAGGTGCTGCATATCAAGCGACTCCTAGATGGAATATTAATTCTCAGGTAAGTGCTGGACAATTTATTAATATAAACGTTAGTGGAGTCTACAATATTAATTAAGTCTATTAATTACTCGTATTCCGCTTTCGCGAAAGCGAGACAAGAACCAATATTCAGCTATAATTGAAATTTATAAATTGATTAAAAAATATTTTAAGACATAAAAAATCCCCATCATTACTGATGGGGATTTTTATTTGCGAGAGGTTGTTACACCAAATTATTTTACTTTGTTTACTACTGCTTCAAAAGCTTCTGGGTGATTCATTGCAAGATCTGCAAGAACTTTACGATTTAACTCGATGTTGTTCTTCTTCACTGCTCCCATAAACTGTGAGTAGCTCATTCCATGCATACGAGCACCAGCGTTAATACGCGTGATCCATAATCTACGGAATGTTCTTTTCTTATTTCTTCTATCACGGTAAGAGTAAGACATTGCTTTCTCTACTGCGTTCTTTGCTACTGTCCATACGTTTTTACGACGTCCGAAGTAACCTTTTGCCTGCTTGAGGACTTTTTTTCTGCGAGCTCTACGAGCTACGGCGTTTACTGATCTAGGCATAATTTTAATTTTTTAACAGCAGGCGATCCATTTCTAGATACTTTTATTGTGCGCTACTATTGGGTTATTGTGATAATTAATAAACCATCAAGGTTTACACGTATCCTTATTTAAGGTTTAACTGTAACTTGATATTAGGCTCGTCTGCTTTGTGCACTAATGTAGAGTGCGTTAAAGCAAGCTTACGTTTCTTACTTTTCTTAGTCAGGATGTGACTTTTAAAAGCGTGTTTTCTTTTGATCTTTCCAGAGCCAGTAAGCTTAAAACGCTTCTTAGCACTAGATTTTGTTTTCATCTTAGGCATAATTTCCTTTTTTAAATTCTCGCAATCCTATTTAAAAGTGCTTTAATCGCTTGATTTACATTTAAATAACAACAACTTAAAGTAATGTTACCACTATTAAAATCAAGACATAAAAAAACAGCCCTCAAATGAGGACTGCAAAAGTAATTTTTTTCTCTGTAAAGACCTCACATAAATGTGAAAATCTCAACAAACTAATTATTTTTTCTTAGGCGCGATAAACATATTCATACGCTTACCTTCCATTTTAGGCATTTGTTCTACTTTACCTAGTTCTTCTAGATCTTGAGCAAGTCTTAAAAGTAAAATCTCACCTTGATCTTTATAGATGATAGAACGTCCTTTAAAAAATACATAAGCTTTTAACTTAGCTCCTTCTTTCAAGAACTTCTCAGCATGTTTTCTTTTAAATTCGTAATCGTGATCGTCAGTATTAGGACCAAAACGAATTTCCTTAATTACTACCTTACTTGCATTTTGCTTGATAGCTTTCTCACGCTTCTTTTGCTCATAGACAAACTTTTTGTAGTCCATGATTTTTGCCACAGGTGGATCAGCATTAGGAGAGATCTCGACTAAGTCCAGTTCTTTCTCTTGTGCTTCTTTTAAGGCATCTCTAGTGTCCATTATGCGTGGCTCACCATCACCTACTAGTCTTACTTTTCTCGCACGTATCTTTTCATTGATAGCATGCTTGTCTTCTTTGATAATTCGAGCCGGACCACGGCTTCTGCGTCTACGTATTGCTATGACTTTATAATTTTAATTAAACTTCAAATGTTTTTATAGTTTCAGAGATTTCTTTTTTTACTATTTCAGTAAATGACTGTACTGACATAGTTCCTAAATCATCTCCTCCATGTTTTCTTACAGAAATAGTGCCATCTTTTTCTTCCTGCTCACCTACGATAAGCATGTATGGCAATTTATTCATCTCTGCCTCACGGATTTTTTTACCCATGGTTTCTGCACGATTGTCAACTATTGTGCGAATTTCGTTAATTTCTAGGGAATTTGCCACTTCTTTAGCATAATTTTCATATTTCTCACTGAGAGACAGAATAGTACATTGCTCTGGCATCAACCATAGCGGGAAATTACCGCCAGTATGCTCCAGTAAAATAGCTATAAATCGCTCCATAGAACCAAAAGGCGCTCTGTGAATCATGACAGGTCTATGCGACTCATTGTCAGCTCCTTTATACCATAAGTCAAAACGCTCTGGCAAATTGTAATCTACTTGAATAGTTCCTAGCTGCCAGCTTCTTCCTAATGCATCCTTCACCATGAAGTCTAATTTAGGACCATAAAAAGCAGCTTCACCTTCTTCTATTACATAATTAAGACCTTTATCCTTAGCAGCACTGATGATTGCATTCTCTGCGATTTCCCAGTTTGCCGTATCTCCTATATACTTCTCTGGTTTCTTAGGATCACGTACACTTACTTGAGCTGTAAAATTCTCAAAACCTAGTGATCCAAATACATAAAGCACCAAATCAATAACGGCTTTAAACTCAGCATCGAGCTGATCAGGCATACAGAAAATATGCGCATCATCTTGTGTAAAACCTCTTACACGAGTTAAACCGTGTAATTCACCACTTTGCTCATATCTATAAACGGTGCCAAATTCTGCAAATCGTTTAGGTAGATCTCTATAAGACCATTGTGCACTTTTATAAATTTCACAGTGATGTGGGCAGTTCATAGGTTTTAATAAAAATTCTTCATCTTCATTAGGAGTTTTTATAGGCTGGAAAGAGTCTGCTCCATACTTCTCGTAATGACCTGAGGTTACATATAATTCCTTAGAACCTATATGTGGACTCACTACCATTTCATAACCTGCTTTCTTCTGGGCCTTTTTAAGAAAATCTTCTAGTCGTTCTCTTAACGCAGCTCCTTTAGGTAGCCATAATGGTAAACCTTGACCTACACGTTGAGAAAAAGTAAATAACTGAAGTTCTTTACCTAGTTTTCTATGATCACGTTTTTTAGCCTCTTCCAGTAAGGCGAGATACTCTTTTAAATCTTTTTGTTTAGGAAAAGAGGTTCCATACATACGAGTCAACTGTGGATTATTCTCATCTCCACGCCAGTAGGCACCGGCGATACTCATAATCTTTACCGCTTTAATGATCCCTGTATTAGGAACATGCCCACCTCTACACAAGTCTGTAAAAGTATCATGATCACAAAAAGTAATCTCTCCATCAGTCAAGTTTTCTATAAGCTCAACTTTGTATGGATTGTTTTGATCTTTATAGAATTTTAAAGCATCTGCCTTAGACACACTACGCATCTTAAACTCATGTTTACCACGAGCAATTTCTAACATGCGTTCTTCTATTTTAGGAATATCACTTTCTGATATAGCGTGTTCTTTGAAATCAATATCGTAATAAAAACCATTATCGATTGCTGGTCCTATGGTGAGACTTACTCCAGGAAATAATTCCTCAATGGCTTGTGCCATTATATGAGAAGTAGAGTGCCAAAATGCCTCTTTCCCTTCAGGATTGTTGAACGTATAAAGTATTAAACTACCGTCCTCAGTAAGCGGTGTTTTAGTTTCTACTTTGATACCGTTAAAGCTAGCGCTTATGACATTGCGCGCGAGACCTTGTGAGATACTCATTGCAACATCCATAGGAGTTGTGCCGCTTTCCATTTCTTTAATACTGCCGTCTGGCAATGTAATATTTATCATAACTACAAAATATGAGCGGTAAAGGTAATGTCTTTATAGAAAATCACAATTAATTTTCTGCACAGTTTTAAAACTTATGGGATATAGAAGGCTAGAAATTTCATGCTTTGAAAAGATTAAGAATTAAATGTGTTGCAAAAATATAAATAGTAGTTCTTGTAAAGAGTTTTATAGCTGTTCCGCTTTCGCGAAAGCGAGATAAGCCACCATCTTCTCTTACTTATTGATACAATCGTTAAGATAATCCTACTTTGCGCTAGTAGTTATGTCAATAGCTTACCTTTGCAGCTTAATACAATACATGACATTTAAAGAATTAGGGTTAGTTGAACCCATCTTGCGAGCATTGCAAGACCAAGGATATGAACGTCCTACACCTATTCAAGCACAAGCCATTCCAGTTTTATTAGAAGGAAAAGATTTACTAGGCTGTGCACAGACTGGAACCGGTAAAACTGCCGCATTTTCCATTCCCATCGTTCAAGATTTATATAATCGCACACCACCTAAGGGTAAAAGACGCATAAAAACGTTAGTAGTTACTCCTACAAGAGAACTTGCTATACAAATAGGAGAAAATTTTACTGCATATACTAAGTATACTGATATTAAAAATACAGTCATATTTGGTGGAGTGAAGCAAACCTCACAGGTTTATTCCTTGCATCAAGGAGTTGATGTACTGGTTGCTACACCGGGAAGATTACTAGATTTAATCAACCAGCGTTATATAACGCTGGATCACATCGAGCATTTTGTTCTTGATGAAGCAGACCAGATGCTGGACATGGGCTTTATTCATGACATTAAGAAATTACTGAAGATTTTACCTCAAAAGAGACAGTCATTGTTCTTTAGTGCAACCATGCCTAGTGCAATCGTAAAGCTTTCTAATGAAATCTTAGGAAATCCCGCAAGAGTTACCATCGAACCAGAAAAAACGACTGCCGAAAAAGTAGAGCAGCGCATTTACCATGTGAATAAAAAGAACAAGACCAAACTCTTGATCGATTTATTGAGCAATGAGCTTAATGACTCGACGCTTGTTTTTTCTAGAACTAAACATGGAGCTAATAAAATAGTTAAGGACCTGGACAAAGCTGGTATTAAAAGTGCCGCTATTCACGGTAACAAATCTCAAGCTGCAAGGCAAAGAGCTTTACAACAATTTAAAGATGGAGATCTTCAAGCGTTGATCGCTACAGATATTGCTGCGCGTGGGATAGATATTGATGAATTGAGCTACGTAGTAAATTATGACTTACCTAATGTACCAGAATCTTATGTACATAGAATAGGTAGAACTGGTAGAGCTGGCGCAAGCGGTCTTGCTGTTTCCTTTTGTATGCTAGAAGAGCGCCCTTTCTTAAAAGACATAGAAAAACTGATTAAGACTTCTATCCCTACGGTAGATGATCATGATTATGAATTCAAAATGGAAGATGCCGCAGAGCCTAGTCTTAAAAAAAAAGGTGGAGGCCGTGGTCGTTCTCAAGGAAGAAATAATAACCGACCAAAAAGTAAAAGTTCCTCTTCAAGAAGTGGAGGGAATCGCAACCGCAGCCGAAACTCTAGGTAGGTTCTACAACTAGAATAAAATTTAAAAGCTCTTTATGTAATGATAAAGGGCTTTTTTTATTTTAATGTTTCAACTTACATTCTGCAACTTGATTAGTTAGATCTTCCATGTTAGAAGTAAATTACTCTTTAGGATAATCGCTTTTCAAAAAGACTGTTTAAGGAAAGTTTCATTTGCTTCTCTCCTACTTTGGTAAAACCTTGATCTAAATAATATTGGCATAAACCTAAATTAGCGGCGTTGCAATCCAGCCTAATCAACGATATGTTGTTTTCTAAAGCTGATTTTTCAATTTGCTTAATGATATAGCTACCTATTTTAAGTCCTTTAAATTTTGGATGAGTCACTAATGAGTGAATATAGTGAGCTGACTCTTGTTGTTTGCCCCAGTACAGTAGATCTTCTGTGCAAAGTCGGTACATGCCTATTATCTCGTTATTGAAAGTGATGAAATAGAACTCACCATTGATAAATCCTTCTCTCGCCCATTCCAGTCGTTCCTTAGGTGGATCAAGCCAATAATCCCACTGGTCAATACCGCGATCTTTTAAAGTTTGAGCGGCAGTCTTTAGTAAATGAAGAATTTGATTAAAGTCATTGCTGCCTGCTTTTTTGATAATGATCTGATGATGTTTAAATTTCATAACGTTTTGAAGGTATACTTTTGCGCTACGTATTTGCAAAAAAGTCATTTGATAGCCTATTATTAAACTAACGATTAAGAATAATCACCAAAGCATTACAGATTATCTGAATTTCATTCTTCATTCTTATCAAGAATTGTCAGTTTTGCTGCGGCAGAAGAAGACCTCCAAAAATCTAATTGATTTTCAAATTGATAACCGCTAGCTCTAAAAGTCATTTTATAATTTTTACTGTAAATAATTAAATCCATAGGATCAATCCGGTAGAATCTATAAGGGAATAGGTAACGCGCATACCGCAAAGACAAACCTATTTTATGAAAAACACCACCTAGTGAAAATGTACTTAAATGATTAATTTCATCTCCTTTTATCAACTGAATTTTTGAAATCTCGTTAAGTGGTAAAGCCACCATCATTTGCACATTTGAATTGTAAGACCTCAGCAAAATCCCGTTTACTCTATTTTCAAAACTGCATTTAGAATTAATCGATAGCGCTTTTTCTGGATTTTTATAATTAGTAATGGATTTTAAAAATAGTCCAGAAGAACCAGAGGCTTTCATTTTTCTTAAATTAAAAGGAATAGCGCTTCCTACAACTTTGCGCAGTTCATGTTCTTGAGCTTCTCGTGCGTTTAAAATCAACTTTACTTTTTATGTAACTCTCTAATATCTCAAATATAAGAGAATGTGATTTACAAAATCAATCAAGATTAATTTCATTTTCAATAGTTACTCTATTTTTAACAAGATGTGCTCCATCGTTTAATTCTGCTACAAACTTTATCAGTTCTTCTCTAAGCCTGCAATGTAAATCCCAGGCTGTAGTGGCGTCTTTTGCACTACATAATGCCCGTATGCCTATAGCTTTCTCTGTCACCTCTGTGACTTGAACTACAGGAGGATTTTCTTCGTCATAGTCGTCCGAAGCTTTAAGAAGCTCACTAAACTTTTCTCTTACCAAGTTGACGTCAGTTTTATAATCTGCATAGATAGTAATAGGTCTTAGTTGATGCGCATTAGTCATAGACCAATTCTGAAACGGTTTAGATATCAAATCTTTCAATGGCACAACTAAGCGACGTGAATCCCATGTTCTTACTACCATGTAGGTAAAACGTATATCTTCAACGTAGCCCCATTCATCATGTATATAAAGAGTATCTCCTATTTTGGCCGGTCTTGTTAAGGCAATTTGAATTCCAGCAATAATATTTCCTAATGTATTTTGTGCAGCTACACCTAGAATTATCGTTATTAAACCAGCAGAAGCTAAAAGTGAAATTCCCAATTTCTCTAAGGATCTAAATTGTGACAGAATAACAGAAATGGCAACAATTATAATGACCACAGTTAATATCCTTCTCGCAACTGATATATAAGTCATCATCATTCTAGCATGAGAATTTTCCTCTATTGAAGAGTCCCCTATTCTATGATCTGCGATATACGTCATAAACGCATCAATGAATTTCATTAAGAACCAGGCAATGCACGAGATGACTATCATTAGAAGGACTGCATAAATAGTACTTGCTAACTGTCCAGAAAAGGAAATAAGTTTATTAAGTGTAATATAGAAAAACAAAATTCCTAGGGCTAATCCAGCAGGTTTCGCCATTTTGTTAGCAATGGTTCTCATCCATGCTTTATCAGATTTGAGCAATAATTTTTTTGTGATATAACTAAATCCTTTGCCTAGATAATAAGCCACAAATAACAGGAACATAGTACCTACTACTTTCCACAATGGTAAACCTAAAACGGTAACACGAGCCCATTGAGGCATAATGCGATCTAATTTACGTGGTCCATAAACAGCATAAAGTGGCTCCACATTTTCTACCGTATTAGATGAAATCATCCAGAATGCTCCGTATTCATTCAGCTTTACGCGTTGTAATCGTAAAACCACATCTCTTCCATCAAGATCTACCTCACCAAAAACGACACTACGTCTAGGATTACCAGCTATCGCTCCATTTGTAGATGTGGTAATATCAACCTGACCATCAGGTCTATCTGAAATGTTATCCCAATCTATCCCTACGCGCTGATTGATAACAAAATATAACTTCTCTGCCAAAATTGCCGCTTCTTTAATGGTTACTTCCTTGGGAAAAAGGTTCAAATTAAGAGCATAAGCAGCATCCTCAAAATTCTCTTCTCGACAACTCAAAATAAAATGCTCTAGAGTTGATTGCGGAGATTGAAAATTAAGCCTACTAGGTGGCAAACCTATATTCTCATTTAATCGATCTAGAATGTAAAACGCTTTATTGTATTCACCTATCGGATTATTTTGATAGGTTCCTTTATTAGAAATCGTATCACTAAGTTTAGGAAAATTGTTATTGGTATTTTCTTGCGATTTTTTTTGTCCAGAAACTGACGAAAAAATGAATAATAAAAATATATAAACTATGGTGTAACGTTGATTGGAAGTCATAATTTGAAATTTACAACGATCAAGAAGTTTTTATTATTAGAGAACCGTTAAAAGTTATGAATCGATTAATGAGTTTAATTTTCGCTTTCGCGAAAGCGAACCCTATATCAAACTAGAAATAGTAAAAGAAACAATTGAATAAAATCCTATATATTCGCAGCATCATGAAAAACAATAGCACATATAACAACTCACGTCAGGAAGTGCCTTCTTGGACAGATCTAGGAGGATTTTTATTTTCCAGATCAGGTAGTTATCGATTTGTTTTTGAACCTTAGAACTATTTTAAAGAGGTAAAACATAAAGAAAAACGCTTGATCTTCTACATCAAGCGTTTTTTTTTGTGGTTTATTTTAATTTTTTTTCAAAATAAATATGAGCATAGAAATAAATGAGTCCATATCCTAGATCCATCACTATCAATACGATAGAAAAAGGGATCAATATCTGCAACTAGTGGACAGACCAACTTATGCTTAAATTTAAATACAACTAACTGATTTTCAAATAATTAATTTATTTTTTAATTTGGAAATTAAAAAAATAAGCCATTATATTTGCATCGCATTTGAGAACAAGTGCACCATTATTAATTAAAACAAGAAGTTGATGTTATACAATCAAATACATAAAGGAATCTCGTCTTTAGAAGATCAGTTTCCTACAGCTCTAGGGCTGGCACGACTTCGGCATTCTTTTTACTGAATAAACGCTATTCCATAAAATGAATCCGAAGCAAATGAAAAAAATAAAAAATCATGTTTCGGATTTTTTTATGCGATCAACTCAAAAAAAAATCACATAGAAAGATCCGTACTCAACATTGAGGTAAAATCTACCTCACTACAAAACAGTTATGGACAATATCACACATAATACCTATTTGATCAAGGCTTTAAACTGGTTCAATTGGGATTTAGAACAAACCGTAGAGTCGCTTAATTATGCGCTCGCTTATGATCCTGAAGATGCTTACACACTGTTTACCATGGCACGTTTACAAGCAGAGCATTTGAAGAATTATCCAGCAGCAAAAGATTTTTATGCGCAGGCTTTATCTAAAAATCTAGATCTAGTCACGGCTTATCCTGGCTACGTTAGGGTTCTTATTTTAAATGAAGAATATCATGAAGCATTGCGTTTGATTGATTTTGCTCTAGGAATTCAAGGAACGAATAAAGCTTTTTTATACATGCAATTAGGACAAGTTCTAGAACATCTAGGCAAGTACCGACTGGCTGTTAAAGTATTAGAGCAAGCCTTTTTGAGAGCGACTGATGAACTCAACGAGCAAATAGATCAAGAGATTTCTCGTGTAAAGGAAAAAATCAAGAGAGCTAAGGTCAATTCTAAAAAAACGAAGGGTAAAAAGAAAAGTAAAGACAAAAAGAAGAAGAAAAAATAGTAACGCTTTTTTTAAAATTTTTGAATCATTGAGACTCTTTTTACAAAAGAAAAGAGTCTTTTTTTTTACATAACAACTATTTCAATAAAATCCATTCTCCTTTGCATTCAACGCCCCACTTTTCAGCTTCAGCGTCTAGTTCAAAAATCCAATAATTCTGACCATGGCCGAAACCGGTTCCTATCATAACAGAATCAATAAAAATATGTATCGTAGAAAAACAAAGACATAGGATAATAAAGGTTTTGTAAATTATTTGAATCCACTTATGTCGATCAATTTTCTTTGTGACATTCGTTACTATGCTGTGCATCAATAATAAGGTAACACTCCATACGATTAGATTTACAATTACACCTGAAGCACTGTAAAAATAGGTCATAGAACTTCCTAGGGACTTTTGCTTAAAAACAAAAGGGCTTCCGTAATACGTAGGAAACAATTCTTCACCTATACAATCATATTCAATAGTAAATAGTATTGATAATACGAGACCTAGAGCGATATAGATGGAGATAATGTATTTCATATATTGGAAACATGCACTTATATGAAGAAAACTTCAGAAACCCTTTGGTAATTTACCTTTTCTGCGGTTTAGGAATGTGCTTACGTTTTCTTTTCTTCAAACCTATTTATTTGATCACAGGAAAGAAGCAAAAGAGTTTTAAATCTTATGCTAATGGCTTTCAGCAAATAGTTTACAATCTATTACTTAGCTTGTTTATAATTATGGCTGTTGTTTTCACTATTATAATCCAATCGGTTTATCAATAAACCAAGTTTACCTTAACACCTCGTGACCTTCCAGATTAGTAATTCCCCAATTTTCAAGTTCTTCTTCTGTCCATAGATCTGGAAAGAAGATGCGTTTTTGATATCTGGGATGCATATATTTTTGCCATTTGCTTCCACCTGTAGCTTCTGCTTCAGTACTGCCACTATTCAAATACTTTGCCGCAGCGTTAAAATGTGCCATTACCCAAAGTACATTTACCGTGTGATCATAATGTCTCATGGCATTACGTAATTTTAAATCTTTTTGATCTTCTGCGGGCAAGGATTTGAACTTCGTCCACAAATTACTGGTGTTGTAGGTTTTCATAAACACAATAAAATCATCCATATACTTGTCTTCAAATAACTGAAGAAGTGTCGATTTTTTACCTGTCTTGTGATCCTTACCTGCTGCCTGCCAGTACAAATGATCAAAGGCATGACTAAATGGTTTGTTACGATCTATCGTATCTCTAAAACGTACATCTATTAAGTTGATCAACTCTGTAGAAGCAAATTCTATCTTTCTATACTGTGCACTTTGAAAACCGCTGGCTGGCGTTAGTGTATCTCTAAATTTCATGTATTGCTCTACTTCCATTCCATCGCCCATAATTTGAAAAGAAGAAGAAAGCATATCAAAATAGCGGCTTATACGATCCAGTCGGTCTGCAAAAAATGCTGTTGTTAAATCAGGATGCGTAGCTATTTGATCGATTTCCCACAAGATCATCTTAAACAACAATTCGTTAATTTGATGGTACATGATAAATACCATCTCATCAGGCAAGTTAGTACGTTGCACTTGTAGATTGAGCAAGGCTTCTGGCTGGATGTAATCCCAGTAAGTGATAGGTTTAGAATGCAATAGACCACTTAAGTGGGTATTGACATCTTGACCTATAGAATCGTATTTATTTTTTAAATCGGTAAAAAGTTGGTCGTGTTTCATTATAGTTTTGGTGTGGCAAATGGACTGTATAGCAATTGATCATATGGAATGATCTATTGCAGCTTTTATCAAATTTTCATTTAATAGGAACTAAATTTACGAGAAATTGATGAATTTAAATTTTCTGCTATAGAAAACTAGCAATACAATAAAAGAATAGGCTACTTACTTTTATTCACCAGCTCCACTTTATCATCAGATATGGTGATAATTTTCTCTTTATATAGTTTACCTAGCGCTCTTTTGTAAGCTTTTTTACTCATCTCTAAATGATAACGTATATGATCTGCTGGGCTTTTATCGGTGAGTAGAAGGTAGCCATTTGGGCTTTCATGCAGTTCACTTAATACTCTATCTACATCTTTATCTATAACATTAAGAAAGCCTTGTGGCCTCAGAGAAACATCTATTAAACCATCTTCTCTTACGTTTTTTATATAACCAGCCACCTCTTCATCTACTTCTAGCTCTGTAAAGACTTCATCGTGATATAACAATCCTTCTACTCCATTTTCTATAAGTACGGTATAACCTAGAGGTGTTTCTCGTTCTATAATTAACTGTACTTTTTCTCCTACTTTTAAATCCATTGCTACTTACTTTATTAAAGTGACGTATTATCTACGGTTGCCAGTGTTATTATAATTCTTATCATGATACTGGTTTTGATTCCGCTTTCGCGAAAGCGATAAAAATTTCCAGCACCAAAATAAGGAACACTTATTTCTTTTACCAAATCAAATGGGAAATCTCTCAACTCTGACGGCACATCCTGCGACTTTTATATCAAAGATAATAACACGCCGGTTAGAAAACCCTTTTGGTGATTTAAACTTTAAACCAAATCGACTTAGTCAATAACTTTATTAAATATACCAGTTAACCATTCATTTACTTTACAATCTAAGATAAGGTGAATTCTAGGCTCTTCACTGTAATTATGAACCTCGTGTACTTTATGAAAATCGCAGTACCAGCACTCACCTGGCTGCATGAAAACTCTTTCTTTATCAATTATTAACTCAACATTTTTACTGGTTTTTATGGGAATATGAAGTCTTACCATTCCGTCTTTAAATCGATAACCATTATCTCGATGCGGCTGGATACTAGCTCCTGGATCGAGCACATGAATTCTAAAAGTCTCTACAGGACAATTAAATGTTTCAAAAACTGATAATAAGTAAGGGCATTTTTTAAGCGCTGCGTTAGGTAAGAAAACAGGCAGTCCATCAGCATCATTAATAGGCTCTATTAAATGAATAAGCCATAAGGTCTTTAATGTTACAGACGCATTATAGATATCGCGGTAATCTTCCTTTGAGAATTGAGAAAGTTCTTTTTTAATCAACTCTACATCAAATTTAAAAGGAAGTTTAATTGCGTTCATTAGGTTTAAGTTTACTCCTTTAATCCTTTTCAAAATTAAACTTTAATATTTAAGGAGAGTTTTGATTTATATGATTAATAAATGCTACACTTAGTTTTTTTTTAGGGACATTGACAAGCTAGCATCAATCAAAAGATATGAAAATTTAAAAAATCATAGTTCTAACACTTTTTCTAAATCAGGCTTTCACTCTTTTGTGAACTAAATAGATATACCACACATCTACTATAAAGGTAAGCCCACCGATGTAAGTGATGGAACTTATTTTACCGCCTAAACTATTGATACCTATAATTCCTACTAATATAGTTATAGCTAATGTACCAAGACACTTTGTGTAGGCTATGAGTAAAGTTTGCCCTAATAGATTTTTCCTTTTATAATACAGCGGAATAAAAAGAAGGGACATTAACAAATTACTCCAAAAAGCAGAATATACAGCTCCTAAAACTAGACCCTTTTCTTCACCTATCCAATATTGTAAAAGAAATGATACTAATATGATAAAAATAGAGCCTAAATAGAAAAGCAGCGGTTTTATTTTAAGATGACTATTACCATATTTGAAATATGTATACAATATCATCAAATCCATTACTACCCAAATTAAATTAATGGTATTTGCAATATGAAATCCTACCATTAGAAAACCTTGGACGGTGTTATACAGTTCCCAAGTTAAATTGAGAGAAAGTGCTAGAAAAGGCATGCCGTAGGTTTTTTGTTTTAAACCAACTCTAATAATGTCAAAATAGGCAATGGACCAAAATAAACCAGTCAATACTAGCAATAGCAATTTCAAACTCATATTCAATTAATCATTTATAGTATAAACGTATTTTTTTATGTTTAGGAAACAATATACTACAAAGGTAGCAAGTAATCAGTGTTGAAGTAGGCGCGCAAATACTTTATATTCTTTGGTTAGCTAATGATTCTACTACTTCTATATCAAACTCTACTATCATGTCTTGCTGAAATATTTGAAAATTAGTTTATAATAGAACTATAGATAAAATAAGACATATTATCATTTTCAAACATAGGTTTTATTTTCAGGCATACTAATACATTCAATTATGTCTTAGTTATATCTTTAAAATATATAGAACTACTTAATTTATTTAATTTCCTTATTTCTCAACTTTTATAAGTATAGTAATAACTTCAAAATTTACAATTAATTACAAACGTAAATAAACGTAAACAAACGTTTAAAATACTATTATGATTTGGATGCTGTCTCATATTTGCACCGTCATCAAAACAAAGGATGGCACTTAACTAATTTATAACCCATACAAACAAATTTATTATGAGTAATCTAAGCAACAAAGTACAGTTAATCGGTAACCTAGGACAAGATCCAGAAACTATTAATTTAAATGACGGTAAAACACTAGTGAAGTTCTCGCTA